>Ga0315908_10001194_pt1 | contig 19789 bp, 15 predicted proteins | sample LakEriMetagenome_12_FD_203520 | JGI IMG/M metagenome (GOLD analysis project Ga0315908, IMG submission 203520) | Freshwater fungal communities from buoy surface, Lake Erie, Ohio, United States - Buoy 4 MA124 | ecosystem: Environmental > Aquatic > Freshwater > Lake > Lake biofilm | place: USA... | reverse complement strand
TGCTGCAAAATCTCATCCTGAGCCAAGGACGTTGGTTTAGCAACTAAATCATCGGTAGCTGATTTAGTTTCCTCAAATTCATTTCCTTGAGGCTCGCTAGTAATCACCTCGGTAAAAATTGGCACAGTCGACTCTTCAACAGGTTCAGGGGTTAACGCCACTGCTTCAGGAGCAGGCTCTTGGGCAGGGGCTTGGGTTAGCTCCGGCTGCGCAGGTTCTGAAGGAGCATAGTTAATTGACTCAGGTTCTGAAGGATTAGGGGCTGTTGGCTCTTGCGTCGGCGGAGCTGTTGGCTCTTGCGTCGGCGGAGCTGGTTGATTTTCTACTAGAAGTTGATAACTGATTGTGATTTGCCCGGCACCTGGTCGAACCCCTTGAATGCTAACCGCACTACTGACTAACCCTGGGTCAGTGTATGAAGAGCCACCGCCGCCACCGCCAGCATCGGTGCAGCAAGAATCTTCATCTGCCCCACCGCCACCGCCACCGAAGTAGCCGCCACCTCCACCGCCGCCGCCGTGGAGTAGCCCATATCCTCCGTTGCCTCCGACTCCCCAATCGCCCCGAGTACCTGGGGTGCCTTGACCGTAGTTTGCTCCACCAAGACCTCCGGCAAACTGTGAACCACCTAAACCTGCTGCGCCTTGACCAGTTTTTCCATTGGCTCCAACCAAGCCTCCGCCTGCACCGCCTCCTGATCCAAGACCAGAACCGCGGCCGCCTCCACCGCCGGCAACAACAATCCTTGAGCCAATCGAGTACCCAATTCTGATATCGCTTGCCCCACCTCCGGAGCCTTCTACCCCTGCGGATCCCCCAGCTGTTCCGCCACCGTTGAATCCGCCAGCTGCAAAGGTGTTTGATCCACCCGCTCCACCTACCGTGACATACAGGATGGACGGAACCTCATTGAGGGTTCCGGTCACCCGTCCTCCTCCTCCGCCAGATTTGCCACCTTGAGCACCGAAAGCTTCAAAGCGAACGTTTGTGGCATTAGCGGGAAAGGTAAGACGTTCAATCTGACCGGTGTACCCGAAAGTAATGGTGCAATAATCGTCGAAGCACTTCTCGACGATGCTTGCGCTTGCTGGCGTTGGAGCTAAAACTCCAAAAATTAGTGCCAGAGCGGGAAGTAGATTTACTATGTTGTTTGGTTGCCATATTTTCATGGCGCAAATGTAAAACCCCTGACCATTTACGGTCAGGGGTTTTACACAGGGTGGATTACTTTAGGCGCGCTGTTAGATTTTCTGCTAGCGAAGCCATGAATTCTTCGGTGCTCTGGTAGGCCTGAGAGCTACCAATGAGTGAGGACAAGTCCTTGGTCATTTTGCCTGACTCAACAGTCTTGATTACAACATCTTCTAAAGTTTCAGCAAACTTGGCTACCTCTGGAGTTCCATCTAACTTGGCGCGGTGCATAAGTGCACGGGTCCATGCGTAGATAGAGGCAATTGGATTGGTCGAGGTGCTCTTGCCCGCTTGGTGCTCGCGGTAGTGACGAGTCACTGTTCCGTGAGCTGCCTCAGCCAAAGCAGTCTTGCCATCCGGGGTGGTTAGAACAGATGTCATCAGACCCAAAGATCCAAAGCCCTGAGCTACGGTGTCTGACTGAACATCGCCGTCGTAGTTCTTACATGCCCAAACATAGCCACCTTCCCATTTCAATGAAGCGGCAACCATGTCATCGATTAGGCGGTGTTCGTAGGTGATTCCGGCTGCCTTGAATCGGTCAGCATACTCAGCGTCAAAGACTTCCTGGAAGGCATCCTTGAATGCGCCGTCGTAGGCCTTCAAGATGGTGTTCTTGGTTGATAGGTAAACCGGATAGTTTCTGGCAAGTCCGTAGTTGAACGATGCTCTTGCAAAATCGCGAATGGAATCCATGTAGTTGTACATGCCCATGGCTACTCCACCGGCTGCCGGGTAGTCGGCAATTGTCCAAGTCTGTGGCTCACCGGTTTCTGGAGTGTAGGTCATGGTGACAGTTCCCTTGCCAGGAATCTTAACGTCGGTTGCCTTGTACTGATCTCCATGAGCGTGTCGGCCGATAATAATCGGCTTGGTCCACCCCGGAACTAGCCGAGGAACGTTAGAGATAATAATTGGCTCTCGGAAAACTACACCGTCGAGAATGTTTCTAATTGTTCCGTTGGGAGATTTCCACATCTTCTTTAGACCAAACTCAACAACTCGAGCCTCATCCGGAGTAATGGTTGCGCACTTAACGCCAACTCCGTGGGCCTTGATGGCGTGAGCCGCGTCAATAGTCACCTTATCGTCGGTGGCATCACGGTTTTGAACTGAAAGATCGAAGTACTCAAGATCGACATCTAGGAAAGGCAAAATCAAAGAGTCCTTGATGTTCTGCCAGATGATTCGAGTCATTTCATCGCCGTCAAGTTCTACGACTTTGCCTACAACCTTGATTTTTTTCATTTCAGTATCTTTCTTAAGTTTCGTGTTTCTAAGCCCTCACTAGACTACTGAAGAAATTTGTTCCCACTGTTGGTCGCGTCTCAAGACCCGCTTAGACCAAGGATTCTCGCCAGGCCTTATGCATCTTGGAGAATTTGCCAGAACCCGAAATTAGATTCTTTGGGGTGTCATCCTCAATGATCTTGCCGTGCTCCATGACCAAAACGCGGTCGGCTATCGAGACAGTTGAGAGCCGGTGGGCGATGATTATGGCAGTTCTATTGGCCAGTAGAGTCTTGAGTCCATACTGAACCAGGCGCTCAGATGGCACATCCAGAGAGCTGGTTGCCTCATCCAAAATCAGAACAGCCGGGTCTGCGATAAAGGCCCTGGCAAATGAAATCAACTGACGCTGGCCGGAGCTGACTCGGCCCCCACGCTTATTCACATCGGTTGAATAACCATCAGGCAGGCTCATGATGAAATCGTGAGCACCAACTGCTTTTGCCGCTTGCTCAATCTCATCTGCAGTAGCACTTGGCTTACCTAAAGCGATGTTTTCTGCAACCGAACCTGAAAACAAGTAAGCCTCTTGGGTCACCATCACAACTGCTCGTCGCAGATCCTTGCTACTGATTTTTTTTAGATCGACCGAGTCGAGTGTGATCTTTCCAGAGGTTGGATCATAAAATCGTGAGACCAACTTGGCAATTGTGGATTTACCGGCACCGGTAGTACCAACCAAAGCAATGGTTTGTCCTGCTGGAATTTCAAGCTCCAGTTTTGGAATAACCTCAATGCCATTTGAGTAGTGAAAGGCTACCTGCTCGAAACGCACTTGGCCCTTAAAGTTTTCTAACGCCTTTACTCCAACAGCCTCGGGAACCGATGGCTGCTCTTCTAAAACACCAGAGATTTTCTCTAGCGCTGAGGTGGCAGACTGGTAAGAGTTATAGAACATTGCAAGATCTTCCATCGGGTCGTAAAACCTTCTGGCATACAAGATTGCCGCTGTCATTACTCCAATTCCAAGTGAGCCTTCCAGAACCCTGATTCCGCCGGAAAGCAAAATTGCGGCAACCGTAATGTTTCCAATCACAATCAGACCCGGGTCATAGATTCCAAACAGTTGGATTACTCGAGCATTGATGTGTCGGTAGTCCTCTACCAGCACGCCGTAGGTGGCCTCGTTGCGCTTTTCCTTTCGGAAAGCCTTCACAGCGCGGATACCAGTCATGGTCTCCACGAAGTGAACGATCAGCTTTGCTGAAGACAGTCTGGACTCGCGGAACATCAGGCGAGAATTAACCTGGAACCAGCGTGTGATCAAGATAAGTGGAATCCAGCTCACCAGAAGGATCCAAAAGCTCGTCGGGTCCAGAAGAACAAGTGCTGTGGCCGTAAAGAACATAAACAGCAGCCCTGCGATCATCTCGTTGCCACCGGTATCAAGTAGTTCCTTGATGGCGTCCAAATCACTGGTTTGGCGCGAAATTACGCGGCCAGAAGTGTATTTCTCGTGAAATTCCAGGGAGAGTTTCTGGGTATGGATGAAAATTCGCTGGCGTAGATCAAGCAGCACATCCTGGTTAATCTTGGCTGCAAAGCGCAGGAACCAACTGATTAGTGAGGCCGTAGCAACAGCGGCAAACAGGTAGCCACCAACTACCAAAAACAGTGGTGTGGTGTCAGCTTTCAGGGCAGCAGGTAACGCCCAGTCGATGGCCAACGCAATCAACGCCGGTCCTGCAACTCGCAAGGCTTGAGATAAAACTACAATCAATAAACTAAATAACAATCTTCCGCGAACCGGATAAATCAGCGACAGAAGAAGCTTGCGCGAACGAAGCTTGACTGCCTGCGATTCTTCCTTGTTTAGTTCAATCTTGTCTTCGCCCAAGACTCCCTGCATGCTCATCGCTCCACCTCGATTTGATTACCAGATGAATCAAGTGATGAAATCACATAGCGGTAGTGTTCGTTGCTAGCTAGAAGATCCGAGTGCTTTCCTACGGCAACTATTTTGCCATCTTGCATCAGAGCCACCTTGTCTGCTAACTGAACAGTTGATGGGCGGTGCGCAACAATTAAAGCCGTGGTGTTTTTTAAAACATTTCTTAGTGCTTCCTCAACCAAAGCCTCAGTTGCAACATCCAGTGCAGAAAGCGGGTCATCCAAAACTAGAATTGCAGGCTTTGCTGCGACGGCTCTAGCAAGTGCAAGACGCTGGCGCTGACCCCCAGAGAGTGAGAGTCCTTCCTCGCCTATTTTTGTTTCTAGTCCTTCAGGAAGATCGTAAACAAATTGGGCTTGCGCTACCGAAATAGCTTCTCGAAGTTCTTCTTCAGTGGATTGTTCTCTACCGAGCAATATGTTGTCTCGAACTGACACGGAGAACAAGGTAGCGTCTTCAAAAGCCATAGCTACGTGTGATCTGAGGTCGAAACGAGTGAGATCGCGGATATCCACCCCGTCTATTTCGATTACACCTGAAGTCACGTCATAGAGTCTTGAAGTAAGGGCAGTCAGCGTGGTCTTACCACAGCCTGTAATTCCGATCAAGGCAACTGACTCGCCCGGCTCTAGCACTAGGTTCACACCGTTGACTAAATCTGGCTGTTTTGCTTGGGAATCCGGGTATCTGAAGTGGACATCCTTGAATTCAAGCTTTCCTTTAGGGTCCCTAATGGTCTTAGGGTTTACTGGATCTTCGATCCCAACCGGTTCGTCTATAACTTCAAAAAAACGCTGAACTGCTGTTTTAGCATCAAGGGTCATAGAAAGTAAGAATCCGATGGACTCGGTTGGCCAGCGAAGAACTGTTGCCGTAGCAAAAAATGCCACCAACCCACCAACCGTTAGTGATCCGTCCGCAACTAGAAAAATACCGACAAGCATTGAAAGAGCCATTGCCGATTCGGGGATAAGCAATAGGTAAACCCAAATGTTTGCAATCAGTCCTGCTTTTTTCAATTCGGTGGATCGAAGATATTTTGCTTCCTTGGCAAATTTACTAGCCGCATGATCGCCGCGACCAAATGCCTTTAGAACACGAATACCGTGAACCGACTCTTCAACCGAAGTTGCAAGATCTCCCGCTTGGTCTTGAGAGAGCCTAGCGATGGTGCCATACTTTGCCTCGAAGCGGTAGCCCTGAATCCAAATCGGAACAGAGATCACAAAAAAGATGAGTCCTAGTAGCCAATGGAAGGTAAATAAGATTACAAGGCCAGCGACGATTGTAACTGCGTTGGCAACGAGCAGAACCACACCGAATGATAACCAGCGGCGAATCAGGCTAAGATCTTGCGTTGCACGAGAAAGAAGCTGCCCCGAGGGCCAGCGGTCATGAAAACTAACCGGGAGCTCTTGAAGCTTCGCGTATAGCGTGCTTCTAAGTCCAGATTCAACAAATGTTCCAGGGGTTAGAACAAGCCAACGTCGAAGTAGAACCATCACTGCTTCGAGAATTCCCATTATCAGAACTAGGATTACCGAGAAGTAGAGGGCGTCTAAGGTTCTAACTGATTCCAGGTCGTTGATTAGATCTCTCAGCACCTGCGGGATAGCGAGAGCAAATCCATGAGCGGCTAACGCAGCGACAATTCCAAGAGAAATGCGAGGAAGAGCTTTTTTTGCGTAGGGGAAAATTCGCAGCAGTGTTGCTACAGTTTTCGCCTGTTTCATGATCTTTAAGCCTTTTTCCGTCCCTCACAAGAGAGCCTCTTAGGCTAACACCGCAGAGCTTAGATAATTCCCCAGCTCCGCCCAAGACAAGGGAATTAGTGGAAGAAGTGCCTCTCTGAAGTGAAATACATACAGACGCCGGCTGCGGCGGCTGCGGCAATAACTTCGTCGTCGCGAACTGAACCGCCTGGTTGAACCACTGCTTTTACCCCGGCTTTTAGCAAAAGTTCTAATCCATCAGCGAATGGGAAGAAGGCGTCGCTGGCAGCCACGGTTCCCTTCACTCGAGCTCCGGCTCGGGAAACTGCTATCTCGCAAGAATCGACTCGGTTTACCTGGCCCATTCCAATTCCAACTGATGCGCCGTCCTTGGCCAGCAAGATCGCATTTGATTTCACCGAACGAACAGCACGCCATGCAAACTCAAGATCTGCTCTGGTTTGAGCATCAGCATTGACTCCCGAAACCAACTTCCAGTTATTTCTCGTGAAATTCTCATAACTATCTGTTTCCTGCAAAAGCAATCCACCAGAGACTTGCCTAATCTCAAAGGCTTCCCTGGAGTAGTTTGGCGGTAGCTGAAGTACGCGTATGTTCTTCTTTGTCAGAAGAAGTTGTAGTGCTTCGAGGTCGTAGCCAGGGGCAATAATCACCTCAGTGAATATGTCAGCGATTTGTTTGGCCATCTCCAAAGTCACGGTTCGGTTGGCAGCAATGACTCCTCCATAGGCAGAAATCGAATCACAAAAATAAGCCTTAGCGTGAGCTTCTGCAATTGGATCTGGGGAGTCAGCTGGCCCAATCGCAATTCCACAAGGATTAGCGTGCTTGATTATGGCAACTACTGGTTCATTGAAGTCGTAGGCTGTACGAACGGCTGCGTCGGCATCGACGTAATTGTTGTAAGACATTTCTTTGCCACCGAATTGTTTTGCTTGTGCAATTCCAAGAGGGGCCTCTAGTCCATCAACTTTGTAAAGCGCTGCAGACTGGTGGGGGTTTTCTCCGTAACGAAGTACCGAAGCCAGAGAAGCCTGAATTTCAAAAGTCTTTGTAAATCCAGGGTTCTTACTCGGTTCGTCAGTAGATCTTCCAGCCTCCAGTTTCCACGCCTCGTCGGCTGAAGTGGCCATCCAGTTTGAAACTGCAGTGTCGTATTTAGCCGTGTGGGAAAACGCCAGCAACGCTAGTTCTTGACGTAGCTTGAGGGTTGTTCCTCCCTCTTCCAAGGCGCTAATAATTGTTTGGTACTTGCTAGGGTCCACCACGATCGCCACATTGGCGTGGTTTTTAGCTGATGCCCTAACCATCGCCGGCCCGCCGATGTCAATCTGGTCGATAGCTTCCTCTCTTGTTGCCCCGGCGTTAATCGCCTCGACAAACGGATAGAGGTTTACTACCACCAACTGAAATGGCTCCACCTTTAAATCCTTGAGTTGGCTTTGGTGTGACACTAGGCGAAGATCAGCAAGTAATCCAGCGTGAATTGAAGGATGTAGCGTCTTTACTCGACCATCGAGAGTTTCTTCAAATCCTGTGACCTTTGAAACTTCGGTGACTTTGATTCCGGCGTCGGCAATTGTCTTTGCAGTGGAGCCTGTTGAGACAATTTCTACACCGGCAGTGGATAGGGATTTTGCAAGCTCGAGTAATCCCCTCTTGTCGGAGACAGAAATAAGAGCACGTTTGATAGGAATCTTGTCATAGTGGCGGTAATCAGCGGCTTGGTATTTGCTTTCCATAAACGTGCTCTAAATGCTCGCTAGGTCAATGCGCTTTTCAGCAACACCGATGATTGTTTGAATTAGCATATCGCGCTCATGCACCTTGATTCGTTCGTGAAGAGTTGCGATATCATCGCCGGGCATAACTGGCACTTTCCTTTGCTCGATGATTGGTCCAGTGTCGACGCCCCCGTCTACAACATGAATAGTTGCACCGGTTTCAGTGACGGCTGCGGCTAAAGTGTCGCGGACAGCGTTAGCTCCAGGGAAAAGAGGAAGCATTGAGGCATGAATATTAATTATGTTTGGGCTGAAACGGTCAACGAATTTTGCCGGCAGAATCTTCATGAATCCAGCCAGGGCAACAAGATCAGGATTGTATGACTCTACAATCTCCTGCAGTCTTAGGCCCCAGCTTTCACGGTCAGGAAATTTTCCGCGCTCAACCACGAATGTGGGTATTCCGTATAAGTCAGCATGAGCTAAACCTGGAGCCGCGCCATCTGAACCAACGGCGAGAACGCGAACCGGCACCAAGGGATTCTCGATTGTTTTCAATAGGGAAAGTAGGTTCGATCCTGTACCTGAAATTAAGACCACTACCGACAACATGCGGCTAGCTTACTGCTCGTGGTTTTGAGGCGCTTGCGTCCGCTGGCCGAGCGCTAAAGAAAGCTGCGAGGGTTGCAACAACGAACACTTCAATAAAGCTAACCGATATCAAAAGCCAAGGGTTTATGCCAATTTGGCTAAGCCTGCCAGGCCCCGCTCCTCCAGAGGCAAGTAGAGCCAGTAATCCAAGTTGAAGGGAAGTTACCAATGCAATTGAAAGGCCCAACGAAATAGCAGCTGACCACGCTGTTGCAAACTCGAATCTGATCTCATCCGCCGAACGACGAATCGACAAAGTGGTAATAAAGGCTGCGAGCAACACAACCGCAATGGCGATCATTCCAAAATCCAGTCTTCCTACCGGCAGTGCGCCAAGCAGTGGAACTGCAGGAAGTGGCCCAACTTGAGAACCGAGAGGTGAAATCAACGAACCAGTTCCAATTGAGAAACCAACGCCGGTGAACCAAGATGCACCAAAGATGATTAGGTTCGGTAGCAATGCCAGCTGTCCCGCCGTTAGCACTGCAGCTCCAAGTGTGGTCACCTGAACACTTTCATACAGTCTTGTGATATCAATCCAACTAAAGCCAATCAGTATTGCAATGACAAAGGCTGAAACCATAAGCAGCATGACTGTTATGGAAGTTCCAGCACGAAGCGCAGGAGCAATTAGCGATCGAATGCTCCAGTGCATCTGGAGGCGGAAATCATTTAGAGCCCTGCGGATTCGATCACGCTCGGGAGCCTGGTCGATTACATCGCCAACAAAAAGCTCATCGGGCTTACCAAAAACTGAACCGAGGAACTGAAAAAAGAAAAACAGGGCAGTAGGGAAAACTACCCCTTGCCAAGTCACTGGATAAATTGCTGGGTCAAAAGCGAGTGTGCTTATACCAAGCGATGCGGCTCCCACCACTAAAGTCCCACCAAGCCACCCAGGCCATAGTGCCGAGGAAGCAAGGAATCTCTTGCCCGCGGTGTAATAAAGTCTTGCGAACCAAATGGTCATCCCCAGTGGAATCAGGGCAACGACAAAAGTTGGAACTGCAACGCCTAGGATTTCACCAGCTGGAACTACCAGCCTGGTGCCATGCGAAAGCAACCAAAAATCTGATGCCGCTCGAAAAGCTACAAGCCAATCAGCGTTTGCATCATTTTCAAAAAGCCAAACAATCGTCAATGGCCCCAAGAGCACACCTAACCCGAGTGCCACCCTAATCGCAGCATCGAAGGCTGCGAGGAAAAAAGTCTGTTTCTTATTCACTTACACAAGTTCTCTATAAAGAACTGATTACTTCGCGCATAAGCGCCGCGGTCTCGCTCGGAGTTTTGCCAACTTTGACGCCTACTGCTTCGAAGGCTTCCTTTTTGGCTTGGGCAGTTCCGGCAGATCCAGAAACAATTGCTCCAGCGTGACCCATGGTCTTACCTTCTGGTGCTGTGAATCCGGCAACGTAAGCCACGACTGGCTTGGTGACGTGATCTTTGATGTAGGCGGCGGCCTTCTCCTCCGAGTCGCCTCCAATTTCACCGATTAAAACAATTGCCTTGGTTTCCGGGTCGTTCTGGAAAGCTTCGAGTGCATCGATGTGGGTGGTTCCAATAACTGGGTCGCCGCCGATTCCAATTGCGGTAGACATTCCGATATCCCTCAGCTCAAACATCATTTGATAGGTCAGTGTTCCGGATTTAGAAACAAGTCCAATGGGACCCGGTCCTGTGATATCGCTCGGGGTAATTCCGGCATTGGATTTTCCCGGGCTGATGATTCCAGGGCAGTTCGGACCAATGATTCGAGTCCTTAGACCTTTGGAAACGTTGTATGCCCAGGCTTCTGCTGAGTCGTGAACTGGAATACCTTCGGTGATTGCAACGGCTAGTTTGATCTCGGCATCGATTGCCTCAATCATGGCGTCCTTTGCAAAAGCAGGAGGAACAAACATTACGGTGACGTTTGCGCCAGTAGCCTTCATCGCTTCAGCTACGGACCCAAAGATTGGAAGGGTCTTACCATCAACCTCAACGGTCTCTCCTGCTTTGCGAGGGTTGACTCCACCAACAATGTTGGAACCGCCCTTAAGCATTCGCTGAGTGTGCTTCATACCCTCTGATCCAGTCATACCCTGGACGATGATTTTTGAATTCTGGGTTAGAAATATTGCCATTAAGTGCTTCCCTACTTGCTTGCTAACTCAGCTGCTTTGTCGGCAGCCTCGTCCATCGTCTCGACAACGGTTACAAGCGGGTGATTTGCATCCGCCAGAATTTTTCTTCCCTCAACGACGTTGTTTCCATCTAGTCGCACAACCAAAGGCTTAGAAGCTTTTGAACCAAGCTTGTTTAAGGCTCCAACGATTCCGTTGGCAACTGCGTCGCAGGCGGTGATTCCACCAAAGACGTTTACAAATACGCTTTTAACCTGGGGGTCATTCAAGATGACATCGAGTCCCGCTGCCATAACCTCAGCTGAAGCTCCTCCACCGATGTCCAGAAAGTTTGCTGGCTTTACTCCCCCGTGACGCGCCCCCGCATAGGCAACAACGTCCAGGGTGGACATAACAAGTCCAGCACCGTTTCCGATGATCCCAACTTCGCCGTCAAGTTTTACGTAGTTCAAATCCATGGCTTTGGCCTTGGCTTCGAGTGGGTCAAGTGCGTCGCGCTCAAGGTCCTCGCGCTCGTGGCGGAACTCGGCGTTGTCATCGAATGACACCTTTCCATCCAGAGCCACAATCTTGCCGTCTTCGGTTAGCACCAGTGGGTTCACCTCAACCAGTGTGGTGTCTTCTTTTTTGAACACTTCATAGAGCTTGACAAAAATGGGTGCGACCTTGGCACCCATCTCGTCGTCAAACCCTCCGGCTTTGGCAATCTCCAGAGCCTTGGCAAGGTCAATGCCCTTGACTGCGTCAATTGCAATCTTTGCGAGCGCCTCTGGGCGTTCTTCAGCCAGTTGTTCAATATCCATTCCGCCCTCAACTGAGCACAGCGACAAAAAGGTGCGGTTCGAGCGATCCAGCAAAACCGAGAAGTAAAACTCCTTGGCGATCTTTGCACCCTCTGCGACCATGACGCGCTTGACAACATGACCCTTAATATCAATGCCCAGAATCTTAGATGCTGCTTCTTTAGCCTCTGCGGGTGAGTGAGCAACCTTGACGCCGCCAGCTTTGCCTCGACCACCGGTTTTCACCTGGGCCTTGACTACAACTGTGCCGCCAATCTTGGCTGCTGCCGCTTCTGCTTGTTCTGGAGTGTCCGCGATTAGGCCCTTTAGGACAGGAACCTGGTACTTCTCGAAAAGATCGCGCGCTTGATACTCAAATAAATCCAACTGTTATCCCGCTTCGAATTAGAAGAAATGGCCAATGGCCTTATGCCCTTAAGTTTAGAGCTTTTCGATAGGGGCAATTTTTACTACCAGAGACTTAGGCGATCCCTCATCAAACTTGACCTCGGCTACCTGCTTGGGTCCTTCTCCCCTTGTGGAAACAACAGTTCCTTGACCATAATCGGCGTGCTTGATGCGATCGCCAATTGCCAACTGCAGGGAGCTGTTGTCCCTTACCTCTCTTATGGCACCCGCAATCTGGGTCTTTGGTCTCATCGAAGGCGTTGGAGTTGATGAGCCCATTCCTTCAAAACCTCCGGCAATAAAGCCGCTGGATGCTCGTTGAGCTCCTTCGGACTGCAGTAGTTCAGGCGGGATATCGCCTAAGAAGCTGCTTGGCAAAAAGGCAGTAGTTGAGCCAAATAGTGTTCTTTGCAAAGCAGAGGTCAAATAGAGCCTGTCTCTTGCCCGAGTCATACCCACATAAAGAAGTCTTCGCTCTTCAGCTACTCCGCCAGGCTCATCGAAGGAACGCACGTGCGGCAAGGTTCCTTGTTCAAGACCCACAAGGAAAATCACTTCGTATTCCAAGCCCTTGGCGGTGTGCAGAGTCATAAGAGAGACGTTTCCAGAATCATCATCAATTTCATCGGCCGCAGCAGCCAAAGTGATATCCGCCAAGTACTCGGCGATGGTGGCATCCGGGTTTTGCCTCTGGTATTCAAAAACCTGTCCAATCAAAGCATCGAGGTTATCCACGCGAGCTTCATCCTGCGGATCCCGACTGTCCTCCAGTGCAGCGCGATATCCGGAGAGATTCAACGCAGCCGATAGCACATCAGCAATCTTGGACTCAACCGCCATCGCATCTAAGTCGTTTAGTAATTTAGAAAAAGCCGTCAGTGAATTGGTGAGCTTGGGACCAAGGCTAAGAGTGTCGGTTCGACCAATTCCCTGCCGGAATGAAATCTCTTCGCGCCTTGCAAGTTCAGCAATTTTGAGTTCAGTTTTCTCGCCGATTCCCCTGGAGGGCTCGTTCAGAATTCTTCTAATTGCTTCGTCATCGCGCGGGTTCGCAATTGCCGTGAGAAATGCGAGGGCATCTTTGATTTCCTTGCGCTCGTAGAACTTGAGTCCTCCAATAACCGCATACGGCACTCGTTGGTTCTTGAGCTCCGCTTCCAGAGAAGGGGAGAGAGCATTTGTGCGGTACAAAATCGCAATATCTCGATAGGCAACCGATGACTGCCTAAGCTCAGAGATTTGATCAACAACGTAGGCGGCCTCCGATCTTTCGTCGAGACCTGTGAAGGAGATGATTTTCTCGCCATCGCCAGCGTCGGTCCAGAGGTTCTTCTCAGGGCGGTCAAAGTTCTTAGAAATCACTGCGTTTGCAGCGGAAAGGATGTTCTGGGTGGAGCGATAGTTTTGCTCGAGCAAGATCGTGGTTGAGCCTGGGAAATCCTTGGCAAATTCTGCGATGTTTCGCATATCCGCTCCGCGGAAGGCATAGATCGACTGATCAGAGTCGCCCACCACGGTGATTGCGGAGGGGCCAGGTAGCTCCCCGGTTGAAGGATCGGGCTCGTTATGGGCATCATCGATGGGCTTGGTGAGCTCGCGGATCAGCGAGTACTGGGCGTGGTTGGTGTCCTGATACTCATCAACCAGGATCTGCCTAAAGCGCCTCTGGTACTGAGCTGCGATATTGGGAAAAGAGCGGAAAAGGTAAACGGTTTCAGCAATTAAATCGTCAAAGTCAAAGGCGTTGTTTTTGCGAAGCTCCCCTGAGTACCGAGTAAATATCTCGGCGATAGCTCGATCCTTCGGGTTGGTCGAGTCAATCATGGAGTAGAAATCTTGGGAGTCCTTGAGCTCATTTTTGGCGTTTGAAATTCTCGCAGCAACGCTCTGGGGCTTTAGTCCTTCAATATCGCTGCCTGATTCGCGAATCAGACGCTTGATTAGAGCCCTGGTATCTCCGGTGTCATAGACAGTGAAGTTTGAGTCATGACCGAGTAGGCCTGCCTCCCGGCGAAGAATTTGTAAACAAGCGGAGTGGAATGTTTTGATCCACATGCCATCTGCAACGCTTCCAAGCAACGCATGAACTCGCTCCTTCATTTCGTTAGCGGCTTTATTGGTAAAGGTAATTGCAAGAATCTGTGAAGGCCAAGCTTCTTTGTTGTCCAACAGGTGCGCGATGCGGTGAGTAAGAACTTTAGTTTTTCCAGATCCTGCACCAGCAACGATTAAAAGGCCCGGGCCACGGTGAACAACCGCAGCAACCTGCTGCGGGTTTAGCTCTTCAAGGAGATTCTGGTTCATGACCTGCCTAGCCTAGGCGGTGCCATCGACAATGCTGCGCAAAAGATCGGGCTGATCAACAAAGATGCCATCCAGTCCAGCAAGCGCAACTTTAGCGAAGTACTCATCAACACTTTGAGTTGCGTCTTCAGCCTTAAGAGTCCAACCAAATACCTCAAGTCCAACTTCTTTAGCAAGCTCAATCGAACCATTCGGCACTGTGTAATTACCCAATTCGTCCTTATCGAACAACAATGCAAAATCAAGACTGACGCCATCAAAGTCATTCGTTATTTGCTCTAGATACCTTCTCGTCAAAGTTGTTTCGCCATCTGGAAGTCTGTCCCTCTCGGTTAGAAAGACATACTTTTTATCTGCGCCGCATGCTTGCTTTAGTAGCAACATCATCTCGTAGTCGAAGCTTTCAAGGACAATCTTGATCCCCCGCTCTTTCCAGTTGGACTCGTCCAGCTTGCGGTTCACGGTCCCTGCTATATCCATACCTTTCCTGGTGAAGTGCATGCCGTGCTTTACCTCTATAACTAGAGTCTTTTGATCCATGAACGGTGCGGCAAGTAGCTGATCGATGGTGGGCATCTTGAACTGACCATCAAACTTGGCACTGCCGGGCCTAGTTTCCGGCTGGCGTTCTATGGCCCGAACCGTCTCTAATTCAGTTAAATCGAAGTCTTCGCTAAAGAATCCGTTCTCGGTAATGCCGTCGGAGTAGCCAGCGCGGGACTGGTCGGCAAACTGTGGATGAGACTCGATATCGGTTGTCCCGTTCAGCCAATTTTCATGTCTGAGAATAAGCTCGCCGTCTCTGGTTGGAACTAGATCGCACTCAACGCCATCTGCTCCCTGGGCTATAGCTAGCTCGAATGCTTCCATCGTGTTTTCTGGTCGATAGCCGCTCGCACCGCGGTGACCTAGAACAAGCGGGCGCAAGAAGCTACTCCCATTCAATAGTGCCGGGAGGCTTGGATGTCACATCGAGAACCACTCGGTTGACACCCTCGACCTCATTTGTGATTCGGTTAGAAATTCTTGCAAGCACGTCGTAGTCGAGTCTGGTCCAGTCTGCAGTCATCGCGTCTTCACTTGAAACAGGGCGCAAAACAATTGGATGTCCGTAGCTTCGACCATCACCTTGCACTCCAACGGAACGAACATCAGCCAAAAGCACAACCGGGCACTGCCAAATCTGCGCATCTAATCCAGCTGCTGAGAGTTCTTCCCGAACAATGGCATCGGCTTTTCTAAGAAGGTCAAGTCTATCTTTTGTAATTTCGCCAACGATTCGAATTCCAAGACCGGGTCCTGGAAATGGCTGACGCTGAACTATTTCTTCAGGCAGACCAAGCTCTTTGCCAATGGCGCGAACTTCGTCTTTGAAAAGCGTGCGAAGAGGTTCAACAAGTTCGAATTGCAGATCCTCCGGCAATCCCCCGACGTTGTGATGGGATTTAATCCCTGCGGTGACACCGCCGCCCGATTCAACAACATCCGGATACAAAGTTCCTTGAACTAAGAACTTGATTGGTCGGTTATCGGCCTTAGCCTCGGCAATTAGCTCAGCCTGGGCCTGCTCGAAAGTTCTAATAAACTCTCGGCCAATAATCTTTCGCTTGGTTTCAGGATCGGACACTCCAGCCAGGGCAGAAAGGAATTTCTCCTCGGCGTTCACGGTGACTAGGCGTATTCCCGTAGCTGCAACGTAGTCGCGCTGAACCTGCTTCGCTTCGCCCTCGCGAAGCAGCCCGTGATCGACAAACACTGCAACTAACTGTTCACCGACGGCTTTGTGAACAAGTGCTGCCGCAACCGCCGAATCCACTCCGCCAGAAAGCCCACAAATTACCCGATCGGAGCCAATCTGGGCTTTGATCTTGGCCACTTGTTCAGCAATAACGTTGCCGGAATTCCAGTCAGATGGGATGCCGGCTGCTTTGTGTAAGAAATTTTCCAGAACGTTCTGGCCAAACTGGGAGTGCTTGACTTCCGGATGCCACTGCACTCCATAAATCTTTTTTTCACTTGATGCAAATGCTGCGACAGGCGTGGTCTCGGTCGAAGCTAAAACTTCAAAGCCAGCAGGGGCTTTCATTACTTGATCGCCATGGCTCATCCAGCAAGTTTGCGAATTTGGCTGACCGGCAAGAATCTCTCCGGCTGCAGAAACTTTCAAATCAGTTGCTCCGTACTCGCGCTTGCCTGTTTTATCTACCTGTCCGCCAAGCAAGGATGCGAGAATTTGAAATCCATAACAAATGCCAAGTACCGGAATCTCCAGTTCGAGAATATTAGGATCTAACTGTGGTGACCCTTCCTCGTAAACACTTGATGGCCCGCCGGATAAAATAATTGCCAAAGGATTTTTGGCTTTGATTTGGTCGGCGGTTAGGCTGTGGTGAACGATTTCAGAGTAGACACCCGCTTCGCGGACGCGACGAGCAATCAACTGTGCATACTGTGCACCGAAGTCAACTACCAGTACCGGGCGGTTAATTTCTCCCGTCCCATCCTGCAGCTCGCATCTGCTCAGTGGCTACTTTGGCGTAGCGGCGCTCGGTGTAGAAAGAAAGGAAAGGCACAATGCCACCGGCTGCAATAAATAAGAACCTAGAAAAACTCCAACGCATCAGCGTCCACATTCTAAAATCGGCGAACAGATACAAAACGTATAGCCAACCGTGAACCACCAAGATGCCAACTGTTAGATTCAATCCGGTTTCTGGTAGGCCTTGGCCTTCGTTCACGTAAGGCTCTAGGCTCAAAAATCCATTTGGGCCAAATGCCCAAAGTTCGAACCCAGTGAAGGCCCCAAAAGTGACATTCTCCAGGCGACGAATTCCCCAGGTGAGCATAAGAAGTAGTAGGAAACCGCCGGTGATAAAAGAGGAGGCCTTGAAGAGCTTGAGCGCCTTGGCAATCGCGGGCAAAGAAGCGGGGTCTAAAGGCCTGGGCATGCCTCAAGTTTACTGGCTTGGGAGCACGACAACTTTGATGGCCTCACCTGACAGAACGGCCTCGATGCCCTTTTGGACATCGGCTAAGCCAACTCGGGTTGTGATCAAGTCAGCGACCTTTACCTTCCCTGAGGCAATCAGAGCAAGAGCCTGACGGTTATGTGAAGGTGATGAACCATTGGCACCCATGAGCATCAGTTCCTTATAGTGCACCAGGTTTGAATCTGCTGAAATCATTGGCTTGTCTTTTGGTAGTCCACCGAAAAAGCTAATTCTTCCCCCAGGACGAGCCATCTCGATGGCTTGCTCTTGCGCCTGGCCCGAAGGAGCTGCGGTGATTATTACCGAGGGTCCTTTGCCGTCAGTTTCAGCTTTGATAATCTCCGCAAGATTTTCGGTAGACATATCTATTGCCCGATCTGGCTTTACAACATCCGCAGAAAGCTTCAACCGTCCACCGTTGATGTCAGCAAGGAAAACTTTCTTGGCTCCAAGCGCACGGGCAAGCAGGACGTGTAGACAACCGATAGGTCCTGCGCCCATCACAAGTACTTCGTCGCCTTCACCGACGCGAACTAGTTCCTGAGCATTTAGCACACAGGCTAATGGCTCAACTACCGAGGCCTCTTCGTAAGAGACGCCCTCAGGAATTAAGTTGAGCCCGTCAACGCGAATAACTTCGTTGGGCACAATCATGTATTCGGCAAAACCGCCTGGGAATTGATACCCCATGGAAAGTTGGTTGGGGCAAATTGTCATTGTTCCGGCCTGGCATGCCCAGCAGGTACCGCAGGGAATAGCGGCTATGACTTGAACGCGATCTCCAACCTTTACAGACTTCACGCCGGCACCAACTGAAACTACTTCGCCGGCTATCTCGTGTCCGATGATTTGTGGTGGGGTAAGTCTTGGATGACCGTGGTTGTAAATCTTGGCATCGGTACCGCAGGTAGCGCAGGCGTGAATGCGAAGCTTTACTTCGTTAGCGCCAGCTTCTGGTTCTGGGACGTCTTCAACTTTTAGATCCTGAGCCCCGCGGTAGATTGCTGCCTTCACGTTTGTTGTTGCCTTTCTAGAGATTGATTAGTTCAAGTAGTTCTGTGGTTGAAGCGCTCTCCATTAGGGCCTGGTACGAGCTAGGTTCCAGTAGCTTTTCAGCTAGATTTCCCAATAGCTCTCCGTGCTCGTCCCCTTTGGCGGCAATTCCAATACAGAGCTTTACTTCTTCGCCATCCCAATCAACAGGCTTCGAAAATCGGACAAACACCAGCTGAGCAAAGTTGACGTATTTTCTTGATGCGTCGGTGCCGTGGGGAAGACAAACCCCTTCGCCCATATAGGAAGAGATGATGTTTTCTCGCTCCCACATCGCGTCGATATATCCACTCTCTACGGCCCCGAGGCTGTGAAGTAGTTCTCCGCACAGACGTACGGCCTCCTCTCGCGAGGAGGCCGCAGCGCCTAAGCGAATTCCGGCCAACTGTAAAAAGTTAGTCATCCGAAATGGTGTCGCCATTTAAAATGGCATCTACAACACCTTGGATGCGTGGATCACCCAGAAACATGTCAAACACCACAACTGGGGTGTCTGGCATGGCCTGCTTGGCGCGCTGTCCCAAGCCGCGGTGACAAAGCACCACGTCCGGGTCGGCATCATCCAATTGGTTCACCGGTGAATGTGTGACTTCTACTCCATGGGCTTTTAGCTGCTTTGCCAATTGCTTGGCAATCATCACGCTAGAGCCCATGCCAGCTTCACACGCCACCACTAACCTTTTTACTTTTGCTCCGGAAATTGAAGACATGGCTTTTACTAGCCCCTCTTCATCTTCTTTGATGCGGCTGATGCTCCGGCTAGGTCAGCGTAGTCATCCTGAGCACCGGTCTTTAGAAGTACCCATCCAACTGCGAATGAAGCACTAGCTGCAAGAACGATACCTAGCAGAACTCCAACGTGGTTTCCTGGAGGGGTAACTGCAAGCCAAGCAAAGATCGAACCTGGTGATGGTGTTGCTACCAGTCCCGCTCCTGTGACCATGAAGGTTCCAACACCGGTGGCTCCACCAGCGATTGCAGCCAAGATCATCTTTGGCTTTAGCAGTACGTATGGGAAGTAGATCTCGTGGATTCCACCAAGGAAGTGGATCACGATTGCACCCGGTACGGAACCGCGAAGAACCTTAGGACCTGCTAGCCAGAAGGCAAGCAAGATACCAAGACCAGGGCCTGGGTTGGTCTCGATCATGAACGCGATTGACTTGCCAGTTTCTGCAGCTTCTGCAACACCCAACGGAGCCAAAACTCCGAAGTTGATGGCGTTGTTTAGGAACAGTACCTTTGCAGGCTCAACTAGAAGAGAAACCAATGGCAATAGCGAGCTATCGACCAGGAATTTCACACCAGCACCAAGGGTGTCGGAGATTGCGGTCACGGCTGGGCCGATTCCGTAGTATCCACCGATAGCCATTAGCATTCCGGAGATTCCAAGGCTGAAGTTTCCAATCAGCATCTCGAAACCAGCAGGAGTCACTGGGTCTAGGACGTCGTCAATCTTCTTTAGAACCCATGCAGCCAAAGGACCCATAAGCATGGCTCCAAGGAACATAGGGATGGTGGAACCAACGATTACACCCACGGTTGCAACAGCACCGATAACGGCACCGCGCTGACCGTGAACCATACGACCACCGGTGTAGGCAATCAGAATTGGAAGAAGGTTGATAATCATTGGGCCAACCATG
>Ga0315908_10001193_pt1 | contig 19796 bp, 16 predicted proteins | sample LakEriMetagenome_12_FD_203520 | JGI IMG/M metagenome (GOLD analysis project Ga0315908, IMG submission 203520) | Freshwater fungal communities from buoy surface, Lake Erie, Ohio, United States - Buoy 4 MA124 | ecosystem: Environmental > Aquatic > Freshwater > Lake > Lake biofilm | place: USA... | reverse complement strand
CAAGAGGAAAACACAAAAGTTTGCATCGATTTATTTGACTTTAAAGAAGCGGAATTCGAGGAAGTTTTTACGCTTCTTAAAAATGTCCCATCAATTTTTCAAATCAATGGCTTTGACTTTCAGCAATGTGGGGCGAATGCAAGGCAAGAAATTGGAATAATCTTAAGTCAAACCAATGAGCTTCTCTTATTACAGAAATCTTTTGGAATTGAGATCCCTATTCGAATTGAAGTAGGAGTCGGATCTGACTTCATGATCGAAATTTCCAAAATAAGAACCCTTAAATATCTTGTCAATCGCATATTGAATGACCACGGTCGCGCTACAGATAGTGTGCAATACAATGCGAAAATTGGATGGACCAATAAATCACTTTCGGACCTACATACCAATCAGCTGAGACAAAGCACAGAAGCACTTTCAGCAGTAATGGCAGGGGTTGATTATTTGAGTATTCAGGCTTATGACAATTTAAGCACTTCAGGCTCAAGCATTCTTTCACAACGCATGGCAATAAATATATCGCACCTATTGAAAGAAGAGGCTCAGGTTCGTTTCATCAACAATCCTTTCAATAATAGTTTCGCAATTGAAAACCTATCTTTTAAACTGGCAGCATTGGGATGGCAAACATTCCAAGATCTTGATGGCTATGCTAATTGGTTGAATGCAGAAAAACTTGACAAGATTAAATCTTTGATTAAGCCAATTAGAGCATTAAAAATCACATCATTTAATGAAAATAAAATTCAATTAATTGGGGTAAATATTTTTGAAAATCCGACAGAAGATAAAATAGAATGGGAGACAGAAGGTATGTTTCTAGAAATGGAAAAATTACGATTTGATAAAATTGAGCGCCATGAGAATTGATTACAGCAAACAAAACTGGTTCTCATCGACAAAATCAACAGATTTAGAGCAAAAAAGAAAGGAACCTTTTAGTATAGATGGAATTGAAATTCCAAGTGCATTTGAACCAAAAATCACTCACGAAGAAAAAGCTTTATCTGGTGGTCCATTTTTTAAGCGTGGTCCATATGCATCCATGTATTTATCAAAGCCTTGGACTATCCGTCAATATGCTGGTTTTTCAACAGCGGAAGATTCCAATGCATTTTACAGAAAAAATCTAGCTGGTGGACAAAAAGGATTATCAGTTGCATTTGACTTGGCGACACATAGGGGATATGATTCAGATCACGAGCGTGTTGTTGGTGATGTTGGAAAAGCTGGAGTCGCTATTGATAGTATTGAGGACATGAAAATCCTGTTTGATTCCATTCCTTTAAATGAGATGTCGGTTTCAATGACCATGAATGGTGCAGTTATTCCGATTATGGCTTTTTATATTGGTGCTGCAATTGAGCAAGGGGTATCTATATCTGAACTACAGGGCACGATACAAAATGATATTCTTAAAGAATTTATGGTGCGCAATACTTACATTTATCCACCGGCACCATCGATGAAAATAATTGCAGATATTTTTGAGTATACCTCTCAAAATATGCCAAAATTCAATTCGATTTCAATTTCAGGTTATCATATGCATGAGGCTGGTGCGACTGCTGCAATTGAATTGGCTTACACTTTAGCAGATGGGAAAGAGTATATAAAAGCTGGAATTAACGCTGGACTTTTAATCGATGAATTTGCTCCAAGACTTAGTTTTTTCTGGGCCATCGGAATGAATTATCCAATGGAAATAGCGAAGCTAAGAGCAGGAAGAGTCTTATGGAATGAAATCGTGCAAGAATTCAATCCTCAAAAGCCAAAATCACTTGCCTTGAGAACCCATTGTCAAACCTCTGGATGGTCACTCACAGAACAAGATCCATTTAATAACATTACCAGAACATGCATTGAGGCATTAGCGGCAGTCATGGGAGGAACCCAATCCTTACACACCAATGCATTAGATGAAGCGATAGCCTTACCAACAGACTTTTCAGCACGAATTGCAAGGAACACACAAATATATCTTCAGAAGGAAATTGGAATCACCAATTACATTGACCCAACTGGTGGCGCTGATTATATTGAATTCTTAACGGAACAATTAATCATAAAAGCAAAAGCATTGATTCATGAGGTGGATGAATTAGGCGGTATGGCAAAAGCAATTGAAACGGGTATTCCTAAAATGCGCATAGAAGAAGCTTCAGCCGAAAAACAATCTAGAATTGATGCAGTTGTTGATGTGATTGTTGGAGTCAATAGATTTGTAGCAACAGATCTAGAAGAAATCGAATTACGTGAGGTCGACAACACCTCCGTTTTAGAGCAGCAATTGACCAAATTAAAAGTATTAAAAAGTCAAAGAAACGAACAAGAACAGAAAAATTTATTAGCAGAATTAACCAATGCTGCAAAAACTGGAAAGGGGAATTTATTAGAAATTGCAGTTCGCTGTGGACTTGCAAGATGCACCTTAGGAGAAATTTCAAGTGCTTTAGAACTTGCCTTTGGACGCTATCAAGCAAAAGTAAATACGATAAGTGGTGTCTATGAAAAATTAGCTATGAAAAACGAACATTTTATTAAGGCCAAAGAAATGTGCCAAGAGTTTGCTGTTTTAGAAGGTCGTAGACCTAGAATTTTAGTTGCGAAAATGGGACAAGATGGACATGATCGTGGCGCAAAAATAATAGCGACAGCTTTTGCAGACCTTGGATTTGATGTAGATATGGGCCCTTTATTTCAAACACCTGCGGAGGTTGCCAAGCAAGCCATCGAAAATGATGTTCATATTGTAGGTGTTTCGTCACTTGCTGCTGGACATAAAACACTAGTTCCAGCACTGATTCAAAGCTTAAAAGAAGCAGGTAGAAATGATATTATGGTAGTTGTTGGAGGAGTAATTCCTAAGAATGATTATGACTTTTTAAGAGCCGAGGGAGTGTTTGGTATTTACGGACCAGGAACCGTATTAGCCCATGCAGCTCAAGAAATTTTAGGGCTATTAATTAAAAGTCACAATTAAATTGTAAATTCGGCATAGAATTTGAAAACAAAACAAGCAAATTAAATTATTATGAAAAGAATTCTTTTACTTTCCATTTCCTTAATAACATTAAGCTTAAGTTCCTTAGCACAAACGGTAACTTTTAGCGCTGCAAAACGATTAGTGGAACCTGTTTTCGAAAGGGTTGTTAAACCTGAGAATATTATTGAAATTAAAAATGAGTTTAAACCAGATCCTAAAATTAAAATTACCAACAAAAGTTACCTATGGACTATTTCAGGTGTAAAAGGAAAGGATTGGGAATTTGAAAAAGGTTCGACTGAAACCTCACCATCTATTAAATTAACCTTTAATAAATTAGGGAATTACACCGTAAATTTAACAGTTATCTTAAATAAAGATAAGGATGATGAAAATGAAATCTCTTATGAATTAGAAGATTATTTGACCGTTAGAAGTGTATTCCCAGAATTAGCGGCTTTGTATGCTCAAAAACCTAAACCAAATTTCAAGAAATTAGTAGAACGCGCAGCAGATTATATTGTAAAACCTAAATATGCAAATGATCCTACCCCTTATTTATTTTTAGCAAAAGGTTATCTTGGTTTAGTACAAGAAGGAAATTCAGATCCTGAATTTGAGGGCGCTTTAGAAGAATGCGTTTCAAGTTTTGCTACAGCCAAGGAAATGGATAAAAATGGAGTCTTAAATGATGTAGAACATCAAAATTTCATCAATGATCTTGAAATGTTATTATTGAAAGAATATTTGGAAGTTCAAATAGAAGGAGACATGTCTGAATTAGCAGAAGCGATTGACTTTTACAGTCAGATTACGTTGAATCCAATTTGCATTAAATATTTGGATGCTTATCAAAAATACAAAACTAAAAATGCTAAAGGAGCGAATTTAATTTGGACAGCTGAAATTCCAAAGCTTTTAAAATATGAGCGAGGAGAAAACGACGAAAAATACAACAACTCCTTTAAAAATGAATTGGGTGAATGGGTACAATTTACTGAAGCAGATATTATAGTGCTAAAATATGGCGTAATGTACTCAGCAATAGCTTTGAAAGAGCTGAAGAATTTAAAAGCATGTGAAATTTTAAAGAAAGTAGATCCTTGGTTTCAATTTGAAAAAGATTTCCGTGATCTTTTTGAAGGAAGTGATTTTAATAGTTGTGTAATAAAATAATTAACATTAATTTTTTCACAACTTTATCTTTTTGCAACAAATCATCTTTTGATTTTAGTGTAATTTTAGTGTATGAAAAAGATACCTAAATTTCTCAAGAACAAATACAGTATTACTTTCATTGTTTTTTTGCTCTATTCTCTATTCTTAGATGATTTAGATGTCTTTACACTATATCATAACTTAAACAAACGCTTCGAATTAAACGAGCAAAATATTGTGATGAACCAACAATTGGTAGAAACAAAAAAAACATTGAAATCATTACATGGAATGAATTATCTAGAGTCTTATGCAAGATCTGAGAAATTCTTTAAGAAGGATGATGAAGATATCTTTGTGATTATTTATAAGTGAAATCAACTATTTCAACAGCAGGAAAATAATACCTTATTATCTGATCATAAGAGTAACCATTCCTAGCCATTTTCATAGCTCCTTCTTGACATAAACCAACACCGTGACCGTAGCCTCTACCTTCGACGATAATAAAATCGCCTTCCTTTCTAGTATTAAAAAAACTAGACTTCAAATGAAATTTTTCCCTGATATCTCGTAAGGGAATACCATAACCTGGGTGCAAGTAAAACGCAGTTCTTTCGGTTTGAACGAAATGAGATAAAAGCTGCCTACTCAAGCTATCGTCAATTGGGAAATTATAATTGTTGACTAAGAAACTGATCCACTCCGCCTCAGGAACAGATTTTTTCCAAGTGGCCTGTTTTGTATATATGCAGAAGGTATCCTTGAATGAAGTAAGACCGTCAATCGATTCATTCCATACATGAGCTGGGTTGCATGTTTGTCCTCCACAATTGGCAGAAAAATAACAAGGTGCTAATTCATTATTTTTATCATAAATTACTTTTGGTGTTGTTTGACGTACTGCAGAATCTATAATTGCATTACCCAATCGCTTGTGTAAATATGCTTGACAATGAACACGATCACAAATTTCATATCCATCGTCTAAATGCTTGTTTCGAAATTTAAGAGCGTAGGTCCTGCTGATTAATGCTTGCACTTTATAGTATTCTAATTTTTGTCCAGTTCCAGATTCAGATTCAACTACCCCCTCGAGATAAGTATCTAATTCAACAATATTTACCAATCGCATTGCATTATTTGCCAAGGTAAACTCAAAATCACCTTCATATTGTCTAGATTTTAAGGAGGGTGAAACACCTGTGAATTCAATAGATTCTTCCTTATTAATGGTGTAGAAAGATATCTTTTTAAATTTAGGTAATTTGTTTCCTCTAAATAAAATAGAAATTTTACCCCCTTCTAAAAAAACCTCAACAATATCATTAGAATTTGCTAAACCAATGTAGGTGGAGTCACCAATAATGTGATATGGAGCTGTTGCGCGAGCGAGCTTAACTTTCTTTAATTGGGATTCCGTAAACAAACCAATGCGCATCTTTTGAGCCTGCCCTATAAATGCAAAGATAAGGAACAGTAAAAAAAATATTTTATTCAAAAGATTTCAGGTATAAGTCGTTCATAATACCCTATTTAGCAAAAAAAGTTTCAAGAATGTCCGCTGCAACACGGTCACTCGCTCCTTCATTACCTAAAGATTCAATCAAAATTTTATAATTTGATGTTAAACTTGTGCGTTCAGGTGAACCATCTTCAAGTTTCTTAAGATAATGAACCATATTTTTAGAGGTGCAATCTCCTTGAATTAATTCTTTAACAAGTTCTTTGTCTAAAATAAGATTGACCAAGGAAATAAATTTAATTTTCACTAACAACTTGGCAATACGAAACGAGATGGGTGAAGTAGCATAGCAAACCACTTGGGGGACTTCAAATAAAGCAGTTTCAAGTGTTGCTGTTCCAGAAGTGACCAATGCTAAGTTCGCCTTTTCAAGTATCGCATATGTTCGACCAAAAACCAATTGGGTATCATCAGCGACCAAATTTTTATAAAATTCAAGTGACAAATTAGTAGAGCAAGCAACCACAATTTCGTAATCAGGGAAAGATTTTGCCGCCTCTATCATACTAGGGAGTTTGCGCTTCACTTCTTGAGCCCTACTTCCTGGAAGCAAAGCCAATATTTTTCGATCACTTCTTAGCGCAAGAGGAGTATGTGTTTCTTCCTTATATTTCATCACTTCATCCAAAAGTGGGTGACCTAGATACTTTACAGGGTAGGCATAGTTATCATAAAAACTTTTTTCAAAAGGAAGAATGCAATATAATTGCGCTACATCTCTTTTAATTGCATGAACTCTCGATGCTTTCCAAGCCCAAATTTGAGGGGAAATATAATATATTACAGGGATTCCTTGCTCTTTTGCCCAAGCAGCAATTCTAAGATTAAATCCAGGAAAATCAATAAGAACCAAGGCATCAGGTTGAAACGCTACAATTTCTTTTTTACAAGTTTTGATGTTACCCAAAATCGTACGAATATTCATCAGGACTTCTAGAAACCCCATGAAAGAAAGTGACCTAACGTGTTTCAAAAGTGCCATTCCTTCCGCTTCCATTCTATCTCCACCCCACCCCTTAAAGATAAAGTTGTTGGATTGTTTATTCCATGCTCGAATTAAGTTGGCTCCATGTAAATCACCAGAAACTTCACCTGCAATAAAAAAAACACGTTTCTTAGCGTTCATTTAAGAAAGTAGATTTACATATATCATGTAAGGAATAAAGCAAAACATTGCAAAAATAATACCTCTCGAAATTTGATATTCTTCTTTGTTAAGAAAAATGTAGAACCACATTAAATTAGAAATGAGCGCTAAAGAAATGTACTTACTAGTGAACTCTGAATATTCTACGAATTGATTCCAAAAAAAACTAAAAGGATAGTCGTTGATTAATGCAAGTGTAAAAAGTACGATTGGCAAAAATATCACTGGGGAAATAAACCCAATTGCTGTTCCAATTAAATGTTTTTTTGTGATGTTGATTTTCATAAATTAAATGATTTTAAATTTTCTATAACAGCATGATTTGTTAGGTCAAAATGGGTTGGGACAATACTAATAAAACCATCTTTTAATACCGCCAAATCTGTATCTTCCCTTTTATCAATCTCAGTAAAGTCACCCGTTAACCAATAATATGGATTGCCAAATTGATCCAATCGTTTATCAAATCGATCCGACCAAAACGCATGTGCTTGTTTGCAAATACGGGTTCCTTTAATTTCTTGTTCTTTTAATTTGGGGATATTAACATTTAAACACGTATTGTGCGGTAAGTTACTTTCTAGAACATTGCTAATTATTTTAGAAATCCAATTTTTACCTTGAGTGAAATCAGCATCTTGAGCATAATCAGCTAGTGAAAATCCAATAGACGGGATCCCTTCCATTGCGCCTTCAATTGCTGCAGACATCGTGCCCGAATACAAAACATTTGTTGAGGTATTTTCGCCATGATTAATGCCCGAAAGTAGTAAATCTGGTTTCCTATGCAGCACCTCATAAATAGCTAATTTCACGCAATCTACAGGGGTTCCTGAACATGAAAATGCTTTTATATCATGAAAAACATTACTTGGACTTAATCTTAATGGATGATTGATCGTAATGGCATGTCCCATACCCGATTGAGCTTTGTCAGGTGCAACTACAACGACCTCTCCAAATTGTTTAGCAATCTGAACCAATGCTTTAATACCACCTGAATTAATGCTATCGTCGTTGGTTATTAAAATTAATTTTTGCTGCATAGTCCTCGCTCTAGAACAAAATTACTTAATATTAGCAGACTTTGAGTATTTTTGAACCATAGAATTATAAAATGAAACTTCTCAACACAAATCAACGGAATGCATTTTGTTTTGTCGGAATAAGTCCAATCCGTAGCACGCCCAATGACAGTAGTGAACAAGTCAGCCAACTGGTTTTTGGAGAAGTGGTTGAAGTCTTAGAAATCAAAAATTATTGGGTCAAAATAAAAACACTCAAAGACGCTTACGAGGGATTTGTTGACTACAAACATCTTATAGCTTTGAGCGACAAAGAATTGAGGCAATGGCTCGATCAAGGAGAAATGTCGGGTGTATTACACCAAACCCTTAAATGTCCATGGGGAAATCAGATTATTCCTTGTGGTAGTTTTATTGGAAACGAACAAATCTTTAATGTTGGCACTTATAAATTTGAAAAAATTGTAGCAGATAACAGTGGTAAAAAGGGGATTGAATTGGCCACTGCATTATTAAATACGCCTTATTTATGGGGAGGAAAATCTAGTTTCGGAATCGACTGTTCTGGATTTTCTCAACTTATTTTCAGAAGTATTGATCTTAATCTTCCTCGAGATGCCTATCAGCAAGAAGAGTTAGGGCAGGATGTTAGTTTTCAGGATCGAGAACCAATGGATTTGGCATTTTTCAGTAATGAAAAAGGAAAGATAACCCATGTTGGAATAATTATGGATGGAAATTCAATTATTCACGCTTCTGGAAGAGTAAGAATTGACACTTTAAAACAGGATGGAATTTGGAATGAGGAAATGGGAACAATTACACATAAATTAACTGTTATTAAAAGATTAAATTGATTTTCTAAACAATTAATTTGAACATATATCTCGTTTTTTATAACGACATTTGTTTTTAAAAAAATTTAAAGAATGCGTATATTAGTTAGTGGAGGAGCTGGATTTATTGGAAGTAATTTGGTCAAGAGACTTTTATCAGAAGGACATGAAGTAATTGTACTTGACAATTTATTACGTGGAAATAAACTAGATAAAGATTCTTTTGAAAAAATAAAATTTATTCGCGGAGATGTTCGAGATTTTACAGCCGTTTCTGAGGCGATGAAAAATTGTGATGCTGTCTATCACTTCGCGGCTGTTTTAGGAGTTGATATTGTTGCTGATCAACCCGTTGAAACCATGGATGTAGAAGTAATTGGAACAAGAAATATGGTTGAAGCTGCGGCGGCCAATAATGTAAAGTACTTTCTATACGCTTCAACAAGTGGGATTTATAGCCACAGTGCCATAGTAAAAAGCGCTTTATCCGAAGATGTTTTGGTTGACCCTAGAACCTCCTATGCCATGGCCAAACGATACAACGAAATTTATTTGGCTGCACATCATAAAGAGCGCGGACTAAATGTAATTTCACTTAGATTTTTTAATGTCTATGGTCACAATCAGGACAATAGAATGGTAGTTCCTAGATTTTTTGAACAAGCAATCAAGGACGAAGAAATTACAGTATTTGGTACTGGAAATCAAACCAGAGACTTTACCTATATCGACGATACTGTTGAAGCATGTGTCAGTTTGCTCGGAATAAGCGGAGCACATATCATTAATATCGCGAATGAAAAGGAATGGAATATTACCACCCTGGCGGAAAAAATTATTAAAATCACTAAATCTAAATCAGAGATAAAATACATAGAATCTCCTGCGAAGCGCTACGATTATGAAGTAGAAAGAAGAGTTGGGAGTTCAGGTAAATTAAAAGAATTAGTGAATTATAAGCCAGCAACCGAATTGGAAGATGGTTTGCAAAAAATATTTGAAATCAATTATTTATGAGAGATACCGTATTATTTAATCTGATTAAAGAAGAAAAACAAAGACAAACCTTAGGTTTAGAATTGATAGCATCTGAAAACTTTGTAAGTGAGCAAGTAATGGAAGCGATGGGAAGTGTACTTACCAATAAGTATGCTGAAGGTCTTCCAGGAAAGCGTTATTATGGTGGTTGTGAAATAGTAGATCAAGTTGAGCAATTGGCAATAGATCGTTTATGTGAACTTTTCGGTGCTACTTGGGCTAATGTTCAGCCGCATTCTGGAGCACAGGCCAATGCTGCTGTTTTTTTAGCATGTCTCAATCCAGGTGATAAAATATTAGGCTTTGATTTATCACACGGTGGACATTTAACCCACGGTTCGCCAGTGAACTTTTCAGGAAAATTATATCAACCCTTCTTTTACGGTGTTTCAAAAGAGACAGGACGTATAGATTACGATGCCTTAGAGTCAATTGCCTTAAAAGAAAAACCAAAAATGATCATTTGTGGCGCTTCTGCTTATTCAAGAGATTGGGATTATGCAAGAATTAGACAAGTAGCAGACAAAATTGGTGCCCTTGTTTTAGCGGATATATCACATCCCGCAGGTTTAATTGCTGCAAAATTATTAAATGATCCCTTAGATTATTGTCATATAGTTACTACAACTACGCACAAAACTCTTAGAGGTCCACGAGGCGGGATCATAATGATGAGAAACAATTTTGATAATCCTTTCGGAATCAAATGGAATAATGGGAATTTGAGATCAATGGCTGCATTATTAGACGCTGCGGTATTTCCAGGAATTCAAGGCGGACCACTCGAACATGTAATTGCAGCAAAGGCTGTTTCTTTTGGAGAAGCACTCAGTGATGGTTATAAAACCTACATGAAACAAGTACAAATAAATGCTGCTAAAATGGCAGAATCATTTATGGGGAAAGGATATGACATTATTTCTGGAGGTACAGATAATCACAGTATGTTAATTGATTTAAGAGGAAAAGGAATAACAGGTAAAGATGCAGAAAACTGTTTGGTGAAAGCAGATATTACCGTAAATAAAAACATGGTTCCCTTTGATACTGAGTCTCCATTTGTGACTTCTGGAATTCGAATTGGAACTCCAGCACTTACTTCAAGAGGAGTAAAAGAGGGAGAAATTGAATTGATTGTTAGTTTAATTGATAGAGCACTTATGGCTAAAGATGATGCTAACACCTTGACTCAAGTCAAAAAAGAAGTTAATCTTTTAATGCAGGACAGACCCTTATTTACTTGGTAAGAGTAAAAGATTAAGTTTATTTTTCTAACTTTTAAGGTCTGTATTAGGCTTTTTAAAACCGAAACGCATTATCGAAATGGATTCCTTTCCAATTCCTACTATGGAAATAACATTAAGAGGGAATTCAAGCAGTACATGGCAGAAACTTAAGAAAAACAAAAAGGTTAAGCCCATTGCATAATCATAAGCATAAATACTGCACGCAGCAATCCATAGAAAGATAATTATTCCTAAGCGAATTTTTGGGACTTGATGCCATTTGATTACTTCCGTTTTACTGAACCAATTTAGATAATGATATAAGTATGCGAAGGCAATAATACGCATCAATATAATTCCGACTTTAGAATTAAAAATTACAGCGAAAATTGCTTTTGGCGTTGTATCGATTGCAGGATCACCAAATTGATCTACATAACCTTTCTTTATAGGAAGATTCGTGAGATTAAATTCTTTTATAAGAGATACATTTAAATCCCAAAAACCATCACCACCAGCATAATATGCTGTTTTACCTATTTCAGTAATTGGAATCAAAGACTGTCCAGGAAAGAAATTCCATAAAATGAAAGGCGCAAGTACAAAGACTAGAAAAGAAAGTAAACCCGTCCAATTTCTCGATTTTAATGACCCGTATAAAATAAATAATCCAGTGAATACATAAACATGTATTAAAGTAGGAACCAAAGACGTAACAGCAAACGTTGCAGTATTGGGTCTAAAAATTTCTTCACCTAAATAATTTGTTGCATTGGGTGCAAACCATTGATCAACAAAAGCAAAGAGAAGTACAATGGCAACTATTTTGACGAAAATATTTTTAACTAAAGCAAATAGAATACTACCAAATAAGGCAAGTGCTAAAAGTTTTCCATACAAATTAAGATCACTATACATTGCAGTAAAACTGGTGTGAAAATTATATTTTACAGCAAAATAATCATACGTAATAAGTAGACCTATGAATAATAAGAACAAAAAGTCCAATTTTCCTTTAGCGAAATATTTTCGGTCATGTAACCAACTTATTTCAGTGAGATAATGCAAGGGGCCTAAAAAAGCATAGGCAAATAAGAAGGTCTCAAATGGCATTACAAAAGCTGCAATAATACTTACAAGCATTAATGCTATATTGATGTAATTAACCTTGTTTTCTTTTTGCAATTCCATTTTAAAACTTTTAATTACAAGACAAAATTACTTAAAATTGGAGATATTATTACTAGTTAAAACCTTTTAATATTGCTTTTTCTTTCATTGATTTATTTACTGCTGATCCAAAGTCATCCTTTACTTCTCCGTTTGCTGGATTGCGATTTATTTTAGAAATAAAGACCTCTCTTTGTTTACCTAATTCCTGAATTTCAGCTTGAATTCTAGCTCTTTCTGCTGTTTTAGCATTAATTAATGTAGCTTTTTCCTCTGGCCCCATACCTTGTAACTCTTCGGGCAATTGATCATCCTTTAACTCCAAAATTTTAGTGGAATCTGCTTGAAAAGCATCCACAACATCCCAGGAGGCATTATTGTAAGCCGACTTAGATTTTACTAATGCCCTTTCTGACGCAATATTAGATCCTAGATTAAGTGCATTTTTATCTTCAATACCTTGGTTGCTTTTCTTCATAACGCCTTGTTCACCATACCACATGTAGGTGGTATTAAGACTCTTATTGAGTTGAATAATTTGATCATCATATGGTGTTGGAATAGCTGCTATTTTAGCATCAGAATTTATATTAAAATATTCACCATTAGAACATGTAGCGCCATCTTTCCATGATTCCTTAACCCCTTGTTGATATTCACCACAATATATGGTATTGATAAATACACCTCTGTTTTTAGCAATAGTACAAATTGACTTATAATTAACTGGACCCTGATTAAAAGGCTCATTTCCTGCTATATAGATCAATAATAAATCATTAGGATCTCTTGACCAAAGCAATTCTTGTAAAGATTTTTCAATTACAGCTCCACAATACTCTTCTCCACCATTGGTGCGCAGCGCAAATAATTTCTCAGAAACCACATCCAAATCAGAGGTGAAATTGGTTTGCAAGCGGACATAGTTTTTATCATTTATTCCTGAATTTCCATAATCATAAACTGCAATTTCTAAGACAGGCGCAACACCATTAAATTTTAAAGAGCTCGCTTCATTCACGATCGCCCACAATCGAGATTTCGCTTGTTCAATTAGTCCGTCCATGCTATTTGAAGCATCTATTAAAAGCACTAATTGAACTTTTCTTGGTGGTTTGGTTTGTGCATTTAAGAGTGAAACGCTAGTGATAATTAAAAGCGTTAAAAAAAGATTTTTCATAAAATAAATGTTAGTTTTTTCTGAGTACAACCTTAATTGAAAAGGGTTCAAATATTTTTTATTTTTTATTAAAATAGGATAGTGCTAATTGATAAGAGTTCAAGCCAAAACCAAAAATACATCCCACACAAACTGGAGAAATAAATGATTCGTGGCGAAATGATTCTCTGCCGGAGATATTTGAAATATGCACCTCAATCACAGGTGTTTCAATGGCAGCGATACAATCTCTCAAGGCAATGCTCGTATGGGTATAAGCTCCAGCATTCAAAATTATTCCATCCACTTTTGCATCCTGAAGGCAGTTAATTAATGCTCCTTCAATATTGGATTGATAATACGTTAATTCATGTGAAGTTTCCAATTGCAAAGAAGCAAAAAAAGAATCAAAGGATTCATTTCCATATATATTTGTCTCACGCGCGCCAATTAAGTTTAAATTTGGGCCATTAACGATTAAAATTTTCATACTTGTCGAATTGGAACCGCTATATTAAGGAATTTGTTTCATACCTAAAAATAGAAAAAGGTTTGGCTGAGAATTCTATTTTTGCTTATCAGCGAGATGTATCCAAGTTAAGCGTCTTTTGTGAGGATAGAGAAAAGACTGCCATTGAACTCACACATAAGGACTTAAGCGAGTTTATTACCGTTTTATATGACCTTGGACTAAGTGCTCGATCGCAAGCAAGAGTCATTTCAGGCATAAAACAATTCTATGCTTTTTTAATATTAGAAGATTACTTGAAAGAGGATCCGAGTGAATTAATTGAACAACCTAAAATTGGACTTAAACTTCCTGAGGTATTAACAATAGAGGAAATTGATCAATTAATTGCTGCGATTGATATGAGCAAAACTGAAGGTCACCGAAATCGAGCTATCTTGGAAACTCTTTACAGTTGTGGATTGAGGGTTTCAGAATTAGTTGATTTGCGTTTCTCTGACTTGTACTTTGATGAGGGATTTATCAGAGTAATCGGTAAAGGAAATAAAGAACGATTGGTTCCTGTATCTCCAAGCGTTGAAAAAGAGATTAAAATATACAATGACTACATTAGAAGACATCAGAACATAAACAAAGGAGATGAAAATGTTGTTTTTTTAAATCGAAGAGGGGCTAAATTAACACGCGTAATGATCTTCACTATTATCAAACAACTTGCAGAAGCTATCGGATTAAAAAAAAATATATCTCCTCACACTTTTAGGCATTCCTTTGCAACGCATTTAATAGAGGGAGGTGCTAATTTGAGAGCAATTCAAGAAATGCTAGGACATGAATCCATCACAACAACAGAAATATACACACATTTAGATCAAAGATTTCTTAAAGAAGCAATTCTCTCCTATCATCCTAGAAATTCAATCTCTTAATAGGCGATTAAAGCATTAATAGCTTCAAGTAAGCGTTCTTGAGGTAAGAATAACTTTTCTAAATCTACCGCAAAGGGAACTGGTGTATCAATAGAAGCGATTCGTTTTACAGGTGCATCTAGCGACTTGAAACAATTTTCTGTAATAAGTGCAGAGATTTCTCCACCAATTCCACCCATCATACAATCTTCGTGCAAAACGATAACTTTCCCTGTCTTTTCTACTGCACGATAAATCGCTTCAGTATCCAAAGGTAGAAGTGTACGCAAATCCAAAATTTCAGCACTAATATTTGGCAAAGTATTTATAGCATCAATCGCCCAATGTACTCCAGCACCATAAGTGATAATGGTAAGATCAGTTCCTTCGGCAGCAAGGGTTGCCTTTCCGATTTCGCTTGTGTAATAAGCACTAGGAACATCGCCTTTTAAACTTCGGTACAACATTTTATGTTCAAAAAACAGAACTGGATTAGGGTCTTCGATCGCTGCATTTAATAAACCTTTTGCATCGGCTGGATTGGAAGGATACACCACTTTTAAACCAGGTGTATGAACGAACCAAGCTTCGTTACTTTGAGAATGAAAAGGACCAGCTGCGGAACCAGCACCTGTAGGCATTCTGATAACAACATCTGCATTTTGGCCCCATCTCCAATGAATTTTAGCCAAATTATTAATGATTTGATTGAAACCACAGGTTACAAAATCAGCAAATTGCATTTCAACAACAGCTTTCATTCCAGCAATTGATAAACCAAGTCCTGCACCAATAATAGCTGATTCACACAAAGGTGTATTTCTCACGCGATCATTACCAAACTTTTCCAACATTCCCTCAGTAACCTTAAATGCACCACCGTAAGCCGCAATATCTTGACCCATGATAATTAATTCAGGGAATTTTTCCATGGATTGATTTAAAGATTCTTGAATGGCGTCAATAAATCTTAGATCTTGTTTTGGACCTTCCTCTTTTGTTGCATTAAATACAAAAGGTGCATAAACATCGTTTAATTCAGCGCTTAAATCAGGAATAATAGCGGGTTGATTATTCGCTTCATCAAATGAATCTTGAATATGCTGTTTAATTTCTGACTTTAATTCGGCATCATAGGCATCTGTTAAAATTCCTTTAGACTTTAAAAATTGCTCATAATTTGTAACTGGATCTCTTTTTTCCCATTCGTCTTGTAAACCAGCAGGATAATATTTTGTTCCAGACGCTTCTTCATGTCCTCGCATTCTGAACGTCATCAATTCTAAAAGTACAGGTTTGGGATCTAAACGAATTTCATCATTAATTAAGCGCACTGCACGAATTACTTCTAGGATATTATTTCCATCCACTTGAACAGCTTTCATACCATACCCAATGCCTTTATCAATAAATTGTTTACATTTAAATTGTTCAGAAGAAGGAGTGGACAATCCCCAAGCATTATTCTCAACACAAAAAATAACAGGTAAATCCCAAACGGCAGCAACATTTAAAGATTCATGAAAGTCGCCTTCAGAAGCACCACCATCACCAGTAAAAACGAGGGTCGATTTTTTTTCTTTTTTAATTTTATGTGAAAGAGCAATTCCATCTGCAATCCCTAATTGTGGACCAAGATGTGAGATCATTCCAACTATTTTATAGTCTTGCGTACCAAAATGAAAAGAGCGATCTCTACCTTTCGTAAATCCTGCAGCTTTACCTTGAAATTGAGCAAATAATCGAGTAAGTGGAATTTCACGTGTGGTAAAAACTCCAAGATTCCGGTGCATAGGCAGAATATATTCTTCTTTGTCCATTGCATAGGAGGTTCCAACGGAAATACCTTCCTGTCCCCAACCTGAAAACCATTTGGTGATTTTTCCTTGACGCAATAGAATCAACATTTTTTCCTCAATTAAACGAGGCGTAATTAATTTTTTATAAATGTCAAGTAACTCAATAGATTCGAATCCAGTTGCATCAAATTCAATAGTATGTTTTTCTAAAACTTTCACGGAAATTAATTTATTACAAAATTATTCAATTTAACAGTTCAATGGAAGGATATAAAAATATTATTTCAACAAATGAAACATTCAATTCAAAAAAAAAGCCCACATAGCGTGGGCTTTACTTTTATATAAGTTGGTAATTAAACCAAACCTTGATCAATCATTGAATCGGCAACTTTCACAAAACCTGCAATATTAGCGCCTTTAACATAATCTACAAACCCGTTTGCATCTGAACCATATTGCACACAAGCACTATGAATAGAAACCATGATACCATGAAGTCTTTGATCTACTTCTTCAGCAGGCCAAGACAAACGCAAGGAATTTTGAGACATTTCCAAACCGGAAGTAGCTACTCCACCTGCATTCGATGCTTTACCTGGTGCAAAAAGAATTTTAGCTGATAAAAATTCAGATATCGCTTCAGGTGTTGAAGGCATATTTGCTCCTTCAGCAACACAAATAACTCCGTTAGAAAGTAACATTTTAGCTTCGTCACCATTTAACTCATTTTGAGTGGCACAAGGTAGCGCTATATCAACCTTAACTTCCCATGGTCTTTTACCAGCAACAAACTTAGCAGATGGGTATTTGGACACATATTCGGAAATTCTTCCTCTTTTAACATTTTTAATTTCCATTACAAATGCCAATTTTGAAGCGTCAATTCCATCAGCATCATAAATATAGCCTTCAGAATCTGAAAGAGTTACCACTTTAGCGCCTAATTGAGTTGCTTTCTCACAAGCATATTGAGCTACATTACCAGAACCAGAAACTGCAACAACTTTTCCATTAAAAGAATCGTTTTTTGTAGCAAGCATTTCTTTAGCAAAATAAACCGTTCCATAACCAGTAGCTTCTGGACGAATCAAAGATCCACCCCAATTTCTTGCTTTACCAGTTAAAACACCTGTAAATTCATTTCTAATTCTTTTATATTGACCAAACATATATCCAATTTCTCTTCCACCAACACCTATATCTCCAGCTGGAACATCCGTATCAGCACCAATATGTCTAGATAATTCAGTCATAAAAGATTGACAAAATTTCATTACCTCATTGTCAGACTTTCCTTTAGGATCAAAATCAGATCCACCTTTACCACCGCCCATTGGAAGTGTAGTAAGAGAGTTTTTGAAAATTTGTTCAAAACCTAAAAACTTTAAAATAGACAAATTAACAGAAGGATGAAAACGCAAACCACCTTTGTATGGACCAATTGCAGAGTTAAATTCAACTCGGTAACCACGGTTAACTTGAATATTGCCATTGTCATCTAACCAAGGAACTCTAAAAATAATTGTTCTTTCTGGCTCAACAATCCTTTCTAAAATCTTTGCCGATTTGTACTTAGGATGCGCTTCCATAAAAGGAATGACCGCTTCAGCTACTTCATGCACAGCTTGAAGGAATTCTGACTCATGGGAATTCTTTGCTTTAACAGCAATCATGAACTCTTCGATTTGTTTTTGATACATATTAGACATGTTAGTTAGTTTGACATTTATTGCGGCAAATGTAATAAGTTTTTTTAGCCAAATAACCAATATTTATCAACAAATAATTAGTGTCAAAAATACACTAAGGCCGACTTAATTTATCAAATCTATGAATTTTTCGTTTTTTAATGCTTTTTGATTAAATTTGGTAACTAATTAAGGCAACCTCTAGCTAAGATTGTCGTAATAGCATTGAACTTAATAAAATAATCATGATTTCTATACTATTGAAATATTCTAAGTCTCTTTTGTTACTTGCTTTAACTATTGTTACCATTGAAGCTAATGCTCAGGTACAATTGTGCTTAGGTCAAGATGCTACCGTTTGTCCTGGACAATCCGTAACGATTACCAATTGTAATGCAACAACTAATCCAGTGGCAGGTTTATTTTTAAATGCTCCTACTAATGTGAGTTTATCAGATGACTCTTGGTCAGCTGCGGTTAATATTGGATTTCCGTTTAGTTTTTATGGAAACACTTACAATCAATGTGTAATTGGCTCTAATGGATTGGTTTCATTCAATCTAGCAAATGCAAGTGGTTATTGTCCATGGTCCTTAGCAGGTGTTGGCACTTTACCTAATACTGGTTTTGCACCAGCAAAAAACTCCATCATGTTGACCTATCAAGATATTAATCCTTCTCTTGGAGGACAAATTCAATATCAATGTATTGGAACTGCTCCCAACAGAAGATTTGTAGTGCTTTATAAGAATGTATTTATGTTTAGTTGTACTTCTCAATGTAATTACATGGCAATTGTACTCTACGAAACTTCAAATGTTTTTGAATTGCATATTGGAAATAAGCCTTTATGTACCTCATGGAATGGTGGTTTGGCGATTCAAGGATCAGAGAATAATCCAGGAAATTTGGCGCACATCACACCAGGAAGAAACAATACGCAATGGTCTGCCAATCAAGATGGTAGAAGATTTACACCCACAGCTCCTACCAATACTGCTACTTATGGCATGGCTCAAATTCCTTATTTAATGGTTACAAGTTCAGGTACTAATTTTCTTTGGGCAAATACTTTAGGTCAAACATTTCCTTATAACAACGGTGTATTAAATGTTGCACCCGTTCCACCTGGAACCACAGGATATTTTTTATCTGCATCTGCTTGTAACACCAGTATTGGTTCCATTACCACTGACACCACATGGTTAACCGTCGGTAATCCTTCGGTTACTACCACAGCTATTCCAGATATTTGTTCACAAGGTATTGGTTCTGTTACCGCAATACCTGGAGGATTATCAACGCCTCCCTACAACATTACTTGGACTCCAGGTGGCGCTACTACAGCTACAGTCAACAACTTAACTGCGGGAACTTACACGGTCAACATGCTTGATGCAAGTGGATGTCTTGCTATAGGAACGGCAGTGGTCGGAGATACACCGGCATCCTACAGTGGCTCTACAACTTTAGTTTCATGTGCCGGCGGTAACGATGGAACAGCTACAGCCAACATAATCCCTGCTGGACCAGCAACTACTTATCTATGGAATAATGGTCAAACGACTCAAACCGCAGTTGGACTTACCGCAGGGGCTTATAATTGTATTGTATCTTCCAATACAGGTTGTTCGGATACTGTTTTCCTTACGGTTA
>Ga0315908_10001192_pt1 | contig 19805 bp, 14 predicted proteins | sample LakEriMetagenome_12_FD_203520 | JGI IMG/M metagenome (GOLD analysis project Ga0315908, IMG submission 203520) | Freshwater fungal communities from buoy surface, Lake Erie, Ohio, United States - Buoy 4 MA124 | ecosystem: Environmental > Aquatic > Freshwater > Lake > Lake biofilm | place: USA... | reverse complement strand
CCCCCGCAGGCTTGGCCCGGCGTGGTCGCAGCGAGGTGCGACCAGCCGGGCGATGGCTCGCCCTCCAGGCGAGCCTCGCGTAAGCCGAAGCAGGCCCGAAGGGATGCGCCGGCGCGACAGACAGCCCCCCGCAGGCTTGGCCCGGCGTGGTCGCAGCGAGGTGCGACCAGCCGGGCGATGGCTCGCCCTCCAGGCGAGCCTCGCGTAAGCCGAAGCAGGCCCGAAGGGATGCGCCGGCGCGACAGACAGCCCACCGCAGGCTTGGCCCGGCGTGGTCGCAGCGAGGTGCGACCAGCCGGGCGGCGGACGCCTTCCGGGCGTCCGTGGCCGCTGGGTGGCCCTCTGTAGCGGCGGTCTCCGACCGTCGTGCCACCGAGCCTGGGCAGGCACGCGGCGCGGCCTCCGGCCGCTGCGTGCATGGCTATTTTTTGCAATCGACGAAGAGGGAGGGGTTGCCCATGCCCCAGGAGCCGGCGTAGGTGGCCAGCGGAGCCCTGGAGGGCGGAGCGCAGACACCTCCGAGAGAGCGAAGGGCAGGATGCCCGCAGCGAACGTCCGGCGATGGGGCGTGGGCAACCCCGGCCCCCCAACCTCAAGACGCGGTTTTCGCCCGGACGCGGCGAAGATGGCTTGCAGATTCCAGGCCGAAAGGCAGAATAAGGGGCTCGAATCCAGGAGCCCTCCATGAGCGATACCCTCGAAGTCACCCTCCGCAAAGACACCGGCACCCGCGCCGCCAGGCGGCTCCGGAGGGAGGGGCGTGTGCCCGCGGTCCTGTACGGCCACGGCGAAAAGTGCGTCGACCTGACGACGACCCGGGAGGCCGTCGAGGCAATGGTCCGCCACGGCAGCCGGTTCGTCGAACTGATCGGCGCGGTCAAGACTGCCGCCGTGGTTCGCGAACTGCAGTGGGACACGTTCGGTGTCGAGCCGATCCATGTCGACTTTCTCCGCGTCAGCAAGTCGGACCGCGTCAAGGTCAAGGTGCCCATCGACCTCAAGGGCGAGTGCCCGGGCCAACGGGCCGGCGGCGTAGTGAACCTCGTGCTCCACGAGATCGAGCTCGAGTGCACCGCCGACGCGATTCCCGATCACATTCACGCCCATGTCGGGCACCTCGAGGTCGGGCATGTCATCAAGGTCCACGACCTGCAGCTGCCCGCGGGCGCCAAAGCGCTCGCCGACGCGGATGACACCGTGGTGACCTGCCTGATGCCGGCGAAGAAGGGCGAGGAGGCCGCACCGGCCGCCGCCGAGCCCGAGCTGATCGGACGCAAGCCGGCCGAGGAAGGAGAAGCCGCAGCGGAGAAGTCCTGATGGCGCCGCGACGGGCAAGCCTTTCCCGCCCCGTCTTTCAGGGTGGATCGTGAAGCTGCTCGTCGGACTCGGCAATCCTGGCTCCGCCTACGAAGGCACTCGGCACAACGTCGGCTTCGAGGTTCTCGAGATCCTCTGCCGGCGTGCCGGTTCACCGTCGCGACGGGCCCGCTTCCAGGGAGAAGTGGCCCAGGCGTCGGTCCGCGGCTGCCCGGTGCTCCTGCTCTGGCCCCTGACGTGGATGAACCTTAGTGGTTCGAGCGTGCTGGCCGCTCGCGACTTCTACAAGATCGACGACTCCGACATCCTGGTGATCTGTGACGACTTCAACCTCCACTGCGACACTCTCCGGCTTCGGCCGGGCGGGTCGGCCGGCGGCCAAAACGGCCTCGCCGACGTCATTGCCCGGCTGGGCACGACGACGATTCCCCGGCTCCGGCTGGGCATCGGCCCCGTGCCGCCCGGCTGGAAGCCTGCCGACTTCGTGCTCGGCAGGTTCGCGAAGGATGAGCGGGACAGAGTCGGGGTGATGATTGGACGGGCGGCGGATGCCGCCGAGGAATGGGCGGCCCTGGGCATTCAGGCCGCGATGAACAGGTACAACTGACGACACACGGCGAACGACAACGAAACGGCCCCGCAGGGCACAGGCAGAAGGAGCACGAGCACGATGGCGGTGTATGAAGGCATGTTCATCCTGGATCCGGCGAAGTACTCCCGCGATCCCGCAGGGTCGGCGCAGCAGATCAACGACCTCATCACGCAGCACGGTGGGTCGGTCCTGGCCGCTCGCCTGTGGGACGAGCGAAAGCTTGCCTACCCCATCAATGGCCACAAGAAGGGCGTCTACTGGCTGACCTACTTCAAGATGCCGGGTGGCAATCTGACGGCCCTCGAACGGCAGTGCGAAATCACCGACGACATCATCCGCAAGCTGGTTCTGAAGGTTGACGACCGGATCGCAGACGCCCTCGTGCAGCACGCCCTGGCCGGCGAGGCGGCTCCGAAGCGGTCTGCTCCCCCGACCGCCCCGGTGGTTTCCTGAGGCCTGCCAGCACGCTTGCACGGTTCCACGACAGTCGCTACGATGAGGCCATGTTGAACATGCGTTCAGTACCTCAACTCAAGGAGTGAATCATCATGGCGAGCTTCAACAGGGTGATCCTGCTCGGCAACGTGACCCGCGATCCGGAATTGCGGTATATCTCCAGCGGCACTGCCGTGACCGACGTCGGCTTGGCGGTGAACGACCGCCGCAAGGACGGCAAGACCGGCGAGTGGATCGAGGAGACGACCTTCGTCGACGTCACGCTCTGGGGCCGCACGGCTGAAATCGCCGGCGAGTACGTCACGAAGGGGTCGCCCCTGCTGATCGAAGGCCGGCTCAAGCTCGACACCTGGGAAAAAGACGGCAAAAAGAACTCCAAACTGCGCGTCGTATGCGAGCGAATGCAGCTCCTCGGCAGCCGCGGCGAGGGCAGCCGGGGCGGCAAGCCGCGGGTCGCGGCAGGCCGCGGCGAACCCCAGGCCGATGAAGCATTCAGCCAGGCCACCGACTTCGGTGACGACGGCCCGAGCGGCGGGGCTAGCCCGTCCGACGACGACATCCCATTCTGAACCACGATCGCAAGGAGTTTTCAAATGCCTACGAAGGAACAGCCCCGCGTCACGGTCACGGCCAAGCGGCTCCCCAAGGGAAACAGGGGCGGTATCGAATTGCTGCTCGTCCACAATGTCGAACATCTCGGCAAACAGGGCGACGTCGTCGAGGTCAAGCGTGGCTACGCCTACAACTATCTGCTTCCGCAGGGTTTGGCGACGGTCGCCACCGAGCACCACAAGCGGATGGTCGAGAAGCATCGGGCGAAGCTCGAGGAAATCGCGCGGGAGCGTCTCGCCGGCCTCCGCAGCCTGCTCGCCGAACTCGTCCGCACGAGCGTCACGATCGAGGCGAACGCGAACGACGAGGGCCACCTGTATGGCTCCGTCGGCGGCCCCGAGATTGCCCGCTCGCTCAAGCAGCAGGATCTCTCGGTCACGCCCGATCAGATCATTCTTCAAGGACCGCTCAAGGAAGTGGGCCTGTATACGGTTCGCGTTCGGCTGGCACCCGAGGTCGAGGGCGACCTGAAGGTTTGGGTGGTGCCGAGCAGCAGCGAAGGCGGCGCCAAGTAAGCGGTCGGCGGCCGCACGGCCATCGTAGATCTTCGGTTCGCAGGTTTTTTGTTCGCAGGGAGGCTCGCCACGGGTGGTCGCGCCACGTGACATGCCGTCGGGCCGGCAGCGGGACGCCTCACGCGAGCGTCGTGGCCGCGGTCCACGCGAAGACCGCAGCCGCTCCGCGGCCGCGGAGCCGCGGGAGCGTCCCACCAACGTCGATGCCGAGCGGGCCGTGCTCGGCAGCATCCTGCTCAAGCCCGACGTGTGCGACGACATCGCGCTGGTCGTGCGGCCCGAGGACTTTTCCGACGAAGCCCACCAACTGCTCTACCGGCACCTCCTCGAGCTGCACGACACCGGCAAACGGATCGACGCCACGATCGTTCTCGACGTGCTCCGCACCAAGGGCGACCTCGAGCGTGTCGGTGGCGCCGCTGCCCTGGCCGAGGCGATCGAATCGGTGCCGCACGCTGCCCACGCCCAGCACTATGCCCACATCGTCCGCGACAAGTCGCTGCTCTGCTCGCTGATCGACGCCGGCACCGACATCCTCCGCGACGCCTACGACGCGGCCGACGAGCCCCGCCAGCTCTTGGCTCGGGCCGAGGAGCGGATCTTTTCGATCCTGGAGCGGCGGAGTTCCGCCGAGGCGAAGCCGATCGAGGCCGTGCTCACCGACGTGATGGCGCGGATGGACGCCCGCATGAAGCACGAGCACACGATCGGGGGCGTGGAGACCGGCTTCACGGAGCTCGACGCGTTGTGCGGTGGCCTCCACAATTCGGAGCTCATCATCCTGGCGGCCCGGCCCAGCATGGGAAAGACGGCGCTTGCGATGAACATCGCGGAACACGTCTCGATCGGGCTCCATCAGCCGGTGCTGTTCGTGAGCCTGGAAATGGCCTGCCTGGAGCTCGCCGATCGCCTCCTCTGCTCCGCTGCCCAGGTGAACGGCCATCGGCTGCGGAACGGCACCATTTCCCAGGAGGATCGCCGCCGGCTGGTGCAGAAGTCGACCGAGATCGGCACGGCGCCGCTGTTTATCGACGACACGCCGGGCCGCACGCTCACGGAGATCGCGGCCGTCGCCCGCCGTCTGAAGCGGAAGCAGGGGCTGGGGCTGGTGGTGATCGACTATCTCCAGCTCATCGAGCCCGACAATCCCCGCGATCCGCGGCAGGAGCAGGTGGCGCGGATCGCGCGGCGGCTGAAGATGATGTCACGCGAGCTCGACATTCCGGTGCTCTGCCTGGCCCAGCTCAACCGGCAGGCGGAGGTCTCGCGTGACAACCGGCCGCGACTCAACCATCTGCGCGAGTCGGGCGCGATCGAGCAGGACGCCGACGTCGTCATGTTCGTGCACCGCGAGGAGTATTACCAAACGAATGACGAGGACCGCGAGCGGGTGAAGGGCCAGGCTGAAATCATCATCGCCAAACAGCGCAACGGTCCGATCGGCGACGTGAAGCTGCTCTGGCAGCACGACTACACGCGATTCGTGAACCTCGAGCATCGCCCATACGACGAGTTCGAGAGCTTCGGCAGTTTCTGAATTCACGGCTGTCGGGCCATCCCTGGCCCCGACAGCCGTGGCAGGTCGGAGGCACAGCAGCGTGTGCCTCGACCTGCGATGGCTCGCCATCCTGGCGAGCCTCGCGTAAGCCGAAGCAGGCCCGAAGGGATGCGCCGGCGCGAACACCAGCCCATCCCTGGCCCCGACAGCCTTGGCAGGTCGGAGGCACAGCAGCGTGTGCCTCGACCTGCGATGGCTCGCCATCCTGGCGAGCCTCGCGTAAGCCGAAGCAGGCCCGAAGGGATGCGAGTTTTGATGGTGCGCGTTCTCTCTTCATTCGTTCCGATTAACGCGCGCGAACGGCACAAAAAGCCCCGGGCGGAAGCCCGGGGACTCCGGGTGGCATCTCTTCCCGGGTGCCATGCGAGGTGAGTTGGCCGCGTGGAAGCGCGGGGAATTGTGCGGCATGGATGGCGGGGTGGTTTTCATAACCGGAGTCCCCGGGCTTCCGCCCGGGGCTTTTTGGAACGGTGACGGGACCGATTTCCTGGTCAAAGGATCCGCAAAACCCGGTTCGCAATCGGATTCCCGCAGTGACGGCGCTGTGTCGAGCCACACGGCGGACCACCCAAACTCACGCCTCGGGCTTCCCGGCACGGGCGACGTGTCGCCCAGCGGTCGCATCTCACGGCCGCTACACTTGGCCCATGGCTCTGCTGGCAATCGAAACGACGTGTGACGAGACGGCAGCGGCCGTTGTGACCCGCGGCCGGGAGGTGCTGTCCAGCGTCGTCGCCAGTCAGGAGCAGCTCCACGCCCGGTGGCGTGGCGTGGTGCCGGAGGTGGCATCGCGGGCGCACGTCGAGCGAATCATCCCCGTGATCGACGAGGCCGTCGCCCGCGCGGGCGTGACGCGTGCGGATCTCGAGGCCGTCGCCGTCGCCGTCCGCCCCGGCCTCGTCGGCTCGCTGCTCGTCGGACTGGCGGCGGGCAAGGCGATCGCCGCCGCCCTCGACCTGCCGCTCGTGGGCTACGACCATGTCGCCGCCCACCTCTACGCCTGCCGACTCGCCTACGGCCACGACATGGTCTATCCATGCGTCGGACTCGTGGCCAGCGGCGGCCACACGTCGCTGTTTCATGTCCGCGGGCCGCTCGAACTGGACCGGCTGGGCGGCACGATCGACGATGCCGCGGGGGAGGCGTTCGACAAGGCCGCCAGCCTGCTGGGCCTCGGCTATCCCGGCGGCCCCGAGATCGAGCGGGCGGCGACGGGCGGCGACCCGCACTGCCACCGGCTGCCGCGGCCGCTCGCCAACGACCGCGACCGGCTCGACATGAGCTTCAGCGGCTTGAAGACGGCACTCCGCTACCTCGTGCGGCCGCCGCACGGTCCGCCAGATCAGCCGCCGCCGACCGGCCGCCGGCTGGCCGACCTCGCGGCGTCGTTCCAGCAGGCCGTCGTCGACACGATCCTCGCGAAGGTGGCACTCGCCGTGGACCGCACGGGCTGTGGCGCGGTGGCGATCGGCGGTGGTGTCGCAGCGAACACCCTGCTGCGAGACTCCGTCGAGGCCCTGGGCAGGAAACGCGGACTGCGGGTGTTCGTGCCCCCGAGGACGATGTGCACCGACAATGCCGCGATGGGCGCGATCGCCTGGGAGCGGCTCGAACGCGGCGCGAACGACGGCCTTGCGCTCGACGTCACGCCGGGGACCGACCGTGCCGCCGCGAACCGCCGGACGTAGCCGGTCCGCTGGCATGGCGGTTCGCCAACGCCGCTCCAGGGAGCGGCGTCATCATTGCTCCGTGGTGGCACCTCCTGGTCCTCGAAACCCGAGGCGTGAGTTTTGATGTTGCGCGTTCCCCAGTCTTGCTCTCAACTTGTCTCGCGCGAACGGCACAAGAAGCCCCCGGCGGAAGCCGGGGGACTCCGGGTCGCATGCCTTCCCAGGTGCCATGCGATGGAGGTTTGAACCGGGAAATTGTGGGCCGTCATCCGGCATGGACGGCGGGGTGGTTTTCATGCCCGGAGTCCCCGGGTTTCCACCCGGGGCTTCTTGGACGGGCTACGGGACCGATTCCCGATTCACAGGATCTGCAAAACAACGGTCGCAACCGGATTCCTGCAGCGGCGACGCCCTGCCGAGCCACTCCGCGCAACATCAAAAGGCGTGAGCCGAGGGAATGCGGAGCGACTCGAGTGAAGCGCCGCGCATTCCCTCAGCTCACGCTTCGGGCTTCCCGGCAGCCGGGCGTGATGCTCGTGGATGACTCGCACGCAGCGGCCGCAGGCCGCGCCGCGTGCACCACGCCGCCGCCACGCGGCGGCTACGGTCGCCCGGAGGTGCGACCGCCAGGCCGTCCGGCGGGCGGCTTCACGCAACGCCTCGGCTTCCTGCCTCGCGTCGCTGGGCCGGCCGCCGCCGGCTCTTGAAAGCCCGCCCTCCAGGCGGGCCGCCTACACACGCCGCCAGCACGCAGCGGCCGCAGGCCGCGCCGCGTGCACCACGCCGCCGCCACGCGGCGGCTACGGTCGCCCGGAGGTGCGACCGCCAGGCCGTCCGGCGAACCCTCGGCGTTCGCCGCGACGGCCCACGGCTGTCGGGGCCATGGATGGCCCGACAGCCGTGAACTCAGAAGTCATACCACATGCCGATGCCGGCGCGATTCTGGTTGTAGAACACGAACTCATACTGCGGGTCGGAGCCATACAAATACTCGAACCCGATGCGGAACAATTTCTCGCTGCGATATCCGCGCCAGGCCCAGCCCGCCTGCACGACCACGTTGCCGCCCCAGTCGAGTTCCTGTCGTGACATGCCGTTGACCGCCAGGAACGGCGCCCCTTGCATGCCGGTCGGCTGGGCCTGGATCAGCTCCGTGCCGAACTGAAACTCCCACGGCTTTGAGCCGCCCGAATTATAGAACGACCAGCCGGCCTCGCCGTACAGCCGCAGCCAGTCGAACAGGTAGTACGAATTGCCCCACACGATCGCGTCGCGGACATAGTTCACCCGCGGAAACTGCGGGTAGCGGAGCATCGCCTCGTCGCCGAGGTGGGCGCTGTTGTGATAGTAGGCGAGTTTGGTCTGCCAACGCCCCACACCGTAGACCAGAGGGATTCCGAAGCGATAATCACCCGACCGAAAGTCGCGGTCATCGGCCGGATCGAGCCGCACGAACGCGGCACCCTCGACCTGTACCTCGAAGCCCTGTGGATGCAGCACGGGATCGGACCCGTACCGGAGGACCGATGCCCGACCGCCCAGGGTCGAGTCCCACATCCAGCCGTTGCTGACCGACGGCGTAAACGGGTCGGGCGCCGAGTCGGAATACCATACCGTTCCCAGCCGCGGCTCCTTGGGGCCGGCGAGGTAGCTGGTGTAGATCAGGTTGTTCGGCAAGATGTGCCACGACCAGGGCCGCGGGGCCCACAGGTCGTCGAAACAATTCGAGGCGCCGCCGCTTGGCACGGGACATTCCTCCGGACAGCACGGACCGGCCTCATACGGCATGTCGAGGACGACGGGCCCCTGCGGCTGCGCCGGAGGCAGGAAGCGGAGTTCCGGCGGCGGCATCGATTCCGGCTGCAACTCCTGGCCGGAGGCCCGGGGATCGGTCGCCCAGGCCGACACGGCCCACAGCAGCACCAGTGCACCGGCTGCCACGCGCCAGTGGCGATGACAGGACGAACCGGTCTGCTCGTGGCGGGCTGCGGTCATGAGAATCTGGCCGGCTGGCTCCGGGGTGCGAATCGACGCCGACAAGCGCGCACTCTAGGGAATGCGACGCCACCGGCCAGAGAGAGATCGGCAGCCCAGCGTCGATTCCCGCACCACTTTGCAGCCTGGTTTTCCATCACCGGTGCAACGGGGCAACCCGGGCAAGATCCAGGCGCCCGCTGCTTTGCCAGCCACCCCAAGACCCCCGGGCGGCCTGCAGCCTGCGGCCCCCGCGGCCCTCGCATTCCACCGGCACCACTGGCCTTGCCCCTGCTGATATCGTGTAATTTGTTGCTGGAGATGTCTGCCGCCGACAGGGGTATCAACCGATGAGCACCACTCGATCTTTCGCACTGCTGGGCGTCGTTGTCTTGCTCTGCGGCTGCGCCAAGTCCGACCCGCAGGCTACTCCGGGAGCCGGAGCCGACGCCGGCGTGAAGCGGTTCGTGTTCATCGCCAACGGCGACGACCCGTTCTGGGACGCTTGCAACGCCGGGCTCGTCGAAGGCGCCAAGCGATGCGGCCTCGAGGCCAAGGGCCTGCGGGTGGTGATGGAGAAGAACAACGGCACCGCCCAGGGGCAGATCGAGAAACTGAGGCAATTCGGCAGCCAGTCGGACATCGCGGGCGTGGCGATCTCCGTCATCCAGGCGGAGAACGTGGCGATCGTCGAGGAGATGAAGAGTCTCGCCGCCAAGGGCGTGAAGGTCATCACGGTGGACGGAGACGTGAACCGCGACACGTTCCGCGATGCCCGCCCCTTCTACATCGGCACCGACAACATCGTCGCCGGACGACTGCTGGGGGCTGCTGCGAAGGCGATTCTCACGGCCCGCGGCAAGACGCAGGGCAGCTACGTGCAGTTCGCGGGATTCACCGACAACGACAACGCCCGGGCCCGGATGAACGGCGTCCGGGAGACGCTGGGCGCCGCCTTCACCGAAGTGGACCGGATGAGCGACGAAATGGACCTCGCCAAGGCCCGGGACAACGTCCGCACGGCGTTGGTGAACCATCCCGATCTGACCGCCCTCGTCGGCATCTGGGCCTACAACGCGCCGGCGATCGCCGAGGTCGTGCAGGAGCGGGGCGTCCGCGACCGGCTCACCGTCGTCACGTTCGACGCCCAGGCGGCCGCGATCGAGCGGATGGCCGCCGGTCAGATCGACGCCATGGTCGTGCAGAATCCGTTCGAGATGGGCATCCGCACGGTCCGGCTGCTCACCGCCATGCACACCGGCGACGAGGCCACGATCGCCGAGATGTTTCCGCATCGCACCGCCCCCGACGGCGACCTCCACACCACGGGGCTGCGGCTCATCGTGCCCGACACCGATGCCCGCGTGCAGCCGACCGACATCGAGATGCAGGGGTTCGAATACCTGCCGCTGACGAAGTTCCGCGAGTGGCTCGCGTCCTACGGCCTGTCGAGCTCCTGATCCGCCATGCCCGAGCCCTCCGCTCAGCCAAAAGCCACGGTCCTGCTCCGCTCCGGTGAGTGGGCGCTGCTGGCGGCGATCCTCATCGCCGTCGTCCTCACGGCGTTGGTCGACGCCAATCACAGCTACTGGTTCCGTCCCCTGGAGAGCCTGCGGGACATCGCCCGCAACACCGCCCTACTGGGAATCTTCGCGCTCGGCGCCACCGTGGTGATCATCGCCGGCGGCATCGACCTGTCCGCGGGATCGATGATCGCGCTCTCGGGAACGGTCGCCGCCGCCACGATGGTCGCCCTGGCCCCGGCGGCGATGCTCGGCTTCAAGCCGGTCGGTCCGACGATCGTGGCCGTCGCCTGCCTGGCCAGCCTGCTGGTCGGCTTCCTCGTCGGCACGCTCCATGCGTGGCTGATCACGGCGGTCCGCCTGCCCCCGTTCATCGCCACGCTGGCCACGCTCGTCGGCCTGCGGAGCTTCGCCCGGGCGCTGTGCGAGAGCACGACGGCGGCGTTCACGCCCACCAAGAGCGCGATGATCAACGTCTCCGACCCGCTGTTCAAGGCCGTCCGCGACAACGTCTGGATTCCGGTCGCGGTGTTCGGCCTGCTCGCCTTCGCGACCTGGCTGATCCTCACCCGTACCGTGCTCGGCCGTCACGTTCACGCGCTCGGGGGCAACGAGCAGGCGGCCCGTCTGGCCGGCATCCGCACCGACAACGTCAAGTGGTTCGCCTACTGCTTCGGGGCCATGACCGCGGCCCTGGCCGGCCTGTTCTACGTGGCCAACGAGTCGGTCGCCGCCCCCGTCAACCAGGGCCGCGGCCACGAGCTCAACGCCATCGCCGCGGCGGTCGTCGGCGGCTGCTCGCTCACCGGCGGCGTCGGCACGGTGCCCGGGACCGTGCTTGGCGCGATCTTTCTCCGGGTCGTGATCGACGCCGTGTCGAAGATCATCAAGACCGGCGCCGACGTCTACGAGGGGCTGATCGTCGGCATCGTGGTGGTGATCGCCGTCACGTTCTCGCAGGTCGGCCAACTGGCCAAGGGAGGCCGCCGGCTGCTGTCGGGACCGCTCGGCCTGTGCGCGATCCCCACGCTCGCACTGCTGTGCGGGGCGGTCGTGGCGATGACGGCGACGGGCGCGGCGGGCCTCGCCTCGGGTCTGGCCGCCCTCGTCTTCCTCGCAGTGGTGCGAGCCTGGGAGTCGCGCGGCGGACGGGCGCCGAGGCCGTCATGACCGCCGGCACCAGCGACCTCGCGATCGCGATGCGGGGTATCGGCAAGCGGTTTCCCGGTGTCGTCGCCCTCGCCGACGTCACGCTCGAGGTCGGCCGCGGCGAGCTGCGTGCCATCTGCGGCGAAAACGGCGCCGGCAAGAGCACGCTAATGAAGATTCTCTCCGGCGTCTACCAGCCGGACGACGGCACACTGGAGGTCGATGGCGCGGCGGTCGCCTTCACGGGCACCCGTGACGCCGAGCGGGCGGGGATCGCGATCATCCACCAGGAACTGGCGCTCGTCGAGGACCTCTCGGTCGCGGCCAACGTTTTCCTGGGCCGGGAGCGGCGCACGGCCGCGGGGCTGATCGACGACCGCACGATGGAGGCCGAGTGCCGCCGCCTCCTCGCCCTGCTCGAGTGCCAGGTCGATCCCCAGGCCCGCACCGGCAGCCTGCGGGTCGGCGATCAGCAGCTCGTGGAGATCGCCAAGGCGCTGTCGCTCGACGCCCGGATCCTGGTCATGGACGAGCCCACCAGCGCCCTGACCGAGACCGAGTCGGCCCGGCTCGAGCGGATCATCGCCCGGCTGCGGGACCGCGGCACGACGATCCTCTACATCTCGCACAAGATGGACGAGGTCTTCCGGCTCGCCGACCGGATCACGGTGCTCCGCGACGGCCGCCACGTGCAGACGGTGGACCGATCGGCGACGACGCCCGCCGCCGTCACCGGCTGGATGGTAGGCCGCGAGATCGCCGGGCACGAGTTCCACCGCGCCGCGGCCCGCGGGCCGCGGCTGCTGGAGATTCGCGACCTCACGCTCCCCTGGCCCGCGCATCCCCGCGGCTACCGGCTCGCCAACGTGAGCCTCGACCTGCACGCAGGCGAAATCCTCGGCATCGCCGGCCTGATGGGGGCAGGCCGCACCGAACTGCTGGAGACGATCTTCGGCGCTGGCGAGCCGACGTGGACGGGCAGCATGCGGCTCCGGGACGCAGCGGTGCGGTTCACGCATCCGGCTGAGGCCTGTGCGGCCGGCATCGCCATGGTCACCGAGGACCGCAAGCGGCTGGGTTTGTTCCCGGATCTCGACGTGGCGGCGAACGTCAGTCTGTGCAGCCTCCGGGAGGCGACCCGCGGCGGACTGCTCGACAGAGGACGCGAAGAGGCGCTCGTCGCCGGCCCGATCCGCGACACCGGCGTGAAGACGCCCGGCCCCCATGCGGCGATCACCGGCCTCTCCGGCGGCAATCAGCAGAAGTGTATCATCGGCCGCTGGCTGCTCACGAAGCCGGCGATTCTCCTGCTTGATGATCCCACGCGTGGCATCGACGTCGGCGCGAAGGCTGAGCTCTACCAGCTCATCGACCGGCTCTGTCGCGAGGGGCTCGGCGTGATCCTCACCTCGAGCGAGCTCCCTGAACTGCTGACGCTCGCCGACCGGATCATCGTGCTCGCCGAGGGCCGGCTGACAGCCGAGTTCTCCCGTGCCGAGGCCACCGAGCAAAAGATCGTGCACGCCGCCACGGGCGGGTGATCAGCGTGCGCATGAGCCGCCAAGCGGGACGTGACGCGTGTGGCCCCAAAAGCCCCGGGTGGAAACCCGGGGACTCCGGTCATGAAAACCACCCCGCCATCCATGCCGCATGACGGCCCGCAGGCCCCCGGCTCGAACCCCGCATGGCATGGCACACGGGACGGCATGCGACCCGGTGTCCCCCGGCTCCCGCCGGGGGCTTTTTGGGGATCACGCGACACGAAGCCCCGGGTGGAAACCCGGGGACTCCGGCCACGAAAACCACCCCGCCGTCCACGCCGCATGACGGCCCGCAGGCCCCCGGCTCGAAACCCGCATGGCATGGCACACGGGACGGCATGCGACCCGGTGTCCCCCGGCTCCCGCCGGGGGCTTTTTGGGGATCACGCGACACGAAGCCCCGGGTGGAAACCCGGGGACTCCGGTCACGAAAACCACCCCGCCATCCATGCCGCACGACGGCCCATGATTCCACGGCACAGGCCCACGGCACAGGCCCACGGCACAGGCCCACGTCACGCCCCGAGATACCGCGACACGATGGCCCGGGCCCGCGCCTCCTCGCGTGTGCCGGTGACGATCGCCCGACCGTCGGCGAACACCGCCAGTTCGATGCCCGGCTCGACGACCGCCCGCACGATCCAGGCGTTCGCAGTGACCGGGGCCACGGCCGCCAGCCGCGCGGCAAGCGCCCTGAGATCGACGCCCGCACCGACCGCCGGCACTTGCACGGCATCGCGGCCGCAGAGCACGGCCGGCCGGCTCCCGAGCCGGCCCTCGAGCCAGGGATAGTCGCCGCCGCGGCAGGTCGGGCAGCCCGTCGCAGCGAGCGGCGCCAGATCGACCGTCCGCCAGGTCTGCTCCCAGAGATCGCAGGCGAGCAGCCGGTCGCCGGCCCGCGGCCCGCCCACCAGCAGCCGGATCGCCTCCATGGCCTGCACCGCGCCGACCACGAGCACGGCCGGCCCGACGACGCCGGCGGTCTCGCAGGTGGGCAGCGCGCCGGGGGCCGGCGGCTCGGGCACCAGGCAACGCAGGCAGGCCGAGACGCCGGGCACGACGGCGAGCACCCGCCCCTCGGCGCCGATCGCGCCGCCATGCACCCACGGGATCCGCTCGCGGCAGCAGAGTTCGTTGACGAGAAACCGGGCCTCGAAGTTGTCGGTGCCGTCCACGATCACGTCGTGGCCACGGAGCAGGTCGGCCACGTTCGCCGCCGTGAGGTCGGCGACGACCGGCTCGATCCGACAGGCCGAGTTGATCTGCGTCAGGTGCCGCGCGGCCGCGACCGACTTGGGGAGCCCGGCGGCCACGTCGGCCTCGTCGAAGAGCACCTGCCGGGGAAGGTTCGAACGTTCCGGCACGTCGCGGTCGATGATCCGCACATGGCCGACGCCGGCCCGCACGAGCGCCAGCGCCACCGCCCCGCCGAGCGCCCCACAGCCCACGATCGCCACCCGCGCGGACGCCAGCCGCTCCTGGCCAGCGACGCCCAGCGGGGCGAACCGCGTCTGCCGCGAATAGCGTTCCTCGTCGTAGCCAGCCATGCGGGCCATGCTACCAGACGACGTAGCCGGCCCAGTCCCAGGGGGGCCGCTCGCCGCCGGCCAGCAGCCACGCGGCGAGCCGGGCCTGCAGGGAGTCGCAGCCAGCGCGTCCGCCCGTGCCGCCCCAGGCGACCAGCGGCACCGGCGGGGCCGCGTCCCGCCACGACGGGTGCGGGCTGCCGTCAGGGTCCATGACGACCGCGAGCCAATCGATTCCCGTAGGCACGCTCGGCGGCGGCAAGCCGCCGTCCACAGTCCAGCCAAGAAGCAGCGTGCCCTTGCGGCCGCGGACCGCCGCGGCGATCGCCGCGGCCGCCGCGGGCGGCGTGCCCCGTGGCAAAAGGGCCATGACGACAGCGGGATGGCCCGCCCAGCCGGCGATCCGCTCGGCCGCGGCATCAGGAGACGGCGGCTCGTCGAGCATGGCGATCACGGCCACGCCTGCGGCGTCGGCCCGCCCGCACAGCGGCTCGTCCGGATTCACGACGCACGCCGTCGCAGCCTGGTCGCGGAGATGCCCCGCATCGAACGCCGTCCCCTCGATGGATACGCCGCGCGGCACCCAGCGGCGGCCGTCGAGCCGGAACGAGCGGCCCTTCGCCCCCAGCCGCCGCAGGCCGATGCGGAGGCCGTGCGTGACTGCCACACCGTCGCCGCCCGCGATCCGAATTTCCAGCCGATAGAGGTTCGGCAGATCGGGCGTCCAGAACGCGGGCTCCGTGAGCACCGCCTTGCCCACGAGCGTCACGGTCGCGGCTCCGGCATCACCCGGCGGCGGCCCGAGATCGACGAGCCGCGCCGTCGTGGGCAGCGTCGTGGCCCACCGGCAGTCCGGCCCGGTCAGCGTGCCCTCCAGCCGCAGCGGTCCTGCATTCCCGCCGGCGGCGGGCCGCGGCACCCGCACGAACACCTCCGCCCGCATGTCGTCGCAGGGGCCGAGCGTGACGACGATGCCCGGCGAATCGCTCACGCGTCGGCCGCCTCGGGGAACCGCTCCCGCGCCAGCGCGGCGAGCTGCCGCAGGTCGAGTTTGCCCGACCCGAGCATCGGCAGCTCCTCGATCGCGGCGAAGGCGTCGGCGCCCGGAATCCACAGGTTCGGCAGGCCACGGGCGGCGAGTCCGCGGACGATGTCCCGCGGCTCGCGTTCGGTGGGGAGGTGGAACACGATCAGCCGTTCCCCCTTCGCCCGGTCGGGCACCGCGGTCACCACGGCCAGCAGCTCACCGTCGGCGGCGCCGAGCTCCGCGTTGACCGCCTCCTCGATAGTGAGGTGCGGCACCATCTCGCCGCCGATCTTGGAGAATCGGCTCTCCCGGCCGGTGATCGTGATGAAGCCCTCGCGGTCGAGGCGGGCGATGTCGCCGGTGCAATACCAGCCGTCCTTCACCACCTTCGACGTCAGATCGGGCCGGTCGAGGTAGCCCTGCATGACGTTCGGGCCCGTGATCCACAGCAGGCCCTCCGCCCCGACCGGGAGCTCGCGTTCGCCCTCGCGGTCGGTGATCCGCGCCCGGCTGCCGAGGATCGGCTTGCCGACGGTCCCCTCGCGGGCGTCGTCGGGGCGACCCGGCACATGCCGGCTCGGCGGCACGTTGGCGGCCACCAGCGGCGCGAGTTCCGTGGCCCCATAGGCTTCCACCGGCCGGACGCCGAACTTCTTCTCGAAGCCGTCGCAGACCTCCTTGGGAAGCCTCTCCGCGGCCCCGAACACGCACTCCAGCGACGAGAAGTCCTCCGCCGGCGTCCGGCGAACGTAGATCCGCAGAAACGTGGGCGTGGCCATGAGCAGCGTGGCGTGATGCTCGCGGGCGAGCCGTCCCACGGTCTGTGCGTCCCGCGGATCGGTGTGGTAGACGACCGCGGGCTCGAGCGTGAGCGGCGTCCAGAGCGCGGTCGTGTAGCCGTAAGAATGAAAGAAGGGGAGCACGCCCAACGCCACGTCGTGGGCGGAGAGGTGCAGCAGGTTGTCGATCGCCCGCACGTTCGAGCCGACGTTCTCCTGCGTGAGCACGACGCCCTTCGGGTCGCCGGTGGAGCCCGACGTGAAGATCACCGTGAGCACGTCGTCGGGGCCGATGCGATCGAGCCCCAGGAGCCGCTCGAGCAGCGGGAGCGGCGTGATCGTGGCCTGGACGAAGCCGATCGCCTTGTCGGCGGCGGTGGCCTGCGTCTTCAGGGCGGCCGCGTCGAGCAGCCGCTCTCCGAGGTCGAGCTTCACGCGGGCCAGGAACGCCGGGCTCGAGATCACGTGCCGCAGCCGGGCCCGCGCAATGCACAGGTCGAGGATCGTCTGCGACGCAGTGTAGTTGAGGTTGACGGCGACGCGGCCCGACAGGGCGAGCGCCGCATTGATGATCGCCCCTCCGGCCGTGGGCGGCAGCATCACGCCCACCATCTTCTCGTCGGGAGCGAGGGCCCGCTCCAGCACGCGGCGGGCGACGAGGATGCGGACCAGCAGGTCGCGGCCGGAGAGCCGCGTGCCGAGCGAGTCGGCCATCTTCATGCGGCGGCCGGCAGACCGGCAGGCGCGGAGCATGATCCGCTGCAGGATCGGCGGGCCGCCCGGAGCGGCGGCGGCGGCAGGACGCGGCATCGGTGCGGGCACTCTGCGTGGATGGGCGGGAAACCGGCTCGCGTTGCCGGTTCACTCACGATTATTAGAATCGGTCGCCTGCGAACTGAACAGCCGCCGCCGGCCGCCGGCACCGCGTCGGTGCGTCTGCCTCTCCCCGGCCGCAGCCTCCGGATTCCGCCATGCCCCGCTACCAACCTTCCCGCATCGAACCGAAGTGGCAGGCCTGGTGGGAGGAGCACGACACGTTCGCCACGCCGCGGCTGCCGACCGGCCGCAAGCGGTACGTGCTCGACATGTTTCCCTACCCCAGCGGCGACGGCCTGCACGTCGGCCACCCGGAGGGCTACACCGCCACCGACATCGTGTCGCGGTTCGAGCGGATGCGCGGCACGAGCGTGATGCACCCGATGGGCTTCGACGCCTTCGGCCTGCCGGCCGAGGAGCACGCCATCCGCACCGGCACGCCCCCACGGGAGAGCACGGAGCGGAACATCGCCACCTTCACCCGCCAGCTGAAGATGCTCGGCTTCAGTTACGACTGGAACCGCGTGCTGGCGACGACCGACCCCGGCTACGTCCGCTGGACGCAGTGGATCTTCCTCGTCCTCTTCGACACCTGGTTCGACCCCGTGGCACAGAAGGGCCGGCCGATCGCCGCGCTGCCCATCCCCGCCGCGGTCGCCGCCCGGGGCGCGGACGCCGTCGCCCGGTATCGCGACGAGCACCGCCTCGCCTACCAGTCGGAGGCGCCGGTCAACTGGTGCCCGGCCCTCGGCACCGTGCTCGCCAACGAGGAGGTCATCGGCGGCGTGAGCGAGCGCGGCGGCCACCCCGTGGTCCGCATCCCGCTGCGGCAGTGGATGCTGCGGATCACGGCCTACGCCGACCGGCTGGAGCGGGAATTGGAGGGCCTCGACTGGCCCGCGAGCATCAAGAAGCTGCAGTCCGACTGGATCGGCAGGAGCACCGGCGCCGAGGTCGACTTCTTCGTGCCGCCGACCGCCGGCGCCGACGCGGCCTTCGCCGCCTGGCAGACCGCGCGGAAGCAAACGGGCTTCCCCACGCAGCCGGGCCCCGACGCCCTGCGGGTCTACACCACCCGCCCCGACACGCTCTACGGCGTGACCTTCATGGTCGTCGCCCCGGAGCACCCGCTCGTCGACACCCTCACCACGCCGGCGCAGCGGGCGGAGATCGCGGCCTACCGCGAGGCTGCCGCCCGCAAAAGCGACCTCGACCGCACCGACCTGGCCCGCGAGAAGACCGGCGTGTTCACCGGATCGCACGTCATTCATCCGCTCTCGGGCCGGCCCGTGCCGGTGTGGGTGGCCGACTACGTGCTCGCGACCTACGGCACCGGCGCGATCATGGCGGTGCCGGCCCACGACGACCGCGACTTCGAGTTCGCGGGCACGTTCGGCATCGACGTCGTCACGGTCGTCGAGCCGGCCGCCGGCCCCGCCAAGCCGGACACGCTCTTCACCGGCGACGGCCGGGCCGTCAACTCGGGCCCGTACACAGGTCTGGGCACGCGGGAGTTCATCGCCCGGGTGGGCGGCGACCTCGCGGCCGCCGGCCTCGGCCGGCCCGCCGTCAACTACAAGCTTCGCGACTGGCTGTTCAGCCGGCAGCGGTTCTGGGGCGAGCCGTTCCCGATCCTCCACGAGCTCGACGCCGCCGGACACCCGACCGGGGCGATCCGCGCCGTGCCGGAGGCGGAACTCCCCGTGAACCTTCCGCTGCTCACCGACTTCAAGCCCGGCGACACGCCCGACCCGCCGCTCTCCCGGGCCCCCGCCGACTGGCTGTATGTCGACCGCGACGGCAAGCGGTACCGGCGCGAGACCAACACCATGCCGCAGTGGGCCGGCTCCTGCTGGTACTACCTGCGGTTCCTCGATCCCGGCAACGACGGGCGGTTCATCGATCCGGCCGTCGAGCAGGCCTGGATGCCGGTTGACCTGTACATCGGCGGCGCCGAGCACGCCGTGCTCCACCTGCTCTATTCGCGGTTCTGGCACAAGGTGCTCTACGACCGCGGCCACGTCTCCTGCCCCGAGCCGTTCGGCAGGCTCGTCAACCAGGGCATGATCCTCGGGGAGATGGAGTTCACCGGCTACCGCAGCTCCAAGGGGGGCTGGGTGTCGGCGGAGAAGCGGCAGGAAGGCGACGTCGCCGCGAAAATTCCGGCCGACCAGGTGGAGAAGCAGGGGGAGCACTTCGTGCTCCGCGACGCCCCGCAGATCCGCGTCGAGAGCCGGGCCTACAAGATGTCGAAGAGCCGCGGCAACGTCGTCAATCCCGACCAGGTGGTCCGTGATTTCGGCGCCGACTCGCTGCGGCTCTACGAGATGTTCATGGGACCGCTGGAGGCGACGAAGCCCTGGAGCACGACGGGCGTGAGCGGCGTCCGTGGGTTTCTCGACCGCTGCTGGCGGCTGGTCGTGGACGAGCGGGCCGACGAGCTGACCCTCGCCCCGCAGGTCTGCGCCGACCCGCCGACCGACGCCCAGCTCCGGGAGATCAACCGCTGCATCGACAAGGTGACCCGCGACATCGAGGCCCTGTCCTTCAACACGGCGATCGCCCGGATGATGGAGTTCGTGAACTTCTGCACGCCGCTCGAGCGGCGGCCGCGGGCGGTCCTCGAGCCGTTCGTGACGATCCTCGCCCCGTTCGCCCCGCACCTGGCCGAGGAACTCTGGGAGCTGCTCGGCCGGCCGGCGCCGGTGTCGCTGGCCGCCTGGCCGACGGTCGAGCCGCAGTGGCTCGTG
>Ga0315908_10001189_pt1 | contig 19819 bp, 19 predicted proteins | sample LakEriMetagenome_12_FD_203520 | JGI IMG/M metagenome (GOLD analysis project Ga0315908, IMG submission 203520) | Freshwater fungal communities from buoy surface, Lake Erie, Ohio, United States - Buoy 4 MA124 | ecosystem: Environmental > Aquatic > Freshwater > Lake > Lake biofilm | place: USA... | reverse complement strand
ATTAAGAGACACCGCTTCTGCTACAAAAACATTTACTGCATCATTATTAGCGGTACCTCCTACAGGCGCAATCAGGGCAACGGCTTTAATAGATAGTATCATCGTTGAGCGTCGTAAAGAGTTTGCACTAGAAGGTCATCGACTTTTTGACTTAAATAGAACTCAAACAAATTATGTAAAAATAAATGCTGCAGGTAATAGTACTTCAAGACTAATTCAATATTCAGCCACTACCAGCAGCTATTATTACAGAACCATTTTACCTATTCCTGTAACACAGGTTCAAAATAATCCGAAAATGGTTCAAAATCCAGGCTTTTAGATTAGTTTTAAAATATGAAAAAATTATTTTCTTACTCGTTTAAAAATACTTTTTTAATAATCCTATTACTATTTGCGTTTACAAAAGTGAATGCAAATAGTAATAGAGATACTTTAAGGGTATTGTTTGTTGGCAATAGTTATATCTATTATAATAACTTGCCTCAGATGGTCTCATTGCTAACTGATAGCCTGAATACCAAGCTTATTTGTAAGAAGTCTACCTATGGAGGATCTACGCTTGGAGATCATTGGAATAGCAGAAAGGGCTTACGAACTCGAGAAATTTTAGAGCGAGAAAAATTTGATATCGTCATTATCCAAGACAATAGCATGTGGCCACTGGAACATGCCGATAGTGTTTCAATGTTTGGAAAATTATTTTGCGATTTAATCAAATCTAAAAATGCTACTCCATTTATATACAATACATGGTCTAGAGAGGCCACCCCAGAAACCCAACCTGCCATTAATAAGGTATATGAAACATTAGCCCTTGAAACACAATCTGTATTGGTTCCTGTGGGCTCGATCTGGGCAGAAGCCAAAATACAAAAACCAGCCACTCAATTATACGTAAGTGACGGATCACATCCATCGCCACTTGGTACTTTTTTAATAGCATTATGCTTTGTTAAAAAAATAACCGGCGTACTGCCTACTAAATATGCTACTGTATATAATTATCCGGCGATCGATAATGAAAGCATTCGATTAATGCAGGTATCAGAGAATGATATATTATTTTTTAGCAAGCTTGTAAATAATTATATAAAATAAATTCTTTGAAAAAACTTTTTAGGAACCTCACTTTTTGGGTATTAGCTTCTATCACAGCAGGTATCTTAATAGGTTATTTATCGCCTAGTACGGGTGTTGCCATGCAACCCTTGGGAAAATATTTTATAGATATTGTAAAACTGTTTATTAACCCTATTATTTTGCTTACCATTATCACTGGTATTTGTGGAATGAGTGATTTAAAAAAAGTTGGAAAGATAGGTGGTAAAGCAATTTTATATTTTGAAGTTGTAACGACCATCGCATTGGTCATTGGTGTTGTAGTGGCATATGTAATACAACCAGGAGCCCATGTGGACACTTCGCATATTCAAAAGGCCGATATTTCTGCATACAACCAAGGTGCAAGTTCGTTTTCTTGGTCTAGTTTTTTCAAAAGTAATAGTACAATTCAAGTTTTAATTTTTGCCATTATTGCTGGTATTGTTATAAGTAAATTAAAACAACGTGAATTTATAATTACAAAAATTACTTGGGCAAGTAAATATGTATTTAAGGGATTACATTATGTCATGTATCTTGCTCCAATTGGTGCTTTTGGAGGCATGGCGTATACCATTGGAAAATATGGCGTAAGCACTTTATTGCCTTTAATGAAACTGATGGTATGTGTTTATATTACAATGGGATTATTTGTAATCATTATATTAGGTTCAGTTTTAAAATATTGTAAAGTCAATATCTTTTCTTTTTTAAATTATATTAAAAAGGAGCTCCTTATTGTTTTAGGTACTTCCTCTTCCGAGGCCGCGCTTCCTTCATTAATGGAGAAGCTTGAAACGATGGGATGTTCAAAATCCGTGGTTGGACTAGTGATACCTGCAGGCTATTCTTTTAATTTAGATGGTACATCTATTTATTTATCGATGGCGATTATTTTTTTGGCGCAGGTTTTTAATATCGATTTAAGTATAGAACAAATATTCACCATTATTGCCATCCTTATGGTTACCTCTAAAGGAGCAGCGGGTGTTACGGGCAGCGGTTTTATTGTATTGTCCTCTACAATAACGGCCACCAATTTAATTCCAGTTGAAGGATTGGCTTTATTGTTGGGTGTTGACAGATTTATGTCAGAAGCCAGAGCAATAACCAATTTCATTGGAAATGGTGTTGCAACTATATATATTTCGTTTACAGAAAAACTATTGAATCATCAAAAAATGCACAAAGCATTTAGCAAGGAATCTCCACTTGATGAAATTGCATAACGCATAAAAAATTACTAGAGGTTCAAAAAATTTTTAATTTTTTGAACAAAATAATTAGAGTGTAAATTTTATTAGGCCTTATTTTTTATAAAGGCCTATAAAATTACTATTCTGCTTCAGCTACCACTTCTTTTACTTCGGGAATCATGCGCTTCATCATGCCTTCGATACCTGCTTTTAATGTAACCATGCTTGAAGGACAACCGCTACAAGAGCCTTGTAACATGAGGTTAACGATGCCTTCCTTATAACTTTTAAACTGTATTGCTCCACCATCCATTTCTACAGCTGGCTTTACATAGTTTTCTAATAATTCTTTTACGCGCTTTACTACATCATCATCATCAGCAGACACCACATTGGTTGCTTCTTGTTTCATCTTAGCAACCTCATCTTCATTCACTACTACACCACCTGCTTCTAAATATTCTTTCAAGAATGTTTTGATCGTTGGAATCACATCCTGCCAATCTTCGGTATCGGTTGTTTTTGTAAGCGTTACAAAATTGCTAGCAATGAAAACACTTTTGATAAAAGGAAAACTAAATAATTCTTTAGCCAAAGGAGAAGCGGTCGCTAAACCCTCTTCTGCTACATCTAAACTTTTACCTGGATACAATAGCTTGTTGGCCACAAACTTCATTGTTTCTGGGTTTGGTGTCATTTCTGTATAAATGCTCACGATGGTATTGCCTGTTGTAATCATAATTGCTTTTTTATTCAGTCCAGAGCAAAAATAATCAAAATGGGTGGCTTGCTAGCCCAAGAAGGGGGATAATGGCTTTATTTTTCCGATATCGAAAAACAATGAACCGCTTGTTCATTCGTATTTAGATGGAATGCCTTCAATGATTTAGCTATTGATGATCATCAATTTAGCGTAATTCAACATGATTTTTTTCTCTCCATTGAGATCAAAAAGGATATTGGCTATTGGGTTATGTGCTGAGCCCTCAATGCTTTGAATGATCCCAAAACCAAACTTTTGATGCTCTACTTTCATGCCTTCTTCTAGAGCAGTTGGGTCTGCAGCGGTAAAATTGGCCGAAGGAATATGATTTTTATTCAAAGTACTTGGAGGTGTGACCGGTAAGTAGCTAGGCTTACTGCTAGCAACACTACTTGAGGAACTTGGCTTGTTATAGCCCGACTTATTCCCGCCATGCATTCTATCGTAGGCGCTGCCCCATCCACTTGACTGGTTTCTTGCACCACCACCTGCACTAGATTTATCTAATTTTTCTTCTGGCATTTCTTCGATGAACCTACTAGGGTCATTTTGTACTAATTGACCAAAACGATATCTTGAATTCGCATAGCTCAACCATAGATGTTTTTTTGCTCGGGTTACAGCCACATAAAATAGTCTACGCTCTTCCTCCAATTCTTCTCTTGTATTCACACTCATGCCACTTGGGAATAATGTTTCTTCTAATCCTACTACAAACACACAATCAAATTCCAAACCTTTTGCTGCGTGTACCGTCATTAATTTTACAGTGTCTTCGTTGCCTGTATCATTATCTGCATCGGTAATTAAAGTGATCTGTTGTAAATATGATCCCAGGCTTTTATCTCCTAATTCCCCATCGTCATTGCTCGGGCTTTCTGTCCACTCTTTAATAGAGTTCAATAATTCTTGTACGTTTTCGTAACGCGCTAGTCCTTCGGTAGACTTGTCGTTAAAAAGTTCCTTAATCATATTGGTACTCTTACCAACTTGCACGGCCACATCGTAGGCATTGTTTTTTGTTAAGAGGTTTTGAAAATACTTGATCATGGTCACAAACTCTTCGATCGCATTCAGTGTGCCTGCTTTAAAACCAAATCCTTTTGCTTTTTCTAGTACTTCAAAGAAAGTAATATTTTGTTCACTCGCAATCACTAAACATTTTTCCACTGTTGTTTTTCCAATGCCTCTAACAGGATAATTGATAATTCTTTTTAAGCCTTCCTCGTCTTTGGTATTGGCAATGACACGTAAGTAAGCGATAAAATCTTTGACCTCCTTTCTTTGATAGAAGCTAAGCCCACCATAGATCTTATAAGCAATCCCTGTTCTTCTTAAGCTTTCCTCAAAGGATCTTGACTGGGCATTGGTCCGATATAAAATGGCAAAATCTTTATTGTAAAAATGGTTTCTTAATTTATTTTCTTGAATACTATCTGCCACAAATTTTCCTTCATCATTATCGGTCATCGTACGCACCAACTTAATTTTATCACCCTCTTCGTTATCGGTCCAAAGTTCTTTTGGAATTTGACCTTTATTATTTTTAATCACAAAATTAGCCACTTCGATGATGGACTTACTACTTCTATAATTTTGTTCTAGCTTGACTAACTTAACGTCGTCGTAGTCTTTTTGAAATTGTAAAATATTTTCGATGGTAGCACCACGAAAGCTATAAATACTCTGTGCGTCATCACCCACCACACAAAGATTTTCGTGTACTGCTGCAAGTAGTTTTGCAATTTGATACTGCACAGGGTTGGTATCCTGGTACTCATCAATTAAAATGTATTTGAATTTATGTTGGTACTTATGCAACACTTCTGGAAAATCGCGCAGAAGTTCATGCATTTTAAAAAGCAAATCATCAAAATCCATCGCCCCACTTTTAAAACAACGCGCCACATAGCTTGCATAAATTTCTGCAATTTGAGGACGATTGGACCTAGCATCTTCTTGCTTCAAAAAATTGTCCATCGCATATTCACTAGGACCAACCAATGCATTTTTAGCCGACGAGATACGATTGTGAACGATATTGGGTTTATACAATTTATCATCTAAGCCCATGTCGTTGATCACCTGCTTTAAAACAGACCTAGAATCGTCGGTATCATAGATGGTAAAGCTCTGTGGATAGCCAAGCTTGGCGGCTTCTGCTCTTAATATACGCGCAAACACGCTGTGGAAAGTGCCTATGTATAAGTTGCGGGCTTCGGTGTTGCCAAGTGCTTTTTCTACCCTATCCTTCATTTCGGCCGCGGCCTTATTGGTAAATGTAAGCGCTAGTATATTAAAAGAGTCTACGCCACTATGCATTAAGTGTGCAATACGGGAAGTCAATACTTTTGTTTTTCCACTTCCTGCTCCAGCAATAATCATCAAGGGGCCTTTAAGGTGCAGTACGGCCTCTTTTTGTTGTTCATTTAATCCGTTCAAATACGCTTGTTGCATCTTGCGAAGATACGTGTACTTGATGCAATTAAAAAGCAAGTGGAAAACTAAACATCATAAAAAGGATTTTTAAAAATAAGGGTATAAAAAATCAGGGCACCTGCTGAAGGGTGCCCTGAAAATAGATTGAGAAAGTTCAATCCTGAAAAAAAGATTGTTCTATCGATTACTTTTTCTCCAATAATTTAAAGAATTGGTCTAATTGAGGTAAGATCACGATTCTTGTTCTTCTGTTTTTAGCTCTGTTAGCTGCGTTGTCATTTTCAACCAATGGTGCATATTCACCTCTACCTGCTGCTGTCATGCGCTTAGGATCTAAACCATAAGTATCTTGTAAAATACGCACTACAGTTGTTGCACGCTTTACAGATAAGTCCCAGTTGTCTTCTAACACAGAACCATTGTCTAATAATTGTTGAGAATCTGTATGACCTTCTACCATAAATTCGATAGTTGGCTGTGCTGCTAATACTTTAGCTACTTTACCTAATACGGTTTTAGCTTTATCAGTGATGTTGAAGCTTCCGCTTTTGAATAATAATTTATCAGAAATGTCAACATATACGACACCCTTATCCACCTTCACATTTACATCTTCGTCGTTCAAGTCGCCTAATACACCTTTCAAATTCATCACCAAATTCATGTTGATTGAATCCTTACGAGCCATAGAGCTTTGTAAACCTTGAATGTAAAGGTCTTTTGACCCAATATTTTCTAAAGACTTCTTAATACTTTCTGCTTGGGCACCTGTCACTACAGACATGTCCTTTAATTGACTCAATACCACATTGTTATTTTCCTTTAAGAAGTCAATTTGCTTATTTAAATCAGCTACTTGATTTTCTAATGCTTTTCTTTCTGCAGCAATTTTATCTGCATCAGTTTTTGCTTTTGAAGTTGCATCTTGTGCATCACGGTATTTGCTTTGTAGGTCAGCGTATGCGCCATTTAATTGACCATATTTAGCTTCTGCCTCTTGTAATTTTTTAGGGCTAACGCAAGAGAAAGCACCTAAGCTTATTAGAGCAAGCGCTAAAAAAATTTTACTTTTCATGTTAAGTCTGTTTTTAGTATATGAATAATCAAGTTATTGCTATGACAAAAATAGGAAACTACGGCATAGGAATAAAACAAATATAAAAAATCACTTCATTTTAACAAACAATATCATCTGTGATGCCATTTTCTGGAACATAGCCCTCAAATTGTTTAAAAAAATTGACAATGGAGCGCAAATCGGAAGATTCGTTATCGCTTGTATAGAAAGGCTCTGCAAAAACCACGCGTCTTTTACCAAAATCAAAGCCCACCATTAAAATAGGGACTCCTGCATTTTTAGCGATATGGTAAAAGCCTGTTTTAAACTTTAGGACCTTTGTTCTCGTTCCTTCTGGGGAAATGGCAATATGAAAACGTTCATTTTTGCGGTATAAGGCCACCACCTGTTCTACCATATTGTTCTTTTTGCTTCGATCTACCGGATGACCCCCTAAAAGTCTAAAAAACCAACCAGTAATGGGGTTAAAAAGCTCTTTTTTACCCAAAAAATGCACAAATTTAAAATGCATTTGCTGACGTACCGCTAAACCAAGGAAAAAATCTACTCCATGGGTATGGGGCCCCGCAATAATCACAGACTGCTTTAATGCATGCGGAAAATTGCCTTCTGTTCTCCAACCCCTTACTGTAAAAAACCACCACGCTAAAAATTGCTGAAACATATGCTAAAATTAAAGATGCATGATTAGACTTGCGTTATCAATAGAATTGACCTCTGAAGCTACTATTTTTTCCGTTTTGAATTTTGGAATCGCTGCAGTTTCAATATTTTTTTGGTAGACCTTATCATAATATTTTAATAAAATAGAAAAAGCGGCTTCGATATTGTTTTCAACCAAGTAATTCACGGCGGTTTTTGTTTCTAATCCCCCCAGTCTTTTTTGAATTCTTAAAGTGGCTGCTATTAAATCAGCTACTGCAAACCTGCCATACGCTTGAACAATAAATTGAAGACGAGACGCAAAGGGGATATCAATAAAATAACAAACACTATTACGCATACTTTTAAAAAAAGCAATTGGCAACATATTTGTTCCTATTCTTTGACTTTCATCTTCTATCCAAAAATAGGGATGAGCAGCGCAGGTAGTAAACAATGCATCTGCTAAATTATTTTCAAATTGTTCTTGTGTAGCTTGTTCATTTTGTCCTAATGCACCAAATGCAGATCCTTTATGATTGGCCAATCCTTCTAAATCAATAACAGGTAATTTACTTTTTTGTAGTTGTAATAGTATTTCTGTTTTTCCTGATCCAGTATATCCACCCAATACTTTCATGGAATAATTTTTTTCGAACTGCGCTAAAACCCAATTGCGATAAGCTTTGTAGCCTCCAGTAAGTTGTTCCGTTTTAAAACCGTATAAGTCTAGTAGCCAAGCAACGGCGGCACTTCGCATACCGCCTCTCCAACAGTGTACTAGAATAGTTGGCTTAATGGAATTTGTTTTTTCGTAATGCTTGACCCAACCCTCTACCTGCTCAATCATGTCTTGCATCTTCGTGCCAAAAAATGGAAGTCCTAATTTTATGGCAGCTTCTCTGCTTTCTTGTTTATAGGTGGTACCAATTGCTGCACGTTCTTCATCGGTGAAAAGTGGCAATGAAAAAGCGTTTGGGATATGTGCATGTACATACTCTCCGGGACTTCGAACATCAATGATTAAATAGTTGGATAAATTGTCAAAAATCCCTTCACCTGTTTTTTGTACAGCCATATTACAAATTTACTTGCTTTAATGTTGCTTCCAATGCTTCTTTTGTAAAGCTTTTAAAAGGGATGGGTTGGTAATTAAAATGTGCAGCTGCTTTCAGGGCTGTTTCAAGATGAAACGTACTTTGATCAAATGCAATGGCCCATCCTTTTTTTTGCCATCTTTTAGCTAAATATTCTTGTTCTGTTTGCCCTGGTGTAGGCACTAAAATGAGTGGCTTATTGAGTGGAATCAGCTCCATTAAGCTTGTATAGCCCCCACGACTGATGATATACTTTGTGTCTTCAATTGCTTTGACCAAATCGGGTCCACCTAAGTGCGGAACAATGAATCCAAATTCAGAAACAGCATGGTTATTGGGCTGGCTAGCCGTGCCAGCAATGAGCTTAAAAGGTTGCTTGAGTCGATTGCCTTCTGCCCATAAAATATCCTGAAAAATACTTCTTTGAGGTTCTGGCCCAGACAAAATACCTAAAAATAAGTTGTTTGGTTGTGCTTCTATCTTTTGACTGCTAGCGTATTCATTTAGCCTAGACAAACAATTCATGTACCAAATTGGCACAGGTGGTTTTGATATTGGATTCCCTAAAATGCCAGAAAGATTTTGGTCGCCTTCCATGTCTGGCACCCAAACCATGGCATAAAAAAGTTTAAACCAAAGATACTGTATCCACTGCAACAATCTAGTTGACCAACTAAAAGGGGTCTGCAGATTGAGCTGATGTGTAATAAATACAGATGGCGTTTTTAGATGAAAAAAACCAAGTCGGTTATCTGAAACAATTAAATCAAATTGTTGATGTTTATTTGTTGTATGTAACCACCAAAACTCTCTTAAGATGTTGTACAAAATGCGTGGAATTTGTGCAATCATTTTAATTGCAAAGCCGTTTGCATTTTTTGAATAACGAATATGGTATCCTTTTAGTCTAAGGAAAGTCAATCCAGGAAAGGCTTCCCTTAAAATCATTTCGTGAGCGCCTTCTGTAGCAATCGTTACATTGTAGCCAAGTTCAATAAACCCTGTTATCACTGGGATACATCTTGTTGCATGACCAAGTCCCCAGTCTAAGGGTGCGATGAGTACCGATTTTTGTTGCATGAATCATTAAATCTTATTCAAATATACTTGTAAAAAATTGTAGTTTTGTAACCATGTTAAGAAGCCATATATATCTAGCAAATAATGATGTTTTAAAAAAACAAAAGCAATTGCTATTATTATTGGAAATACATACCATGTTGTATCAGGTTGAACAAGTAGAACAGTTTTATCAGAACATCGAAGTGATTGATTTAAATAAAAGAAAAATCATTCAAAAGCCACATTTAGTAAAGCGTGTCTTAAAAGACAATCCAGAGAAGCCCTTTGTCTTTGCTTACCATAAAAATTAGTCGAATTACCCTATCTTTAAGAAGACGATTCCAAAAAATTGTTTTCATTAAAAGAGTTAGGCATGTCATTTTTTACAAAAGAAAAATCAGTTGCATTGTATGCTGCCTTAGTTTCCTTTGGAACCTATGTTTTTATATTTGGATTTAGAAAATCATTTACTGTTTGCACTTTTGAAGGGATGACCTTTGGTCCTATTGCATTTAAAACTGCGATGGTGATTAGTCAAATGCTGGGCTATTTGATGGCGAAGTTTTATGGCATTAAATTCATTTCTGGGCTAGAAAAAAAGCATCGTTATAAAATTATTTTTTTACTGACTGGTATTGCTTGGGCAGCTTGGTTGTTATTCGCCATCGTGCCTGCGCCATATAGCATCTTGTTTTTATTCATCAATGGTTTTCCACTAGGTATGTTATGGGGTGTTGTCTTCTCTTATGTAGAAGGTAGACGTAGCACCGATTTCATAGGTGCAGCACTTGCTGTGAGTTTTATTTTTTCTGCAGGATGGGTGAAGTCGGTAGGCGCCTGGTTGATGCAATATTTTCATATTACAGAAACCTGGGTACCATTTTGTACTGGTTTAGTTTTTGCATTGCCCTTGGTAATTTGTGTGTGGGGCTTAGAGAAAGTGCCAGCGCCATCTAAAGAAGATGAAGCCTTGAGGGCAAAAAGAATTCCGATGACAGGAGCCGACCGAAAATTAATTTTAAAACAATATTTACCAGGCGTCATTGCGTTTGTAGCCATCTATTTATTTGCCACCATCTTTAGAGACATTAGAGATAATTTTTCAGCAGACATGTGGAAGGAAATGGGCTACATGGCAAAGCCTTCCACTTTTTCTGAAACAGAAATCCCTATCACTATTTTTATTTTAATTTTAATTGGTGCAGTTGTTGCCGTTAAGAATAGTTTTAAAGCGTTCATGATGGCGCATGTATTTATATTGATTGGTTTTGTGGTTGCGGGATTATCTACTTATTTTTTCACACAAAAATTCTTGGACCCTTTTTGGTGGATGCTCTTAGTAGGCCTGGGTTTATACTTGGTGTATATTCCCTTTAACTCTATTTATTTTGATCGCTTAATTGCCGCCTACTCTATAAAAGGAAACGCCGGCTTCTTCATCTATGTAGCAGATTCAATTGGCTATGTGGGTAGCGTGACGGTGATGTTGGTAAAAGAGGGCATGACATTACAAATAGAATGGACCACCTTCTTTGCACAGAGTGTGATGATCTTATCTTTTGTGGGACTCTTTATAACTGCTTATGCCATCTATTATTTTGCATCAAAATCAAGGATAACGCCGTTGATACAATAACGCAAGCCTGTTGGAGGAGGACCATCTTCAAATACATGACCTAAATGTGCCTTGCATTTACCGCACTGCACTTCGGTTCTTTTCATTCCATGGGTATTGTCTGGCGTATAAATGATGGATTGCTTGGAAACAGGCTCGTAAAAACTAGGCCAGCCACAACCACTATCAAATTTGGTATCGCTTTTAAAAAGGGAGTTGCCACATGCTTTACAATGATAAGTTCCAATGGCCTTTGAGGTTTCAAAAGCACTGGTAAAAGGACGCTCGGTGCCCTTTTCTCTTGCAACAGCGTAGACCTCAGGACTTAATATTTGTTTCCAAACGCTGTCAGGGACAATAACGGCTTCCTTACTGGTTCTAGAATAATAGGTATTTTCTTTAGTTGGCATGGTAGTCGATTTTTTGGATTGTTTGATCGTCGCTTGGCCGCAAGCGGTTTGGCTGATTAAAAGGCAAAAACAAAGTATTTTGTACATGGTGTTGATTTCTACGTAAATTAACAACAAGTATTCATATTATTTGTTTGATAATTTACAATCTTAGGTTAAAAAAATTTACGACAGTTTGTTATCTTTGCCACCTATCAATAGCATCCTATGTTCAATTTAATCTTATTTGGTCCTCCTGGAAGCGGTAAAGGCACGCAAAGTGAAAATATTATCGCTGCCTATGGTTTACAGCATTTGTCTACAGGTAATTTATTACGTAGCGAGATTGCAGGCCAAACCACATTAGGATTGGAAGCTAAGAGACTCATGGACCAAGGTCAATTGGTGCCAGATGAAGTGGTGATAGGTATGGTTGATAATTTTATGAATGCACATCCAGAGGCAAAAGGATTTTTGTTTGACGGCTTTCCAAGAACAACCGCACAATGTGTTGCCTTAGATGCTTTGTTGAAAAATAAATCAAACGAAATTAACGTCGTACTTGCCTTAGAAGTAAGCGAAGAAGAATTAGTGAAAAGATTATTAGGAAGAGGTTTGACTTCAGGCAGATCGGACGATACCAACGAAACCATCATCCGCGCGAGAATCCAAGAATACAATGATAAGACCACAGCTGTTGCCACTTACTATGCACAATTTAATAAAGTAGTTACTGTGAAGGGCGAGGGAACAGTAGAATCAATCTATGCAGATTTAAAAGCTGAGATTGATACAAGAATCCATTAATTTAATACTTAGTATATAAAAAAAAGGATCAACAACTGTTGATCCTTTTTTTTATTTCAAATATTTTTAGGATTAAATATTCAATCCACCGCAGGCGCTAATTACTTGACCAGTTACATAACTACTCATATCGCTTGCTAAAAATAACGTGGTGTTGGCAATTTCGTCTGCCTTACCAAAACGACCCAAAGGAATTTTATCTAAAAAAGCTTTTCCAGCTTCACCTTCATTTAAATAATGCGTCATATCGGTTTCTATGAATCCTGGTGCAATTGCATTACAACGAATATTGCGACTTCCCACTTCTGCTGCTATCGATTTTGTAAATCCAATGATACCTGCTTTACTTGCTGCATAGCTGCTTTGACCTGCGTTACCACGAATGCCAATGATAGAACTCATATTGATAATGCTTCCACTACGCGCTTTCATCATTGGACGAATCACTTGCTTGGTCATATTAAAGACGCTCTTCAAATTCGTTTCCATCACGTCGTCCCATTGTTCCTGCGTCATACGCAACAATAAATTATCCTTTGAAATACCTGCATTGTTGACACAAATATCTACCGTGCCAAAGGTAGCCACCACATCATTTACAAATGTTTCACATGCTGCAAAGTCGCCCGCATTGGCTTGATATGCTTTTGCTTTAACGCCTAATTTTTCTATTTCAGCAACCAGCTGGTTCGCTTTGTCTGCACTACTATCACTCACATAAGTGAATGCAATATGGGCACCTTGTTCTGCTAATTTTAATGCGATGGCTGCACCAATACCTCTTGCTGCACCTGTTACTATAGCTACTTTTCCTTCTAATAATTTCATTACTTTCTATTTTTAATAAACCAATAAGTATGCACTATGATAATACTTATATTCACAAATATAATAGGATTATCCTGTTTTAAAAAACCGTAAGCAATCCAAAGTACACACCCAATCATATTCATGATCCTTAGTTTTCTTATATCTTGTATTGCGAAAGAACCCACCACAACTGCAGTTGCTATCCAGCCTAAGGCATCAATCATTGTAATCAATTTTTTATTATCCTTCCTCGTGAATTAATTTTAGTTCTTCTATAAATATACGCTCATTGGACAATCTAGGTACTTTATGTTGTCCACCTAATTTCCCTTTTCTTTTTAACCATTCGTAAAAACAATCTTTTTTTACTGCGGTGATTTGTGGTAAGCCCAGTGCAATGTCTTTATACCTTTTGGCTTCATAATCACTATTGACCGATTGTAAATTTTTATCAAGTTCAACGGTAAATGCGTGCATATCTGCTGGAGGGTTTTCAAATTCAATCAACCACTCATGTGCGCCGGCACTCTTGTCTGACATATAGATAGGTGCTGCAGTATACTCTTTCATCACTACATTCAAACTCGCACAGGTTAGGCTAATCGCTTTATCACTATTGTCTGCAATCAATTCTTCTCCAAAAGCATTGATGTATTGTTTTAATCTTCCGCTTACTTTAATTCTAAAAGGGTCCAGTGTTACAAACTGCACAGTGTCTCCAACAAGATACCTCCAAAGTCCACCATTGGTGCTTATAACAATCGCATAATTTTTTCCTAATTCAACTTTGTCTAATCCAATGGTCACAGGATTTTCTTTTCCGTAGGCTTCTAAAGGCATGAATTCATAAAAAATACCATGGTCTAAAAATAACAACATGCCTTCTTCGTTCATACGATCTTGCGCAGCAAAAAATCCTTCACTCGCATTGTATATTTCTAAATAGTTACAATCTCCACCAATGATCTTTTTAAATTCTGATTTATAAGGCGTAAATGAAACACCACCATGCATGTACAATTCAAAATCAGGCCAAACTTCTTTAATTGTTTTTTTACCAGTGATTTCTAAAATTCTTTTGAACAATACCAATGTCCATGTGGGTACCCCTGCAATAGAGGTCACAGTTTCTTGGATGGTGCTTTGAGCAAGCATTTCAATTTTTGACTCCCACTCATCCATGAGTGCAATGGATAGTTCAGGCACTCTAACTAAACCAGACCAGATGGGCGCGTTCTGTAATAAAACTGCACTTAGGTCTCCATACTGAATGTCGTCTTGGATTGGATGCACTTGATGGCTTCCACCAATAATGAGCATCTTGCCTGTTAAAAGATCACTATCCGGAAAGGCATTATAGTAAATGCTGAGTACATCTTTTGATGCTTGAAAATGATTGTCTTCGATGCTTTCTTGGCTTAGCGGAATAAACTTACTCTTGTCGCTGGTGGTGCCACTGCTTTTAGCAAACCATGCGATTGGGGTATTCCATAACACGTCTTCCTCACCTTGCATCACCTCGTCTATATAAGGTTTAAGGTCTTCGTATGCTTGTATAGGAACAACTTCTTTGAACTTTCTAATATTGAAAACGCCACTAAACTGATACTTTCTTCCAATCTGTGTGTATTGACCATGGGTGATGAGGTCCTGTAACACTTCACGTTGCGCAGCTACCGGATCTTTAACCCAATGCTCGATGCGCCAATAGCGCAATCTTGCTAGTCTTGATAATGCTGGGCTAAAAATCTTCATAGGCTATTTTTGTCCCATTTCGATAATCCAATCCTTGCGCTTTAACTCAAAGTTGGTGCCAAGGTATAAGCGTCTTACATGTTCGTCTGCTGCTAATTCTTCGGCAGTTCCGTGTTTAAATATTTTTCCTTCGATCAAAAGATACGCACGATCACAAATGGACAATGTTTCATTCACATTGTGATCCGTAATTAAAATACCAATGTCTTTTAATTTTAACCTAGCAACAACCGATTGTATGTCTTCCACTGCGATAGGATCCACGCCAGCAAAGGGTTCGTCTAATAAAATAAATTTAGGATCCACAGCCAACGCTCTTGCAATCTCTGTTCTTCTTCGCTCTCCACCACTTAAACTATCCCCGTTATTGTTTCTTACTTTTTGTAAATTAAATTCATCTAAAAGGGTTTCCATTTTATGTAAACGCTCGCCCTTGGTTAATTTTGTCATTTCCAAAATGGCCATGATATTATCTGCAACCGATAACTTTCTAAACACACTCGCTTCTTGTGGCAAATAACCCAGCCCCATTTGAGCACGTTTGTACATGGGTAAATGGGTGATATCCTCTTCGTTTAAAAACACACGGCCCTCATCTGGCGCAATCAAGCCAACCACCATATAAAAAGTCGTTGTTTTACCGGCGCCATTGGGTCCAAGTAAACCAACAATTTCACCCTGTTTAACCGATACGCTTACCTGGTCCACCACCTTGCGGCCTTTGTACTGTTTAATCAGCTTATCGGTATGTATGGTTAGTATCACGTTGAATCTTTTGCACAAAAATAAGGTTAAAACAGCCTATTTGAACCTAGTAAAATAATATTAACTATTTTTGTATTCTATGCACGTAACCGAACACTTAGCAAAAGCAAAAGACACATTGGTCTCCTTTGAGATCCTGCCACCATTAAAGGGTAAAACAATTACCTCTATCTACGATCATTTGGATCCACTCATGGAGTTTAAGCCTTCATGGATCAACGTGACTTACCACAGAAGTGAAACCATGTTTAAGAAAAAAACAGATGGTACTTTTGAAAAAGTAGATGTGCGTAAGCGACCAGGTACGGTGGGTATTTGTGCTGCGATTATGAACCATTACAATATTGATGCAGTCCCCCATATTATATGTGGTGGTTTCACAAGGCGTGAAACCGAAGACGCCTTAATTGACTTGCAATTTTTAGGTATTGACAATGCCTTAATTTTAAGAGGTGATGCGGCTAAGAATGAGTCTAGCTTTGAGCCAGAGCCAGGTGGAAATGCATATGCGATTGATTTATTAAAGCAAGTAGGACAATTAAATCAGGGGATTTATTTAGACGAAGATATTTTAAATGGCGGCAAGACGGATTTTTGTATGGGCGTGTCTGGCTATCCAGAAAAGCATTTTGAATCTCCAAATTTTGAAATTGATTTAATCAAAACCAAAGAGAAGGTGGATGCTGGTGCTGATTATATCATGACACAAATGTTTTTCAATAATCAAAAATTTATGGAGTATGTGCAAGCCTGTCGTGATATGGGTATCACAGTGCCAATCATTCCAGGATTAAAGCCAATTACCAATAAAAAGCAATTGACAGTTTTACCAAGAATATTTCATGTAGACATCCCAACAGAGCTGTCTAATGCTATCAATAAATGCAAGACAGACGCGGAGTGTGAGCAAGTGGGCACAGAGTGGTTGATCCAGCAAAGCAAGGAGTTAAAAGCAGCAGGTGTACCTGTGTTACACTATTATACTTTAGGAAAACCTAAGGTGATAAGAGATGTTGTTTCGGCCGTATTTTAATTTATTTTTTTTGTTGAGCTTGCAAGAAATTATGAAACTGGTCGACCGTTAAATTCTTTGCAATGATCTTTTTGTCTTTATCTAACAAATAAAAAGTAGGCGTTTTAAATACATCATACAATTGTCTGATGGTAGTTGCTTTACCTGCATTAATTTCTGCATTCAATGCAGCTTCTGTTTGATAGATATGGGTCCATCCTGCATCAAAATGTTGTTCCGTTATAAATTTTTTCCAAGATGCTAATTCTTTTAGATTGGTATTTACGCCAATCACTTGCACGCCTAATTGCTTCCAATTATTTGTATAAAAAGAATCTACCCTTGGCATTTCTTCCTTACAGTGCCCACAAGTTGGATCCCAGAAAGCGATAAATGTATATTTAGAGGGGCTATTATACAATGAAAAAGATGTATTATCTATTGTAGTAAAATTCAATGGTGGAGCGGGATTGCCAATGAGGTTGGCAATGATACTATAGGCGCGTTCTGTGATTGCTTTTTTAGATTCATTGTTTAACAATGCGGTGTCACCCTTGCTAAAAAAGTTTTGAAATATATGTAAAAACACTTTATCCTGACCCATAAATTCGGGGTTGATGTATTTATTGGTAAATTTAAAAAGTAAAAAAGGATAAATTTCTTTTCCTGTTTTTGCCACAGTCAACATGTATTGTACTTCTTCAATAATTGAATCTGGCTCTCGTGAAACATAGTTTTTAAAATACTCATCTAGCTTCGCTTCAAAAAATGGTGTTCTAATTAAGCGGTTATCATTGAAAACCACATTGTCCCAATAATGATTTTTGACATAATAAAATGGATAGGTAGAATCCGCCTTGCCATTGATGATTGGGATTGCTGGTACATCTGGTCTTTGTAACACGTCTAATAAAAAACGCATCATGGAATTTGGCGCTGAGGTAATAATTTTTTGGCGCTCTTGTTTAAAGCTAATGTCCATCTTTTTTAAAGCCTGCAGGTAATTTAAAGAACCGCTTGCTGTTGTGGCACTGGTATAAGCTTGTTCCAACTGATTTCTCTGTGCACCAAGCTGGTTCATCGTTTTTGAATAGGCACTAAAAATATCATTGTCTTTTGAGCCAATAATTGTACGGTCAGCAATATTCAATGTGTCTGCAATGATTTTAAATTGTTGCCCCTCGTCTACCAAAAATTCAAATAGAATACTATACTTAGGAGAAACAATGAAATAAATGCCTGGAGTTAGTTTTTCTTTGCCTTTAAAGTAACCAAGGCTTGCCTCATTCAATATTGCCGAATCTGCCAGCACTCGATTTTGTCCATAGTTGGTGCCTAAATACACTTTTGTGTTTTTATAAGGTTTAAGGGTAATTTCAATATTGTGCCCAACAGGACTGGTAGTTGAAAGGGGTTGTTTTTTGACTGCCTGCGCATGCGCAGAACTGCTTGATAAAAGAACCAAACCAACACTCAATAAAGCAATAATTTTCTGAGACATATAAAAGGGTTAAAGGACAAATTAAGAACATAAAAGTAAAAAATAAAAATCAGATTTAGGTTTAATTTGAATGGGTGGAATAGTGGATTCTAGAAGCTGGATTGTACCTTTGTTACTGTGAGAAAGTCAAAACCAGCAATCATTTTAGAAAAGGTCCTTATTGAGGATTATGCAGCAGAGGGCAAGTCCTTAGCAAGAGTTGATGGAAAAGTGATTTTTGTAGAAGGCGCAGTACCTGGGGATGTGGTAGATATTCAGCTTCAAAAGAACAAAACCGACTGGGCGGAAGGCTTTGCTAAAAAATTTCATAGTTATTCCGAAAATAGAGTGCAACCATTTTGTAGTCATTTTGGAGTATGCGGAGGATGTCAATGGCAGATGTTACCTTACGCACAACAATTGGTGTATAAGCAACAACAAGTAGTAGATAACTTAACAAGGATTGCTAAGATTCCTTTACCAACAATTCCTGCTATTTTGGGCGCCAAGCAAACCGAGGGCTATCGTAATAAAGTAGAATACACTTTTGCTACAGAAATTTATATGTCATTTGAAGCCTTTAGGGAGATGAAGGCTTCGGGGGAGGCACCAGTTAAAAGCCCTGGTGATGGTGGTTTTCATGCGAGAGGATTTTTTGAAAAAATTGTTCCCATAGACACTTGTTATTTACAAGAAGAGCCAACAAACTTAATGCGCAAGGCAGTGGTGCAGTTTGCTTTAGACAACAAGATGCCTTTTTACAATATCAAACAACACCAAGGCTGGTTAAGAAATATGTTTGTTAGAAACTCTACCAAGGGCGAGTGGATGATCAATTTAATCCTTGGTTATGAGGATGAAGCAAAAAGAAAAGCGTTGTTGGATCTATTGTTAAAACAATTTCCACAAATCACTACGCTCTTGTATACCATCAATACCAAGCGCAATGACAGTATGCAGGATTTAGAGCCACAAGTGTATTATGGTAATGGGTATATCACAGAAAAACTAGAAAAATTTGAATTTAAAATCAGTCCAAAATCTTTCTTCCAAACCAATTCAAAACAAGCCGAAGTGTTGTATCAAGTTACACGCGACTTTGCTGAATTGACTGGAACAGAAACGGTATATGATTTATATTGTGGCACAGGAAGCATTGGCATTTTTTGTAGCGATCAGGCTAAGAAAATTATTGGTGTTGAGTTTGTAGAAGAAGCGATTGAGGACGCCAAATTAAATGCTGCTTTGAATGGTTTAACATCCACAGCATTTTTTGCAGGAGACGTGATTAAGGTTTGTGATGATGCTTTTTTTGAAGCCCATGGTAAGCCAGATGTGATTATCACCGACCCACCAAGAGCAGGTATGCACGAAAAATTAGTGCAAAAATTATTAGAGATGGAAGCGCCAACCATTGTGTATGTAAGTTGTAATCCGGCGACACAGGCCAGAGACCTTGCTTTGCTTCACGCTAAGTATACAGTGACTAAAATACAGCCTGTAGACATGTTTCCACATACATTGCATATAGAGAATGTGGTACAATTAAAAAGAACAGATTTATTAAACGCATAATTTATGAGAGAATTTAGGCCCACAAGCTTTAATATTTTACCAACGATCATTAAAAACTTAATCATCATTAATGCTTTAATGTTCTTGGCGCAAAACACATTTGCAGGACCCACTAGTGTATTTTCGGTCGAAGATTATTTTGCTTTACACGCATGGCAAAGCAAATTGTTTCAGCCATGGCAAATGATCACACACATGTTCTTGCATGGCGACTTTGGACATATTTTAGG
>Ga0315908_10001188_pt1 | contig 19828 bp, 10 predicted proteins | sample LakEriMetagenome_12_FD_203520 | JGI IMG/M metagenome (GOLD analysis project Ga0315908, IMG submission 203520) | Freshwater fungal communities from buoy surface, Lake Erie, Ohio, United States - Buoy 4 MA124 | ecosystem: Environmental > Aquatic > Freshwater > Lake > Lake biofilm | place: USA... | reverse complement strand
CGCAGGTTTGGAACACGGACTTTGCCTTCACCGGCACGAACAGCCTGAACCTCGGCACCGGCACCGTGAGCCTCGGCTCCACGGTTGGCAACCGTACGGTCACGGCAAACGCCAGCACGCTAACGATAGGCGGCATTATTTCCAATGGCACGGCGACCGGCCTGACCAAGGCGGGAGGCGGCACCATGATCCTGTCCGGCAACAATATCTATACAGGCACGACCGGGATCAATGCGGGCAGCTTGCAGGCGAATCATGCGTCGGCTCTGGGCAACGGCGGGAACATTACCTTTGGCGGCGGCACCCTGCAGTTCAGCAGCGTCTTTAACAATGCCACCGCCGCGTGGGGCGCGCGAATCGTGAGCAGTGGGTCGGCCGTGACACTGGACACCAACGGCCAGAACGTGACTGTCTCGGGCAACATCGACAGCACCAACACCGGCGGCCTGACCAAGAGCGGGGCTGGCGTCCTGACACTCACAGGCAGTAACACCTACTCTGGAGGCACCATCGTGAACGCGGGAATACTAACGGGAACAGGTTCCTCGTCACTGGGTGCCACTACGGGCGCGCTCGCTGTGAACAACCAGAACACTGGTGCGGGTACCGCCGTCGTACTAAACTTATCGACCACTGCAGCAACAACCACAGGGTCACTCAGCGGAACAATTGCAAATTCGGGAAGCGGAATCAATACGGCGACCATCAACAATGGAGGCCAACTTTTCACTGTGAATCAGATCGTTGATGCTACCTTCGCTGGGGAAATCTCAGGAACAGGCGGATTCACGCTCGGCAGTCTGAGCACGAGTAAGTTGACGCTCACAGGCACTAACACCTACAGTGGAAACACAACGGTCAACGCGGGCACCCTACTCGTGAACGGGGCAATCACCGGCGGTGGTAGCGTTTCTGTCGGTGCATCTGGAAAGATTGGCGGCACGGGGTCAATCTCCGGTAACTTATCCGTTTCAGGAATCCTCTCTCCCGGAGCATCGATCCTATCGATGACTACGAGTTCGCTGACAATGAACGCCGGTTCCACTTTCGTATTTGAGGCAGCTGATGTTAGCTCAACAGGTGCTGACCTTTTGGCAGTTGATGGCACGCTTTCGCTCACCAGTGTTACCTTGGATTTAAGTGGCGCTAATCTTGATGCCGGAACATGGTTGGCTGGTAATAAATTGACGCTAATCAGCTACAAAGGCACAGCGATTACCAGCGGTTTTACTGGCTATTTAGATGATCAAAACTATTTATTTGGTTCCAATAGTTGGACGATTGATTATAATGACAGTAGCAAAGGCAATAATTTCAGTTCTCAGGCCACCGGGTTGCAATTTGTGACACTTACTATGGTGCCTGAGCCATCATCGATCTTGCTCGGTGTTGTGGGATTGATGCTCACGTGCCGTCGGCGTCGCTAACATCTGCGACAGTCTCCCTGCCTCCAAGGCTAATCCGCAGCATGTTCCTTGCTGCGCCGCTTGCAATCTTTGGCCAACAGGTAGCACGAGTTAGCGAAGCCGCTGGATTAGTAACAATGATGAGTCTTTGTGAACAATGGTCGGATCTGGGAAAGAGTATTCCCGGGCTGGATCGCTTGCGACTAGGGATTGAAAATCCTAGCAGTCATTTGCCTCGTGCAGTCGCACGGCTTCTGTGTCTTTCACCAACGATCTTGTGCTCATCAGCCAGATTGCTCCGGCCAGCAGCATCATGACCGAGACAAGAATGAAACTGGCATTCCAGTTGCCTCCCGAGTGGTCGGTGATCCAACCCATGAGCGGCGGCGCGGGCACATCGCCGAGGGCGTGGATCGTGAAAATATTTACGGCAAATGCCTTAGCCCGCATGGCCGGAGGGGTTATCCTGTATAGGAAAATAGAAACCACGGATTGCACGGATTACACGGATAAAAAATGAGTTATGAATATCACGGCCTTCACCAGTTGGGTGAGCCAGAGATTTGATAGATCAGGCCCATATATTATCCGTGAAATCCTCTTCAATCTGCGAAATCCGTGGTAAAAAACGGCACTGTAACCATTTCCATTTTCCCTTCTAGGACAATGAGGGCGGTGGTCAGCTGGCTGGAGATGCCATTTGCATTAGGATCATTAGGCAGGAACTCGTGCTTCAGCGCCAGGGTGATCGCTGAATGATGAAGCGGTCGGCATAATACAGCTTGTTGAAGAGCGGTAGCTGAGTGAGAGCTTCGGGCGCCACGCGAACTGCTGGGGGGCGATATGCCGGGAGAGGGGGCGTCGATTGGATGATTCATGTCATTTAAAAACATTTTTGAATATACAGTTATGCCTATCCTTCGCGACTGTTTTGCTAAGATTATTCGATGCAGCTATACTCGCTTTGATCTGATGGGGGTGCTGTTGTTTGGCATTTCAAAACGGATGGGTAGTGAAGAAACAGGCGGGAAGCCTGTTTGCCGAGACAGGCGAGGACGCCTGTCTTACCGAATGATGATGACGCTCAGTGTAGTTGGTTACACTCGAGGGAGCCGATCATGCTCAGGAGAAATTGATCGCATCCATGTCGAAGGTGGCGATCACATCTTCGGGCAAGCTTGTTTTTTGCAGAACAGCTTGTACGTGTTTCGTTAGAGGACGCGCCTGCGGGCAGCGCAGTGTGATTTGGAAGCGGAATTGGCCGTGGGACCTGGTGAGTGGGCTGGGCAGCGCCTCGCCGATTTGCATGCCAGGGGGTGTGTTTTCCGATAGTCTGCGGTGCAGGGTTTGTAGTGTGAATTCAGCACGGCGCTCATGGGTTGAGCGCACGGTGAGGACGGCGCAGCGACCAAAAGGAGGAAAATGAAACTCACGACGGAACTCGAGTTCCTGTTCGCTGAATCCATCGAAATCGTGACGTCGGGCGAATTGAATCGCTGGTGCGTGAGGAGTGCACGTTTGCACGATCACTTCTCCCTCGAGTTCGCCGCGTCCAGCCCGACCCGCAACTTGGGTGATCAATTGAAAAGTGCGTTCCGCCGCCCGAAAATCAGGCACGTGTAAGCCGATGTCGGCATTGAGAATTCCCACCAGAGTCACGTTGGGAAAGTGCAGACCCTTGGCGATCATTTGTGTGCCGATGAGGATGTCGATCTTCTTCGCCTTGAAAGCATTCAAGGTGTCGCGCAGGGCGTTTTTCCTGCGCATGGCATCGGCATCGATGCGGGCAAATTTCGCCTTGGGCAGGATCATCGCCAATACATCTTCGACTTTTTGCGTGCCGTAGCCATGCAGCGAGATCGCAGGGTCCTTGCATTCTGGGCACTTTCGCGGGACGATCGATTGATAACCGCAGATGTGACACATCAGTCGTTCCTCGGTGCGGTGATAAGTTAGTGCGACCGCGCAATGCGGGCACTGGCAAGTATGACCGCAGGCCGGGCATTGCAGCGAGCGGGCGAAACCGCGGCGATTGAGAAAGAGAATCGACTGCTCGTTGCGCTCGATTCGTAATTCAAGGGCCTGGCGGAGTTTGTCGGAAAAAATCGCGTGGGCATTTTTCTGCTTCTGTTTTTCCAACCGCATGTCGAGGACCCGTACCAGAGGCATCGAATGCGAATCCGCACGATTGTTCAGCCTGCACAGATGATATTTTCCTTCCTGGGTATTGTGAAACGATTCCAACGAGGGTGTGGCGGAGCCGAGAACAATCGCACATTTCTCGATGTGGGCGCGCAGCACAGCGACATCGCGACCATGATAGCGGGGTGCGGTGTCCTGTTTGTAGGAGTTGTCATGCTCTTCGTCCACCAGTATCAGTCCTAGATTGGGTAGGGGTGCGAAGACCGCCGAACGGGCGCCGATCACGATGTTGGCCTTTCCGGTGCGGATGCGATGCCATTCATCGAAACGTTCGCCCTGGGACAAATGCGAGTGCAACACTGCAACCTGGTCGATGAGCTTGGCAAAGCGGGCTTTGAAACGTCGAACGGTTTGTGGAGTCAGAGAGATTTCCGGAACCAGCACGAGCACAGTTTTCTGTTGTGATAAGGCGTAGCGAGCCGCCTGAAGATAAACTTCGGTTTTCCCCGATCCGGTGACTCCTAGCAATAGGAGTGGTTTTTCGGGATGGTCAATGATTTTGCATACGGCATCGAGAGCCAAATGTTGTTCGTCGTTGAGTTTGAGTGGAAAGGATTCGATGACTTCCTCCTGCATGTCCGCATCCGGTTCCCTGCGGATTTCCTCATCGATAACTCCCAGCCAGCCTGCCTTTTCAAGAGCCTTCACAGAGGCATGTGCGCCCGATCCAAATTCCGCGATCATCATTTTCTGTTCCGGTGCGGATTGCAGCGAGATCAGGATGTTTTGTTGTCGTGGCGCTTTCTTGCCGATTGCGAGAATGTCCTCTGCGGAAGGCGTCCGTAACAAGCATGCCATTTTCTGTGATTTGGCAGAGTTTGTTTCCGAGCGCACCGCCTCGGGCAGCAGGGAACGGATGACCGATTCCATGGTGGAACCGTAGTATTGCGAGATCCACGACGCCAGTTCCAACAGTTCTTTTGTTAGAAGCGGCTGGGGGTCGATCAGCGAGTTTAGCGGACGCAAAGCGAAACCAAGATCGGTCGATGCGGCCACTGACAGCACCGTGCCTGTCGCATTTCGATTGCGCAAGGGAATGCGCACCCGGCAACCGGCCACGACTGGCATATCGTCGGCAAAAGAATAATCAAAGACCAGCTCGGACGGGCCGTCGATCAGAACGCGGGCATGGGGCACGGCGCGAGGTTAGCGTTCGATCAAACAGGGGGCAAGGATTATGAGGCAAAGCATTGCACAACAACCCGCGAATCGAGGTAATCCACAGGGCCGGGTTCACGGTCTATCAGCCTGGTTGCTAGACCGTGTATCGTTTTTCCATGGGACTCGGTGGAAAATGCGGCCAGCAGGCTAGCTGGTATTTTGCACTCGCGTTGACGCAATACGTCAGACAACCAGTCGGAGGCAAGAAGTTGACGACCCTGATGTTCGATCAGGATCGACTTTGGGTTTTTTCTGGCCTGGGCAATGACTTGCGTTTGCTGTTCCACGGTCAGCGCAGCAAAGTCGAAATCAGGTTGTTCCACAGGAAAAATTCGCTCGTATAAATGCGGATGCACGATGCCATATGATTCGAGATCAATTTGAATGTGGGGGATGGCCCGGCCAAAGAGTGGGCGATTCCATGCAATGGATTCGAGAAATGTCATGCCAAATCCTTCCTTTACCGATGTGCTGATGATGTGTGTACAATCGGTGACGCAGTCGGCAAGCGTGAGTTTGTTTTCGTTTGCCCTGATCCCAAGCTTAACTGGAAGATCGAATTGATTTATGCAATTCAGCCAGTGCTCGTAGTTTGCTGCATTGCGGGTTTTCGCCGGTAAAAGAGTTGTTGCAAATTGCGCGCCATCTCCCGCGATGGCGGCCCACAGGCACAGCTCGCCGAGGTTTTTTCTATCAATCGGCCGGCATGGATACAGAACCAGTGGGGTCACGCGTTTCGACGGAGGAAGGGGCTTGGCGAGCAGTGGATTGGGCAGGATTGATACTTCGTCTGGATCCAGTCCGGCCTGTATCAGAATGTTGCGGTCCCTCTGCGACAATACACAGTAGTGAATTCTCTTCGAACGCGGATAGAGCTGGGTAGGGCTGATTAAAGCACGATAATTTTCCGGTCTCTTGTCTTCGGGAAAGTCGTGAATGTGCAGGATCATTCGCTCGTTTTTTTCCGCCAATAATCGAACGCATTCCGTCCAGGCTGGGTGACATCCGAGTGTTGGGTTGTGAATATGCCAGACGACAGGTTGGGGCAAATGTTCGATCTTTTTCGCGATGATTTCGAGTAGTTGTGCTCCGGTGACATATGGATCGCAAGGGTAGTCGAGAAGCGGAATGGAGATCCTTAATTCGTTACCCTGACCGTTTTCCGAGCTGATCACTGCGTGCGCCAGACCCCGCTCGTTAAGATAACGAGCTTGCTCGATGATAACTCCGGTGACGCCTCCCGGGCGCAGATGGTGATGGACGATCAGGTGAGTCATGGCGGAAGGAAATTCACGGGTTTTTTTGATTTGGCATTTGGTTCTTTGTCAATTCCTGATATCGATCATTGCGTATGGATTCCGGGCAGGCAAGAAAAGTATTGGGACTCAATCCGGGCCAGGACTGGCAGGCCTTGATGCCCGCATTTTTGGAGGCTCGCAAGGGCATTGCGGAGCTTGTGACAAAGGCGCCCACTGAGTTGATTGAGGCCCGCTACCAGTGTGACTTGATGGAGTTCGACAAGGCCTTGGCATTTTTCAGGGAACTGGAGGAAAAGCAACGAGCTCAGGAACGGGAAACTCTTGTCGTTCCACTAGACGCGGCATTGGATTCCGCAAGTGAATTCAGCAACGCCGGGTCGGTCACGGAGAATGAGAGGCCTGTAAGGCGCGGCAACCGTGTAGCGGGTATGCTTTTGCTTCTAGTTCTGTTTGTAACGGCTTTGTTTTTCAGTTGGAGCGAGTGGCGTCGTCATCAACAAAATGCCCGACAGCTGATGTTGGCTTCATGGGAAGCTCAGGCGGCCGATCACTTGGCAAAACGACGTTGGGAGGACGCCCTTCGTATTTACGAGCAGATTGAGACGATCGCGCCAACCAGTCCCATCGTAGTAATGGGAAAACGTAGCATCGAAATCGGTATGATCGAAGAGCAGGGACAATTCCTTGGCTACTGGTCTGGCATGGCAATATCGGCCTTCGAAGCGGGCCGTTGGGACGAGTCAGATGATGCCATCGCCAAGGTTTTGGAAAAGCGCCCCGGTGACGTGGAGATGCTACAACTTTCGAGTAAACTACGCCTGTTGAAATCATCCAGCCAACGCGAGGCCTTGCTGAAAAAATCGCAGGATGCCCTCAATGCGAATCAGTGGGATGAAGCCATCAAGGCGGCTGATCAATTGCTGGGTATCGATCCAAATCATGAAGTAGCCTTAAGAGCCAGGAAAATGGCGAACGACGGAAAAGAAAATCAGCTTGTCAATGCAACCAAAGCAGCCGGTTTTTTTGAAACCGCAAAAAATATCGATAAAGGAAGCTTCAACAGCGAATTGCTAGCCATAATTCGCGAGGCAAAGGCTCTAGATCCGAATCATCTTGGCATTGCAGCACTCTATGAAAAAGTTGCATCGTATTCCAGGACTCTGCGGGTTCCTATGGAATTCGAGAGTTTGGAACTGGCATTGGCGCAGGCGAAATCAGAGGATCGTATCGTCCTAGCCAACGGCGACTATTCAGGTCCCGTCATTATTGATGCGGCGATTACACTCGAAGCGGCGGGTGAACATGTTGTTGTCTCCTGTCCGGCGGACCGCGGTCCGGCCATGACTTTCAATGCAGCAGCCAAGGGCGCGAAAGTGAGCGGTGTTCAATTCAAGCATACCTCATTCAATCACGATTCTGAGCGCTTTTCCGCTGTGTTGGTTCGTGGCTCATCGGTTGAGTTCAGCCAATGTTCCTTCAGTCGCGCGGCAGGGCACGGTCTGGTCATCATTGCGGGAGGAGATGTGACGGCGGCGAAGTGCCGGTTCATCGAAAATGGCTGGGACGGCCTCCATGCAACTGATGACGGAACCAAAGTCCGCCTTGTTGATTCTGTGGCTAGCGGCAACTTTCAACATGGCATCGATATCTGGAAGCAAGCTTCAGCCATTCTCGAAAAAAATGTGAGTGAAGAAAACTGCCTGAATGGAATTCTGATCGACACCTCGGCTGATGTAACCATTCAAAACAATCAAGTTCGCAGCAACCGCGAGTATGGAATTTTCCTGCGGGAAGCGGGTAATAGCTCTGTTTCCTCCAACCAAATCAGCTCCAATATGCAGGGCGGGGCGGTTTTGGTCGCACCTGCAAAAAACCTTGAGTTCCATGACAATGTGTTTGAAAAAAACACTGGTTCGTCATTGCGACTGGGCAAGGGATTGCTGGTATCGAAATTCCGCGATAATTTTTTCAAGTCGTCTAGTGTAGATGAGGCGATTCAAGCTGACGTGTCTGGGGAATAATTTTCACCTCTGTCAGCGGAGTTTCTTGACCTTTTTGCCTACTTGAAGAAAATCATGGGCCGATGAGTGAACCAATTGATTTCCGCAAGCATTCCAGTCCGATGTTAGATGGTCCCGATCGCGCGCCTAGTCGCGCGATGCTCTATGCGGTCGGCTTTGAAAAAGAGGACTTTGCCAAACCTCAAATCGGTGTGGCCTCAACTTGGAGCGAGGTTACGCCCTGCAATGTTCACATCGACAAACTGGCCCGCGAATGTGCGAATGGAGTTGATGCTGCCGGCGGGAAATCACTGGTGTTCAATACCATCACAATATCCGATGGAATCTCCATGGGGACCGAGGGCATGAAATACAGCCTTGTTTCCCGCGAGGTGATTGCTGATTCGATTGAAACTGTGGTCGGCTGCGAAGGCATGGATGGTTTTGTCGCAATCGGTGGATGCGATAAAAATATGCCCGGTTGCGTGATGGCAATGGCCCGCATGAATCGTCCGGCAGTATTTGTCTACGGAGGCACGATCTTGCCGGGGTGCGCGACGATTAAGGGAGAACGTAAGGACCTCGATATTGTTTCTGTTTTTGAAGCGGTAGGTAAACACGCCGGTGGCGAATACACTGATGAGGAGTTGGAAACGGTGGAAAAGTGCGCCATTCCAGGGCCGGGATCCTGCGGTGGCATGTACACTGCGAATACAATGGCTTGCGCGATTGAAGCGCTGGGCATGAGCTTGCCGAACAGTTCTTCGCAGACTGCGATCGGCGACGACAAAATGCGCGATTGTTTCGACGCCGGTGCCGCCGTGCTCAACATGATTCGACAAGGCATCAAACCTCGCGACATCATGACCAAACAGGCTTTTGAAAACGCCATCACAGTTTTGATTGCTTTGGGCGGTTCGACCAATGCCTGCCTGCACATCCCGGCCATGGCGCATTCCGCGGGTGTGGAAATCACCCTTGATGACTTTGCTCGTATTGGTTCCAACGTTCCCGTTCTGGCCGATTTGAAACCCAGCGGCAAATTTGTCATGGCCGACTTCGTGCGCATCGGCGGGGCGCTGCCGCTGATGAAAATGCTTCTCGATGAGGGATTGTTGCACGGTGATTGCTTGACCGTGACAGGTCGCACGATGCGTGAGAATCTTGAGAAATTCTCCCAACCTTACCCACAGGACCAGCAGATCATTCGTCCATTTGACAACCCGATCAAAAAAGACAGCCATTTGCGGATTCTCCGTGGCAACCTTGCCCAGGATGGTGCAGTGGCCAAGATTTCCGGCAAAGAGGGCGAAGTGTTCAGCGGCAAAGCGCGCGTTTTCGAATCGGAGGACACAGCGATGAAAGCAATCCTGGCTAGGCAAATTCAAAAAGGGGACGTCATCGTCATTCGCATGGAAGGGCCCAAAGGCGGACCCGGAATGCGTGAAATGCTCGGCCCTACAAGTGCCGTCATGGGAATAGGTCTCGGTAAGGACGTTGCCCTGATCACCGATGGTCGTTTCTCGGGCGGCAGCCACGGTTTTGTGGTTGGACACATCACACCCGAAGCCTTTGTTGGCGGAAATATCGCTCTGTTGCGGGATGGCGATGAAATCGTCATTGATGCCACGAACAACCGGATCGATGTCAAAGTTTCCGATGATGAACTCGCACTACGTCGTGCCGCCTGGGTGCAGCCAGAACCGCGTTATCGCAGGGGCGTTCTTGCCAAATACGCCAAACTGGTCACTAGCGCCTCCGAGGGAGCGGTAACCGACAAAGGGCTTTAATAGTAGTCTCCGGGCTGGGTAAATCGATAATTTTCCGCAATGGTAAAAATTATCTTGCCATCTCTGGTCCTTTGCAACAGAGTCGCCGCCCCTTGACGGGGCGTAGCTCAGCCTGGTAGAGCGCCTGCTTTGGGAGCAGGAAGTCGTCAGTTCGAATCTGGCCGCCCCGACCAACATTTCTTGCAAATTGTCCTTGCGTAACAGTAAGCAATTTTGCAACTTGGCCATCGCCTTGCGGCTGTAAAGCAGGGCATTAAACTCCGATTTAGCTCAGCGGTAGAGCGGATGGCTGTTAACCATTAGGTCCTAGGTTCGAATCCTAGAATCGGAGCCAATAAAGGCCTTGATCCATAAGGGATTGAGGCCTTTTCCTTTGTTAGGGTTGGTGGGTGTAGACATTAAGTGTAGGCACTTTTTAGTTAAAGTGTTTTTTCACTGCCCTTAAACTGCCCTTATTCCTGATCGAAAAGGCACGAAAAAGCCCCCGACTTAGTGACCAAACTTCACCGGAGGATGTGTCCTGTTCGCGGAGAAAGTATCAGCTTGCCGGGGCGCGAACGTCCGTGGAAATTATGCATCTACTTATAATTACCTCCAATGGTTCGTCGAGTGCTAGCGCGTGGCGTTCTATCCACCCTAGCGGGTCAGTAGAGGCCTCTTTGCGCTCAATGACAGAATAGGAACTGAAATCTACTTCTGCTGGCAGAAATTTTCTGGCTCAGTGAGCTGCTGTCGCACTAGCGCAACAATCGAACTGCTTTTTTTGGCGGGGCATTTTTTGGTTCATGGTTATGAACTTGATTTGATTCAAATTATCTCAATCAGCCTGAGCTAGTTTTTTAGGCAGTAGCTTATTGTCAATCTCCCGTTTTCAGCACCTTGATGAAGGCGTCCTGGGGGATGTTGACTTTGCCGATCGCTTTCATCTTTTTCTTGCCCTCTTTTTGCTTCTCTAGCAATTTCCTTTTGCGGGTGATGTCGCCGCCGTAGCATTTGGCAGTGACGTTTTTTCCCATCGAGGAAATGCTTTCGCGGGCGACGATTTTGCCGCCGACGCAAGCTTGAATTGCGACCACGAAAAGCTGGTTTGGAATCACTTCCTTGAGTCGGCTGGCGAGGGCGCGACCGAATGATTCGGCTTTGTCGCGGTGCACGATGGTGCTGAAAGCCTCAACCGCCTCACCGGCGATAAGCATGTCCATTTTCACCATTTTGGCCTCGCGGTAGCCGGAGTGCTCGTAGTCCATTGAACCATAACCACGGGTCATCGATTTTAGCCGGTCGTTGAAATCCACCAGAATCTCGGCAAGGGGGAGAAGGCTGGTAAGCATCACTCGCGAGTCGTCGATGGTTTCGGTGTTGACCACTTCGCCGCGTTTTTCCAAGACTAAAGACATGATATCGCCGATGTATTCGCCGGGCACCATGACGAAAACCTTTACGATCGGCTCGCGCACTTCCCGGATCATTTGTTGCTCGGGAAACATCGCCGGGTTGTCGACGATTAACTCGGTATCATTGGTCAGAGTGACTTGATAGATCACCGACGGGTAGGTAGAGATCACATCCATGTTGAACTCGCGGCGCAGGCGTTCCTGAATGATTTCCATGTGCAACAGTCCGAGAAAACCGCAACGGAAGCCGAAACCCAGAGCGGTGGACGACTCATTCATGTAGGTGAAGGCTGGGTCGTTGATTTGCAACTTGCCCATGGCCATTTTCAAAGCCTCGTAGTCGGAGGTGTCGATCGGGTAAATTCCAGCAAAAACCATTGGCTGGATTTCCTTGTACCCTGGTAGCGGTTCGGCGCAACCTTTGTTGGCATCGGTTACTGTATCCCCGATTTTCACCTCTGCAGCTGATTTCATGTTGGCAATAATGTAGCCTACATCACCAGCGACAAGCAGGTCGGTCGCCTGCATTTTTGGGGTGAAAATACCGACCTCTTTGACGTCGTAGGTATTGTTGGTCGCAAAAAGTTTGATTTTTTGGCCGCGTTTGACCGAGCCAGAAAACACCCGAACATAGGAAACAACCCCGCGGTAGGTATCGTATAGCGAGTCGAAAACCGAACAACGCAGAAGTTTGTCCGGGTTTTCGGTCGGAGGGGGAATGCGCTGCACAATCGCCTCAAGGATTTCGGTGATGCCAATTCCATTTTTTGCAGAGGCGGGAATTGCGTCTTCGGCTGGGATGGCAAGGATGTCCTCGAGTTGTTTGCGGCACTTGGGTACGTCAGCGGCAGGCAGGTCGATTTTGTTGAGGATCGGAATGATCGTAAGATTCTGCAACAGGGCAAGGTGAAGGTTTGCCACCGTCTGAGCCTCGACACCTTGAGCGGCATCGACCATTAGCACCGCACCTTCGCAGGCGGCAAGAGCTCGTGATACCTCGTAGGTGAAATCGACGTGACCCGGGGTGTCGATCAGGTTGAGCTTATAGATTAGGCCGTTTTTTGCCTTGTAAGCCATCGTCACCGGATGTGACTTGATCGTGATACCCTTCTCCCGTTCCAGATCCATCGAGTCCAGCAACTGGTCCTGCTTTTCGCGATGAGTAATCGTATCAGTTGATTCTAGAAGTCGGTCGGAGAGTGTAGTTTTCCCGTGGTCGATGTGGGCGATGATCGAGAAATTTCTGGTGAATTCGATAGACATGACGAGGCGGAGAACAGCGGAGACAAGGCTTGCGCGGAGATACAAAGCACGAAATGAAGCGCAGGTCTATCCTTCAATTGCGAAAATGTAGAAATTCGTTGCATTGACGGGAGCAATGAATGGATTCTCCGCGAGATGTAATCCTGGGCTAGTCCTCCCAAACCATATGTTCCAGACTCAGTCTTCTTGCTCGTTCGGCAGCCTCCTTGGCACGAGGTGAGGGGAATGCAGAGAGTTTTTTCGCCAAGCTGATTGCCGATTCCCAGCGTGCGTTTTTTTCCAGCAAGGCGATAGCATTGAATCCGCAGCGCTCGAAATAATCCCAATTGTGGGGAGCTTGGCTGAGTGGGGATTCAATGACTTCATAATAGGCGGAAAGTGCCTCGTCCGCTTTGTTGAGTTGCTCAAGGGTAAGTCCTTTGAAATAACTGATCAGATAGCGTTCCTCGAAGCTGATACCCGGTGATGCCAGCAGTTTTTTTTGCACGGCCAGAGATGCGGTGTATTGGGCTGGTTCGGATCCACCCAACGCATAGAGGGATTCCATCAACATGATTCCGGTGGGAATACGCAACTCTGATTCGGGCGGCAATTTGTCGAACATGCCCGTCAGTTCAAGGACGGATGCGGAAAGGTGAGCTGGCGATTTCGCATCGATCAGGGTTCTGGCTTTTTCGAGGACAGCAAAGGGCGCGAGCGATGTTGCGGACTGGATCACACCGTCAAACAGCGCGATGGCATCGGTCAGCGACTGTGGGGTGCCGGTTCGCGCCGCGGCCCGTGCTGCGATCATAAGGGCCGGAGCCGCCATGCCTGGATCCGTCTGAGCCAGTTTTTGCAAGGTGATTCTTGCATCGCTCAAGTCGCCGTTTTGGAAGAGTGCGTTGCCCAACAACAAAGTGACCTTGTTGGCCTCGGCGGATGACGGAAAATTTTCAAGGTATTTTCGGCTCAGGCTTACTGCGGTGGGGTGGTCGTTGGATGCCAATGCGAGTTGGATCCTGGCAATGAGGGTTTTTTCGGGAAACTGTTTTGACCCCTGTAAAGTTTCGAGTTGCGCCCTTGCCAACAAGAGGGCTGGAGGCTGTTGTTGCATGGCGCAGTAGGCTACAGCAAGTTGCGCCTCGGCGATCCGATAGTGTGTGGGATTGTGGAGAATGAATCGATCCAGTGCCGGCAAGGCATCATCAGGAACTACCGATGCCAAGTAGAGCGCCTGTTCCAGTTGAAGGCTGATTTTCAGTTCGGGTGCGGCCTTGGCAAGTGACAGCTGGAATTCCTCCTCATCACCGCCGATCAATTGAGCAATCCCAGAGTCAAACAATGCCGATGTTTGGGCGTTGGAACTTAAGAGTTGTGATGCTTTGTCAAAATAGCCCGCGGCTTGATCGAAGTGTTTTTTTTCAAAAAAATCCTTGGCCAAGACGAGCAGCGTTTCGATTTGTGCGGACCCTTCGCTTTGCTGGGAGAGAATATTTTCCAAAATATTTTGTGCCTTTTCGTGTTGATCCTGCCGATAGAGTGATTGCGCATAGACGAGCATGCCTTTGAGGGCCAGCGGATTGTCTGGGTGCTCCAGTCGCAAGCGGGTGATCAAAAGACGTTGCAACTCCCTGGCTTCCGGTTCGGTGGCGTTCGACAGAGCGACGGCACGTAGCATCAACGCATGGGCGTGCAGCCGGGGATGGTCGAACGAGGATAGAAAAGGCATGTAATCGGCGGACCCCGAGGATGATTCGGGAAAAATGGCGGGGTGTTTGGACTGGGTATCCACTGACCACTGCGCTAGCCTCTCCGAGATGAGGGTGTTTACGGGATCCTGCCCATTTTCCCTACCTGAAACAAGAAATTCTAACAGCGAAAACGCTTCCGCCAACGAGGGGGATTCGGGCTGGTTCTGAATAAAGGAAAGCAGGGCATCGGTGGCCTCCGCCCGCTGATTGAGTGATGCGCGGGCCCGTGCGATACCGATTGCAGCCGGGTGAAGAATTTCAGGGAGTTGCTCGCCCTCTTTTTGATTTGTGCTGATGATTTCACCAAATGCATCTCCTGCTTTTTGATAGAGTGTTTCAGCCTGTAGGATTTTTGCATGGAGAATTCTCGCTTCAAGAAGTGGTTTCCCCTTGAGATTTTTCAGATCGGGTAGCGCTTTCCTGGCTTCAGTGAATTTTCCTGTATGCAGAAGCAGTGTTGTCTGGTCGATTTGTGCTCGCGATGCGTGCGGAGATTTTGAGAGAGTTAGCAGGTTGAGGCCCGCGATGGCATCGCGATGATTTCCCAACGAAGAGAGGAGCCGTGAGCGGGTTAACACCACCTCGGCGAAATAGGGCGGGTTTTCTATTTCTAGCAGGTGGCTAAAAAGATCGATCGCCTCTTGAAACCGGCCTAGGGGAATAGACGCTTGCGCCTTCCAAAACTGGGCTACAGGCAGATTGCCGACCATCGGATTTTCTAGAACCTTGAGAGCCTCCTGAGGCTGATTGGATCGCACTTGTGACTCCGCAAGCAGTAACGTGAGGCGTTGCGCATCTTCCCCACTCAGATTGGATTGATCGAGTGCTGTTTTGAAGCGCGCGGCAGCCACATCGGCAAGATGGGATGCGAGCGCGTTCACTCCCTGACGCTCTTCCTCGGATGATGTTTTGGGCGTTGATTTTTGTTGCCCGTGGCAACTCATGCATGCTGTTAACCACAGCAGCGACCATAGCGCGATGAGAGAGCACGTGCGGCGGAATGTATGTAAGTCCAACGTCGGCACAACCCAGCGTAACACATAACATTGCTGTGGCAACAGTTCATAATTCCAGATCCTAATCGGTCATATCGTCTGGCGAAATGTAGGAATTTCCTTGGATGGCTGCATTGTCCGGGCGTATGCTGCTGCAGAGTAATGATTTATTGATGAGACGCTTGCTGAAATTACTGGCTGCCGTGTGTTCCGGAGCAGCGCTGAGCCTGGCCTATCCTGGGGTGAATTGGAGTATTGTTGCTTGGGCTGCTTTGATGCCGCTAATGCTGGTTGTTTGGACTAACCAGGACGCGGCGCTGAAACGCAATGGTTTTCTAACAGGCTATCTATTTGGGTTTTCTTTTTTCGCCTTTAATCTGTCCTGGCTTTCCACGGTTAGTTGGTTGGGGATGGTGGTCCTGGCGGGTTATTTGGCGCTTTATCCTGCGCTCTGGGCCATGGTTTCCGCGCGCTGGATGAATCCATGGAGAAAGCCTAGTCCCAGTGGCATCTGGGCGAAATCCCTGCATTCGCTGGGTTTCGCGATGATGAACGCTGCGCTGTGGATGTTTCTGGAATGGCTGCGCGGCTGGATGCTGACCGGTTTTGGTTGGAATGGCCTGGGTATCGCAATGCATCAACAGCATGTTTTGGTGCAGAGCGCCGACATTTTCGGAGTTGCCGGGCTTTCTGGAATAATGGTTTTTGTGCAAGCAGTAGTGCTCCAGGTCGTTGCTCGGATTCTGCGCTATGAAAAGCCACTGAAACGTCGTTCTCATCCTGATTTGGCGTTTGCCGCCTTATTGGTTTCGGCAATCTTTGCTTACGGCTTCTGGAGAATTTCGTCGTGTGGTGCCCGCGAAACTTTTCCTTTGAGAGTTTTGCTGGTGCAATTGAATATCCCTCAGGAAGCCGCGCGACAAACGATGTCGGCTCAGGATATTCATGCGGGATACGAGGAGGAAGTAGCAGAGGCGATGGAGGAGGTGAAGGATCGCATCAGCGAAGCGCAGAACCCCCCCCCGATTACAGGTGGCGAGAGCGGTATTTTCTATCCTGACTGGTTGGTTCTTCCGGAGGTAGCACTGACCGGTAGATTGATGTCTGCGACCGATGGTCTACACGCAATGTGGCCGGAGAACCAATCGACCATCGAGGTATTTCGTTCCGCAGGCGAATTCGATATCCTCATGGGCATGGGGGAACTGGAGTCAATCGACACTGGGGAAATGTTGAGCATTGCGGAGGACCCTGAAGCTTGGAATTCGCTGGTGGTTTTCCCCCGCGATGCATCGTTGCAATCTTATCGAAAAAAACATCTGGTGATGTTTGGCGAATACATTCCCTTGCTGGAGTCCATGCCTTGGTTGAAAACGATTTATGAAAAACAGGCTGGCACGACATTTGATGGTTCCTTCACGGCAGGTTTATCGCGCGATCCGCTGCCTATGACCCTGCACGGGCGGGACTTGTCCATTATTCCTTCGATTTGTTTTGAGGACACCGTGCCTCGTGAAACCCAGGTTTTTTTAAGGCCGGAAGCCCAGGTGATTGTCAACGTCACCAATGATGGCTGGTTCAAGGAAAGCTGTGCTGCGGATCAACATTTCGCCAACGCCAAATTTCGTGCGATCGAATTGCGTCGCCCGATGATCCGTTGCGCGAACAGCGGAGTAAGCTCCCTGATCGGCATCACCGGGCAAAGCCGGTCGCTCGTCAATGACAAGGGTAGCCATTTCACCAGAGGGCATTTGTTTGGCACCTTGAAAATCCCGGAGAAGCCGCCTTGGTCGCCTTATCAAACATGGGGTGATATCCCCGTTATTATCGCCGGGCTTGTTTCATTGATCGCGGCGCTATGGTTTGATCGTAGAGCAAAACTTGTGGCCATTTGAGCAATGCGAATGACCTGAAAAAGGCAAAAATACCGCTGTGCCGTTCAAGGAGCAAAGAGCCTCGTTCCTGTAAGCTCTCCAAATGTGGGGTCTAGCACGGAACTTTGTCTTCCAGTGAAGGCGTGACATTGTTCCGCGTTTCGCGCCCCGGATATAACGCATCGGATCGGGCTTGCAACCTTTAGCGAACGAACACAGCAGTGCTAATATCCTAGACTGAAGGTTGATAAAATGCAACACGGTTTCTGAAAAATATTTGGGCAAAAAAAACGCGCTCCCATGGGAAGCGCGTTTCTTTGGTTGACCTCGGTGAGCTTACTTGCGCAGCGCTTCTTCCCTGGCCTTCGCTTTAGCGATGACATCATCGGAGACATTCCGCGGGGTCGCGAAGTAGTGACTGAATTCCATCGAGAACTGGCCGCGCCCTGAAGTCATGGTGCGGAGGTCGCCGATGTAACCAAACATCGCGCTCAGTGGAGCCTCGGCTTTGATGCGGACACCTGTCGGGCCGCTTTCTTGGCTCTTGATCATGCCGCGGCGACGGTTGAGGTCGCCGATGACATCACCGACATTCGCATCGGGCGTGAAGACATCAATTTTCATCACAGGCTCCAGAATTTGTGGGCCCGCTTTGAGCATGGTTTGGCGATACGCTGCTCTGGCGGCGATTTCGAAAGCCAGAGCCGAGGAATCCACGGCGTGGAAACCACCATCGATGAGGGTGACTTTGAAGTCGAGGCAGGGATAGCCAGCCAATGGACCTTTGTGGATCGAGGTCTTGAAACCTTTTTCAACAGCAGGGATGTATTCTTTCGGCACGTTACCACCGACCACTTTGGATTCGAAGATGAAGCCATCACCGGGCTCCAGAGGTTCGATGATGTAGCTGATTTTAGCGAATTGACCCGAACCACCGGATTGCTTTTTGTGGGTGTATTCGTCTTCGATGCGTTTGGTGATCGTTTCACGATAGGCGACCTGTGGTGCGCCGACGATTACTTCAACTTTGTGCGTGCGCTTCAGAATGTCGATCTTGATGTCGAGGTGAAGTTCGCCCATGCCTTTGAGGATTAGCTCGTTGGTTTCCTCGTCGGTTTCCACGCGGAACGAAGGGTCTTCCTGGACCATCTTGCCAATCGCAGTTGCCAATTTTTCGGCGTTCGCTTTGTCCTTGGCAGCCACGGCAATCGAGATCACGGGATCGGGGAACACCATCGGCTCAAGAGTTGCGGGCTTCTTCTCATCGCAAAGTGTGTGACCAGTTTGCACGTTTTTCATGCCAACGATGGCGATGATGTCACCGGCTTGTGCGGAGTCGATTTCTGTGCGGTCATCGGCGTGCATTTCTACCATGCGGCTGATGCGCTCGGTTTTACCGGTGAAGGTGTTAAGGACAGTGTCGCCTTTTTTGATTTCTCCGGAATAGATTCGCGTGAAGGTCAGGGCTCCGAATTTGTCATCCATGATCTTGAAAGCCAGACCGCGGAATGGTTTGGTGGCATCGACGATGGCGTATTCACCAGTCGGATTGCCTTCGAGGTCCACTTCGGGTTGCGGCTTCACTTCGGTAGGGCAAGGGAGGTAGTCGATGACAGCATCGAGTACGTTTTGCACACCCTTGTTTTTAAAGGAAGATCCGCAATAGGTAGGGAAGAACGAAAGATTGATAGTGCCGAGGCGAATGCACTTTTTGATCTCTTCAATTGTTGGTTCTTGACCATCGAGGAAGCGCTCCATGATTTCGTCGTCTTGTTCGACGGCAGTTTCGATGAGGTCAGCGCGGAATTTTTCAACTTTTTCAACGAGGTCATCGGGAACCGGGCCGGTCACGTATTTTTCGGGCAAGCCGGAATCGTCCCAGATGTAGGACTTTCTTTCGAGAAGATCGACAATGCCTTTGAAGCCGATTTCTTCACCAATCGGTAGCACCATCACCAATGCCTTAGCACCAAGGATTGTTTTCACTTGATTCACGACGCGATAGAAATCTGCGCCGATACGGTCCATTTTATTGACGTAAATGACACGAGCAACTTCGGAGTCGTTCGCGTAGCGCCAGTTGGTTTCTGATTGAGGTTCAACACCACCGGAGGCGCAGAATACGCCGATGCCGCCATCGAGCACTTTCAATGAACGATATACTTCAATCGTAAAGTCCACGTGACCTGGCGTGTCAATGATGTTGAAGCGATAGTCTCTCCAGAAGCAGGTTGTTGCTGCGGATTGAATCGTAATCCCTCGCTCTTGCTCTTGCACCATGAAGTCGGTCGTTGCCGCGCCATCGTGCACTTCACCTATTTTGTGAATTTTGCCGGTGAGTTTGAGAATCCGCTCGGTGGTGGTGGTCTTGCCAGCGTCCACGTGGGCGAAAATTCCGATGTTGCGATATTTGGTTAGGTCCTTCATGAAGATGGGTATGTCAGATGTTTTGAGAAGCGCGACCGTGCGCGGGCGCATATTCAGCGTATTTCTTTGCAATGATCAACAGAAATCAGACACTATTTCCTGAATCGAGAGGCCCTCATCAATTGCCGTGATATCACCGTTGGATTAAGGATTTAACTAAAATACTGAAAAAAGTGCATTATTTTGTCGGCGCTAGCCCGCTTAAATGCTGTTTTTAAAGCAAATTGAATTTGACAACATGCATCTATAAGGAACCGGGCAGGCAATTGGAAAAATAGGGACGGCCCGCGTGCGGGTTGGCGGGGGTGTTGTAGCTTTCGTCCT
>Ga0315908_10001185_pt1 | contig 19857 bp, 14 predicted proteins | sample LakEriMetagenome_12_FD_203520 | JGI IMG/M metagenome (GOLD analysis project Ga0315908, IMG submission 203520) | Freshwater fungal communities from buoy surface, Lake Erie, Ohio, United States - Buoy 4 MA124 | ecosystem: Environmental > Aquatic > Freshwater > Lake > Lake biofilm | place: USA... | reverse complement strand
GCGTTGCTCCTGCTGCGGTGTGATTGTTCAACTGGTGCGGGAATGCCCCCCCGGCCATGGGGGTGTGGAGCGGGTAGCCCATGAACTGGCTTCGGCCTGGCAGGCAAAGGGTGAACTGAGCGCAACGCTTTCGCTGCAGCCTCATACCCCATCGGCCGATGACCCATCGCTGCCAGTGCCTTACCGGCGGAGCAGCTTGCCCAGATTCAAAGTTGGCCAGTTCTTATTTCCCTGGCCATCGAGGCGCCTATGGGCTGTGCTCTCAAGTTCAGAGGTGCTGCATGTGCATCTTCCTTGCCCTGGTTTGCTGGCTGTGAGTGTGGTGGCCAGGCTGTTGCAACCCAGCAGGACAATCCGCTTGCATTGGCATGCGTTTCTACAGCCGGATTGTGGACCTCAAGGATGGTTGATTCGCTTCTACCAGTGGATTGCCTTGAATTGGGCGACTTACGGTGTTCAGGCTGTGGTGACAACCTCACCGGTGCTAGCTGAGGTTCTTGTTCAAGAGGGCGTAAAGCCTCAAAAAGTGTTCGTTTTGCCCTGCTGCCTCGGGGAGTTGCAAGAGAGGTTGTATGGCCAGATTGCTGAGGAACGCCGCCAGCGGCCTCTTCGGCGTCAACAGCAGCCCCTGCGACTTTTGTTTATAGGTCGGCTAGACAGCTACAAGCGGGTCGATTGGCTGATTGAGGCATGTGCAGCCTCGGGGGCGGCTGATCTCCATGTGGTTGGAGATGGGCCCCTGCGCCGGCAGCTCGAAGAGAAGGCCCTGGCCGCGGGGATCGATCAAGCCGTTGTATTTCATGGCCGCATCAGCGAGCAGGAGAAATTGGCCGTTCTGCGGCATTCGGATCTGCTTGTGCTGCCTGCAGATTGCAGCAATGAGGCCTTTGGGATTGTGCAGCTGGAGGCGATGGCCTGTGGGGTGCCAGCACTGGCTCTTGATCACCCTCAGTCAGGGATGGCCTGGGTGGCTGGGCTCAAGACGATGTTGGGGTTACGTCAGATATGCCGGGATGATCTAGTTCGGGTGATCGATCGCTTATCCCAAGATCCGCAGCTTTTGGTCGATGTATCGCATGGCGCTGAACAACGCTATCGGAACGAATTTTCCAGGCAGATTTGGCAGAGGCGGTTGGATTCTTTAAGCCCTTGACGATCCTTACCAATCTTCTTCCCTACATTCCTGGTTATACAGGTTTCTCGAGCTATGTCAGGCGGGTTATGCCTGGCTTACCTGGACTTCGGCTTGTGGTTGGTGCTGATGATCGTGTTAGCTGCCGCAATGATGATTGGCTCCCTGATAAGCTACCAACGTCACGAAGGCTGGCGCTATTGCAACAGTTGGCCTTGACTCAGCATGGAGTGGATTCAAAAGCTGCTTTAAGGCGTACCGGGCTTGAGATCAGAGATTTGCAGGTTGTCTATAGCCCCTACTGCGACGCCTTGTTGCCATGGCGGGGTGTTCCGCAAGTGATCACATGCCATGACCTCACTCCTTTGTTTTATCCCAACAGCCGAAGGGCTGCATTGAGGTATCGATTGTGGATGCCTCTCCATCTCAAGAAAGCTTCTGCCGTGATCGCGATTAGCCGGTTTGTGGCTGATCAACTGGTGGATTTTGGAGTCCCAGCTTCCAAGATTGAAGTGATTCCCAATGGCATTAATATTGAAAGGCAGCCTATTTCAGCTCCTGCAAGCAACGATTTGATTATGCTTGCCCGGCATGATCAGAATAAGAATGTGCTATTTGTGGCGAGGGCCTTTGCCAGAATTCTTGAGCTACAGCCAAATTGGAATGGCCGGTTGGTGATTGTGGGAAAGCATGGGAGAGAAACACAAGCACTGATGCGGCTAATCGAACAGCTGCCTAAACCTGAAAAAGTGCTGCTCGTTAATGGGTTGGATGGCATCCAGGTTATACGTCTATTGCGGGGGAGTTTAGCCTTGATTTCTGCGAGCAGAATGGAAGGTTTTGATTATCCGGCTTTGGAGGCGAATGCCGAGGGCTTGCCGACGCTCCTGAGCGATATTCCTGTGCACAGAGAGTTTTATAGTGAATCATCTGAGTTCTTTGGAGCCGAAAATGATCATTGCTTTCTCGCAGATGGCATCATTAAGCTGGCCGGCGACCGTTTGTATTGGCGCAAGCTTTCTATCGCTGGACATAGAATATCCAAGGGGTTAAGCCTGAAAGGTCAGCAGAATGCAATCTTCCAATTTTTAAGGAATCTTTAATTCTTAAAAGTCAAGATCTTAATATTGATGATCGAAAAGACCCTGTAAAACGCCAGCAAGTGTACCCCGGCCTGAGCTAAATTGAGTGGGTAGCCTTTGTAGGGCTAGGGCTATTATCCTCAATGCATGGGCAGCAGTAACCCACCAAGGTTGATATCGATACAAAAAATGAATTTGACTAATTGCTTTTAATCTTTCTCTGCGAAACAAGGAGCATTCGCTCCCGGTGCTTTTTTGGTGAGAGATGCTCAATGAAGCAAGCCAAATGCATTTGCCTCCATGTAGCCTAGCGCGTAAACAAAAATCAATATCCTCGAAGTAGAGAGGAAAGTAATTATCGAATCTAAGTGGAGTAGAGAAGCTTGAAGGTCGAAAGATTAGATTGCAGCCGCTAACCCAGTCCACCTCAATATATGGCCGACTCGCTTGGGTGAATAATTCTTTGGTAATTTGTGATTTTCTATAGCCTAGGCCTTTGCGAATCCATCCGGCTGATTGCTCGAGCTGGTGGTCTAATCCTTCAATTGCCGTGCCTAGGATTGTATTAGCGTCGACATTAGCAAGCGTGTTTAAAACATTCTCTATATGATTGATTGTTGGTAAGTAGGTATCTGGATTTAGTAGCCATACCCATCCATCAAAATTCATCTCATGAACTAGGTGTAGACCGGCGTTGCATCCTGCTCCGAATCCGTCTCCTTCATTGCCTGAGACGATATGAAGGGGAAATGTCGTATTAAGGTTTTGAACTGGATTCGACAAAGGAGCATTGTCTATTAGTATCCATTTCCACGGCTTGATTTCTTGCTTATTCAAGCTTTCGGCAAGAAGTGATAAGGAAGAGTTGCTCTTGTAGCATACAGTTATTACCAATAGTGGAGCCATGGTTATGTCTTGCAATGGTTATAGGCTGTATTATGTGTGTCAGGCTGTTGTAAGGTTAGTTCTAGATTACGATATGAGTTTAGCATTTATGCGTTGCTATTCGATTTGATTGTCGTGTCATTGACAAGTTTGTATCCATAGCCATGGAAAATCTGCGTGGGTGGGAGAGGAATTCCTTTTCTGCATGCTTCTCTTGGGTAATAAATATAGCTACTGCTTGATCCTTCTCTGGTGTAGCCATCTAAGACCTCTTCTAAAATCTTTGACTCATCATCGATATCTTCGTTATTCAGCATGGACATTATCTGAGGCAGAGAGAAGACTCCTTGGCGGTACAAATCCTTTTTAAGAAATGGAGATTTTAAGAATTTAACCCAAAGCAAGGCATATGCATGGCCTGGATTGTGGGAATCTAAATAGGCTAGAAGCTGTTGTAAATAAACTTTGTTAATTGGACGGCTGAGATCCTCCCAGGGAATTCGAAGACTACCCAATGAGTTTTTAGGGAGATATTGCAATATGTCTTCCGCCGATGATGTGTTATCCGCGATGGCTTGATAGAGTTTTGGTGAATCGAAAAGTATGCTTGTCGATGATGACCCTATTATGTTACGCGTTAGGGCAATTTCACCTTTCTTGATTGCGTGAAATCGGTTGTTTAATGGGAGATATTGTTTCCAGAACTTATCGAACTCTTTTTTTGCAAAGATACGGGAGTGAAAGCATAGGAAATATGATTGATAGTGCTGCCAGCACTCATAGTTTTTATTTAGGGCGATTAGATCACTATTTGTATTGCTTAATTTCGCTTCAAAGGCATTTATAAATGTTTTTGCATGGCTGCCCCCAAGGAAAAAATTACTATCATTGCAAAGCAAAAGCCATTCTGTATTTGTCAGAAGCTGATTTTCCAGGCAATAGATATAGCCGTCTTTCCAAGCGCCAAAATCTTGCCCAATATTGCTTCTGGAAATTATTTGCTCGCAAAAGGGTGTTAGTGAGTTAACGGCCTGATCTGTAAGCTGACTATTGTGGATGTAGAATATTCTAAATCCACATGATTGCAAAGACTTTATGTAATTGATATTGCTAGCTGGCGCCTGCTTGCTGTTATGATATGCAGCAAAAATGCAGGCTTTGTTTTTGGTTGATTCTCTCGCTGATCGACCAGTGGATTTAATGTAATGGCACTTCATGATTCTTGTTTGCGGCCGTCCTCCTGAAAGCCAGTGTATGCAATAGTCAAGCCTTGATTGCAGTGAGTACTCTGCCTTGTAAGCCTCCGAGATGATCTTGCTTAATAATTTTAGTATTATGTCTTTCATGGCTTTTGTATTGAGGGAGGCTTTCGAGGCAGGTGGTTACTCGTTATGTTTTTGCTGTTGCTTAAGACTTGGTGCCCTAAGTGAGGAAGGACGTTGCCCCTCCATTCGTATATCCGGAGGCTTGAGGAGATGAGCCCGCCACACCGGCAGAGCATGGAGCATATTTTCGAGGGGTTAGTTGTCTATGCCGTCACCTAGCTTTTCTTTTATCAATTTGCCAACCGCTTCAATGCTATGATATTTAATCATCCAAGCTCGCCCCGCTCTGCCCTTGGCGGCTGCGCAATTAGGATTGTTTCTAATGAATCTTAGGGCGTCAACGGCATCAGCAATAAATGGATCAGCCCAGACTTGATTTTTCCATTCTGGATACTCTCCGCGTTTGACTGAAACTAGGTCGAATCCAACTGGATATGCGGTATCATTATGAATGAAATCGGTAACACCCCCGTAGCACGTAGTAATAACAGGCTTCCCTGAAGCTAGGGCTTCAGCTGGACCAAAGCCAAATCCTTCGGAGCGCTGCAAGGATATAAAGGCATTGCACCCTAAAATCAATCGTTCAATTTCTGTCCTAGAGATGGTTTTGTCAATGATGACAATGCGAGGATCACCTTGTGCCGCTATTCGAAGCTTTTTGCGGATCTCTTGTTTTGAATTTGAACCCCTAAGCTTGACGATAAGCCGAACATCGACTTCTTTGGGAAAAGCAGCCTGAAAAGCCTTGACCGAAGCCATAGGATTCTTTCTGGCATGGTATGAGTCAATATCGAAGTAGGTGAGGACCGTAAATAGATCAGAGTCCGCGGGTAAGGGGTTAATCTCGGACTCTAATGGTATTTTTACTGGCTGGGGAATGAGGGTTATGGGCTTGTCAAGTGGGTCGAGCATTTCTTGGATAAAAGATGAGGGGGCCCAAAATTCATCGCACCAAGACAACGGCTCCATGCATGATTCGGGAATCCGGATGAGTTCCCAGTATGGATAAAGTATAAGATGGCGGCCTGGTGCTTTTTTAAGAAGGTTTAAAGCGCTTGGTTCCAGTGGCAGTACGAATAGAGACTGCTCATGGCTAATCCATGAGTTGCACTTGCTGGTAAATTCTTGGTCATTGTCGCGACCGGGTACTGCAAGACTGTGGAAATTGGCGTTTAGTCGTGAAGCATCAGCGCTGTAGGCAATGTTGCGTGCAGCCTGGCCAAGGCCGATCTCGGATCGCAGAAAGCCGCAAATAGTGATACCGTCAGAAAATGTGTGTTTGCCATGAAAAAAAACACCGTCGTTGTGCTCTTTTAGCAATGAAATATCCTCGTGTCCTATCGTGCCAAGAGATAGTCGCTTTGCTATATCCAAGAGAGGGTTTGTTTGGTCAGGATTAAAGTCTGGGGCGATTTGTAAATAGGTGGTTTCATCGTATGAAGAAAATGGTGTCCGCCCTTCACGCCAGCCGTTCTTTAGGTAGTGTGATAATGGATCAATCTGATTCTTCTTGACATCGGGATTGACTTCTAAGTACCACTTGGAGTCGAACAAGCCAAGGCTTATTATGCTCATCCTGAGGTGTTCGTCTTTATATTGAGCTCGATCTAGTATCCGGCCCTGAAGCTTGCGGGCTATTTGCTTGACCTTGCCGATGATGCTAGTCATGAGTTTATGGGCATCAGACCTGGTTCTAAAGTATCGGAAATGGAGAGATTCGGATTTAAGAATGGATCGTGACTAAAAGCCTCGCGCCACCGTCTTGCCATATATAATTTCGCATCTTGTCGGCTTTTTAGGGTCTCGGCTGAGCCAGTCTCTTGACGGGTAGATGACTCAGCATGAATAATGCCGTGCATTGGAGCACACAAAACCTTATACCCCTTTTTGCGCACTCTTAGGCAAAAATCAATATCATTAAATTCAACAGGCAGATGTACTTCGTCGTAGCCGTTGACTTCTCTGAAGATGCTTGTCCGCATGATTTGCAAGGCGCCAGTAACAGCTTGATAGTTGCGTAGGGTCCGTAGAATATGCCCTGGACCTGGATCATGTTCTGACGCATTACGCATCACGTGCGACGCGCAAGGTCCCTGGGTGAGCACGATGCCAGCATGCTGAATATGGCGACTCGGGTATAAAAGAATACTGCCGACTACCCCAACCGTGGGTTCAGCCGCCAGGCTAAGCAGGCTCCATGCTGTTGCAATGTTAGGTATAATGACATCATTGTTGAGAAGTAGTAAATACTCGCGACTGGCCTGCTTGGCACCAGCATTAATCAGTTTCGAGTAATTAAATAGTCCAGGCATCGAGATGATAATTGCTCCATGTCGCTTTTTCAGGTCTTCATAGAGGGCCGGGACTTCTGGGTCGGTACTTCCATTGTCAACTATAATCAGTTCTATGTCTGTTTGATGCTGGTCGCCGAGAAATTGAAGGCAGCTCTTGAGTAAGTCTGGATTATTTTTGTTGGGTATAACAATGGAAAGTCCGCCAGGAGGCGTAAGCCCTGCAGGCTCAGCAAATTTGCAGTCAAGGAATCTTTTGCTACAGATTCTCATGACTGGGGAGGTAAGATGCGCCACTTCAGGCCAAGGATACCGTTTTGCAAGATTTTCTATCCATTCATTCATCCTGGTTCGGTATTTATTGTCTTGGCTTCCAGCAGGGTTGCCATATTTTGAGACTAAATTTCTTGATACGGCACAGGCCTGGCCCAGGCCTGGCTTCTGGGACATCAAATCAGGATCCCACCCGGGAAAAAAATATGGCTGCAAAGAGGACTCGGTTGAAGGATCCCAATGCTCATGGTCAATGACTACGATTTCGGGGAGTGTGTCTCCTGTATGTGCGTTGATGACTGTATTCAGTAACTCGAAGGCATTATGTTCCATTATGGTGCCTTCTTCAATGCAGAGTAGATATTCTCCCCGCCAGCTAATCTGTTCGCTACGTGGTGAGGTCGCCGTGTGTCCCTGATTTATTGAGTCTAGTCCTAATCCCCTTAGGGACAGAAAGGCCTCTTTCCACTGATGTAAAAGTCTGCTTTGTGCAAGATGGCTTGGATCTTCGCAGCAAATTGTGGCCTCAATATTTTTGTAAGTCTGGAGGCGCAGGCTTTCGATAGTTTTGGCCAGCTTCGTGTGATCCCATGAGGGCGCAGAACTGGTATTTGTCTCTATGTAAACGGAGAATAGATTATTTATGCACTCAGAGTGCTTGAGTCGCAGGCGTTCGGATGCGGAGAAATGGGCTTTTCTCCAGGCGCTATAGTTTTGGTTGATCCTTTCGTGACTTTCTTTGGGTTTTGTCATGGTTTTGGAGCACGTTTGAATATCGTGCTTTAACATCCTGTTTCCTCGCAGTTGTTGGCTAGGTGCTGCCTGGGTGGATTTTCCATCGAGCCCACCACCGCAAAGCCCTTGCGGCGCAGCAGGGCTTCTTTGGCCGCCTCTTGCTTATCGGCTGCCACCATCTCGGCCACGAGCTCTTCCAAGGTGGTGGTGGGGGTCCAGCCAAGCTTCTGTTGGGCTTTGGTGGGATCGCCAAGCAGGGTTTCCACTTCGGCGGGGCGGAAATAACGGGGATCGATGCGCACCACCACGGCGCCGGTGTCAGCGCGGCGGCCGATTTCCTCTAGGCCTTCTCCCTGCCACTCGATGGCGGGACCACCACCAGCAGCCCAGCCGAGCTCACTGGCTGCCAGCTCAATGAAACGCCGCACCGATTCCTGGCGGCCGGTGGCGATTACGAAATCTTCTGGGGTGTCGGGTTGCTGCAGCATGCGCCATTGCATCTCCACATAGTCGCGGGCGTGACCCCAATCGCGCAGGGAATCGAGATTACCCATGAACAGGCAGCCATCGAGGCCTTCGTTGATGCGGGCCAGGCCGCGGGTGATCTTGCGGGTCACGAAGGTTTCACCCCGCCGCGGTGATTCATGGTTGAAGAGAATCCCATTGCAGGCATACATGCCATAGGCCTCGCGGTAGTTCACCGTGATCCAGTACGCGTAAAGCTTGGCGACGCCGTAGGGGCTGCGGGGATAGAAGGGGGTGGTTTCCTTCTGGGGTATCTCCTGCACCAGGCCGTAGAGCTCGGAGGTGCTGGCCTGGTAGATGCGGGTTTTGTGCGTGAGCCCGAGCATGCGCACGGCTTCCAGGATGCGCAGGGTTCCGAGGGCATCGCTGTTAGCGGTGTATTCAGGCGCCTCAAAGCTCACGGCCACATGGCTCTGGGCGCCGAGGTTGTAGATCTCATCGGGCTGCACCTGCTGAATGATGCGGATCAGGTTGGTGCTGTCGGTGAGATCGCCGTAATGCAACACGAGCCTGGGATCGCTCTCGTGGGGGTCTTGGTAGAGGTGATCAATCCTGGCCGTGTTGAAGCTGCTAGCGCGCCGCTTGATGCCGTGCACCGCATAGCCCTTCTCCAGCAGCAGCTCAGCTAGGTAGGAGCCGTCTTGGCCGGTGATGCCGGAGATCAGGGCTGCTTTGGTCATGAACTTTGGAGTGTTGTGGTAGTGCGTGGAGGGCGCTTTCTGCGCTTCGGCCTGATGATTGAAGAACTCAGATTAGCCGTTCTTCGAACATCTTGCGTACAATTTCAGGCGGTGTAACCCGGGCTTTCCAGCCGAGGTCTGCCTCAATGCGGCTTGGATCCATTGATGAATATTTGAGATCGCTGGGCCGCAGGAACGTGGCGTCACTGATCAGATAGGGCTCGGGCTCGAGCCCTGCCGCCGCAAAGGCCAGGCGAACGAAGTCCCGCAGGGATGTGGTTTGGCCGGAGGCAATCAGGTAGTCCTTAGCCGTGGTGGCCTGCAGCATCTGATGCATGGCGACCACATATTCCGGCGCCCATCCCCAGTCGCGCCAGATGTCGAGGTTGCCGAGCCTGAGCTCCTGGCTCTCTCCTCGCTGGATGCGCTGCACTCCCTCAATGATCTTCTGGGTGACGAAACGTTGCGGCCGTAGCGGTGATTCGTGGTTGGCGAGAATGCCGGTACAGCAGAAGATGCCATAGGCTTCGCGATAGTTGGCGACTTGCCAGAAAGCGGTGCTTTTGGCCACCGCATAGGGACTTCTGGGCTGGAAGGCGGTGGACTCGTTGGCCGGCCTCTGCTGGGTGTCCCCGAAGCACTCCGAGCTTCCCGCACTGAACAGTCGTGTGGGTGCCCCCAGATAGCGCAGGACCTCAAGGAAATTGAGCGTGCCTCCGGCGATCGATTCCATGCATTCGACCGGCTGTTCGAAAGAGAGCCCGACACTGGTCTGGCCGGCAAGGTTGTAGATCTCGTCCGGGGCCAACGAGGACAGGGCCTTCAGGACGCTGCGGAAGTCATTCGGGGCCAGGGAGATGAGCTCGATATCTTCTCGGATGCCTAGGCGGCACAGGCGACTGGTGTTGCAGCTCTGGGCATCGCGACTGGCCCCGACCACCCTGTAACCGGCCTCCAGGAGATGGCGGGCGAGATAGGCCCCATCCTGCCCGGTGATGCCGGCGATCAGGGCTTTGGATTTCATATTAATCTGCCTCAGTGCTTGAATGATGACATAAATTTCCGAAGCAGTCTAATTGCCTTCCAGCTGCGGCTTGCGTAGATTGAGTCGATCGTGCTGTAAGCATTGATGAGCTCTGCAGTAGTACTATGTAACCTTTGATTGGCCTCATGAAGTTCTTTGCTTAAACCGTCTATCTGTCTACGTGCAAGCGTACCAGCATAGGGCGTGATTAAGGTCGAGTCGAAGATGCATGGTGGCAGCAAAAAGTGCTTCTGGAGTTCATCTCCACATTCAGCTGCGCACCACCACTGATTAAGCCCATCAAAATGAACTTTTTGGTAGTCGTGCGACTCGATAGCTTGGCAGATATCTATAAAATCAGCAGTCTTTATCATTGTGTTTGGCTCAGTTACTTCGCAAAGGATTACTTTGGGCCGGTAACAGCGTAGGTTAAATCCTCTGATCACATCGAGTTCAAAGCCCTCCACGTCTACTTTTAAAAACTCAAAGGTCATTTCTCTAATCCCAAGGCTTTCGAGTATTGAGTCTAATGTCCGGACCTGAATATTCCTATGCTCAGACTCAAGCCCAAGCTGCTGAGTATTTTTAGCATTTACTGCGCTAAAACTAGATAAACCTGAGTTGAGTGATACCGACATCGACATTAGCTTCTCTTCGGATCCCGCCGCACAACATATAGTGATATCTCGATCCCTGCGCTTAAAGGAATCAGCGAACTCCTTAACCGGTTCGATGTTAATACCATTCCATCCTCTGTCGTAAAAGTACCGAGTTACAGAGTCAGCCTCTTCACTCTGAGCCCCTACATCAAGATAAAACCCTTGTTCAATATTGGAAAAACAGCGAGCTAGAATAACATCTTCAAAGTTCTGCGAGTAGAAACTTGTTCTTGTTGATGTAGTCACAGCAGCTTCCTTAGGTTTTGTCGGATCCACCCAAATAGTGCAGGTCCATCCAGATTGTCAGCAGCTTCATTGCTAGCGAATGAACGCAGTCCTTCAAGTTCTTTTAAAGCATTGGATAGATGAGCTGCCGGGCTGGGAAATAATGCCTCCGAGTATCGGTTGCAGGTCAGATTGATTACAAGATCTTTATCCTCGGGCGAGAACGATGCAGCGATTAATCCATCACCACTAAAGCTTTCGTGAACATCATGTTCAGCAATAATATGTGCACCAGCCGCTTGGAGCTTTTGTAGGCATTTCTGATGCGTTAGTGGATCACCGGTGATTTCATAGGCATGAGTTGAAATAATGCAGAAGCGTAGGTGGTGGTTGATTCCTAGCCGAACAACTTGATCTACTATATAATCCTCTGCTCCTTGTGCGTCAGAATGCAAGATCTCAATCTTGGCCTGTTTGGTTATTCCCAATATATCTTCTATTGTATAGCCGACGAGGTTTAATGCTAGGCCTGTCTCTGTAGTCATTGCTACTGATGACGAGGAAGTCGCTGTGGATAGCCCATTCATGACTGTGAACTGATCTTCAAGACAATTAAGATATGCATTCTTTTTGGCAATGCTCAAGTGATTTGGATCTGGTTCGACCCCAATTGCTTTTCTATCTGGATAACCCTTCAAGAACCAGAGGGAATAGTAAGCCCAAAAGCAGCCCAGCTCAATCATTAACCCAGAGCTAGAAGCTCTTTGAACAACTTCATGGAAAACTTTTTCCTCTTGGGGCTCATGGTGGCCACGAAGTTTTTGAATCAACTCACGCATCCAATCCCCATAGTACCCACCCGACACAACTTTTAGGCCATTGTGCATTAATTGATATGAACCATCTTCGCCAACAAAAATTTCACCAGCGCCCACAACCTTTGGTATTAGAATGCTGTCATTGCATCGCAGCGTCATTTGAATTCTTGAAGCTTCGCATGAGCTAATGCTATCGCTATTCATAATCTTTTAATGCTTTGAAGGGTTCTGTGTAATGGTTGTCCAAGACGCGCTACAGATTTGAGATGTGAATGCAGCTTTTGTAATCCAATTTTGCCATGCCATCGTCCGAATTGAGTTTGATGGGCTGCTCTCCACCTTGGCTCGTAACAATTTACCATGGAGTTCGTTCTCCTTTTGTGGAGCGGAATTGCACATGCTAGGCGTCAAAAATGTTTAGCTCTACGCTGGAGATAAATGCGCCAGCAAGGCCATGGCGGACCCTGCTAGCATTTATCACTATGAGTATTGCATCATCGATCCAATGGTGTACTGCTAATGATTCTTGTTTGCCTTCAGCGATTGCCGCTGTTAAAACGTAAGATCCGCTTGGGAACATGGGCAGCCACATTCGAAAAACTCCCTCGACTATTGTATTTGGATGTACTATAGCTGAGTCGTCGGGATTAATCGCAAGCAATGTGTTGTCGCCTACGAGAGTTTGACCAAGTTTATCGCTGATTATAAAGCCTACGACTGGGCATGTTAGCGCTTTGCGGATTTTAGCTCGAATGATTATTTCGACTTCTTCGCCGCCCCTTAAAATAGGAGTTTGTTCTTTTGAGTGAATTGGTTTTAGGCTGACTTCAATAAGATCAGCGCTGCCTGTTTTCCACCCATTTGCTTTTGCAAGGTTATTTATTTGGGTTCCGATAATTCCGTAGTCAATTACTCTTGAGCTAATGTCGCTGGGTGGTCCATCATGCTCTCCTGCTTCAAGCGCCTCAGCAATATCCGGCAGGTCTTTCTTTTCGGTGGATTCTAGTAGTGCTTCTTCTCCATAAGTGGCCGCTTGGCAATAGCGCAAATATTCAAGTGTTACTGATCTGCATTTGCCATAGGCTTGCGTCGATCCATTAGAAAGCCAAAGGGCATGACTGCACAGGCTTTTGACAGTCTCTGGTTCGTGGCTGACAAACAACAAGCAGCGTTCTTCTCGCATTTTACGGATAAAGCGCATGCAGCGCTGTACAAAAATTGCATCTCCAACTGCAAGGGCTTCATCAACTACCAGTATATCTGCGTTTACGTGAGCAATTACTGCAAAAGCCAGCCTCACGGTCATCCCGCTTGAATAGGATTTGACCGGCTGATGTGCAAACTCGCCAATGTCAGCAAATGCAAGGATATCCTCTAGATTCGCGTTTGTTTCTTCTTTGCTGAGTCCCAGTAATGATGCGTTGAGATAGACGTTTTCGAGTCCTGTAAATTCTGGGTTGAAGCCGCTCCCAAGCTCGAGTAGCGCTGCTATGCGACCATTTGCACTTAAGCTACCTTCTGTGGGTGTCAAGGTGCCGCAAATTAGCTGCAACAGGGTGCTTTTGCCACTACCATTTCGACCAATTATGCCAAGGCTTTCCCCTCGTTTAACTTCAAAACTTATGTTCTTTAAAGCCCAAAACTCGCGATAAAATTGTTTTCTTTGTCTCCAAAGGGCTTGCTTAAGTCGAGCCATGGGGGTGTCATAAATTCTGTAGCATTTGCCTAGTTTATTGGCTTTAATCATGCTTCGCTCTGTAGTGGTAGTTGCTGTTTAAATGACATCAGCAAATGCCCCTTTTGACTTTTGAAAGAGACGGAAGCTGATTTCGCAAGCAAGTGTAGTTGTTAGTAATCCAGTAAATAGATAGCCAATCTGAGGGTTATTTCCTTCAACCGCAACTCTTCTTGTTTGCTCAATGACTGTGGCGAGAGGATTTAGTGCTAGTAATGGTTGCCACCGAGCTGGTAGGGCCGAAATGGGAAAGAAAATTGGACTCAAGAACATCAGCATGTTCAGGCACACTCCAATCATTTGCCCAATATCTCTGAGGAAAACCCCAGCTGCCGATAGAACCCAGGTGCAGGCCAGTGATCCAAGCACCAACGGCAGCCATACCAGTGGCAGCCACAGCAAGGTAATGGGTAGTTCGTGAAAAGCAATCAGCTCAAACACAATCAAAATGAATAGACTTGTGAGTGCATGGAAGGCTGCACTCCCAACGGCCACACTGCCTAACACCTCCAGGGGGAAGATGACCTTCTTGACGTAATTGGGATTTGCGACAACAAGGCCTGGTGCCCGATTCACACACTCGCTGAACAGGTTGAACACAATCAGCCCGGCGAAGAGATTCACCGCAAATCCGAGAGGCCCCGCCTGCTCCAGCCCCCCCCAGCGTGCTTTGAACACCTGCGAAAACACAAAGGTATAAACAGCCAGCATGGCGAGCGGTGTGATGAAACTCCAGCCGATTCCTAGGGCCGAGCCGCGGTAGCGCCCCAGTACCTCTCGTTCCGTGAGGCGCCACCAAAGCTCACGGTGCTTCCAAGCGGCGAGGGGAAAGCGGAGTCCCATTATTCGTATGTACTCATTCAGGCCGCCGCTCCCTGAGCCGCCGGCGCCGGCTGGAACATAAACATCGAATAAATCACATTCCGCCGCATCTGCGTCATCATCTCCAAGAACATATCGTACCCCTCATTCTTATATTCGATCAACGGATCCTTCTGGCCATAACCGCGCAGGCCCACCGATTCGCGTAGGGCATCCATCGCCTGCAGGTGTTCGCGCCAGAGCGTGTCGATCTGCTGCAGGATGAAGTAGCGCTCCGCTTCCCGCATCAACCCTGGGCGCTGCTGCTCCACCTGGCCCTCCTTGATGTCGTAGGCGTTGCGCAGCTGCTCCTGCAGGAAGGCCTTGAGCTCCTCCACGCCGAGGCCCTGTAGTTGATCTGGCGTGAGATCCTCCAGGAGATAGATGAACTCCTTGGTTTTATCCACCAAGCGGCTGAGATCCCACTCCTCGGGCGGCAGCTCCGGGTTCACATAGGCATCCACGATGTCTTCGACGGTGCGCTCGCCATAGCCGATCACCTGGGCCTTGAGCTCCTGGCCCTCCAGCACCCGGCGGCGCTCGGTATAAACGGCTTTGCGCTGGTTGTTCATCACCTCGTCGTATTCGAATACCTGCTTGCGGATGTCGTAGTAATAGGTTTCCACCTTCTTTTGGGCCCCTTCCAGCGAGCGGGTGAGCATGCCTGATTCGATCGGCATGTCTTCCTCCACCCGGAAGGCATTCATCAGGCCGGCCACCCGGTCGCCACCGAAGATGCGCAGCAGATTGTCTTCCAGCGATAGGAAGAAGCGGGTGGAGCCTGGATCTCCCTGGCGGCCGGCGCGGCCGCGCAGTTGGTTGTCCACCCGGCGGGATTCGTGGCGCTCGGTGCCGATCACGTGCAGGCCACCGGCTTCGCGCACCTGCTGATCGTCTTGCTTCACCATGGCGTCGTATTCAGCCTTCACCTGGGCGATGCAGTCGCGCAGGGACTGGATTTGGGGGTCTTCGCTGGGGGCCTTTTCGGCCGCCTGGGCGATGCGGTCCTCCAGCTCCAGCAAGGTGAGCTGCCGGTCGCCCCAGGTATTCACAAGGTCTTTGGCGAGAGCGGCCAGCTCTTGCTCGCAGGCTTCGGTGAGACTGCAGGGATACAGGCTGCCGTGGCTGCGGGCTTCGCGCGCAGCTTTGGCTGAGGGGATGGGCCGGTGCTCATTTTCCGGGCGCACCAGCTTGGGCAGCAGCACCTCACGCAGCTTGAGGCGGGCCATGTAATCGCTATTGCCGCCCAAGATGATGTCCGTGCCACGGCCGGCCATGTTGGTGGCGATGGTCACGGCGCCGGCCCGGCCTGCCTGGGCCACGATTTCGGCTTCCCGCTCCACGTTCTCTGGCTTGGCATTTAGCAGGTTGTGGGGGATGTCTTGCTCGGCCAGCAGGGCACTCAGCAACTCCGATTTCTCCACACTGGTGGTGCCCACCAGCACTGGCCTGCCGCCCTTGTGCACCTCGGCGGTTTCCAGGGCGACAGCCCGCCATTTAGCGGTTTCGGTTTTGTATACCTGATCGGTCCAGTCGGAGCGGGAGCGCATCCGGTTGGTGGGCACGATCGTGACCTCGAGCTTGTAGGTCTTCTCGAATTCCACCTCTTCGGTCTTGGCGGTGCCGGTCATTCCGGCCAGGCGCGGGTAGAGCAGGAAGAAGTTTTGGTAGGTGATCGAGGCGAGGGTTTGGGTTTCGGGCTGGATCTCCAGCTGCTCCTTTGCCTCGATCGCTTGGTGCAGGCCATCACTCCAGCGCCGACCCGGCATCACCCGACCGGTGAATTCATCCACGATCACCGCATCGCCATTGCGCACGATGTAGTTCACGTCCTTGGCAAACATCTCCTTGGCCTTGAGGGCATTGCCGATGAAGTGGGCCCAAGGGTCTTCTGGGTTGAAGAGATCGCTCACCCCCAGCTCCTGTTCGGCCTTGGCATAGCCCTCGTCGGTGAGGGTCACATTGCGCTGCTTCTCGTCGACCTCGTAGTCGCCCTCGGGGTCGATACCGTCTTTGCCCAGTTCGGCCGAGCGCTCCAGCAGCTCAGCTACCTCGGCGGCGCGGCGGTATTTCTCCTGGGGTCGCTCGATCTGGCCGGAGATGATCAGCGGCGTGCGGGCCTCATCGATCAGGATCGAATCAACCTCGTCGATCACGCAGTAGTTGGGCTGGCGCTGCACCACCTCAGCGATGTCGCTGGCCATGTTGTCGCGCAGGTAGTCGAAGCCCAGCTCGCTGTTAGTGGCGTAGGTGATGTCGCAGGCGTAGTTGGCCCGGCGGGTGGTTGGCGTCATCTCCTGTTGAATCAGGCCCACCGAGAGCCCCAGGAAGCGGTGCACCTGGCCCATCCACTCGGCGTCGCGCCGGGCCAGATAGTCGTTCACCGTCACCACGTGCACGCCCCGGCCGGTGAGGGCGTTGAGGTAGGCGGGCAGGGTGGCCACGAGGGTTTTGCCCTCGCCGGTTTTCATCTCAGCGATTTGACCGTTGTGCAGCACCATGCCGCCGATCAGCTGCACATCGAAGTGCCGCATGCCCAGCACCCGCTTGCCGGCCTCGCGCACCACGGCAAAGGCCTGGGGCAGCAGCTCATCGAGCAAGGCCCTCTCCTTGCTTGCATTGCCCGCCACCTGCTCCAGCTTCAGGCGGAATTCAGCCGTGAGGCCGCGCAGCTCGTCGTCGGAGAGGGGGGCGATTTCCTCCTCGAGCAGGTTGATATCAGAAACTATCGGCTGGTAGCGCTTCAGCTTGCGGGCATTTGGATCACCCAGCAGCAGCTTGAGCATTGAGGCGGAACGGCCAGCACTTTTTCATTGTACCGGGAGGGGCGTGGTGACTCTTGTCAGCCCGTGATCCCAGGGTTGTCGCCCAGAAACTCCAGGATCTCGCGATCTTTGAGGTTTTGAGCGGCGCCGTTGCAGGGCTCCAGCAGGGGGCGGCCGGCGGCAAGCTCCCGCAGGCAGCCTTGGGTGCGGGCCAGCTCCATTTCCAATACGTCGATGCGCTCCATCAGGTTGCGGATCACATTCGCTTCCGTGTCTGGCAGGGCTGAGTGGGCCAGGGGATCGATGCGCACCCCGCTCTGATGGATCACCCGGCCCGGGATGCCCACCACCGTGCTGTCGGCCGCCACGTCGCGCAGCAGTACGGAGCCGGCGCCGATGCGGGTGTTGGCACCCACGGTGATCGCCCCCAGCACCTTGGCGCCGGCGCCCACCACCACGTTCTCCAGCAGGGTGGGGTGGCGCTTGCCATGGGCCTTGCCGGTGCCGCCCAATGTGACGCCCTGATACAGCAGGCAGCGGTTGCTGATCACGGCTGTTTCACCGATCACCACTCCCATGCCGTGGTCGATGAACACGCCATGGCCGATCCGGGCGCCGGGGTGGATTTCAACGCCGGTAGCCAGTCGCCCCAGCTGGCTCAGCAGCCGTGCCAGCAGGAGTAGCGGCGGCAGTCGCCGGCCCCAGAGCCAATGGCTAAGACGGTGCAGGGTTAGGGCGTGCAAGCCCGGGTAGCAGAGCAGGATCTCCAGCGTGCCTCGGGCCGCAGGATCTCGTTGCTTGATGATCGCCAGGTCTGCCTGCAGTGCCTTGAGCATGGAGCCAGTTTGACCGAGGGGCCCCCCGTCATGCATGATCTAGAAATCGGCAAAGCCGGTAGTTGCGGATGTAGCTCAGTGGTAGAGCATCTCCTTGCCAAGGAGAGGGTCGAGAGTTCGAATCTCTTCATCCGCTTGATTCATCTGGCCATTTGGTTCAAGTAGCCATTGGGTTCAGGTAGCCAGCAGGCCAATTTCTTTGCGCAGGCCATCGATGGTGGCGGTGCCAAGGTAGCTCTGGGCGCAGTGCACCACCGGCATCCGTATCAGTTGGGCCCTGTTTTGGCGCAGGCTCTGCTCCACCAGAGGCAGGCTGGGGCGGTCGCAGAGCACGTGGCTGGCGGCCCGCAGCAGGGCCAGCAGGCGGCTGCCGGTGTCAGGGTTGGCGGTCATCACTAGCAGCTCGTTGCCGCGCATGCTGTGCAGGATCACCTCGGCGGCCCGCAGGATCCCCGGGCTGATGCTCACCAGGCCCACGCAGCTGCCCTGGCGCAGCTCCTTGAGTAGGTCGAGCTCGTGGCGAAAATCGTTGAGATCAACGGCCACCGCCCGCACGCCGTGCTGTTTGGCAATCTCCTCCACCGGCTGCAGGAAGTAGCGGCTGGTTACCACTGTGCCGTTGTTGGATTCGGTGAGCACCGCCGCCAGCTCCTCCATCGGCACCACCTCCACCGGCACCTCCAGGCTGGGGCTGAGCTCCTCGGCGATCAGCATCGAGGCGCCGATGTCTTCCCTGGGGGTGCTGACCAGCACCCTGGCGCCGCAGCGCAGGCGCCAGTCGATCTCGCGGGTGAGTAGGTCGCGGCCCTGCTGCAGGGTGCAGCCGGCATTGAGCAGGCCATCGACGCTTTGGCGCACCTGGCGGTCGATGTCCGGCAGGAGCTTGCCCCTGGGGCCCGGCGGCGGCTTGATTTCCCGCGGCTTTTGCTGGTCGCGCACATAGATGCCCGATCCCGCCATCGCTTCAACGACCCCGTCTGTTTCCAGCTGGCGATACACCTTGCTGATCGTGTTGCGGTGCAGGCCGGTCTGCATCGCCAGCTGCCTGGTGCTGGGCAATCGGTGCCCCGGCGGGTAATGGCGGGCCGCAATGGCGAAGCAGATCTGGTTGTAGAGCTGCGTCGACGCCGGGATGTCGCTTTCCTGCTGGATGTGGAATCGCACGCCGGGGTTGGGCCAATTGGGCTGGTGGCCACCATAAAGAGGCTTGGCCCTGGGGACAATCCCCCTGTTGGCATACGCGCGTGTGCCGGTTGGGCCTGGTGCAAGTGGGCGGCCCTCCGGGAAGTTGTACATCTGTACAACTTCCTGCACACGCGCAAAAACCAAATGCCAGCCCGCCAAAGTCCACCCGCCAATGTCCGCAGCCCAGACCTTCCCTTCAACCGCTCAGCGCTTGAGCGACATGTCTGCGATCGCTAGAGAAGCGATTTAACCCGTGGGTTCGGCAGCGGAGCTTGAAGCCACCTTGCTGTTGCCCTTGGGAGCGGCGGCCTTGCGGGGGCTCAGGAACATGATCATGTTGCGCCCTTCCCTCTTGGGGGGCTGCTGGATCTCGGCGTTGTCCTCGAGGTCCTTGGCCATGCGGTATAGCAGCACTTCAGCTAGGGCGGTGTGCTGGATTTCGCGGCCGCGGAAGATCACGGTGCACTTCACCTTGTCGCCGTCCTTAAGGAAGCGCTGCGCCTGGCCGATCCGCACCTGATAGTCGTGCGAGTCGATCTTGTAGCGCATCTTCACTTCTTTTACCTCCGTCTGGTGCGACTTCTTCTTGGCTTCTTTGGCCTTCTTTTCCTGTTCAAACTTGTATTTGCCGTAGTCCATGATCCGGCACACCGGCGGATCGGCCTTCTCGCTCACCAGCACCAGATCGAGCTCGCGGTCTTTGGCCACTTCCAGGGCCTCTTCGCGGGTGATCACCCCCAGTTGACTGCCGTCGGCATCCACCACCCGCAGGTTGGGGTAGCTGATGCGGTCGTTGATGTTGGGCAGCTCCCGCACGGGAG
>Ga0315908_10001184_pt1 | contig 19888 bp, 6 predicted proteins | sample LakEriMetagenome_12_FD_203520 | JGI IMG/M metagenome (GOLD analysis project Ga0315908, IMG submission 203520) | Freshwater fungal communities from buoy surface, Lake Erie, Ohio, United States - Buoy 4 MA124 | ecosystem: Environmental > Aquatic > Freshwater > Lake > Lake biofilm | place: USA... | reverse complement strand
GTATAGCTGATTAATTAATCTTTTAATTATTTGCTTATTCTTATTTTTAGTAAGAATCTATTTTATTTTTTATATTTTTTACATCCTCTTTCTCTTAATCATCTTTACTTAGCTTTATTATTATGTTTTATATGTTTTTACATGTATTATTAATTTCTATAGGAAATTTAAATTTATCATAAAGGATTTTTTAAATTTCGAATAGTTAATTATAAGATATGACAGTAGCATAATATTCTTTAAGAAGAAATTGGACTTAGGCTTTATTAATTAAAGTTTAAGCAATTGAAATATCAGGTTTTTTATTTTTTTAAACATACAAATCTATATTTTTAAAATAATCTTTATAGATTTATAAAGATTCTTTGAATAGTTTTTAATCTTTATAAATTGAAGCTATGTTATTATAAGTTACTCTGGTTTATGGATGATCTTCTCCTAAACATTCTAATTAAATATTTAAACATTTATTATAATATTCCAATGCTTTTTTCTAATTTTCAAGTATCTTTTTTTAAAAATCAATAGTCTTTAATTGATTTTCTTCTTTTTTCTTTTCTTTTTGATCAATCATACTTTATCTTTTATAAGCTGAACCTATATTATTATAAGTAATTGCAGTTTCAGGATCATTTACGCCCAAATATTCTTCTTAAATTTTTCTACTTGCTTCATAATAAAAAAGAGCCTCATCAATTTATCCTTTATTTTTATAAATTGAACCAATATTATTCTTTATTATAGCTATTTTTAACATCTAATTTTAATTTTCGTTTGATTTTTTTTCCATCATCTTTAAACTTTCTACAAATAATTTCATTGCTTCATCATATTTCTTTTACTTTTTCAATACTTGAGCATTATTATTATAAATAATAGCAATCATTTCATTTTTGAAATCATTTTTATCATCCTTGATTTCATTGATTTTATTTAAAGCATTTTTATAAAATTTTAATGCTGCATCGATATCTTGAGTATTATTACTGATTCTTCCTTTTTGGTTCAATATATAAGCTTATATATAAATATTTTTATCATAATTGTCTTTTAGTTTTTTATTCTTTTGCAATTCTTCAGCCTTTTCTAAAAATCTTATTTACAAGTTATAATCTTCAGTGAACTCAAGAAATTAAGAATAAATTAAAAATTCATTATCAATATTAAACCTAGTTTGAAGATTTTTTAAGTAATTTAATTAATCTCTATAAGTTGATTAATTATATTCTAATGATAATTCATCTTCGCAAATAAATTGAATAGTAACATAATCAATTTTGCTGTATTAACTTACTGCTATTTTTCCTGTCTTTAATATTTTGAAATAATTGTTATTCTTAAATAATACTTCTTCTTCTTATCCAAACTCAGATAAATCTTGAATTGGAGCAAAAGTATAAATTTATTTAAAATTCTCTTCTAATATTATTTCAAATATAATATTTTATGCATATTTCTTGGCCTGGTTTAGATTGGTGCTTGTAGAAATGAATCCACTAAATTTAAAATTAAGATTTTCTTCTTATTATTATATTATTAAATCCAGTTCACTTTGATTTATTCTTGTTCCTCTATAAAGAGTTTTTAGTTACTTTATTTTTTCTTGTTATTTTTCCTTTTATTGTTTTAACTCTTAATTCAATTTGCAAATGTAATACCTTAAACAGAAAATGGATCGATGATTGCTATTTTGCAATGTCATATTTAACATCAAGTAAATAAAAGTCTGTTTTGTGTACCATTTTATATAGAATCCTCAAGGTTAATATTCATTTTAAATGCTTTCGTCATTATTTTAATACTTTTTTTCATGTTCTATGAATTGTTCTAAATAATCTCATTATTTACGGTAATAAGAGTGCAATTATTATTCTTTGTAATTTGCATTTATGTAATCCTTTGAAAAACCAATAAAGTCTAAAAGAGCTTCATCTTAATATTCTAAATTATTAGATATCTTTTCAAGTAAAATATCCATCAATTTTAGCTTAAAAAAACTTTCAGATAAATTTAGACATTTGGATTGTTTAAGTTTATCTTTTATATTTGCAAAACAATTCACTTCTTTTTATCTTTAATTCATTAATGAAAAATCTCGATTGATTTGATTAATAATTTCATCAATCTGGTCATTAAAATTTTCCTTTTTTAAAAGTAGTTTTTTATTGATGTTTTCTTCATATTATTTAATACTTGTATTTTTTTCATAACATAAAATATAATATTACTGAATACTTATTTTTGAGTTATTTTAGTCGATTAATTTATGAAGCATTTCAGCCATATTCAAATTAGTAATAACAAAAAATATTTTGTATTTGTTATTTTATCCTTTCAAATAATTATAACATTCACAGACATTATAATAAACTTTTGGTTTAATTATAAATAAATCTTTTTTATCTATAAATTATTCTAATATCATGCTTGAAATATCAAGCCAAATAATATCATAAAATTCATTATTATAATTTTCATTTAATTAAAAATTTTATTGACTTAAATAATCTGTCATCTGCTTTTACCTACCCTCTAAATTTATTTATTCTAACTTTATTTTATTTAATATTTCATTTAAATTATTATGAATGTTTTATTATTATATTTTATTGATATCCTTTAATTATTACTACCAATACTATACTTATTAACAATAAACATAATGTTTTAAAAACCTTATATTATTTATATCCAAAATATTTCTTATTTTTTTAATATAATCTTCTTCTATCTTCTATAAATACATTTCATTAGCTATTTTTCCAGAAGTAATTAAAAATAAATATCTATTTTCATATTTATTAATTTTACTATATTCTTCAACATTATTTTAATTTTTTTTTTAATTTTCAGTTTCATTTTCTAAATATAATTCTAAACTCTCTAATGATTAAAAGAATAAGAATTTGATTTATTACATATTTTTAAAAACAATTTAAAACTTTTTTTAGTCTTTTTTTTGGTCTTCTTTTAATTAATTAACATCAATCCAAATTACTAGATAATTCATTTAATAAAATCAAATTAATTAGAAGCAATAGATAAAATATAAATTAAAATTAATAGAGTAAACTGAAGAATAAGTAATAAAAATTAATATTAAATGCAAAGTATATAAAGCTCAAGCAAAAAGTAATTCACATTTGAATCGAACCGATAAAAAGAACTAGAATAATTGGGTGGAGAACTAATATTCCTATTAGTCCAAACAAACTTTCAGAAGAATAATATTAGTTAACAACAAAGCAATTAGATTATGACATTAAAACTGGAAGACTTAACAAGATAAAATGGAAATGTGAATAGAGTGTAAAGACTTCTTCTTTACTTCCAACATTTTTACAATATTCTATTTGAAGATAGATAATAAGAAATAAGTTTAGAGAAATTTATTTAGATGATGAAGAATTACCAATTAGTGCCTTCTCATTTGACTCTAAGTCAGATCAAGTCAGTAGATTCTAGTATTTCTAGTTGGTTAGTGGCCATGAAAATGTTAATCCAAATGGGAAATTTAGTCATTTGTTCTAAATAATTTGATCAATTGTATTAGAGTCATTGGTAGATATAGAAATATTAGAATGAAACTGAATAGATCGCTGATTATTATTAAATTTAAAGAAAAAATAAAAATTAGAAGGATATTTATTTCAGTGCCAATAATGATATTCTTTTTCTTAATACAATTAGTAACGATACTAAGTTTATTTAGAATGATGTGTTGACTGTTCTTCAAACTGAGATCTAGTAATTAACTTTCTAGTTGGATACACTTAATTGAATTCCCAATTTAGATTTTTATAAGTATGAGTTAAATTAATTAATCGATAAATCTCAAAATTTGGATGAAGAAGAAAAATAGCTGTAGAATCAAATTGATCAAGATAATTTCAAAATTGCTGAATAAAATGCTATTAATCTTTAATTAAAGTAGGACTTGGAGTAATTAGCTAATGAAAATAAAAACATTATTTCTATTGTTAGTAGGTAGGAAATTAATTGAGATCAATATTAACTTTATGAATAATAATGTATTCAAATTAAAAATTAAATCGCTGAATTATAAAATCAAATAACTTCCAAAGTAGATGCTAATAATTCACTTGATCTTCAATTATTAAGTTATGATTCAACTATTTAATTATTATAATAAAAAATTTAACAGTTATCATAATAATAAAGTTCATTAAATAATAATGAAGAGTTAAATGAATATTAAAGAGTTAAAGAGTTAAATATATTATTAAGAAATACAAATAAAGACTACTTAAATAATATAGAAATAATCAAATGTTAAATTTAATTGGATTCTCAATAATTGGAATAAAAAAATAACATTTTAAATTAATAAAATGTTGAAATTGAAAATAAGATTTTTATTTATGAGTAAATAAAAGAAGATAAAATAAAAATTTAATAAGAAAATAGTAATAATATTTAAAATTTGCAATATTAAATTGATAATAAAAAGAATGAATTATAAAATAACAATTTAAAAGTAGATTTAATTAATAACCAAATTTAAAAATATGAAAATCTAAATAAATTACTAACTGATTAACAACAAAAGTATAATCTTAAAAAAATAGAAGTTGAAAATTCTATTCGATAATAAATAAATGATCTTTAAATAATTAATGAAAATAAAAATAAATTTATTGAAAATATTTAATTTAATTTAAAAAAAATAAACGATAATAATGAGTTATTAATAAATCAAATAAATTAATTTTACACAAAATTCAATATGTGATTTAATTGTATATTATTTTATTTAAATAATTTTCTAAAAATTATATAATTATAATTTCATTATTTTTTTTACTTTTAAAATAATAATACAATTCTTTAAGCGGTTTAACATGCTTGAATTCTGCTTTCTTTTATTTTTATACATTTATTATAGACAAATTTTGACAAATCTTCTTCATCTATTAGTTCAGATTTATTATTAGATAAATATTAATAATATGCTATCATCGCTGAAGTACATGATAATTTTGATCCTCCTTATATTATACATTCTTTTTTTATATCTTCTATGGTTAAAATCTACTATTATTTTAATTACTATTGTTGATTTAATTATAACTATTATTATAGATATTATTATTATTATTAAATCTGTTACTAAATTTTTTAACTTTATTGAGACTATTATTTAAACTTTTATGGATTCATTTTCAATAGATTTATTAAATTTTAGTCTATAAAAATCGTTGAAAATTAAAAATTAGAGTAATAAATAGCAGTTCCAAATATTGAGCTGAATCCGAGTTGAACTTTATAAAGTTTCCAATTAATCAAAGAAGATTAATTAAATATAAACTAATAATCAATAAAAATAGAAGTTATGGAATCAATCTAAAAAATTTAGATTTAGTACCACTTGTTAAATTTGAATTCAATACAAAATGTATTTAAGTGTCTATTATTTGAAGTACAAATATCTATTTATTAAAGGATTTGAGTTTAGTTATTTTTGTTTCTTAACATTTTTACTGATTTTTTCTAATAAGTGTCTTCAAATAAAAGGGATTCAAAGTTCTGTTCATTTAAATAATTATAAATAACTGAAAATATTCCAAAATCATCTAAATAAATTTAACATTCGAATTGATAATCTGAATTTATCTTTAATTTGTTTAATATTTTTGATTGTATTTAATATTGATTATTATTTTCAAGATTAAAAACTTATTACACTTATTATTATAAAACTATCATTTTATTATCTTTGTGGAATTATTAAAATTACCATTTGCTTACTGCAATTTTAGGATCTTAACAATCAATTATTATATAATTTAAAAGATCAATTTAATCTTCACTATACTTAAATTATTTTATTAATTAAGATTGATGGTTTATCTATAAACTTTTAGATAATAGATAATTTATCTCATTTGTTTTATTTACTAATTTATCTTAAATAAAATTCATCTTTTCCTAAAATTCATTAATTTATTGTTAAAATTAATTTGCTTAAAATTACAAATCTTCAATTCCGTTTTCTCCTATAATTATTTCAGATAATTTTTATTCAATATGCTTATTTTCTTCTTTGATTTCTTTAATATTAAGATTTTATTAGATAATATTTTCAGTATTTTAATTCATTATATTACCCATTTTATTTACTAATTCAGTTGGAATCATATTAAGGTTTTCTTTATCCATTAGATTTGTTTACATTTTTTCACCAATTTATAGAAAAGCATTATAATTAATACTTTTTGTTTTCGATTAACATAAAATTAAAATAATATAAATTATTAAATTCTTCATTTATTTATTATAATATATTAAATGTCTGTTTGTGATAATGATGATTCTAAACGCAAAAAAAAGGGACAAAAAAAGTAAAAATAAAAATAAAACAATTTAGATTTTCATATTTAGTTACTAAAAATGAATTTCCAATAGGTCACGATTTAATAGATAAAAAATATCTTTCTAATTGTTCTGATTTTTATTATAATTATGATAATTGTTTGAAATAAACATAAGGAGACTTTGTTAATTGCAAAATGTTTAGAAAATAGTTGAAAAACTGTGAATAAATTAAAGGATATTATACTGATATTTAAAAATAAGTTATAGATAATATTTAAATTAGTGATAATAAATTATGATATTTTTTATATTTGAATAGTTTATAACTTTTATTTTAATATAATGAAAATACAATATATTTGTAAAATTGGAAATTTAATTTAAGATTAGCAAAAATCAGTAAAAAAATAAAGAGCCATTAATAACTCACTGTCAAAAAAATAGCATGAAAATTTATAATTTGTTTATAAATTTTGTTAAGATGATAATTAATAATGGTTAATTCTTGATAAAAAAGGAAAAATATAAAGATAAATTTCATAAATCTAGGAAATAAAACATATAGATGATGAAAAATAATTATAAAATATTAAAAAATACAGTTATAATAAGATATATGATAATCATGAAAATAATTTAAAATTTATTAATGAAGTATTGAATTTAGATTATTTTTTATATGATAAAAAAAAATCAAATTAAAATTTGACAAGTAGCTAATAATTAATATTTTTTGGGGATAAGCAAGTGAAAAATACTATAATTAAAGGTATTTTAGATGGAATTAATAATGATTAAGGAATTATATATCTAATAACATAATAAGTATTAGAAAAAAATATATATGACGTAGAGTTAGAAATATTTTCATTAAATGATAAAAACAAACATATTTTGAATTAACTTTAGGTAAAAAACATCTAAGAAATAAGTTAAATTATAAAAACTTGTCATATATAAATGAAATAATTAGATTAGTATGTGTAATAACATTTAATAATAAGTATAAATTTGATAAAAAAAGGAAAAAGCTAAGTAATTCATAAAATTCAGATAATATAATTTCATCATTTATTTAATGAGGACATTTATAATAATTAAAATAATTATATAATATAACAGGTTAATAAATTAATAGTTGAAAATTATCCAAATAATTAAACAACAGTAATAAATTGTGTAAATACTTAACAAAATTATTAATTCTCCTTTTTATAATTATAATATATTAAAGATTTATAAAAGAATTATTAGTCTTATTTGTATAATTAAGTTCATTTATTTAATTCAAATAGTCATAATTCATATTGCCAAACTCAAAAAATTATTAAAGATCAATAAAGTTAAGATAAATATTTGATTATTCAAAATAAATATGATCATGTTAAGCAAAAATACAAATCATTAAAATCTAGTTATAATAGATCAAAGCTTAATCATATTAATTAAATTAATATTTTAAATTCTAAAATTATTCAATATGAATAGTAGTAGATTTAAAATTATAGTGAAGATAGCAAATATAAAATTAATAAATTAATTATTTAAATATAAGAAAAAGATTTAAAAATTAATTAAATTAATTAAAAACTAGAGCTTTATGAGTAAAAAGATAATATAAATCAAATAAAAATATAAAAATAAATTGATCTTAAATAAAGCTATAAATAGAAATTTTAATAATTAGAAATAAAAGAGAAGGAAATAAATTAAAATGAATATGAATTATAAGAAACTTAAGATAAATTATTTAATCTTTAGTAATAAATTTAAAAACTAAATGAGGAAAATATAGATATTTAAAAAGAATACTAATTATGCTTATAAGAGAAAGACAGTGAAATATTGAATTTAAAAAATAAAATAAAATAGATGTAAAAAAATGAGTTAGAAGAGTATAAACTAATTTAATAATAAGTTTAACAATTATAAGATGAATAATGTGTAATTATGTAGCAAAACAGATAATTACTAAAGGAAAATTAAAATTGTGAAACTATTATACTTAACCAAAACAAAAAGATAGATTCTTTAGAGGAAGACATTAAAATAGTATCTATTTTATATTTATTATTATCATATTATATTTATTTTTAATATTAAATTATATTTAGTTTGAAAATTACTATTCAAACAATTGATCTTAATTTATATATGGATTATTTAAAACTGTATTTTTATATAATTAATATTTATAAAAATATTTTTCATACTTTTAAAAACTGAAAAATACAATTTAAAAAAGATTAAGTTTGAGTTCCATGAATATTATGGTAACTATGTTAGATCCTCTTAATCTTAATTAAAGGATTAATTTATTTTAGTTCTTCTTCTTTTTTCAAAGAAACAGCGGACCCATAATTTAAATCTGACAAAATAAATAATATTTTATCTTTTTCCTTTATATTTTTTATTAAAGAATTATATTCTTCTTATTAGCAAGAATAAGAATATAAAACAATGACATAAGGAAATGCTAATAATTCAATAGTAGAATCTTAATGAACTTTAATTCTTTTCTAAAGAATATCGTAAACTTCACTTTTATCCAAATATTTATTTAAACAGATTTAAGCTTAAAAGATATTATTGAAAGTTTAAGGTATATTTTATTTCAACTATTAAGCTTATTTTAAAACATTATCAAAATTTTATTGAGAATTTTTTTTGCAGAAATGCATGTCTTCTATGATAATTTAAGCAACTCGTTCTGGATAAAGTGAGTAGAATTTGATAGCTGTCCTTGCTCCATAAGAATGTCCCAATAAATTAACTTTATTCTTTATATTTAATTCATCTAACAATAATTTAAGATCATCTGCCATTGAGCTTAAACTGTAATCAAAATCTTGATGTTTTGATAAACCATGGCCACGTTAATCAAACAATAATATATTCAAATTTTTATACTTTTATTAAATATCTTTTATTATTGGATTGAATGTTACGAATGAAGATTTTAATCCATGAATTAAAACTAAATACTCTTTTTTTTCTTAATTCTCAATTTATTTTATAAATTAATAATTAAAATCATTTATATTTTCAGCTCTTTTTATAATACTATTTTTATTTTAATCTTTAATCATTATTTTTAAAGTATTTATTATTATTAATTTTATTGAATTAAAATAAATATTTTAATGATAAGCGATAATATTATTTTAAATGTGCTAGAATGCAAAATTTGTTTTAATTAATATAATAATGAAATAATTCCATTAGTTTTGTAATGTGGTCACACTTATTGTAATTATTGTTTATCAAAATTTTATCATAAAAAATGTCCTTAATGTTAAAATAAGATAGATTATAAATTACCAATACCTATAAACTATTCTTTAAAAGAATTAATTGATTTCAAAAAAGAAAAAGATAAAATCAACTTAAATAAGTAATAAATTCCAGACATTTTAACTATATAAAAAATAAATTAATATATAGAATACTTCTAAGTTGACTAGTAAAATATTAATGAATAATATTTATTGGAATATTTAGGTGAAAGTGATGAAGAAAAATAAAATATAATAAAAATTTATTTATTAGCATATAAAAGAAAAAAATTTTATTTACAAGACAAGTGTCCACATTCTTTAACTTTGGATTTTAATAAAATAAAATTTAATGAATTACTAAAATGCAAAACTTGTAATTCTGATAAAAATTGGCAATGTTTAACTTGTAATGTAGTTTTATGTGGAAGATTTGGAAATGTAACTTTATTTAAAATATAAAAAATTATTTAAATTTTAAGGCTCATATGTTAGAACATTTTAAAAATACGAATCATCCGATTAGTTATAAATAGTTTAAAGATGATGATTATTATTCTTATTGGTGTTATATCTGTGAAATTTATTTAGAATAATGATTGATTAAATTCAAAATAAATAACAGATTAATTTAAATAATATATATAATTATAAATATAAATATATAAAAATATAACAGTATATCTATAAATGATGAATTAAAAAATATATTAAGATAAAATAAAAATATATAAATATTAAGCGAAATAAGAAATATTAAATTCATATTGGTTCCGTTAAGTATAATATAATTCAAATTAGTAATTAAAATGGAACAAGAATTAGTTGAATATGACATATACGGGAACATAATAGAAATATTAAAAGAAATGAATACACCTTATAAAGAGACTATAGAGAAATAAGAAGAGAAAGAGGAAGAATATGAAGAAGATGATGAAGATAAGGAAAATAGAGAGCCAGGAAAGAAATTAATAGAGAAATATAATAAAAATAACAACAATAATAATAATAATAAAGATTATTAACAATGGTAATAGACTCCATTGAAGGTTAATGGTTATGAGTAATATTTGAGCTAATCCTTTAATACAGCTGGCAGTACCAATCATACTAATACTAATAGTCATCGTACTCCTCTATAGGATATTACTATGTAAACTAAAAGTATCAAAAAGCATATTCATAAAACTAACCATTCAGCTATATAGTAGGAAGTTAGACATTTTAAATTTTTTAGATGAAGAGTCACTCTTATGATAATTAATATATATAATATCACTCTTTTTCATTCATATTTTATAATTTAACATTCTTATTATTTTATTATTTTATTATTATTTTAACATTATTTTATTATTATTTAATTATTATTTTAATATTATTTTATTATTATTTTATTATTATTTAATTGTTATATTTAATCATAATTTAGGGAATAATGATTAGTCATAAATAACTTTAATTCCTGTGCTAAGTCCCATATTATGACATTAAACTAGGACTTCTTTGTATAATTCTTCTTTTAATTTTGTAGTGTTATCAAAATTTTAAGCAAATTAACCTATATTTTGAGAATAATTTAAACAGAATTCCAAATGTTAATCTTAGTTTACTTAATGATCAATTACTTAATTATCAATAGCCTTTTAGGAATCATATTTGTAAGCCTACAAAATAGTATTTCGAAGCACATTAGGATGCATTTTGGCTCTAAAATAAATAATAAAAATATAATAGTATTATAATAAAAATATTGAATAAATAAAAAAGATAATAAATTATAATATTTAACATGAATAATAAAATACTTCATAACTGCCAACATTCCAGGTGGAATAGGTACTCCCATTTAGATTTCATTTAAACAAATAATTTCTTTTTATGTGACCTTCATAACTCTATAATCACAAGCCATTGCAAAAATTCCTCCTCCTCCATAACAATAGCCATTGATCATGGCGATTGTGATCATCCCAAAAGATATTATTCTGCCTAAAAGTCGTTAAAATCTATTATTATTATTATTATTATTATTATTATTATTATTATTATTATTATTATTATTATTATTATTATTATTATTATTATTATTATTATTATTATTATTATTATTATTATTATTATTATTATTATTATTATTATTATTATTATTATTATTATTATTATCATCATTATTATTTTATATTACTCTAGCAATAAACATATTATTTCATGATTGTTACTATCTTTTATATATCCTAAGTCTAACCCTGTTGAAAAAAATCTATCACTTGTGCTTGTTATTATCAAACATTAATATTTTTATTCTTTTTTTTAAAGTTACTCTATTTCGTTTAGTTTTTCATGAATTGATCGGATAAAATTCAGATTAAATACATTTACTTTATTGTTCATTATTAAAAATAAACAATTGTTTTTCTCTCTTATTATTAATTTTTGCTCTTTTAACGCTTTTTCATCGTTCACCAATTTTACTATATCTGCTTACATTTGTGATAAATTTCTCTTATAATAATTTATTCCTTTTTTTGGATATAATATAGTCAATACGTCATTTATAAATATCATTATATTATATATTTTCAATATTTTTTAATGATGAAAAAAAGCAGTATTCCAGTTAAAATAAATAAATATAAACAATAATTATTTCTTTGTTCGTCTTAAGTTTTTTTAGATTTTATCAATTCAACTTTACTTTTTCTATAAAATAATTTTATATTTATTTACTAAATTCTTTGATTAGTAGTTAACAAATTATCTTCAATCTATTAAATTTAAGGATTCTATATCTTTTAAATTTCATCTAGTTCTTTATAAATTTCATTTATATCTTCCATATGATCATAAACATTTTATATCCTTTAATCTCTTTATAATAGTTTATCGTTATGTATATGAATTTCTATATCTATCTAATCTTATTCTTATAACAATTACTTTTGTTCTTCTTCTGAACTATCATGATAATTTTATTATTAATTGTTTAATTATTATGATTGCTTTTTCTTATTTTTTTAATCTAATTCTTATAACCTTTTATATTAATCTTATATGATCTTTTAATATTTCTAATATTACTTTTTTTAAGCTACTTAACAATTCCTCATTTCTCTAAAAATAAATTAAAAATTTATTACTCCTATATTTTTAGACTAACAAAATCTAACTTTTATTTTTATTAAGTATTAAACATAAAGAAATCTTATTTTCTTTAATTTAAATTAAGTGATTAAAATTATTTCAAATTTTGTAAAATTTTATTCATTAATTCATCAATTATAGTTATGTTAGTAGTTTCTTGGTTAAGCATATAATAAAAAAATAAGAATATTTTGATTAATATTATAAAATAAAATTATTATAATTAATTATAATTTTAAAAATATATGTTATTTTAAAATTAACAGTTTTTTCTTCATATATAAATTTATAAAAGTAAAAATGTCAAAAAAAATTGAGAATTACTTACTCTAACAATAAATAGGACAAGGAGCATATGGAAACGTTTATAAAGGAATAGACACTAGAACAGGAGAAAGTGTTGCAATAAAATAAATACATGTATCAAAATTTTAAGAAATACCAAAATTGTATGAACTATCAATGAATGAAGTAAAAAATAATAAAATAAATATTAATAAGAAAAAAAATATTTATAATAAATTGATTCATTAATAATACTATAAATAATAATAGATACAAATATTGTCGAAAATAAAGTGTGATAATATAATAAAATTTATGGAGCTTCTAAGATCCTAGAACAACTTTTATTTTGTTTATGAATATTGCAATTAAGGGACACTAGAAGATTACTAAAAGAGAGTAAATTACAAATTCAGTAACTAACAATTACTAGAAATATTTGTATAGATCTGTTGAGCATGTGCATTATTAAATGATCACAAAATAGTACACAGAGACTTAAAACCATAAAATATTTTATTCAGAGACAATATATTGAAAATAGCAGATTTCGGGTTCTGTAAAGAATTAAAATAGAATAATTTGACAACGAGTTAAGTAGGAAGTCCTTTGTACATGGCTCCTGAAATTTTGAAGGGATAGTAATATGATACTATGTGTGATATTTGGAGTATGGGAATATTGATGTATGAAATAATTGAGGGATAATTACCATTCCAGGCTAATGATATTAACACACTTGTTGCTATTATTAATAAGCACAATACTGTGTTCTTCAATAATCATCAATGTCATCCTACTTTCAAGGAGATTGTCACTGGCTGTCTTAAGCTCTAATCCAATCATAGGCTTACTTGGACTCACATAACACATCTTCTTAATCTCATTCCATCAAAGTAATCATCATCATAATCTTAATCCTAATAATAATAATAGCAATAAATATAATTATAGTAATACTCATAATAATAATAATAATAATAGTAATAATAATAGTAATAATAATAGTAATAATAATAGTAATATTAATAATTATTCAACTACTCTAATCATAAGAACCTCTTGTCGAATCAATCTCCATAACACTTCAATTAAAATTCTGGATATCTTAATAATATAACAAATAAAATATAAAATATAGTGAGTCATAATTAATTTATCAAGTTGAATCATAATTAATATATTAAAACATCTTCTCTTTAGAAAGATCATAAAATTTTAACAGATAAGGAAAACTGCTTTAAATCTGAATAATTCATAAGTGATATTTTGAAACAGCTCATGCTTTTCAAATATCAAATATTATTTATTATAGAAACGATTCAGAACTTAAAAAATTACAATTATTAAGAATCTAGTTAAGCTATCAATTATTTGTTTATCTAAATTAAAAAAATTTAATTATAAATTTAATAAGATATTATTAAAGACTTGTGTACCATAAAATAATTTATTTTAAATTAAAATTTTAAGATTACAAATTAGTAGTGTGATAATTTAGTATAAGAATTATCAAATAATCAAAAATACATTTAATTTGTTGAAGTTTTTAATTAAGAATCAAATAATATAACAAATATTGTTAAAAAAATAGAAGAAAACGAAGTATTATAATCAACAGATTGGAATAACTAAAATATATTAAATTTAGTAAATAAGTATTTTAGTAATAAAAATTATTTTTTGGCTAATTAGTTAATGGAAAGTATTTAGACAGATTAATTATTCAATAGTTTAAAAAAAAACAAGAAATACAATGAATAAAAATTAGGATAGAATATGGAATAAATGAATATTAATTAATAACATGATTATTTGTAAAAGAAAATAAATAATTATATATAATTTTGCAATGAAAATGTAGAATTTGATGATAACATAATGGACTAATTTTAAATTCAGATATGACTATTTATTTTTATCAATCATTATAAAAATTATATAATTTAAAAAAATTTTAAGGATTATATGATTAGTTATTATATCTTATTTATAAATCTAATTATTACAAAAAAGATTATAATCATTATATTATGAGCTTATGTAATTAAGACTGTGATGATTCTTAGAATCGAATTTAAATCATTAAAAAAATTAAAAGAAATAACGCGTGTCTTGATCTTACTAAATTAGTCAACGGGCAAACAAACACAAATAATTGCCATTCGTATTTTCATAAAAACATTAAAATAATAAATCATAATAAATTTTTAAATAATTAAAAAAATAGATAGAAGTATTTAAATAAAAAAAAATATTAATTTAAATTTACTTAATATGATATTTTTAATGTTTAAGAATTAAATAAAAGTTTATTATTCATAAATTAAAAAGCTTCAGAAAATAGATCTAAATTAGAATCTAGTGTAAAATATTTATAATCTTACTTCTTTATATTTATTAAAACATATAAAATTTATTTAAATACATAGACATAAATTATTAAATATATATAATTTATGTTTTTAATTTATTTAGGGTGATATTTTTTTAAAAATGTGAATAATCAACTAATTACTATAATAGTTTATTTTAAAAATTTTTATTAATTAAAGAAAATGATTAAATAAACTATTTCAAATTAATATTTCTAATATATTTATAACATAATAATTATTTATAATTCATTAATAAATATCAAGAATAAAGAATTAAATGGTAAGAATATATGATCCTTCAAGAGATGATCCTTCTTTAAAATTGATTCGGGGTCTTTAATAAATGTTTTATTCTCATTAAAATAAAATTGATGATTGATTTGCTTACAGTGCTTTAGTAAATTTTATAAAAAACAAATCATATCAATCAATTATTTAATAATTTTAAAAAGATGATTTAATGATTCCTGACATATAATTTAGTGAAAATTGTAAAAATAGCTTAAAAAAATATCATATTCTTAAAAAAGGAAAAGAAAATTATTTTGTAGATAATTAGGTATTTAAAGCATATTATGAATAAGATTAAAATAAGATTGTATTTTGTATGAACAAAATCATTAATTTAGTAGAGTTAAAAGAAAATTTAGATAGGGAATTAGTTATTTCTTTAGATTTTTAAAAGTAGTTTAAAAATGGTAAAATAAATTTAGACTAAAATATTAATCAACAATAAAAAAAAGATTCGAAAAATAAAAAAGATTAAGATCAATCTTGCACTTATATTAAAGCTTGTAAGAATCAGATGAATGTTTATAAAACTTTATAAAATTAAGATATTTAATATGATAGTTCAAAACTATGTTCACAAATACTATTAAGGGTAAAATTATTAAAAAATATTAATTAATTATTTTAGGAAAGAGGAAGTAACTTTAATGATTACCCTTATGATGTTTGGGTGAGATATTCGAATCAATTAATAAATTAGAATTTCGATAGGTGTTATTAAATAATTAATTGAAATAAATATATATAATTTTATTTTTTTAATAATTTATAAATATAGATGGAAAATAATTAAAAGGATTAATAAGTTTTAAATGAAAATTATAATAAATTATGGAACAAACCTACCATAATAGAAGAGTCAGGCTGTTTAAATTAATACAATATATATAGAAAATGCATAGATTAGTTTAATATAGAATCTGATTATCAATTAGTTAAAAATATATGTAGTGTAATATTAATTTAAATATTAAAGGAATAAATTATTGAAATTGGAAAATGTATTTTAAGAAAACAGAAATAATAAAATTAATAAATATAATGATTTATATTTGAGTATTTATAATAAAATTTTGTAAATTATGTTGATCATTTTATGTAACAATTTTTAATGATTATCTCCTTCTAAATTAAAATACAATTTATTAATTTTACTTTTTAAATTTATTTTAATATATAATAAAGAATTTAAAATTTAATATATATATTTGTTTTTCATTTTTTATTTTCTTTAAATTAATTGTATAAATTTAACACATCTATTATTTAATTTCCTAATTTTTATTTTGGATAATATTTTTTTAATTTTTTACATTATTTTTATTAATTTTAATTCAAATATTTTTGTTAAACAAAATTTAAGTCTTCATTTTTTTTTTCTAATTAAAAATTATTTTAATTGGTTATTTTATATAAATCGTATTATATTTCTGAATTATTTTTATTAATTTCTTATTGTTTTTATTTTTTTTCTGATGAAATTTGCTTATTATATTTTTAACTATTTTATTTTAAATATTATTCAATATCTTTGTATTTTTCTTCTGAAATTTATTTTTACTTTATATCTTTAAAAATTATAGATATATTTACATTATGTTTATTTTTTTAAAGGATTTTACTTATAATTATTTTATTGTTAAACAATTATATTTTTTTAACAAAAATTTTAATTAAGATTATTTTATTCTATGTTATAAGATTATTACATTTTTTTATAGTTTTATTACCTTTCTTTATATAATTACATTTCTATTTTATTTATGTCTTTTAATATTTATAGTTTTTTTAATTAAAGTTCTTGAGAAAAGTTTATAGATGATAAATTTTAAGAATTTATATCCTTAAATTCATTTTTTTAATAAGTTTTGCTTTATTATTATTGACTGCTTTAACTGCTTATTTAATTATTTAAAATTTATTTTTCCATTTTTTTTTCTTGTAAACTTTAATGATTTATTTTTTTTTTAGTTTCTACTATTTAATATTTCATCTTGTTTATATTTTTATTTTTCTTTAAACTTTCATTCATTTTTATTTTAGTTTAGCTTTTTTATTTTAAATTTAATTTTGAATTAATCAATTAAGAGATAAAAGAATCATTTTTTAAAAATTATAATGAAATCTTTCTATTTTAATTTAATTTTTTTAATTTTTTTTGATTAATTTTTTATTAGATTTATTATTTAATAACTTTTTGTTATTTTTATTAATTAAAACTTTAAATTCTAAAAATTAAAATTACCTTTCATTTCAAAAAGAGGTATACGATTTTAAAAGCTTTTTATAAGATTTATAATTATCTAAGGAATTTTTTGAAGACTTTAGGTCTAAACTTTTTTATTTTTAATATTTTTAGATTTTTTAATCATTTTAAGCTTTTAATAATATTTTTTTACTTTTTTTATTATTTATTGTTTCTATAGATTATTTTAAAATATTTTTCTTTAATAATTTTTCTAATTTTGGTTTTGGAGCTTATTTCTTTTTAGAAATTTCTTATTTTGTCTTGGTTTTTTATATTATTTTTTAAGCTATATTATATTTTTATGAATTTAATAAATTTTCAGAATATTAATTTGACAAATTATCTTAAATATTAAGTTTAGTTATAGAAGAAATTAATTAAGAATCTATATTCATATTTTTTTACTATTCTAATTAATTAAAATATTAATTTTATAATTTTTTTTGATCTTAAAAATCTTATTTAATTTATTATTAATTTAAGTCATTTAAATCTTTATTAATTTATAGTTATTAAAAATCATTATTTTGATTATTGTTATTAAATGATTTTTATTCTTAATTAATTTTTTATTATATTAAATGATCTTTTAAATATTATTAAATTTAAAGTTAATTATACTATTATTAATCATTTTATAATAGTTTATTTAGTAAATTTTAGTTTAGATTCATAATTTAATTTTAGAATATATATTATTCTTAATGCGATTATTTTATTTTTTAATAAATTTATTTTTAATATTTCATCTCTTAAAATCTATAATTATATATAAATATTATAAATTTTTAAAAATTATTTTTACTTTTAATTCAACTTTTATTTACAAGATGTATTTTAATTAAAATGATTGTTGTTTATTATATTTTCTTTTGATTGATATAATTGGTTATATTTTATTTTATCTTATTAATCATTTAATTTTTCAATATTTTATTTATTTAATATATTTAAATTAAAATTAGGAGTATTTTATTTATTAATATTATTTCAATCCTAATTTTCATTTTATATGTTATTTATTTAATCTTAAAATATTTCTTAATTTAATTAAAATTATTGAGGTTTTATATTTAACTTGAAATTTTCAGAAAATATATTTTATTATCAATTATTTAAATTATTATTTTTATTATCATAATATTTATAATTATTTTTATCATTAATATTTAGTTTTTTATTATTATCACTATTTAAATTATTATTTTCTAATTAATTGTTATTTTCATTAATTTATGTTTAAAACTCTTCATTTTCGTTAATAATTTCTTTACAATATTATTGCATATCTAAAGATTATTTAAATTCAGACACAGAATAAAATTTTTCTAATTATTATTGATATAAATTTTTAGATTTTTTTAATAAAGATTTTGAACTGCTAATAAAATTATCGTCTTTTTATTAGGATGATTAGAGAGAAAATATATCATTTTCTTCGCTTATTTTTTCCAAAGACTATTTATAAACATTGTATAATTTAAATGATTTATCGTTTTAAATATGTTCGTCTTCTATGTCATAATAATCTTGATCAGCTTAGTCATCATGTTTCATCATTTATTTATATAATAAAATATAATTTATTCTTTATAATAAAATTAAATTTTTATTTTCTTTTAACGAATATAATTAATACTAATTCAATAGTTTATTTTAAAATAAATTAATTAATTAAATTTATTATTTTAATTATTTTAATAATCTAATGGGAAATTAATAATGTGGTTAATGTGAATTATAAGATAAGAATGACTAAAATTAGTTAGATATTATACAAATAAAAAAAAAATTGGATTATCTGAAAAATTAACAATAATTAAATAAATAAAATTCATAGGATATTTAAAAAATTTAACAAAAATCTCTAGAAAAAAAATAAAAACTAGACGATTCTAATTAAATTCAATAAAAAGAAAATAATATTC
>Ga0315908_10001182_pt1 | contig 19927 bp, 15 predicted proteins | sample LakEriMetagenome_12_FD_203520 | JGI IMG/M metagenome (GOLD analysis project Ga0315908, IMG submission 203520) | Freshwater fungal communities from buoy surface, Lake Erie, Ohio, United States - Buoy 4 MA124 | ecosystem: Environmental > Aquatic > Freshwater > Lake > Lake biofilm | place: USA... | reverse complement strand
GGGACAACATCGGTGCGCTGACGAACGGTGACATCGTGCTGCTCGGCGCCAATCTGCCGCATGTTTGGCATCAGGACACCGGCGGCAAGCCGCGGCAGGTGCATGCGATCATCGTGCGCTTTGACGACACCTTCCTCGGGCGCGATTTCTTCTCCCTGCCGGAGGTGGAGCCGGTCAGAAGGCTGCTGCAGCGCGCCGCTCGTGGTTTGGCCGTGCGCGGGGCCACCCGCACTGCGGTGACGGAGCACATGAAACGCCTCGCTCAGAAAGACGGCCTCGCCCGTGTGATCGAGCTGCTGGCCATCCTGGACACGCTGGCGAATTCGGATGAGCTGAAGACGCTCGCCAGTGCCAGCTATGAGCCGAAGCTCGAATCTGCCGACCAGGGCCGCATGGAGCGCGTGGTGGATTTCATTCACACGCATCTGACCGAGGAGATCGACCGTGAGCGTCTGGCCAAGCTGGCGCACCTCAGCCTGGGGGCTTTCAGCCGCTTTTTCCATTCACGCACAGGCAAAACGGTGCCGGAATATGTGAACGAGGTGCGCATCGGCCGTGCCTGCCGCATGCTGGGCGAGGACGCAGGCAACATCACCGACATCGCCATGGACTGCGGCTACCGCAACCTAGCGAACTTCAACCGCCGCTTTCGCGAGGTCATGGGCACCACGCCCAGCGCCTACCGGCAGAAGTTCCGCGGCGTGGCGGGGTAGAAGCGCAGGCTTGCGTGCTGCTTTTTCCAGTGAGATAGCAGAGACATGAGTCAGATGCTAGAACCCGACCTCTCCGTGGTGGAACTCCGCTCCTATTTCGTGCGGAAACGCAACGCGCTGCTGGTGCGCGGACGCTTCAGCCCACTATACCTCGATTATTACCTGCACCTGATGCAGCACGGCATCCAGCATGCCGAATCCCTGGATCAGATGCTGAAAGATGCGCTCGCAGCCCTTGCCCTGCATCTGTGCTCGCGACCGCAGGACGAGATCTGCGCATGGACGATCCATGTGAAGGAACCGCAGCGGGCGAATGTCTTCGTCACCGGCAGCACCCGTCCTGGGCGCGTGACCGGCCGCGTCTTTACCGAGGAAGTGCGCCAGGAGGGCGAGGCCATGTTCATCGCGCAAACCACACGCCCGGACCATCAGCCGCGGCAGAGCATGATCGAGTTCTATGGCGATGACATGCTCAAGGCCGTGGAAACTTTTTACACCACCAGCGAGCAGCGTCTGACGCGTTTCTTCCGGCTGGAGGACGAGGAGTTTGTGCAAATCTCTGCGGAACCGGATTGCGATGAGGTCTGGCTCTCTGAGTTGGCGCTGGAAAATGTGCTCGAACTCGAAACCACCGAGCATCTCACCCTGCTAGAGACTCGCGGCTACCTGTTTGACTGCGGCTGCTCGGTGGAGCGGCTCATGCCCATCATCACGCGCCTGCCGCAGGATGACCTGGATCACATCTTTGCCGATGGCATCGCGCAGATCACCTGCCCGCGCTGCGGATCGGTCTATCGCACGCCGAAGGAGAGTTTCGAGCAGTGGCAGCAGAAGCAATCGTAGCGCAAGCGTCTCGCTTGCACTGCTTTCCGCATGAAACTTGCCATCATTCGTCGTCAGTTCTCCGCCACCGGTGGTGCGGAGCTGTATGTGCAGCGTTTGCTGACCGCGCTCGTTTCCGCCGGCCATGAGACGCACCTGTTTGCCGAACAATGGCAGGGGCAGGCCGCTGGGGTGCAGTTTCACACCATCAAGGTCGATGCCTCACGCGCCGAACGGCCGCTGCGCTTCGCGGCAGGCGTGAACGCCGCTTTGCAGCAGGAAAAGTTCGACTGCGTCTTCAGTCTGGAGCGCACGCTGAAGCAGGATGTCTATCGTGCTGGCGATGGCTTGCACCGCGTCTGGCTGGAGCGCCGCAAACAGTTCGCGCCATGGTGGAAACGCCCGCTCATCGGGCTGGGAGCCTTTCATCGCAACATGCGGGCGCTCGAAGCACGCACGTTTGACCCGGCGCACACGAAACACATCATCGTGAACTCGGACATGGTGCGGGGCGAGATCGCGCGGCATTTCCCCGCCTTTCCGCAGGAGCGCATTCATCTCATCCGCAATGGGGTCGAGGTCCGGCGCTTTCAAAACGCGGATCGCGCTGCCTCACGGCGGCGTTTTGGCCTGGCGGACGACGATTCCGTGCTCGTTTTCGTCGGCTCTGGCTGGGAGCGCAAAGGGCTGCCCTGGTTGCTGAAATTCATGGCTGGGCAAAGCAACGACCCGAAGCTGAAACTGCTCGTCGTCACGCGGGACCGCCTGCGTGGCAAGCTGCCGCCGAACGTCATCCTCACCGGGCCGCTAGAAGACGTTGAAACAGCCTACGCGGCGGCTGACGTGCTCACGTTTCTGCCGATTTACGAGCCCTGCTCGAATGTGGTGAGCGAGGCACTCGCTACCGGCATCCCCGTCATCACCACCCGCTTCAACGGTGCGTCTGAATTGATCGAGACTGGGGTCAACGGCCACGTCCTCGACGATCCGCGTGACATCGCTGAGCTAGGCCAGCGGCTGAGCCACTGGCGCGCACGTGGCCCAGCCGGTGCCGTGAAAACAAGGCGGCCCCTGGACTTGGAGCTCAATGTGCAGCTCACTTTGCAGGTGCTGGAGCAGGCCGCCAAACAGCCTGAGCTACCATGAACGCGGATGATTTTCCAGCTGCCGCCTCGCGTCTTTGCACCGCGTGCGGGATGTGCTGTGACGGGACGATGTTTCAGATCGTGAAGCTGCAGCCGGGGGATAGCGCGGCGGAGCTTGGGCGGCTGGGACTGAAGATCCGCAGTCGTGGCGGAGCCTTTCACATGGAGCAGCCCTGCGCGGCACTGAAGGAGCTGAGATGCACGGTTTATGACAAGCGGCCGACTCGCTGCCGACTGTTTCACTGCCAGCAGCTTCGATTGCTGGAAACGAATGAAACGACTGAGACCGCAGCGATGAGCCAGATCCTCAAAACCCGTGCGCAGGTCGCTCAGGTGCGTGATTTGATCGAGCAAAACGGGCTGCGGGAAGACGGCCAGGCACTGCAGGACCGCTTCGAACGTGTGATGAGCACGCCGGTGGATGCTACACTGGAGCCGGAGCTGGCCGAGGCGCGAGAGGCATTGGACCAGGCCATGCGCCAACTGCGTCTGGTCATCAACCGCGAGTTCCGCCCGCCGCCGTTGTCGAAATGACCCAGAAGGCGAGGCAGCGGGAATTCATCATTCTGCATTCGTCTTTCTGCCTTTCTTCTGCCATGCTGGCGGATGGAACAGAAATTATTGAAGCTGCTCGGCAGTGAGGACTATGTGCCCTCGAATGTGCCGGAGCTGCTTTTACAACTGGGCATGAAGCCCAATCAACAGCAGGTGCTGCAAAGCCTGCTCAAAAGCCTGGAGAAACAGGGAAAAATCGTCCGCACGAAGGGCAATCGCTACATCGTAGCGAAGGAGGCGGACTTGGTGCCGGGGGTGATTCAGATCACGCGTGGGGGTCGTGGTTTTGTGCAGCCGGACGAGGCGGGCATCACCGAGATCAGCATCTCGGACCGAGACACCGGCACCGCGATGCATGGCGACCGCGTGCTGGTGCGTCTGGATGTGAAGCCGGGGCAGCAGGACAAGAGCGGCAGTGTGGTGCGCGTGCTGGAACGCAAGCGCACGCAGTTTGTCGGCACCTTGCAGCGCTCGAAGCAGCTCCTGCACGTCACGCCAGATGATCCGCGCCTTCCTGGGGCGATTTATGTGCCTGAACCCCGCGACGTGGGCCGCAAGCCGAACGTGGGAGACAAGGTGGTCGTGGAAATCACCCAGTGGGAGTCCAAGCAGACCGCGCCGGAGGGTGAGATCATCGAAGTGCTCGGCCCGCCGGATGAGGAAGGCGTCGATATGCTCTCCGTGCTGCGGCATTACGACCTGCCGCTGCATTTTCCAAAGAACGTGCTGCATGAGGCGCAGACGATCGCCAAATCGCGGCCTGACAACCAGCCAAGCGCTGAGGAGTGCAAAGGCCGTGTCGATTGCCGCCCGCACAACGTCATCACCATCGATCCTGATGATGCGAAGGACTTTGATGACGCGATCTGCATTCAAAAGCAGGGCGATCAGTGGCGGCTGTGGGTTCACATCGCCGATGTGTCGCATTATGTGCTGCCGGGCAGCGCCTTGGATGTCGAGGCTCGGAAGCGCGGCAACTCGACCTACCTCGTGGATCGTGTGATCCCGATGCTGCCGGAGGCGCTCAGCAATGAACTGTGCTCGCTGAAGCCGAACGTGGATCGTTTGACGAAGTGCGTGGAGTTCGTGCTGGCGAAGGATGGCAGCGTTGTTAGCTCGAAATTTTACGCCGCCGTGATCTGCTCAAAGCGCCGCTTCACCTACAAAGAGGCGTTTGCCGTGATCCAGGCACCGCCGGGCAATGAAACCGAGCAGATGCTTCATGACGCGCATGCTGTGGCGCAGAAAATTCGCCATCTGCGCTTCAAGAATGGCTCGCTCGATCTCGACTTCCCGGAGAACAAAATCCGGCTCGACGAACACGGCAAGGTGCTGCGCATCGAGCGCATCGAGAACGATGTCTCGCACCAATTGATCGAGGAATACATGCTGCTGGCCAACGAAGCCGTCGCAGGACGTTTGATGGGCCTGAACCGGCCTTCCGTGTATCGCGTTCACGAGTCGCCAAAGGAAAAGCGGCTCAATGATTATCGTGAGGACGTGCTCAGCCATCGCGTGCCGTGCGGGAACCTCACGCATCGTCCCGAGGTGCAGAAACTGCTCAGCAAGCTCGGCACGTTGCCGATTGGCCCCGCGTTGAAAATCGGCTTCCTGCGCTCGCTCATGCGTGCGCGTTATGCTGTGGAGCCGCTTGGGCATTACGGCCTCGCGAAGACGAAGTACACGCACTTCACCTCGCCGATCCGCCGCTACGCCGATCTCGTCGTGCATCGCTCGTTGTTCGACAAAGTCGAGTTGCAGGTGGGCATCGCGAAGCAGATCGCCGATCACATCAGCACCACAGAGAAGAATTCTTCCGATGCCGAACGCGACAGCAAGGAGGTGAAGCTCTACGCCTACCTCAAGGCGCAGATCGCCTCGAAAAAGCCGCAACCCTATGCCGCGCTCGTCACCGATGTGAGGAACTTTGGCTTCTTCGTCGATGTGCAGGACCTCGGTCTCAGTGGCGTCGTGCCACTTTCGGCCATTCCCGATGACTTCTTCATCTTCGATCCCGCCACGCGTCAACTCACGGGGCGTCACACGCGCCGCGTGATCCGTCTCGGCGACAACCTCGTCGTGCAGGTTTATAAGGTGGACAGCCTGAAAAAGCAGGTGGATTTCATGCTCGTGCCCTCACGCGAGAGAGCGACGCGCCAGGATCGTTCCGAGAGCCAGGAACGTCGGGGGCCGCCTGATCGTGAACCCCGCCAGACAGCTTCTCCTCGCAAACCCGGCCACGGCCACAAACGCACCCAGAAGCGGCGAAAGTAGCCAAGCCAAATTTTGGCGCTGGGCAGGGTAGCCCCGAGGCGGGCACTCTCCGACGTGAGAGTCGCAGGCGGGTAAGCCGTATGTCCAGATTGGAGGGAGTGGGAGGAGTGATCAACGCGCCATTCCTGACAGGCTCCTTGATCCTGCGGCGCAGGCTGTTACTGTCCGGCCGTTCGTTCTTTGAAATTTCCGCCGCCTTACGCGGTGTTTTAACTTCCTGCGGTGTTCGTTTTCGAGCTTTGTGGCCCGGCCCGATTCATCAACTGCGGGGGCTACGCGCTGAAGTGACATGTCATGCCTTCACTGGAAGACAGAGCTTCATCACGCGGGTTCCCACCTGGTCTCATGGGATACGTGAGCCCTTTGTATTCGAACGGCACAGGCGGGTTTGAAAGCGTCCCGGCTCCGCCCGGGGCGCTTTCTCTTTTTCAGGAGTAGATGCGACTGGGGGGCGAATCTGAAGGCTTCGATGGCCAATCGAAGCTAGGCTTTTGGCTTCGCGGTTAGCGGCAGCGGCGTGGGGTCTTTATCACCAATCTTGTTCGCAGGACGGATGATCACGCCGACGGGCATGGCGGCTTTTTCCATGTTCAAAAGCTGGCTGACCGTGACGAATTGATAACCCTTGGCCAGAAGCTGGTCGAACATCGAGGGCATGGCCGTGATGGTGGGCGGGTGAATGTCATGCGAGAGCATGATCGCTCCCGGATGCGCACCATTGACGAGACGGCTGGTCACGGCGGCCACGCCGGGGCGCCGCCAGTCCTGCGGATCGACGGACCACATGATGGTGGAGTAGCCGAACTCGGAGAACATGAGGTCTTTGATGCGGGTGTTGATCGCACCGTAAGGCGGGCGCATCAGGTGCGGGCGCACACCGGCCACTTCATAGACGGCGTCCTCGGATTTCTTCAGCTCGTTGCGGATCTGCTCGTCGGAGCGGCTGGTGAGGCTGCAATGCGTCCAGGTGTGATTGCCGATCTCATGGCCTTCCGCAATGATGCGGCGCACGATGGCGGGGTAAGTCTTCACCAGATTGCCGATGAGGAAGAAGGTGCATTTGATGTTTCGCTCCTTGAGGATGTCGAGCAGCTTCGGAGTCAGGCTTGGGTGCGGGCCGTCGTCAAAGGTCATCGCCAGTGTCTTCTGCGTGATTTTGACGGATGAATACGAGGTGCGGGCACCTGCCGGCGGCACCACAGGCATGGAGGACGGGTTGTTCAGCCGCTTGACCAACGGATTTTCCACCTCTTCGGCAGGAAGAGCTTTGAGCGCCTGCTGCACGGCAAGTTTGTCCGGCTTTGCGGCTTTTTGAGTTGTACAGCCTGTTTCGGCTGCCAACATGATGCCTAACCAAATGCTGAGGTACATGCGCAGGGGGGTCACAAGAGGAGAAGTTTAAAGGGTGATATTCACTCGCGAAAGCTGGAACTTTTCAAAAGCAAAGAATCGCCAGAAGTTACCGCCGCCCAGGCAATCTGCGGATCAAGAAAGCGCCATGCTCCCGATTTTAAATCATCTGGCAGACAAAAGGGGCCGATGCTCTCGCGGTGCAGGCCCGTCACCCGGTTGTTCACGCGGTGAAACATGCGCTTCACCTGATGGTAGCGGCCTTCATGCAGTGTCAGTCGGGCGCGGCGCTCGTCCAGAATGACGAGTTCGGCGGGCAGTGTGGTGATGTCCTCCGTGTGGAAGTAAAAACCTCGTGCAAACTCGGCCACGGCCTCCATGGCGATGGGTTCGGCGGTTTCGACGAGATAAACCTTCGGCACCTTGTGCTCCGCAGCCATGATTCGTTTCGACCAGCGGCCGTCGTTGGTCAGCAGCACCAGCCCGGAGGTGCTGCGATCCAGCCGTCCAGCGATGTGCAGGGTGTGTTTGTCCGGGGCGTCGATCAAGTCGATCACCGTGGGGTGTTGATCATCCTTCGTGGCGCTGAGAATGCCCACAGGTTTGTGCAGCATCAGGTATAGCGCCCGTTCCGGTGACTGGATCACCTCCGCATCCACTTCCACCCGCATGAAACGATCCACCGGATGATGCCCGTCCGTCACGACTAGGGCATCCACGCGCACCCGCCCTGCGGCGATGGCCCGATGGGCGGCCTGTCGGCCCAGTGATTGATGGGAGGCGACAAGACGGTCGAGTTTCATGTCATCTCACCTGCGCTGTCAGGGTCAAATCTCTCCGAAGTGCTTTTCGCGGACCTCGACGATGGCATCGAGCATTTGGTCGGCTTCGATGCGGGTTTTGGCATCAAGGCTGGAGGCGCTGCGGTTGTAGCGGCGGAAGAGGATCTTCAATTGCGCCCGGATTTCGTCCTTGGGCATCTTGGCAGGGATGCCGCAGCGCTCCTCGGCGCTCTTGGGTGGCCCGGCCTGCACGGCGGGCAGGCCCTTGTTGACCTTGTCCAGCAACGTGCCGCCTGCTTTAGAGGCGGCCTGGGCTTTGGCTTCGGCGGTCTTGCCACCGCCGAGGGATTTGGAGAGGGACTTGAGAATTTTAAACATGGCGTGGTTCCTTGGCGGGCTGGCGGGTTACTCGATGCGCATGGTGCGGAGGTGCGCGCTGCGGCGTTTCAATTCCTCGTCGGAAAGCACGCCCGCGCCCTTGTAGCTCACGGCGACTTCCGTGCTGCGGCCGGACTGCTTATCGACCACCAGGGCGCGAACGCGCTGGTTTTCATCATAACTGAAGGTCACGGCGATCTCGCAGCCCTTCGGGCGGTTCGGCGGTACTTCGAGCGTGATGCGGCCGATGACGTCGATGAATTTCGCGTCCTCGTCCTCGCCTTGGGTGATATCCACTTCGATGACGCGCTCGTTGTCCTCGGAGGTCTGATAGACCTGCGTGCGGGAGCAGGGGATCGGGGTGTTTTTCGGGATGACGATGGAGTTCATGAGCTTCTCCTGCTTTGTCTTCGCGTTATACACCATCGCCAGTGTGCCGTAGCTGGCGTTGCAGACTTCCTGGATTTTGGCGGACTTTTTCGCGAACAAGGCCGCGCCCAGCGCCACGCACTCGTCCACGTTGCCGCAGGACTTCGGCGTCTTGCCAAACATCTTCTCCAAAATCGTCTTCACCTTCGGAATGCGCGTGGAGCCGCCCACCAGCACGACGTGGTCGATGTCGGCGGGTTTCAGCTTCGCGGAATCCAGCGCCTGCTCCACGAGGAAGACGGTGCGGGTGAGCATGTTGCGGATGATTTTTTCAAAGCTCTCGCGGGTGAGGTCGATACGCGCGATGCCGCTGTTCTGGTCGTTCGCCACGGTGTCGTTCACGCGCTGGAGCTTGGAGAGCATCTTCTTCGCGTCTTCGGTGGCTTGGAGCACACGGCGGCGGTGGCGCTCGTCGCTGAAGAGTGCTGCTCCGGTTTGTTTTTTATACTGCTCGGCGTAGGCCTCCAGCAGGAGGTCGTCAAAGTTACTGCCGCCCAAGTGCCGCGCACCTTCGGAGGTCAGGATCTTGATGTTCTCACCCTCGACATCGAGGATCGTCGTGTCTAGCGTGCCGCCGCCGAGGTCAAACACCAGGATGCGTCCCTGCACGCCCTGCGAGTGGGCGTAATAGACTGCTGCCGCCGTCGGCTCGTTGACCAAGCGCTTCACCTTCATACCCGCCATTTCAGCGGCGGCGATGGTGCTCTTGCGGGCCAGTTCGTTGAAGTTGGCCGGCACGGTGATGACCACCTCGGTGATGTCTCCGCAGATTTTCGAGCAGTCGCGTTTCAGCTTCGAGAGAATGAGTGCGGAGATTTCCGCCGGAGTCCATTTTTTGCCGTCGATCTCCACCAGATGTTCCGGATCGTCCATGTGCCGTTTGATCTGGAAGATCGTGCGGTCCGGCTCGCCGCCGTCACGCGCGGCGCTGCCCACCAGCTTGACATCTTCGTGTGAGTCAAAAAACACGACCGAATGCGTCAGTCGCTCGCCATCGGCGTTCGGGACGATTTCGGGATTGCCATCCGGTTTCAGATAGGCCAGCCCAGAGAGGGTAGTGCCAAGGTCGATTCCAACGTATTCAGCCATATTGCGAAGAGTGATGAGTAAAAGTGTGCTGTGGGAGAGGACTCACTGGCTGGAGGTGCGCACCTCCACTTTGCGCAGAATAATCTCGTGCCCCTCGCCACGCGAGAAGATAAAGCCGGAGCGGCAGCTTTCAGTGACACGCGGCTTGGCCTTGCCGGGCAGCGAGTCCACCACGGCGATGCGTTTCCGCAGTTCGATGTCCAACTCAGTGCCGGAGGGCACGTCAAACTCGGTCACGCCATGCTGGTGCAAAATGTCCTCAAACGAGGCGCGTAAGGTTTGAAGCTGGACCGGCACATCGCTGCCGTTTGAACCCGCGTAGCGGGATACCAGCGCATCGATGAGGTCCATGCGCTTGATGATGTCGTTGGCGAACATGACCACCGTGCTGTCCTCCGTGGGCAGGCCGCGGCGCATGATCTCGTGTTTCTCCTCCAGCTCCTCAAGCTGGCCACGCAGACGTTTTTCGATCTCCTGCCAGTGTTTGAGTTGCGCCTCAGCCTGAGCGAACTCCTGCTTGCGGCCTTCCAGCCGCGCCAGCTCTGCCTTGGTCTCCTCAAGCTGCCCGGTGGAGCGGAGCTGCATCGTGCCGAGGTCGGCGATGCGTTTTTCCTGCTCCGCAATGCGCTTCTTCTGCTCCACCTCGTAATTCTGCAAAGTCGCAGCCTGCTTCTGGATCTCGGCGCTGAAATGCTTGAACTCCGCCTCCGCCGCCTCGCGGTCCTTACGCGCCTGCTCGGCCTTGGCGGACTCGCGGTTCAGTGTCTCCTGGGCAGCGTTCAGCTTCACCTGGATGGCTAGATCTTCTTCGGCAGCTTGGCGCAGGGACTTGTTGATCTCCGTCTGGCGCGCTTCCAGGCCCATCAGCGCTTGGCCGAGGCCGAGGATCTGGCCGCCGACCTTTAAATAATCTCCCAGCTCGCCCTGACGCGTCTCGATTTTCGTTTGCAGTTCCTTCAGCGCCATGTCTGCGCCTTCGATGTCCTGCTTTTGCGCGTCGAGGGTCTTGATGAGGCGTTCTTCGTCGGCCTTGAGGTTTTGCACGCGGTCCAGCCGCTCGCGCAATTCGTCTTGGAGGGCGGTGGCGTCTTTTTTGGCCGCATCTGCCTTCACCTTGGTGTCCTTGAGCTCTTTTTCGAGATCAGCCTTCTGCAACTCGGCGGCGCGTGATAGCTCCTGCGCGGCTTTGAGGCGGGTGGTTTCCTTGTCCACTTCCGCCTGTGCCTTCATCACGCGTTCCTCGCGCAGTTGATGTGCTGCCTCGAGCTGGCTGATCTGCTGCTGCAGCTCCGTCAGCTTTTTGTGATGATTTTCCGTGCTGACATTGAGCCGCGTGACGAATTGCGCGGCCTCCTCGCGATCCTTATTCAAGCCGCCTAGCATGGCCTGGATGCCTGCCAGCTCGGTATTGAGTGTTGGAATCTGTTTGCGCAGGTTTTTTTCTTCGTTCCTGGCGGATTCGAGCGTGGCCTCGGCCTCGGCGCGTTTCTTGTCAGCGGCTTCCTGAGCGGAAATCGCCTTCTCGGCACGTTTTTCAGCATCAGACGCTTTCGCCTCAGCGGTTTTGACGTTTTTCGTGAGTTCGGCCAAGCGCACGCTTTCCGCCTTGAGGGAGGTTTCCAGCGTGCTGAGCTCCTTTTTGAGCTTTTCCTGGTTTCGGATCAGCTCGGCCACCCGTGCCTCGGTGGTGGCGCTTTCCTTCTGTCTTACGGCCAGTCGTTCCTGCAGATTTTGATGGTCGGACTCGGCGGCGGACAATTGCTGCTGCGTACTGGCATGCGTCGTCGTGAGCGTGGTGATGACGGCCTCCAGGCCGCTGATCTTCTCCACCAGCGAGAGTTGCTGTTGGGAGCTTTTCTCTACCGCAGCGGCTGCGGCGGCGGACTCCTTGTTTTTCTCGATGGCGCTTACGGTGGCCTGTTCCAGGTCGGTTTTGGCCTGCGCCAGCAACTCGCTGAGCTTCTTGTGCTCGGCCTGCGCGGATTTGAACTGCAGGTCGGCGGTGGTGGCGAGTTCTTCGAGGTTTTTGGAGCGCTGCTCGGCGGTGGCGATCTGCGCTTCGCGCTCCGTCAGTTCATTTTCGGCCAGACGTAGCTGCTCGCGCGCCTTGCCCATGGCCTGCGAGGTCTCGGTCTGCTGCTCTTCAATCAGTCGGACCTCTTTTTCCACCGCCTCACGGCGCTGCGTCAGCGTCTGCGTGAGCAAAGTCTGCGCCCGGCCATGTTCGGTAGCGGCCAGCAGTTCGCGGGTGCGCTCGTCGCGTTCTTTCACCAGTGCAGCCACGGCGGCCACGACCTCCGCTTTGTGAGATTCGGCCGCTTTCAGCGCTTCGGTCACATCGTTGAGCCGCGTGTCGGTCGCAGGGAGATCGTCCAACTTGTGGTTCAGGTCGGTCACTTTGTCTTCCAGCACCTTGACCTCGGCCTGCACGGTCACCAAATGAGTGCCACGTTCGGCGATGGCCTTGGCCTCGCCTCCGCGTTGGGCGCTCTTTGATTCCGCATCCCGCAACTGCTCCTGAGCCTTAGCCAGCGTGGCGTTGGCGGCCTCGATCTTGTCCTGCTTGGTTCCGCGCTGCGCGTCGAGTTGGGCGAGTTCGGCGTGGCGTGCGCCGAGCAATTTGTCGATGTCTTGCAGTTCCGTGCTGCGCTTTGATTTGAGTTCTGCTTCGGATTTCTGCGCTTCGCTTTGAAGCTGCGTGACTTTCTTCAGTTCAGCCTCGGCGGCAGCGACCTGGGCTTGCAGGAAGGCGAGTTTTTCGCCTGCGGTGGTAGCCTTTGCGCTGGATTGCGCGAGCGCGGCAGTGATTTGATCAAGTGAGGCGCGTTTGGCGGTGACTTCGGCCTGCGCCGCGGCTTCTTCAGCCACAAGTTTTACCAGGGTGGTTTCGCGGTCTTTCCTCTGCTTGTGCGCCTCGTCATGCAGGGTTTGCAGGCTTTTTTGAGCAATGGCGAGATCGGCTTCGGCCTTGGTGACCAGGGTGCGGGTGGATTCGAGTTTGCTCTCGATGTTGCCGAGATCACGGCGCTTGGCGTCGAACTTGTTGGCCTCGGTTTTGGCGTTTTCGACCTCAGCGCGGGAGTTTTGCTCCTGGGCGCGGAGTTTTTCGAGCTCGGTCTTGAAGCCGTGGATCTCAGTTTCGGTCTGGCCGAGTTCTTTTTTCCGCGCGACAATGGTCGCCTCCAGCGAGCGGACTTCATCCCGCCGCTTCTGCTCGATGTCGTTTTCCGCGCGGAGGACATCGCGCTGGCGGGTGAGTTTTTCGACCTCGTCCCGCAGTTCCGCGGCCTGGCGAATCGCGGCGGGATCGGGGGCGGGTGCTGGGAGCGGTGCACTGCCTGTCGCAGGCTTTGGCAGAAAGGAGACGGGCGGCGTGAAGGTCGGGGGCTTGGGCGATTCGGATGGGGCGCGTTGCAGGAAGGGCTTGTTGATCTCGATGTGGCCTGTTTCTGGCGTGGACTTTTGCGTCTCCTCCTTTTCGCGGGCTGGGATGCTCTCGGTGTCGCCTTTTTTGCCATCCTCACGAGTGGGCTGGCCTTTGGCCGGGGCGACAGTCTTGGAGCCGCTGTCAGGTGCCAGGCCCTTCGGAGCGCGTTCACGGAAGCGGCTCTCAAGCTGGCCGAACATGATGCGGTCTCCGCCTTTCACCCGAGCGCGCTCGACGCGCTTGCCGTTGAGGAAGGTGCCGTTGGAGGACTTCAGATCGATGATTTCGTAGCTGCCGTCTGTCTGACGCAGGAACTCTGCGTGGTAGGAGGAGATGAAGGTGTTGTTGATGACGATGTCATTGCTTGCCTCACGACCGATGGAGAGCCGTTCTTCGAGGATGTCGAAGACGAACTCATTTCCATCATTAAGATTGAAGGCCAGATATGGCATGCCGTACGCGCAAAAAGGGCTAGAAAGTTAAGAGAGTATGGCGGGGGAGCAGTGAATCAAACTTAATGAAAATGACACGGAGGGACAGTGGCTGGAAAGTTATTCTTTCAAAAACCACTTCTATAGAACAGTGTTATTTAAGATTTCTAAAAGATGAATACCAGTCCTGTCTGCACTAAACTTGGCGTCCTGACCCTTTTTTTGAGCTGTTTTGCGAGTTGCGCTGAGACGCCACCTCCTTCCACGGGGATCGGCGCAGGGCTTTCGGCAGTGCAAATCGAGCGTGTGGGGCAGCGCATCTGGCAAAATGAATGTGGCGGCACAGTGGCGGGGCTGACGAGCTGGAACGCGGGGGAGGACTTCGCCTCGCTCGGCATTGGGCACTTCATTTGGTATCCGCAGGGCGGCAGCGGGCCGTTTGAGGAGAGTTTTCCGCCGCTGGTGGCCTTTTTCAACGCACGCGGTATCGCCACCCCGTCCTGGACGCGCGGTGCCTGCCCCTGGCCGACGAAAGCGGCGTTTGAGGCAGACAAAAACGGCCCTCGCCAGCAAGAGTTGCGCGGTTTGCTCAGCCAGACCGTGCGGCAGCAAACAGAGTTCATCATGGCGCGAATGGAACGGGCGCTGCCGAAGATGCTGGCGGCGGTGCCGACATCTGAGCGCGGCAGGGTGTCAGGGATGTTTCAATCTCTCAGGATGACTCAGGAGGGCACTTTTTGTCTGATCGACTATGTGAACTTCAAAGGCGAGGGCACCAGCCCGAAAGAGCGCTATCAAGGCGAGGGCTGGGGGCTGCTGCAGGTGCTGTCGGACATGGGGAGATCACCTCGCCGTGACACCGCTTGGAACGTCCAATTCGCCGAAGCCGCGAAGCGCGTCCTCAGCCGCCGTGTGGCCAACGCCCCGCCAGAGCGCAAGGAACGGCGCTGGCTGGCCGGCTGGCACAACCGCTGCGAGGGCTACCAGCGGTCCCTGTGACCTCTGCTACTCTTCCTTCCGCTCGATTTTGATCTTCGGCATGCTGCCGGTGACCTTGGAAATCAAGTCCGTCATGAGGTTGCCGTTCATCTCCTTCGAATGGCGCATGGCGAGACCGACGGCGAAGGCCAAGACAAACAAGGCGGTCACGATCAGCGCGGACATGCAGCCGCTTTCCGTCGTGTCTGGGTAGCTGTTGGCGGCGGCTGGCTTGCCATAGGCGCGGCGAACCGGGCTCAGCTGGCGACCAGGCTTGGGCGCCACTACGGAAGGGGCAGGAGTTTCCTGGCTGACAGGGGCAGGCAGGGATGCCTTGGCGGCTTTGGGTGGTGCCACGGGCTTTTCCTCCAGAACCATCGGGGGATCACCAGCGTAAAACACGGCCTGCACATCGCCAAAGCCCACGCGGTCACCGTCCTTGAGCTTGGCCTCTTCGATTTCCGCGCCGTTCACACGGGTGCCGTTGCTAGAGTTGAGATCATGCACATACACACCGTTATCCGCCTGCTTGATGACAGCGTGCCGACCGGAGGATGAGGGACAAGTCAGCACCACCAGGTTTTCCGGGTGGCGGCCGATGGTGGTCACTTCATTTTCCAATTTGTGGACGAGCGTGTTGCCGTCCTCCATGTAAAAGACTACCGAGGCCATGTATGGGGGGATTTAGGGTGAATGTTCGTGCAGTTTGAGCACTGCCAAGAACAGGCGAACAGAAACTTGGGATTTTCCTGATGCAACGGCTATGTTCGCGTGTGAGATTAAATTCCTTCTCATCCCCTGCCATGCGCTTTTTTGCTGTTCTGCCCCGCCTCGTTTCTGCCACGCTTGCCGTTTCGATGCTTCTTGCCACCCCCGCTTGGCTGCATGCCGGCGACCAGGAGGACGCCGAAAAAGCAGCCCACGCGCTTGCTTACGACCAGGAGCAAGAAGAGTACAACATCCGCGCCGAAACCTGGGTGCGCATGCTAGAACCCAAGGTCGGCAAAGCCAACCGCATGCAGCTATTCAAGGGCAACGAGTATTGTTTCTGCGTCGCCGTGCCGAAAAAATCTGGCGTCCACATCACCGGCGCGGTGCTGGATCTCGAGGGCACGCCCGCCGGTGAAATCCTTCCCGTGCTCGACGGCTGGGGCTTCGTGCTTTTTTACAAGCCGAAGAAAACCGGCATGTACATGATCGCCATTCACCAGACTGATCAAGGCAAGCGCAAGGAAGTGCCCTGCGCGATGGTCACGGGGTACAAGTGATGGTTGGCTTCTAACCGCTCACGTCAGAAGTCAGGGTGAGAAGTTAGAAATTAGGATTAAGACGCTCAACCGACTGCGAAGCTGCCGTCCAGCTTCTTCGTCACCGTGTGCAAAGCCGCGCCTTCGGCACTGTAATGCGTGAAGGTCAGCGCCTCCGTCGTGATTTGCAGGTGCGTGAAGCCGTGGATGTCCTTCCCGAAGGGCATTTTGCGCTCACCCGGCAGCTTGCGTGTGCTTGCGCCACCACCGCCGGAGAGCAGGTGGGTCGTGAAGCGCTCCGCCATTTCCAAATGCTGGAGGTCGTGGTCGTGGCCGCAAAGATACGCGTGAACGTGGTGCTTTTGGAAAAGCGGCTCCCACTGCGCGATCAGCTCTTTCGTGTCGCCATGCGAACCGTTGGAATACAGCGGATGATGCCCAACGGCGATGGTGAAGGGCGCACGCGGCTTTTCCAACTCGGCCTTCAGCCATGCCAACTGCGCTTTCTCCTCCTCGGCGCTCATGTGAGGCTTCGGCTGGCCCGTTTTCTTGTCCTTACCCCCGGAAACAGCCGGTAGATTGCTGTCCAGGCAGAGGAACGTCACCACAGGCTGGTCTTTCGGCCCCAGGTCGAAGCGATACCACTTCGCCGGCATCTTCCAGCGCACACCTTCTTTCTGCGCATACGCGAGCTGCACCTTCTCCCCTCCCAGATTGTCGTGGTAATCATGATTTCCCAGCACCGCCCACATCGGCCCCGGAAACACGGCGGCTGGATACATCTCCTCAATCTCCGTCGTCCAGCGTTTCGACTGCGTGCTGAAGCCCTCCTTGTCCTTGCTGTAAAAATTGTCTCCCAGCAGCAGCAGCCCCGCTGGTTTGATGCCGCTGCCGGCCATGAATTTCTGCATCGCCTGCGATACCTTCACTTGATTGGCCGAACCGGTGCCAAAATCGCCGATCATGAGCAGATGCAGCGCTTCTTTGGCAACCTCGGCCGCCAGCCGGTCCGGCCGCACATTCAAGGCGAGTGCGGCAGAGGAGCAAAACAGCGTTTGAATGGCGCGACGGCGGGAAAAAGGCGAGGAATGCATGGCGCTGGCTCAAACGAGGGCGCACTTCCCATTCTCTCACCATGCGTTTTGCCCTTTTGATCCTGCTGCTCTGCGGCTGCGAGCGTGATGACCGCCTCATCACGATGAACGGGCAGACCATGGGAACAACGTGGGCCTTGCGGGCTGTTGCGGAAGCCCAAGCAATTCGCCCAATCGGCCTCCAGCAGAAATTGGACTCCTGGGAGGCCATCCTGAGCCACTGGCGGCCTGATTCCGCTGTTTCGCGCTTCAATTCATCCACCAGCACCGATTGGATCCCCGTTCCTGCCGAGCTCATCGAAGTCGTCGAACTCGCGCAGCAAATCGGCCGCGACACCGACCACGCGCTCGACCTCACCTTGGCTCCGCTTGTCGATCTCTGGGGCTTCGGAGCCAAAGGGAAGCGCGAATCACCTCCCACGGAGGCCGAAGTCGCTACCGCCATGGCTAGGTGCGGCTGGCAGCACCTCCAAGTCCGCCACGACCCTCCTGCCTTGCGCAAAACTCGGCCCGATCTCCAGATCAACGTCAGCGCCGTCGCCGAAGGCTGGGCCTTGGACCAGCTCGCGAAGCACCTCGAAGCCATCGGTATCACGAAGTTTCTCCTCGAAATCGGCGGCGAAGTCCTCGCGTGTGGTGAGTGGCGTGTCGGCATCCAAACGCCCGGCGCTCCGCCTGGCGAAGCGGCTCAAATTCTTCAGCTCAAGGACCAGTCCATCGCCACCAGCGGTGTGTATCGTCAAACATTCACCGCTGAAGGCAAACAGCGATCTCACATCCTCGATCCACGCACGGGCCGTCCTGTTGAGCATGCACTTGCCTCGGTGAGCGTCATTCACTCATCCGCTGCCCAGGCCGACGGCTTTGCCACTGCTCTGCTCGTCATGGGGCCAGCCAAAGGCCGTGAACTCGCCGAAAAACTCGGCCTGCGCGTCGTGTGGTTCGAGCGTGGCAAATAGCCTGAGGCGCAAAAAACCTTTGCCCTCTGCCCTTAGCTCTCTGCTATCCGCCCTCGCATGTTTCACGTCGCTGAAGATCACGAAGAAGGAGTCGCTGGCCGCATCTCGCGCCCGCCACTGGCTCCGCGCATGCATTTTGCCTTCTCCAACGACGGGAAGATGGCCGAGTCGCCACAGTTCGAGTATCGCCCGCAGCAGCAGCGCATGGCAGAACTGGTCGGTGCCGCGCTGGATGGCAATCACGCCTTCGTTTGCGAAGCCGCCACCGGCGTTGGTAAATCGCTCGCCTACCTCGTTCCTGCCGTCACGTTTGCCCTGGAGCAAAAGCGCAAGGCCATCATCTGCACGCACACGATCAATCTGCAGGAGCAGCTTATCTCCAAGGACATTCCCATCGTCAAACAGCTCGTGGGCGACTTCCATGCCGAGATTCTCAAAGGCCGCGGCAACTACATCTGCCCCACACGCCTCAAACGTTCCCTCAACGAGTCCGGCGATCTCTTTTCGACCTCCGAAGCCTCCGAATTGAAGCTCCTGCTCGATTGGGTGGCGGAAACTGAGGATGGCACGCTGAGCGATCTCGATTTCACCCCCAGCGCCCGTGTTTGGTCGCTCGTATGCAGCGAGCCGCATGCCTGCACACCGCGTCGTTGCCCGCCCGGCAGCCGCTGCTGGTATCAGGATACTCGCCGCCGCATGGAGCAGGCAGATGTCATCGTGCTCAATCACACGCTGTTCTTCACGCTGCTCGCCTCCGCTGACGAAAACACGACCGAGGACTGCAATTTTCTTTTCCCGCGTGACTTCGTGATCCTCGATGAGGCCCACACGATCGAAAACGTCGCCGCCAAGGCCTTCGGTCTGCATATCAGCGAATCGAACATCAAATTTGAGCTTGGTCGCCTGCACAATCCGAAGTCGCGCAAAGGCTTCTTCCAACTCGTGGGCGACAAAGACGGCGTGCGCGAGGTTCTGATGGCCCTGGACAGCGTGGACACCTTTTTCCGCGCCGCTGAGGCCAGTTGCAAATTCAACGCTATGGGACGCGAATTCCGGGTGCGCGAACCAAGCCTCGTCGAAGACACGCTCAGCCTGCCACTGCAACGTCTCGCCCAAAAAGCCATCAAAGCGGGCGATGCCGCTAACAAAGAAGGCACCAAGCTCGAGCTGCACGACCTTGCGAAACGCCTCAGCGCCATCCGCGTCGGCCTGAAGACCTTTCTCGATCAAGAAAACGAAGACCACGTTCACTGGGTTGAGCGCGGTGGCTTGGACAATCGCATCGTCTCCTTTCACACCGCGCCCGTGGATGTCGCGCCGCGTCTGCGGCAGATTTTTTTCGCCAGCCACAAGGCCTGCGTCTTCACCAGCGCCACCTTGAGCATTGGAGACGATCCCAAGATCCGCTACTTCCGCAATCGCGTCGGTGCTGAGGAAGCCCGTGCCGCCTTGATCGAAAGCCCCTTCGATTTCAAGAAGCAGATGAAGCTCTACCTGCTCAAAAAGATGCCGCAGCCCAGCGAACCCGGCTATCTCGACCAGCTCGAGCACTGGATCACCCATTTCATCGACCTCAGCATCGGTCGTGCCTTCGTCCTGTTCACCAGCTACAGCCAGATGACCTCCCTGGCCGATAAACTCGAAGCGCACTGCGAAAAACGCGGCTGGCGGCTGCTGGTGCAAGGTCGCGGCATGCCACGGCATCAAATGCTCGCCGAATTCAAGAACGACACCCACAGCGTCCTCTGCGGCACCGACAGCTTCTGGACCGGTGTCGATGTGCCCGGTGAATCTCTGAGCAACGTCATCATCACACGCTTGCCCTTTGCCGTGCCGGACCATCCGCTCACGGCCTCACGCATCGAGCATCTCGAAGAGCAGGGCCTCAACGCCTTCACCGAATACAGCGTCCCTGAGGCCATCCTCAAGCTCCGCCAAGGCGTCGGTCGCCTCATCCGCACCGCCACCGACAAAGGCATCTGCGCCATCCTCGACAACCGCATCCTCACCAAGCCGTATGGCCGCGCGTTCTTATCTTCGTTGCCGGAATGTCCGACGGAGATTCTCGAAAAGTAGTCCAGTTGCGCCGCAACTGGGATTCGGAACCTTGTATCTCAGGGACAGGGCTACTTTGACCGCCCTTTGCGAAACTCCCGCACCGCCTGCGAAGTGCTTTGGCATGTGGCCAGTGATCCCGCCAGCGAGACATCAAACTTCGGCAGCAGCTTGCTCTTCTTTGCCTTCCGATAACGGC
>Ga0315908_10001178_pt1 | contig 19972 bp, 16 predicted proteins | sample LakEriMetagenome_12_FD_203520 | JGI IMG/M metagenome (GOLD analysis project Ga0315908, IMG submission 203520) | Freshwater fungal communities from buoy surface, Lake Erie, Ohio, United States - Buoy 4 MA124 | ecosystem: Environmental > Aquatic > Freshwater > Lake > Lake biofilm | place: USA... | reverse complement strand
TTTGGCGGCAGCAAAGACAGCGGTATTGGCCGCGACGGCGGGGATTGGTCTTTCGACTTTTATATGGAAACCAAGAACGTCTGCTTTGCCACCACGGCCCATCCCATTCCGAAACTGGGGAAATAAGCCATGCCCGTTCCGAAGCCCAACCTTTACCCCGACTTCAACACGGTCCGCCTAAGCCATGTAGAATTCACCGTGAAAGACCTATCAGCCTCGCGCGCGTTTTGGGTCGACACGTTGGGCCTGCAAGTTAGCGGTGAGGAACCCGGCGCGCTTTACTTGCGCGCGATGGAGGAGCGGGGGCATCACTGCATCGTGCTGCGGCATGGTGATAAGCCCACCGCCAATGTGCTGGGCTTCAAAGTCTGGGACGAGCCAGACCTTGACCGCGCCGAGGCGTGGTTCAAGGCCAAGGGTCGCCCGACCTCTTGGGTCAACCGCCCCTACCAAGGCCGCACTCTGCTCACCTCAGACCTTTTCGGCGTGCCTTTGGAATTCTACGCCAAGATGGATCGCCTGCCGCCGATTCATCAGAAGTATGCGCTCTATAAAGGTGTCAAACCGCTGAGGATTGATCACTTCAACACCTTCAGCCCCGATGTGGACGCCAGCGTTGCCTTCTGGAACGACATGGGCTTTCGCGTGACGGAATACACCGAAGATGAAGACTCGGCTCGCCTTTGGGCCGCGTGGATGCACCGCAAGGGCGGCGTGCATGACATGGCGTTCACCAACGGGCTGGGGCCGCGGCTGCACCATACCGCATTCTGGGTGCCCACGCCTTTGAACATCATTGATCTTCTCGATCTGATGGCGACCACCGGCTATGTCGGCAATATCGAACGCGGGCCGGGGCGGCATGGGATTTCCAATGCCTTTTTCCTCTATGTGCTGGACCCCGATGGCCACCGGATTGAAATCTACTGTTCTGACTATCAGACCGTTGACCCAGACCTTGAGCCGATCAAGTGGGATCTGAAAGACCCCCAACGCCAAACGCTTTGGGGCGCGCCTGCCCCGCGCAGCTGGTTTGAACATGGCTCGCTGTTCAGCGGTCTGGAACCGAAAGAGGCGGCGCTCAAAGCCCAGCCGATCATCGCACCATGAGCCGGTTTGTCAGCTACACGACCGGGCGGATGGGCGGATGGGGCCATCTTGACGGGGACACCATCACCGATCTGACCGCTCACTTCCCCACCATGCGCGCCGCCATTGAGGCCGGGGCGCTTGCCGCCTTGGCGCAGGCGGCAGGGCCAAAGCTTGGCCTTGATCAGGTGACGCTGACCATTCCCGTGACCAACCCCGAAAAGATCATCTGCGTCGGGGTGAACTATCCCGACCGCAACGCCGAATACAAAGACGGGCAAGAGGCACCGCCCAATATGTCGCTTTTCATCCGGTTTCCGCGCAGCTTCACCGGGCATGACCAGCCGCTGATCCGCCCCCCGGAATCAGAGCAACTGGACTATGAGGGCGAGGTGGTGATTGTCATCGGCACAGGCGGGCGGCGCATTTCGCAGGCCGCCGCTTATGACCATATCGCAGGGATCACGCTGGCCAACGAAGGCACCCTGCGTGACTGGGTGCGCCATGCGAAATTCAACGTCACCCAAGGCAAGAACTTTGACGCCTCAGGGTCCATCGGGCCGTGGCTGGTGCCTTTTGAAGATGCCGCGCAGCTTGACGACATTGCCCTTGAAACGCGGGTGAATGGGGAACTGCGGCAATCAGACCGCACAGGCCGAATGCTTTTCCCCTTCCGCAGGATTGTCGAATACATCTCCACCTTCACAACATTGGTTCCCGGCGACACCATTCTGTGCGGCACCCCCACCGGGGCCGGCGCACGGTTTGATCCGCCGATCTGGCTGAAACCCGGTGATGTGGTTGAGGTGACCGCGACAGGCATCGGCACGCTGCGCAACACCGTTGCAGATGAGGTTTTGCCATGACGCCCGAACAGATTGCAGCGGCAGGCCAAAGCCTGCTTTTGGCCGAACAGAGCCGCATTCAGCGTGGTCTTCTGTCCGCCGAACACCCCCATGCGACGATGGACGACGCCTATGCCATCCAGCGCGCCTTTGTCGATCGCAAGCTGGCCGAAGGCAGCCGTGTTATCGGTTGGAAGATCGGCCTCACCTCGCGCGCCATGCAGCAGCAGCTGAACATCACCACGCCGGATTCGGGCGTGCTTCTGGACGACATGGCCTTTGACAGCGGCGCGACCATTCCAGCGGACCGCTTCATCGCGCCCCGGATCGAAGCCGAGATCGCCTTTGTCATGAAAGCCCCCCTTGCGGGCGAGGTGACCCGCGATCAGGTGCTGGCGGCGACCGACCATGTCACCCCAGCCTTGGAGATTCTGGATACCCGCATCGTGCGCGCCGAGGGGGACAAGACCCGCACCATCATCGACACCATCGCCGATAATGCCGCGAATGCGGGAATTGTCACGGGAAGCCAGCGCCACGCCCCGACAGCCGACCTGCGCTGGGTCGGTGCCATTGTGAAACGCGATGGGGTGGTCGAAGAGACGGGCCTTGGTGCAGGCGTGCTGGATGATCCGGTCACCGGCATCATCTGGCTCGCTCGCCGGATGCACCACTATGGCCAGCGGATTGAACCGGGGCAGATCATCTTGTCCGGTAGCTTTATCCGTGCTCTGGAATGCCCACCCGGCAGCCATATCGACGCCGATTTCGGCCCCTTTGGCCGCCTGACCTGCAGCTTTGCCTAAGGAAACCCAATGCCCGCTCCGCACAATGCCCTGAAAGCCGCCCTTGCCGCCAAGACCGTGCAAATGGGCCTTTGGATGAACCTCGTCAGCCCGATTGCCGCCGAAGCTCTGGCGGGCGCGGGGTTTGACTGGCTTTTGATCGACGGCGAACACGGCCCGAACGACATTCCCACCATTCTGGCGCAGGTGCAGGCCATTGGCAGCCGCACCAGCGTTGTCGTCCGTCCGCCCGTGGGCGAGGTGCGGATGATAAAGCAGCTCTTGGATCTTGGCGTGCAGACCATTCTGGTGCCGATGATCGAAAGCGCGGATCATGCGGCGCAGATGGTCAAGGCGATGCATTATCCCCCCGTGGGGATGCGTGGGGTGGGTGCAACGATCGCCCGTGCATCGGATTATGGGCGCATTACCGACTATATCACCACCGCCAATGACCAGACCTGCCTGATCCTGCAAATCGAAAGCCGCGCCGGGCTGGCCGCCCTGCCCGAGATCTTGAAGCTTGACGGTGTGGATGGCGTCTTTATCGGCCCGGCCGATCTGGCCGCTGACATGGGCTATCCCGGCAATGCCGCCGCCCCCGAGGTGCAGGCGACCATTGATGCGACCTTGGCCACGATCATGGCCAGCGGCAAATCTGCCGGGATCCTGACCTTTGATGCCAAGGCCGCCCAGCGCTACAGCGCCATGGGGGTAACCTTCCTGGGGATCGGCAGCGATGTGGCGGTGCTGGTCAAGGCCGTGACAGCGACACTTCAGGCTGCGAAAGCCGGATAAAGCCCCCTTGCGGCCTTGGGGGTTTGCACCCCAGATAGGGGCTGACAACCGCAAAGGCCGCGAATGCCCCGCCCCGACACCTTGTTTCACCCAGACACTTGGTTCCGCGAAGGCCACGGGCCGCGCTATGAGCAGCTGTATCGCCACCTTGTCGCGGCCATTGCCGATGGCACCTTGGCCGCCGAAACCCAGCTTCCTCCAGAACGTGAACTCGCCGAACTGGCGCAGGTGTCGCGGGTCACGGTGCGCAAAGCCGTGGCGCAACTGGTGGAAGATGGCCAGTTGGAACAGCGGCGGGGTGCCGGAACCTTTGTGCGCGTGCCACGGGCGCGGCAGGACAATTCACGCTCTGCTCTGGTCTCCTTTACCGATTACATGCGCCAGCGCGGCAAGATCCCGACCAGCCGCATCCTGTCAGCCGGGCTTTATGCGCCGATGCCAGATGAACAGCAGGCCTTGGGCCTCATGACATTGGCGCGGGTGGCGCGGATTGAACGGCTGCGCAGCGCCGATGGGGTGCCAATGGCGCTGGAGTATTCCTCATGGCCAGCCGACATCCTGCCCGATCCGCAAACGGTGCAAGGATCGCTTTACGACCATGTCCGCGCTTTGGGCCATGTGCCGACCCATGCGGTGCAGCGGGTGTCGGCGGCGAACCTGAAGGTATCCGAAGCCCAGCTTTTGAACATGCAGGCAGGGCAGGCCGTGTTGCGCATCGACCGCACTGGATACCTTGCCTCGGGCCGCCCGGTCGAATTCACCCGCGGGCTTTACCGATCCGACATCTACGATTTCATCGCTGAATTGCGGCTGGAAGCCAGCCCCGCGACATGAAAAGGCCCCCGGAGTACGGGGGCCTTTTGGTCAGTGAACAATCGCCTCACTGGGTCGCACGCGGCGCGAGGCCGACACCCTATCCCCGATCAGCAGCCCCTCAGGTCCGGCCTTGATCTGGATCGTCGCCCCGTCCAGCACGTCACCGGCCAAGATCATCTCGGCCAAGGGGTCTTGCAGGTGGCGCTGGATCACCCGCTTCAGGGGCCGCGCACCGAACACCGGGTCATACCCCTCATCCGCCAACCAAGCGAGCGCATCGGTGTCCAACTCCAGCGTGATCTTGCGCGCCGCCAACCGCTTTTCCAGCCGCTTGAGCTGAATGGTGACAATGCCGTCCATATCGGCACGGTTCAGGCGGTCAAAGATGATCTGCTCATCCAGACGGTTCAGGAACTCGGGGCGGAAATGCTGGCGCACCGCCTCTTCCACCTCACGCCGCGCACCTGCCGGGTCCGCCCCTTCGGGCAGTTCCGACAAGGCCCGCGCCCCAAGGTTCGACGTCAGGATGATCAGCGTTTGCTTAAAGTCCACCGTGCGGCCCTGACCATCGGTCAGGATGCCATCATCCAGCACCTGCAACAGCACGTTGAACACGTCGGGATGGGCCTTTTCCACCTCATCGAACAGCACCACCTGATAGGGCCGCCGCCGCACCGCTTCGGTCAGCACGCCGCCCTCATCATAGCCAACATAGCCCGGAGGCGCGCCGATCAGCCGCGCGACCGAGTGTTTCTCCATGAATTCGGACATGTCGATGCGGACCATCGCGTTTTCATCGTCAAAAAGATAGGCGGCGACAGATTTGGTCAGCTCGGTCTTGCCGACGCCGGTCGGGCCAAGGAACAGGAAGCTGCCCAAAGGCCGCCCCTCGTCGTTCAGCCCAGCGCGCGCGCGGCGGACAGCGTTGGAAACCGCCACCACGGCGGCACGCTGGCCGATCACCCGCTTGCCAAGCTCCTCCTCCATCCGCAGCAGCTTTTCGCGCTCGCCTTCCAGCATTTTCGTGGTGGGAATGCCGGTCCAGCGTTCCACAACCTCGGCAATCTGTTCAGGCCGGACGGCTTCGGACACCAAAGCCTCCCCCTCGCGGGCCTCGGCCTCGGCCAAGGATTTCTCAAGACCCGGGATGCGGCCATATTGCAGCTCACCCGCTTTGCCGAAATCGCCTTCACGCTTGGCCTGCTCCAACTCGGCGCGGGCGCGGTCCAGCTGCTCTTTCAGGTCACGGGCCTGTTCCAAGCTGTCGCGCTCTGACTGCCATTTGGCCGTCATTTCCGACGATTGCTGCTGCAGATCCGCCAGCTCTTTTTCCAACCGCTCCAACCGATCCTTGGACGCGGCGTCATCTTCTTTCTTCAGCGCCTCGGCTTCAATCTGAAGCTGCAGAATCTGGCGGTCCAACTGGTCCAGCTCTTCGGGTTTGCTGTCCACCTCCATCCGCAGCCGGCTGGCGGCCTCGTCCACGAGGTCAATCGCCTTGTCGGGCAAGAAACGGTCGGTGATGTAGCGGTGGCTCAGCGTCGCCGCAGCAACCAGCGCAGAGTCAGCAATCCGCACCCCGTGGTGCAGTTCATACTTCTCCTTGATACCGCGCAGAATCGAGATGGTGTCCTCCACCGTCGGCTCCGACACCATCACGGGCTGGAACCGGCGGGCCAGAGCCGCGTCCTTTTCCACATATTTGCGATATTCATCCAAGGTGGTGGCGCCCACGCAATGCAACTCACCCCGCGCAAGCGCCGGCTTGATGAGGTTAGCCGCATCCATCGCGCCATCCGATTTGCCCGCGCCGACAAGCGTGTGCATCTCGTCGATGAAGAGGATGATGTCGCCCTCCGCCGCCGTCACCTCGTTCAACACGGCCTTCAGACGCTCTTCGAAATCACCGCGATATTTGGCCCCCGCAATCAGCGCGCCCATATCCAAGGCCATGAGCTTCTTGTTGCGCAGGGATTCCGGCACGTCGCCGTTCACGATGCGCAGCGCAAGCCCCTCGGCAATCGCGGTTTTCCCCACGCCCGGCTCGCCGATCAGCACCGGGTTGTTCTTAGTGCGGCGCGACAGCACCTGCATGGTGCGGCGAATCTCCTCGTCGCGGCCGATGATCGGGTCGATCTTGCCACTGGCTGCCGCCTCGGTCAGGTCGCGGGCGTATTTGTTCAAGGCCTCCATCGTCTCTTCGGACGAGGCACTGTCGGCCGTGCGGCCCTTGCGCACCTCGTTAATCGCGGCGTTCAGGGCTTGGGCATTTACCGCACCGGCGGTCAAGGCATCGCGGGCCCGGGTGTTCACCAGCGCCAGCGCGGTTAGCAGGCGCTCCACGGGCACAAAACTGTCACCGGCCTTTTTGGCCACCGCCTCGGCCTCGTCCAGCACGCGCACCAAGGACGGATCAACATAGGTGCTGCCATCACCGCCGGTCACCTTGGGCAATTTGGCGATTGAGATGTTGATCGCCTCATTAACCCGCTCCGGGCTGCCACCCGCCTTGCGGATCAGGTTAGACGCCAGCCCCTGATCGTCGTCCATCAGGGCTTTCAACAGATGGTCCGGCAGCACACGCTGATGGCTTTCGCGCATCGCGATGGTTTGCGCCGCCTGAATAAAGCCGCGCGAACGCTCCGTGAATTTCTCCAAATTCATCGGCTATCTCCTTTTAAAAGCGCCTTCGCGGTGCCCAGAATCCCAGCACAGCCGCCATGGCCTTAACAATAATTTGGGGGCGGTTTTGCGGTTTTGCAATGCCGCCTCCCCCGCTCATAGCGTCATTTTTTGCCCGACCGGCCCGCAGGCTATCTTCTTGGAGAAGACAGTTATGCGCCTGCGATCGCGCGTCAATCAAGCGTTGATGGTCCCTCTGGCAAATCGGGGGCACCCCCGAAGACCCGGATAGGGAAAGGAGAACACCCTCGCGATGATTGAGGCAATGTCGCAGATCAACGACAGGTCGATCTTTCAGGTGGCGGCTTTCCCCACCGGTTCATCAGATCTTCCCGTGAAGCGCCTGAAAGCGGCCCGGGCTTTGTCATGGGCGCAAGATGCTGCCGAAACGGCCTAAACCTTGCGCGACATACTGCCAAGCCGGGTGCAGCCCTGACATTTGGGCTTGTTATGAGCCCCGGCAAAGCCGCCAGACTTCTGTTGGATGACACAAAGAAGGCGGCACCCTGATGGACACTCCGATTCCGCTTTTGGCCAAGGTACCGGTCCATGATCTGCAGATCCATGTGGGCCGGTCCGGGCTCAGCTTGGGCGACACGGTGGCGCTGAGCCTTGATGCCCACGGCAGGGTGATCGTGACGGCCATGGTCCGCCAACGGGTGCTCGGGGTTTTCGGCCGAACCCGCCTGCGCAGCCTTGGGCATTTGGGGCCAGTGATCGATCAGCTTCTCATGCCCTTGATTGCAACAGGTCAGGAACTTCGCGTCCGCGTGGTGGGCATCACGCCCGAGCACTTAAGCACCGACGACGGGCCAGAGGTTTTCGTATCGGTTTGGGGCGCGCCGGGGCACAGGATGCGCCGCGCCTAACCCCTTCGTCTTGGAATTTTCGCTTCCACTTTTTGCCGTTTTGGAATATTTATTCCACAAGCTGGGCCAGTCCCAGTGCGCCGCTTTCGGCTTTGGGAGAACGGGATGAAAACTCTGGACGTCATCACCATTGGTCGCGCCTCAGTGGATCTGTACGGCGCGCAGGTGGGCGGGCGGCTGGAGGATATGGGGTCGTTCCAGAAGTACATCGGCGGCAGCCCCTGCAACATGGCGGCCGGCACCGCGCGTCTGGGGCTGCGCTCGGCGTTGATTACCCGCGTGGGTAACGAGCACATGGGCCGCTTTATCCGAGAGGAGCTGGCGCGCGAGGGTGTCAATGTGCAGGGCGTGAAGACCGACCCTGACAGGCTGACGGCGCTGGTGCTGCTGGGCATCCGCGATGAGCAGCAGTTTCCCCTGATCTTCTACCGCGAAAACTGCGCCGATATGGCGCTGTGCGAAGATGATATTGACGAGGGCTTTATCGCCTCGGCCCGCGCCGTGGTGGCCACCGGGACGCACCTGTCAAACCCCCGCACCGAAGCCGCCGTGATGAAGGCGCTGCATCTGGCGCGCAAGCACGGGCTGCAAACCGCTTTGGACATCGACTATCGCCCCAATCTTTGGGGTCTGGCGGGCCATGGTGATGGCGAAAGCCGGTTCATCGAATCCGCCGCGGTGACGGCCAAGCTGCAATCCACACTGCACCTGTTTGATCTGATCGTCGGCACCGAAGAAGAATTCCACATCGCAGGCGGCACCACCGACACCATCGCCGCCCTGCGCGCCGTGCGGGCAGTGTCTGCCGCCACGCTGGTCTGCAAACGCGGCCCGATGGGTGCGGCGGCCTTTACCGGCGCCATTCCCGACAGCCTTGATGACGGCGACACCGGCCCCGGCTTTCCGATCGAGGTGTTCAACGTGCTGGGCGCGGGCGACGGGTTCATGTCCGGCCTGCTAAAAGGCTGGCTGGATGGCGAACCTTGGCCCATCGCTCTGAAATACGCCAACGCCTGCGGGGCATTTGCCGTATCACGCCACGGCTGCACGCCCGCCTATCCCTCATGGGAGGAGCTGCAGTTCTTCCTGAACCGCGGCGTGGTCACCAAAGCCCTGCGCAAGGATGCCGCGCTGGAGCAGATCCACTGGTCCACCAACCGTCACAAGGATTGGTCCAGCATGCGGGTCTTTGCCTTTGACCATCGTATGCAGCTTGAGGCGATGGACGGGGCCACGCCGGAAAAGATCGGCGCGTTCAAAAAGCTGTGCCTGAAGGCCGCGCTTCAAGTGTCAGCCGATCAGCCCGGCTATGGCATCCTGTGCGATTCGCGCCTTGGCCGCGATGCGCTGTATGCCGCCGCCGGAACTGGCCTTTGGATCGGGCATCCGGTGGAATGGCCCGGCTCGCGCCCCCTGACGCTGGAACCCGAGGTCGGCCCTGATTTCGGCGGGCTGTCGGAATGGCCCTTGGAGCATGTGGTCAAGGTTCTGTGCTTTTATCACCCGGACGATACGCCCGAGATGAAGGCCCAGCAGGAAGACACCGTGCGCCGCCTGTTCCACGCCTGCCGCCGCAACCGGCTCGAGATGTTGTTGGAGATCATTCCGTCCAAAGTCTTCCCGGTGAAGGACACAACCAGCGCCGAGGTGATTTCGCGGTTCTACGATCTGGGCATCTACCCCGATTGGTGGAAGCTGGAACCCTTTGCCACCGACGCCGCCTATCGCGCCGCCTGTGATGCAATCACCACGCGCGATCCGCATGTGCGCGGCATTGTCGTCTTAGGGCTGGATGCCAGCGAAGCAGCACTTGCGGCCTCGCTCGCGCTTGCTGCGCGGCACGATCTGGTGAAAGGCTTTGCCATCGGCCGCACCATATTTGGCGATGCGGCGCGCGGCTGGCTAGCGGGCAAGCTGACCGACGATCAGGCCGTGCAGGACATGGCCACCAAATACGCCCGCCTGTGCGGCATCTGGGATGCCGCGCGCGCGGCACAGGGAGAGAAGGCATGACCACCATCAGATTCACCGCCGCGCAGGCCATGGTGAAATGGCTGTCCGTCCAGATGACCGAAGAGGGCGAGCGGTTCATCGAAGGCGTCTGGGCGATCTTTGGTCACGGCAATGTGGCCGGTCTGGGCGAGGCGCTGCACGGCATCAAGGACACCCTGCCGACATGGCGCGGGCATAATGAGCAGACCATGGCCCATGCCGCCATTGCCTTTGCCAAAACCCACAAACGCCGCCGGGCGATGGCGGTCACCTCCTCCATCGGGCCGGGAGCGACCAATATGGTCACCGCCGCCGCCTTGGCCCATGTGAACCGCCTGCCGGTGCTGTTCATCCCCGGCGATGTGTTCGCCAACCGCGCGCCCGATCCTGTGCTGCAACAGATCGAGGATTTCGACGATGCGACCGTGTCGGCAAATGACTGCTTCCGCCCCGTCGTGCGCTATTTCGACCGGATTTCACGGCCAGAACACATCCTCACCGCCCTTCCCCGCGCCCTGCGGGTGATGACCGATCCGGCCAATTGCGGCCCGGTTTGCTTGGCCTTCTGTCAGGACACGCAGACCGAAGCCTATGATTACCCGGTGGAGTTTTTCACTCCCAAAGTCTGGCACATCCGCCGTCCAGAACCCGATGCCCGCGAATTGGCCGAGGCGGTGGCCGCGATCAAGGCCGCCAAGAACCCGCTGATCGTGACAGGCGGCGGGGTGATCTATTCCGGGGCTGAGGCGACACTGCGCGACTTTGCCCAGCGCCACAACATCCCGATGGTGGAGACCCAAGCGGGCAAGGGCGCGGTGGACTGGCAGGACAAGCTGCACTTCGGCTCGCCCGGCGTGACCGGCACAGGCTGTGGCAACAAACTGGCGGCCGAGGCCGATCTGGTGATCGGTGTTGGCACCCGGTTTCAGGATTTCACCACCGGATCATGGACGGTGTTTTCCGCCCCGAACCGCAAACTCCTGTCGATCAACATCCACGGCTATGACGCGGCCAAACGCGGCGCGCAAAGCCTTGTCGCCGATGCCAAAGTGGCGCTGGAAAAGATTTCGGGCAGCTTGGGCGATCACCGCTTCGCGGACCCCGATTTTGCTGCCCGCGATCAGTGGTTCCAAACCACCGATGCGCTGATGGCCGCCCCCAACGGCGCGGGCCTGCCGACCGATGCGCAAGTCATCGGCGCGGTGCAGCGCAACACGGGGCAAGACTCGGTCGTGATGTGCGCGGCTGGCACCATGCCCGGCGCGCTGCATGTGTTGTGGCGCGCGGCGGCAGGCGGCTACCACATGGAATACGGCTTTAGCTGCATGGGCTACGAGATTGCCGGAGCCATGGGCATCAAGATGGCCGCGCCCGAAAAGGACGTGATCTGCATGGTCGGCGATGGCAGCTATATGATGGCCAACTCGGAACTGGCGACGGCGGTGATGATGGGCATCCCCTTTACTGTCGTCCTGACTGACAACCGCGGTTACGGCTGTATCAACCGGCTGCAAAAAGGCACCGGCGGGGCTGCGTTCAACAACCTTCTGGACGACAGCTATCACGTCAACCCGGCCCATATCGACTTTGTCGCCCATGCGCGCAGCATGGGGGCCAGTGTGGTCAAAGCAGGCTCCATCGCCCAGCTTGAGACGGAACTGCAGGCCGCCAAAACCGCCAAGATCCCCACTGTCATCGTGATTGACACCGATCCGATGCCCGGAACCGGGGCGGGTGGCACATGGTGGGATGTGGCCGTGCCCGAAGTGTCATCGCGGGCCGAAGTGAATGAGGCCCGCAAGGGATATGAGGAAGCGACCAAGCGGCAATGGCTGGTCAACTAGGAACCACAAGATGATTCAATTCGGAACCAACCCCATCGCTTGGGCCAATGACGACGACCAAACCATCGGCGCCGATATCTCGACCACCCGCATTCTGGACGAGGCGGGCCGTCAGATCGGCTTTGACGGCATTGAAAACGGCCACCGCTGGCCGGATGAGCCCGAGGCGCTGCGCGCGCTTTTGGCCGAGTATGGCCTGAAATTCATCTCGGGCTGGTATTCGACCGAGCTGTTGGTGCGGTCGGTTGAGGATGAAATCAAGGCCTGCCAGCACCACCTTGCCAAGCTGAAGCATAATGGCTGCAAGGTGATGATCGTCTGCGAAACCTCCAACGCCATTCATGGCGACGCGGGCAAGCCGGTGAACGACCGCCCGCGTCTGACCCCTGCGGAAATGGTGGCTTTCGGGGCCAAGCTTGAAGCCTTTGCCGCCTATCTGGCAGGTGAAGGTGTGACCTTGGTGTATCACCACCACATGGGCACCATCGTCGAAAGTCCCGAAGAGATTGACGCGCTGATGGCCGCCACTGGGCCCCATACCCACCTGTTGTTCGATGCGGGCCACTGCGCTTTTGGCGGAGGTGACCCGGTGACCGTGCTGACCAAACACGCCCCCCGCGTGCGGCATTTCCATGCCAAGAACATCCGTCCCGCCATCACCGCCAAGGTGCGCGCCGAAGGCTGGTCTTTCCTGAAGGCCGTTGTCGGCGGCGCTTTCACCGTGCCCGGCGATCAGGACGGCGGAGTAGATTTCGGGCCGCTGTTGAAGATTCTGGCCGGTCATCATTATGACGGCTGGATCGTGATCGAGGCCGAGCAAGACCCCAAGGTTCGCAACCCGCTCTTATATCAGACCCTTGGCTTGGCCACGCTGAAGCGTCAGGCCAAGGAGACCGGCCTGATTTAGGGCCGCAAAGGGCGAAGTGGGGGCCCGCCCCCACACCCCGGGAGTATTTTTGCCAAGATGAAAGGGCATCGCATGTCAAACCTGTTGCGCAAAGCTGATGGCACTCAGGGCAAGGTGCATGACATCACGCCCGAGACGGCAGGCTGGGGCTATGTCGGCTTTGCGCTCTATCGGCTGGCGCCGGGCGACAGGGTGTCTGAGGCAACCGGGGAGAATGAGGCGATTCTTGTGATCGTGGAGGGTAAGGCGCAGATCACCGCCTCGGGGCAGGATTGGGGTGTGATGGGCGCGCGGATGAATGTGTTTGAAAGAACGCCGCCGCACTGCCTGTATGTGCCGAACAGCGACACATGGGAGGCGGTCGCGACCACCGACTGCACCCTTGCGGTCTGCCGCGCGCCGGGCAAAGGCGGGCACAAGGCGCAGCGTTTGGGCCCCGAGGGGATTGAGCTGACCCCCCGCGGCAAGGGCACCAACACGCGCTATGTGAACAACATCGCCATGGAGGCGCGGGATGTGGCCGACAGCCTGCTCGTGACCGAGGTGTTCACCCCGGCGGGGCATTGGTCAAGCTACCCCAGCCATCGCCATGACGAGGACGACTTTCCGCGCATGACCTATCTGGAAGAGACCTATTACCACCGGCTGAACCCCGCCCAAGGGTTTGGCATTCAGCGGGTCTATACCGAGGATGGATCGCTGGACGAAACCATGGCGGTGAAGAACCACGATCTGGTCTTGGTGCCGAAAGGCCACCATCCCTGCGGCGCGCCTTATGGTTATGAGATGTATTACCTGAACGTCATGGCGGGCCCGCTGCGGAAATGGCGGTTTCAGAACGACCCCGACCATGACTGGATCGCCCAGCGCGACGCCTGAAGCCTTTTGCTGTCCGATTCCGCTGACCATCGGCGGCTGACCGTGGATCTGTTGGAAGAGGGGCGGGCCATGTTTCTGCGGCCGGTTCCCTCTGCGCTTGAGCTGTCAACGGACCCTTGGCCCTTTGTCCGAGGTGGAGCCGCGTCAGCTGCTGGATTTGCTGATGCGGCTGGCCTGAAGATGCCCGGCCTTGATGTGCCGGTCCCGAAAGGATTTGACCTCGGCTGCGCTGGGCGCGTGCCCGGTGAAGGTCAGCGCATAGGGCGGGATGCGGTCTAGGCGGGGCAACAAGGGCTCATCAACCCGCATTGAGATATAGCCGATCTGCGTCAGGTAGACCGTATGGGCGCGGATGTCGGCCTCGGCATCCGGATAGCCAAAGCGCAGGAACATCGTCTTGATCGCCGCGATCCGTGTGGCATCGGCGGCGGCCAGGGTCTTGGCCAGCGCCGGATCGGTCAGCGCCCAGGTTCGGATGGCGAATTCAAGGCGGCTGTCGAACAGATCCTGAATGATCCAGCAATCGAAGAGGTTCAGAACCGCCTCGGTGATCGTGGCCGCTGGGGCTTCGGTCTGGCGCACCAGATTGGCCGTGTTGCGGCTTTGCCAGCGCGCCACCAGCCCATCCAACAGCGCCTCACGGTCGGCAAAGTGCCAATAGAAACTGGTGCGGGACAGACCCAGCTTTTCGGCCAGCGGCATGACCTTGACCGCCTCAACCCCGCCTTCGACCAAAAGCTGATAGGCGGCATCCAGCCACAGATCGGCCGAGCCGCGCCAGCCGCGCTCATTGGGTGCAGGGGTGTCCATGGGGCAGACCCTAGGCAGTTTGGCCCTGTGCCGCAACCCGCCAATCCCGGCCACGGCGAAACTCGACACCAGTGTCGACTTTATGATTGACTTGCACGGCGCGGCCCATAATCTTGGGCCAACCTTGGAGAAAGCCTATGTCCAACGATCCGCTTTTGCAGCCGTATCAGCTGAAACATCTGACGCTGCGCAACCGCATCATGACCACCAGCCATGAACCGGCCTATGGTGAAGATGGTATGCCAAAAGATCGTTACCGACTTTACCACCTTGAGCGCGCCAAGGCGGGCGTGGCGATGGTGATGACGGCGGGCTCGGCATCGGTGAGCCGTGACAGCCCACCGGTGTTCACCAACCTTCTGGTCTGGAAGGACGAGGTGGTTCCGTGGATGAAGCGCCTGACCGATGACTGCCATGAGGCGGGGGCGGCGGTGATGATCCAGCTTTCGCATCTTGGCCGCCGCACCCGGTGGGACAAGGGCGATTGGCTGCCGGTTCTGGCGGCGGGGCCTTCGCGCGAACCGTCGCACCGCGCTTTCCCTAAGGTGATGGAAGATTGGGATATTTCCCGCGTGGTCAAGGATTACGCCGATGCCGCCGAACGCATGGCGGCGGCGGGTGTCGATGGGGTGGAGTTTGAATGCTACGGGCACCTGATGGACCAGTTCATCAGCCCGCTGACCAATGGCATGCCTGCTGGACCCTATGACGCCTCCAGCCTTGATAACCGCCTGCGCTTTGCCTTTGACGTGCTGCAGGCCTGCCGCGACCGGGTGGGGCCAAAGTTCCTGCTTGGCATGCGCTATGTCGCCGATGAGGACGCGCCCGGCGGGTTGCCGGTGGAAGAGGGCGTCGAGATGGCGCGGCGGTTCAAAGCCTCGGGTCTTGTCGATTTCGTCAACATCATCCGGGGGCGGATTCACACCGATCCGGCGATGACGGATGTGATCCCGATTCAGGGGATGAAATCCTCGCCGCATCTGGATTTGGCGGGGCGGATCAAGGCCGAGGTTGGCCTGCCCACCTTCCACGCCGCCCGCATTGCCGATGTGGCGACGGCGCGTTTTGCGGTGTCGTCGGGGCAGTTGGATATGGTCGGCATGACCCGCGCGCATATGGCGGACCCGCATATCGTGCAGAAAATCGTGGAAGGGCGCGAAGAGGATATCCGCCCCTGCGTTGGCGCAACCTATTGTCTGGACAGGATTTATCAGGGCGGCATGGCGCTGTGTATCCATAACCCGGCGACGGGGCGTGAAGAAACCGTGCCCCACACCATCACACGCGCAGAAGTGGCGAAAAAGGTGGTGATTGTGGGCGCTGGCCCGGCGGGGCTGGAGGCTGCCCGCGTCGCCGCCGAACGCGGGCATCGCGTGGTGGTGTTTGAGGCTGCCGATGAGCCGGGGGGTCAGGTGCGCCTGACCGCTCGGACGAAGCGGCGGTCGGAGATGATCGGGATTATCGACTGGCGCATGGCCCAAGCGGCGGCGCGGGATGTGGAGTTCCGGTTCAACACCTTTGCCGAAGCCGGGGATATTCTGGCCGAGAAACCCGATGTGGTGATCATCGCCACGGGGGGCCTGCCAGAAAAGGACATTCTGGAGTTTGGCAATGAGCTGACCGTCACCTCTTGGGACATTCTGTCGGGCGATGTGAAGCCGGGACAGAACGTGCTTTTGTATGATGACGCGGGCGACCATACCGCCTTGCAAGCCGCGCAAGCCTTGGCCGAAGCCGGGGCAACGGTGGAAATCATGACCCCCGACCGCAGCTTTGCGCCGGAAGTCATGGCGATGAATCTGGTGCCCTATATGCGCGCCATGCAGGATAAGAATGTCACATTTACAGTGACTTACCGTCTGACGGGTGCCAAGAAGTCGGGCAACCAACTGACCGCCGTGATCGGATCAGACTATATGAAACTGGCGCAAGAGCGGCAGTTTGATCAGATCGTCGTCAACCATGGCACCCAGCCTTTGGCCGATGTGTATTTCGATTTGAAACCGCAGTCGGAAAACCTTGGCGCGGTGGATTATGAGGCGTTGATTGCGGGCAAGCCGCAGATGCTGAATGGCGGGCCGAAAGGGTTCAAGCTGTTCCGCATTGGTGATGCGGTGGAAAGCCGGAACACCCATGCCGCGATCTATGATGCGCTGCGACTGGTGAAGGATCTGTAAAGGGTCAGATTCCGGCCAGTTCCGCGACGATGGCGCGGGCGGCGGCGGCGGGGTCTGCCGCCTGCCAGATCGGGCGGCCCACGACGATGTGGTTAGCGCCGTCAGAAATCGCCTTTGCCGGGGTGGCGATGCGCTTTTGGTCACCGCTGGCCGCCCCTGCCGGGCGCACGCCGGGGGTGACGATCAGGCGGCCTGCTGCCTGCGGCAAGGCGCGGATCATGGCGGCCTCTTGCGGGGAAGCGATCACGCCATCGGCCCCCGCCTCCAGCGCCTTTGCGGCGCGTTCCAGGGTGATGTCGTGGATGTCGCCGGGCTTGATGAGGTTGGCATCCAGATCGGTACGATCAAGGCTGGTCAGCACGGTAACTGCTAGAATTTTCAGGTCTTTTCCGCGCTTACCCTCGCAGGCGGCGCGCACCACCTGCGGGTCACCGTGGACGGTCAGAAAGTCCAGATCATACTGGGCAATCCCGCGCACGGCCGCCTCGATCGTGGCGCCGATGTCAAAAAGCTTCATGTCCAGAAAGATGCGCTTGCCGTGCTCTTGCTTCAGCTCATTGGCGAGCGCGAAGCCGCCGCCGGTCAGCATGCCAAGCCCGATTTTGTAAAAGCTGACGGCATCCCCCAGCCGGGCGGCAAGGTCGAGCCCCTGCACCACGTTCGGGACATCAAGGGCAACGATCAGGCGGTCATCAGACATGGGGGCCTCTGGCGAAATTTTGGGGGGTTTGGGCGCAAGATCCTTGCTTGTCAAGCGACTGGGCATAACCCCCTGAAATCACAGAAAACCCCTGTCTGGAAAGCGTGTGGTTTGCGTCTGGCATCTGTATGGCATCCGTCCCGACAGCGCGCGCCCCTAGCCGGATTGACAGGCGGGGCTTGTGGCGCGAGTCTGGTGGGATAGCCAAAGGTATTTTTATGGACTTCAACATTTCGATCGAGCGGCCCGAGGGCAGCCCCAATTCCGGCCCGATTACCGTGGGCTGGTTCCTGACATCTGACAAAGGCGCGGTGCTCTATGATCCGCCCGAGCGGGTGTCGTTCCGGCAGACCAACAAGACCCATTCGAAAAGCGCCGGCCGCTGCCCTGGGGTCATTCAGCTGGAGAGCCGGTATTTCATGGTGAAGTGCCCCTTCGACATTCACCTTGGCTTTGGCCGGGATGACAAGGGCAAGGCGGTGCTGATCAACCGCGCGGGCACGGCCAGCCCCATTCGCGCCAATAAGCTGGGCGAGGTGATGACGCTGGTGAACGAGGCGGAGTGGCGCTATCCCGACCGGCCCACGGTGCAGCTGATGCTGCCCTACTGTTTTATCGCGGATGAGCTGGTCTATATCACCCAGCTGTCGGCCTTTATGCATTACCGCAAAGAACAACTGCCCGGCACGATCTTTGGCGGGCGGTTCCCGGTATCGATCTGGCCGCGCCCGTTGATGTGGGCGTTTGAGTGGCATGAGCCGGAGAAGGACCTTGTCATGAAACGCGGAGAACCGCTGTTTTACTGCCAGTTCGAAGGCGAAGGCCCGGATCGCCCGGTGCAGGTGGTCGAAGCAGAACGGACGCCGGAGTTGCAGACCTATCTGGAGCAGATCGGCGGGGTGGTGAACTATGTCAACCAGACCTTCGGGCTGTTCAAAGCGGCGGAAGCGATCCGGCCGAAGAAGCTGCTGACGCCGAAGGCAAGGGAGTGAGTTTTTGGGGGGATGAGGCTTCCCGGAAGGGAAGTGGTGCCGCTGAAGGGACTCGAACCCCCGACCCCATCATTACGAATGACGTGCTCTACCAGCTGAGCTACAGCGGCCTTTGGTGACGGGCTCTTAGCACCCCTTCCAGGCGCTGTGTAGTCCTAATCTGCACGTCTTGCGACGGCGGCGAGGTCGATGATGTCGGGGTCTTGCGCGGGATCAGGGGCGGGTTTGGCGGGCGGTTGGACCATGAGGGGCAAAAGCTCGGCGCCGCGGGCGCTTTGGGCGGTGTTTTCCTGCGGTTCGCGCCACGAAAGGGTGTCGAAGCCGCCGCAATTGTCGCAGATCGGGTGCCATTCGGCGTGGATGGCCTGGCATTTGTCGCAGCACCATTGCGGGCCGCGCGGCGCGACGAGCGCCTTGGAGAGCCAGCCGCGCACCACCGCCTCATCGGAGCCTTCGCCGCGTTCGATGGCGGCCATGAGCGCAAGCGCGCGCTGCGTTGGGTGGCGGTCCACCATGTCGCCCAGCGCGCGGCGGGCGGCGGGGAAGTCTTCGGCGGCAATCAGCATTTCGGCCTGAAGAAGGCGGGTCTCGTCCTGTTCGGGGTGGCGGGCGATCAGGGGTTTGAAGCGCTTGATCCGGGCGTCGGGGGTCTCATCCGGTTCAATCTCGGCAAAGACGGCGGAGAGGTCGGGGTGGGGGATGCCCTCCCACGCCTTTTTCACCACGCGGGTGGCGCCCTTGCGGTCGCCCTTGGCGATCAGGCTGCGGGCGGCCATGACGGCGGCGGGGATCAGATCGGGGGATTTGCGGTTGGCCTCAATCGCGGCTTCGCGGGCCTCGACCGTGGCGGTTTCGTCCATGATGCCCTTGGCCTCTTGCAGGGCCAGAACCGCATCGCGGCGGCGGAACACGTCTTTGGTCAGACCGCCGGTCTTAAGCTTGGCGCCGAGCGTGGCGCGTGCGCCTTTCCAGTCGGCGCGTTCGGATTGGAGTTTCAGGAGAATATCCTGCGTTTCGGCATGTTTGGGCTTTAGCGCAAAGGCCTTTTCGGCCAGTTTCAGCGCGGTTTCGCCGTCCCCTTCGGCCAGCTTTTGGTGCATGAGGCCGCGGATGCCGACAAAGCGGGTGCTGTCCTCGGCCAGAAGCTTTTTATAAGCCTCGGTCGCGCGTTTGCCATCGCCCGAGGCTTCGGCGGCTTGGGCGATCAGGAGCGTCGTTAGGTCCGGATTTTCAAGGTATTTCTCAGCCTGCTGCGCCCGCATCAGCGCCAAGCGGCCCTCGCCTGAGGCAAGGGCGAGAAAGCCGTCGGACAGAGCCTGATAGCCTTTGCGCTGACGGTCGCGGTCGAAATAGCGGGAAATGGCAGTCTCATCCCCGTTGAGAAAGCGCAAGGTGGCGACGAGAAACCCGATGATCTTCATCACGATCCAGATCACCAGCATCAGCACCAGAAGGGTGATGACGGCTTGCAGCGGGCCAAGGGTAAACTCATAACCCGCCGCCGCGATGCGGATGCCGCCGCCGGTGTCGACAAGGATGCTTGCGCCGAAGGTCAGCCCTGCGACCACGGCGACGAACAGCACGACTTTCAGCAAAGACCAGATCATGCCGTCCCCTTATCCGCCGATAGTGTCGGCCAGTTCGCGCAAGGCGGTGATCGCCGAGAGCCGTTGGTCTGCCATACTGCGCCAGTCTGCTATGGCCGCGCGGGCGACCTCGGGCAGGCTGTCCAGTTCGGCAAGGGTGGTCACAAGATCGCCTTTGGCAAGGGCCGCCTCGGCGCGCGA
>Ga0315908_10001177_pt1 | contig 19995 bp, 6 predicted proteins | sample LakEriMetagenome_12_FD_203520 | JGI IMG/M metagenome (GOLD analysis project Ga0315908, IMG submission 203520) | Freshwater fungal communities from buoy surface, Lake Erie, Ohio, United States - Buoy 4 MA124 | ecosystem: Environmental > Aquatic > Freshwater > Lake > Lake biofilm | place: USA... | reverse complement strand
GAGAAAAAGAGTGAGAGATTTAAGAATGTTAATATAATTAGTAAGATTGGGCAAAATACAGACTTAGAATCCAGAGTGAATTTTAGTGATAAATTATTGATTTTTTTTAAGCTCTATCTAGACAGTAACCATTCTATTTTCTTATTGCACTAATTCTCCTCTACAGATAAATTATTATTATTTATTAGTGATTTCTACTTTCACCAAATCCACATCAATATCCTCATATTTAATCCCTAGTAAATCTTAATAATCATATATAAATCTTAAATAATATTATCCCTTTTTTATTTCCCATTCCAAATTTTCGATCTCTTTAAATGTTTTTAAATAATCTTCTTTTTCAAAATTAACTAATTGGTTCACTAAACCTATCATAGTTTAAACATACTCCTTTTCGCTTTTGTATTTATTATTCATACGACTTAAATATACATTATTTATTTCATATTTTCTCATTATTATCTATAGTAATTTATCATATTCATACCAATTTTCATATATGCTTTCTTCTAATGATTCTTCTGTTTATTGAGTTTTATTATTTCTTTAATTCATTTTTATTTTATTATTTTTATTCAAATTTATTATTATTACTTAGCAACTAATTTGATAAGGTTAATATAAATCTTTAATAAAATTATTTTTATTCTTATATTTAAATATTATTAATCAAAATTAAAATAAACATTTCATTATTATTATTAACAATTTATAAATCAATAATAAATATATAAGAAATTAAAAATAACATTTAAATTAATTAAAATAATTTAATTTATAAAAATATATTTTTATATAAAACTCAATAATTTTAAATTATAAATAAATGTTATTATAATTAATCAAATAATTAAATATTTTAATATAAATTAAATTCATTTTTATTTATGGGTTTCTTATAGTAAACTTGAGTCAGTGTCATCTTAAGATACTGGTGTATTTTAATCTTTTATTTAAATATAGTTTTTTTTAATATTTTTATTTTGAATTTCAATTTGATTATTCTATTTTATTTATTTAATGCAATCAAAACTATTTTTAGTTATTTGATTTATTTGTTTTAAATGTTTATCACTATTAAACAATTGAAATCCTGAATTTCCTTCAAAAGGTTATTGAAACTCCATTTTACACCTTTTAATATAATTTTTATTTTTTTTTTTATTATCTTATTTTTGCCATCTTTAAATAATTAAAAATAATTGACTAAATAATTCTTAATTCTGAAATGATATAAAAAATTTATAAAATTCCTCTAACAATTATGAATTTAGATAAATATATAATAACTCTGAGTATTTCTCAATGATTGATAATAATAATTAATAGTTATGTATTTGGCTAACAAAAAAACAATTTCTTTTAATAAAAATGGAAATCGATCCCTAAATTAACATAAAAAAAATTAAATGCTTATTTTACAAATTAGCTAATTCATTATTACAAGTACTTGATGATAAAATAGAAAAGTTATCAGAATAACTTTCTAAACTATTTATTTAAAGTTATTGTTAATATTTTTCAGAATAGTTATTAATAAAGTTAAAGTTAAAATCTAAAGCTTTTTACAATATATTTTAATCCCCAATAGAATCAATTGAAAGAAATCCAGTTAGAAAATAAATTGAATTAACTCTTACTAATTTAGAAAGTTTATTATCTTATAAGTTGCAAAGCAATAAGGTTAATAGTTTTTGATAGAATTCAGGATATATTTAATAAAACATACATAAATATAGATATATATTTTATACATATTTCACTTTCTAACTAACTAAAATATTTTCCTGTAAAATTAATAAAAGGGATTTAGTTAAATCTTAAATAAAACCACTTTTTCTTTGTTAAAAGTTATCCTTTTTGCTAAAATATCTACTATCCTCTTTATCGTTAAATATATATTGCAAATATTCATAAAAAATTTCTAATAATATATCCAGTTTTTAAGGCATTTCTTCATAAATACATTAATAAATAGCATCTTTTATTTCTTTTTAATAACTAATTTCACTATCTATACTAATCAAACATTAAAAACATATATCTAAAACACTTTTCATTACTTCTTTACATTTCTTAATTTTAATTAATATAATAAATTTAATATTTTTATTAAATTAAATTATAATTTACTAAAGTAAGTTTTAGGGATTAAAAAAAGAAAGATTAGATTATTTAAATATTTCTTTTTTTGTGAGGAAAAATATCTTTATAAATTTAATTAAATTATTTTCTAGAAATAGGATTCATTCTTAAAATTTTAGACAAAATTTCCAAAACTAAATCTCCAACAGAATAATTTTAAGACAATTATATTTTCTAATAATTTTACTGATTTATAATAGCTTAAATACATTTGAGATATGAAATATCTTCTAATTATTTATCTTATTTTAAAATAAAGAGACATTTAGATTTAATGACATAATTTTAGTTGATTGCTAAAATAAATATATTAAAAATAATTTACCGACTACTAATTTATCAATATTTTTGATTTTGTTATTAATATTAGGATGAAATTTAATTAATTCCATGCAAAATTAATGGTCTTCATCTTCCAAATTAGAAAATTAATCAATACTATTCATTATTTAAGAATTATATTATTGTTTTTAAAGAATTTCTTTTACAAAGTCAATCAATTCAACTTAAGAACTGAATTTGAAATTATTAATTGTGATATCTATATCCTACTCTTTTTCCTAAATGTTTCTAAATAATATAAAATAAATAATAGATACTTAGAAATCAAGTTTTCAAGTAAAACTTTAAAAACTTAAACTAAAAAGTTTTGATTTAAGGAAATAATGTTCATAATAAGTTTTTCGAAAATATCGAAACAAGACTAATGATTTTAACTATCGAACCATGGAATTTTTCTAAGAATAATATTTACTATATTGGAAAAAATTGCTTGATCTTTTTAAAATTCTAGTAAACATTTCAATAGAACTTTACCCCAAATTCTTATTTTCTAGCTTTCTTTGTCTTTGTTAGTTATTTCATTCACTATTTGGTTTAGCTTTACTTAATTATTCTATTATTATTTAAATCAAATTACTTCTTAATACTCCATCAATGCTTGCTTTGTGAATTGAAAAAACTTGTCTTATTTCATTTATTCTGTTATCTAATTTTCATGAATCATTTTTATATCAATCTGTAAATATTATAAATATCAATTATTCTTTTTATATTATTAGTTAATTTATTATTAAATGTTTAAGAACTATTTGTATATTATAATAGTTATAATTTTAAATATTAATATTATAGGAATAGAAATAAATTGAGAAGGATATAAAAATGTAAAAAGATTCTAGTTTTTAACTATAAAATTACTTAAATAAATAAGTATTAATGAACATAAACGGAGGAAGATAAATAACGGGATTGATAAAAAGTTGTGATGATTAAAATAATTTGATAATGGATAATTGCTATCAAAATTTAAGAGGTAATTTAAAATTGAACTAATATAAGACTTAAATGACATAAATTTAATAACAGAGAAGAAACAGTACATCGGTCTGGTAGTGGTGAAGGGAAACATGGTAATAAATATTAAAAATTATAGATAATTGACATTTGTGAGAGTACAAATATCGTACAGATTGATAATCCATACTTGTAATAATAAGAATGAATAATCATTAATATAAATATAATTTATGATAATATCAATAATGGAAAATTTATAATAGTAGCTAATAAGATTAAATAATAAAATAATAATAGAAATGAGGAATAATAAATAATCAAAGTTTTAAATTTTAAGATATATTAACAAAACTAGTATTTTTAGTGTGTTTGATCTACTCCTACACTTTTGTCTTGAGACTTGACTTTTATTAGTTAAAGAAGGAATTATTCTGTTTTTTGTAAAGCACATTATTACTCTTATTCCTGTTAAGTTCTTTTTTAGGATCCTTGCTGTTAGTCTAATTATTACTATTATTTTTTATTATTGTGTTGTTAAGATTATTGTTATGATTGTTGATATTTATATTATGAGATGGAAGATACTTTCGGTTAAGTTCTTCCAAATTAATAATTTAACTTTCGTCTTACTTCTTATATTATTCTTCATCATTATCGTATGTATTGTGAAACTCGTTGTCTACTTCTTCTACCACATTGAAACTATCTCAATCTGAATTATTCATCTCTTATATTATCTTTTCTTAATTTTATGATATATTAAACTATTCCATTCCTCTATTAAATGACTCATTTGTTGCTGAATATTATTAATTTGTTTATGTTTTTACTTAAACTTATAAATTCATAATCTGTTTTTGTTACAATTTCTTTAATTCTTATGATGATTATTTTTTTATTTTTAATTATTAAGCTTATTATAATTTTTATTATTATAACTAATTTTATTATATCTGTTATTATTATTACTATAATTATTCAGGTAAATGAAGTTCCTTAATCATATTCTTTTAATTTTCTGGTAACATTAAATCAATAATATCATTTTCCATTTGTTATAATTCTTTAATAGTAGTGGATATTTTAGAGTTTTCAAGATTAAGAATATTTTTAGTAATTATTTGAATATTATTTTTGTATTACTTATCAATAATAGATTGATATTAAGTTTAATAAAGATCTAATTAAGGAATAACATAATTAGGATTGATATCAATTTTTTTCAAAGTTAATTTTTATTTTAAAATATTGATTTAATTTTAGAATTAAAATTACTATTATTCCATATTTTAGAAATGAGATAAGTTCTAATACTTCCTCTCTGCTATTTGAAGATTAATTTTAGTAAAAGCAGAAATGAAATGATGCTACAGCTTAATAAGGTCTTCCATCTATAAATGTTAGAAATCTAAATTAAAATAATTAAAATAATATACTTGCGTTTTCTTTATAAATCTATACTTACTCATATTTCTCAATAAAATCATTCTACAAGTCTTCATAAGTCTTATACACATTTTTCAATTCTTAAAATATGTTATTTATGTAGATTTTGCTTTCTTCTTTATCTATTTTTATTTCTCGTATTATATCATTATACTCTCTCAATTGTTAATCTTAATCATTTATTATTTATTTATACTCTTCTTAAACATTCTTCAGCTTTTTATAAATCTAGTAAACTTATTTACCTTACATATCATATAACAAATCTTTCCATTGAGGTTTTAGTCTGTGTTTAATTAGATTATATTTCAATACATTTTCCCTCTATTTACGATTGATGAGCAGAATTCCTGAATACTAATTCATAACATCTGTATCTATCTAATCAATCATTTGAGTTTATTTAATGAAATTGAAAATTAGTTGGCCATTAAGATAATTAGTATTATTATTAAGTGAGTTATTGTTATGATTATGATTTAACGAGTTAGTGCTATTAAACTACAATAAAGAAAGTTTATTAATTTTTTAATTAGCTTATTAAAGTTTGTCTTATAAAATTTTAAGCTAAAGTATCAATTGTTAATTATCGGTGATAAGTTAATTAGTTTAAGCATTGTTCTGACTCTGATTTTGTTCTTTAAGAATGAGCTGAGACTTTAATTCTTTGATAGTTTATTGATCTTCCAACCTCTGCTTTTCTAACCTTTATATTTTGAGTTCATACTCATTGATAAGAAACTTAATAGCTTCATCGTCATTCTAACTCTGAATGTTAGCGTGAATATTATTCTAGATAGTTTTAGCATTGGCTCCAAATCTTAAAGTGCTAATAGTTTATTCCATTTAAGATAAAGCAGGAGTAATGCAGAGAATAATGAGGGTTCTACTGTTGCCTCCTAAAGAAGATCTCAATATTTTGGTTAATGGACTGTTACGGTAAGGAATGTGTTACGATTTACCTTGGGATTTGAGTTGAATGACGAGAGTGAGAAAGAAAAGAGAACTATTAATATGCTTACCTTCCTCCACTCTATTCTTTACATTCTCTTACTCATTCAACTACTGAATCTCTAATTGATTCAAAACACTGTCCAATTTGTAACCTTGATAATGATTCGACACTTTTTCACTTCCTGCTAAATCCACAAAGTTCAACAATGCTTCTGTAATAACTACTCCTTTATCCTTTTTTAATTCCTTATCGTTTCCTTCTTCATCATTATCATCATCATCATCATCATTATTATCTTTCTAAAAATCTTCTGTTTTCCTATTATTGAATTACATCAATAACTCAGCATTGTTCACATTTGACATTCTTTTATTAGCATTATTCAATAACATCTCCTTCCTCTATTATTAAATAATAGCACTAGTTATACTTTTAATATACAATCTGAATATAGTATGACTCCTACTACTGTTGTGATTCATCTTTGTTGCTGCATAGTGCCTATTCTGCTCACCTTAAGTCAGATATTCTAATATTTCCTATATACTGCTAACACTCTTTTAAGTAACATTTTTGATATAAAATTCTTTATTATTGATATCCTCATTAATGAACAACTGTTGATCCAACTATTCCTATGGACCTAATAAATCATAAATCTTATCATTATAGATCTCAACATACTCTATAGTTAACATAAAGGTTCTTTCTTGATCATCTTAAATCTTACTAAAAATATCGGTCAACGACATTATTAATATTCCACTAGATGAAGAAATGTTATCTCGATAAAATTGACTCAGACTCAGCTAAGGATCTCCTTCAACATACTATTGCTATTATTATTATAATGGTTCCTCATTATAATTATGCTAACCGATCATAGAATAGGTCTTTCCTGCTCCAGTCTGTCCGTACATAAATATAGTTCCATTAATTCCCTAAAGTGATGATAAAGCTACATTTTTACTGCATTGTTCATATACCTACTTGTTACTTACTTTCCAATCGAAACAATGGTCGAATGTGAACTTTATTCGACTTGCATTTTCTTTCTTCTTCTAGTCACATATTACTGTTTCATTTGCATATATTGTTCGTCCTTTTTGCACTTTCCACATCTCCTAGTCATTTCTCTATATTTCTTTACTGTTTAAAGGACGCATTCTTACTGCTACATTTATGTTTTCCATATATTTTGTATTATATGTTATTATAATTAATCACATTCGAATCCTTTTTATATTTTTATTGATATTTCTGCTATTTAATTAGTCATAACCGTTGTTCATGTTGAGTTTTATCTAGATCATCCCGGTGTTGTTGAAAATTTGTTATTGTTCTTAAAATACTTTTTATGATTGGATATTATTTATAATGTTAGGATCTACTTTTATAGTTCCATACTTCTTCAGTTATGATTTATTCTAAAAAATAACAACTCTGTTTTCTTTGTTTTCCTCTTACTTTATTTTCTCCATTCTTTTTCTTAAAATCCTTTACTCTTTAATGTTTCCAAGTTACTTATCAATGTCTAGTACAACTTCATCATTACTTATTGGTTGATTGTATATTGGTGATTTATTATCTGTCATTTATATTTCCTTAATATTTATTTTTTATGATTTAGCTCATTCTTTTTCATCATTAAACTTTAAATAATAATTATGATTTAAATGATTGTCTTTTATATTTATTGTTATATCTTTTAGTTTCATATCTCTCAGATTTAATTCTTATCCTTTAAATAGTTTAAACTTATTTAAATTAGTTTGTTATATAATATTATCTTATGTTTTGTTAAGTAAAGATTATTATTAACTTTTATTTTGCATATCCTAACTCCTTTTCCTGATTTCAGTTAGTTTCGTATCGAAATATTATTTCGTCTTAAGATGTCTTGACAAATCAAAGCAATTAAAATTTTCTGATTGGAATTAAGTTTATTAGTAAGAATGTTGTTCTAAATATTGGTTAGAATAATACATAATTAGTATAATAAATAATTAACTGAAATATAAAATATAAAATCACTTTTTGAAGTATAAATAACTAAGTGGTAAATAAATAGAATTTACATTAAGAAGGTAAGAAAAACTACAAAGTAAGTTTTAAGTTCTAGCTATTGCAATAAAATATTGATGAAATCTGCAATAATTTAAGCAAAAGAGTTGATAGGACTGGTTTCCATTTCAGGGTGCAATTGCATACAACGATAAAGTTCATTACAATAATTTTCTAGCACTGGTCTCCTAGTGATGGGTTCACACAAATTGTCTAATGATAATAAATAGGATTAAATAATAATAATAATAATAATAATAATAATAATAATAATAATAATAATAATAATAAAGATAATTATCACCTAAATAATCCTATTTACACTCTTATATCTTTAATTTTAGTTCTTGCTTTTACTTCCATTGCTTTTTGCTAATTTCATTTCCTAAAATCAATAAAAAAAACATTATTAGCACGAAAACAAGGATGATTTTGGATTATCCCATCCTATTATTTGACAAGTAATTCTGACTAGATAGGAATTGAATTTTGCTTTGAATATCCGTTAATTGTTATGATTCATCTATTTACTCTAGTTATTACAAATACTATTCTTTATTTTCTTAATGCTCTCCTGTAAGACTCAATGGTCTTATTTTTTATTCATTCCTATCATATTATCTATATCCTTCATTCTTATTTAATTATATATTATTACTTGTGCAGATTTCCTTTCCTGATTCTCGATTCTTCACACTTTCTGTTATTTTCTCTTCTTTTTAATTCTTGCAATATTCTACTACTCTTTCTCCATCTTTTACAAAGAAGTACATAAATTTCTCACTTTCTTTTATCTCTTTGAATTGTCTTCCCATTATATCTTCAAACTTATTTTCTTTATTTTTTTGTTGTTATTTTAATAGCATTTTATATTTATTAAATTTATATTTTTATATAATATTCATCATTTAAAAAATCTATCTTTCTTTTAAATTTTCCTACTTTTCTAATTTAAGAAATTTAATTTTTTTTCAAAACTTTATTCTTACTTATCCTTCATTATTTTTTTAAATTCTTTATCATCTTATTATGATTATTTTTCATCACTCTCTTATTACATTTTTTGTTTGTTATTTCTACTTGGATTATTTTAAATATAATTTATATCATTTTTATCTATTAAATATTAATTTTCTGTAAATAGTTTATTAAATCTGCTATCTTCGTTTATAGCTTATTTTAAATCCAAATTTCCCAATTTTTATTTTTTTTTATTTAGTTCTTCAAAATATTCCTAATTTATTTTCTTTTTCTTTTATTTAATTATTATTCTTTATGACATGCTTTCATTTAATTTTTACTTTATTTATTCTTTTCTATACCTAAAAAAATAAAACATAATAATTATAAAAATTATATAATATTAATTTGATAATAATGATGAAATAATATAATATTTTAATAATGATATAATAATATGAATGATAATTACTATTCATATTAAAAAGGATCACTAACCATTTTGAGTTTATTATATAGCTTAAGATGCATAAGATATCCCTACATATAATTTTTTAGCATTTTTCCACCAATTAATTCAACAGCTCCCAAGGCTTCAACATCTTAAAGTGTGAGAAACTTATATTCATCATAAATATAATGTGTATTAGTCTCTTCCATTTCCTCAGTGATATTTTCTAGAAAAGGACACCATTTGGGAGCATTGTCAAGAGCAGGGACAAAAAATTACCCAATCCTTTAAGTTTCTCCAGCGACTAAGAACAATCCACTATCTTTAACAAGAGTGGAGTGATTAATTTTATATCCCGGCTCAATAGAAGTGAAATTTGTGTTAGATTAACTAAGAGTGATTTTGATGAGTTTGGAATCAGTAGAAATAATGGTTTTTGTTTTGGGATGGAATTCAAGAGTATTAATAGGCATACGATACTGATGTTAAATATTCAGAATGGGAGTATGATTGTATCTAATATCCATTAATTGTACTAATCCTTAATCATATCCAATTAAATATTACAGTCCGTTATCCTCAATCTAGACACAACTGATTGGATGATCCTATTAAACACAGAATGCCTTTTTTCTCTATCAATAATCATAAATGTCTAATATTCCCTACTCTCCTCCTCCTATCAATAAATCTAAATATGAACTATAACACAATCCTTAAACACTCTAATTGGAACTCTCCATACTTTACATGAAGACTCCTTCCTCAAGATTCAGTCTGTAGATTTCAAAGCTATTTGCTCCAATCATCAAATCACAGCTGAATTTATTATAAACCATATTTCGGATATTTTTTGGCACTCTTGTCTTAAAATGTTTCCCGTATTATGCATGAAACTCAATTCCTCTGTCCTGACATCCTACTACAAATTTACTGTAATCTTCTGATAATGAAACTAAACTAATTACTTCACTGTCCATTCCTCTTAGACACTTCATTGATAAATCTTTTAAATCAAAAATTTTTATTTAGGGAGCGTATATTCCCGAAGCTAAAATGTAGTTTTAGTCTTGAGTTATTTTTACTTGTTGACACGATATTTTAAATTCAAAATCTTGAATTAATTCTATTCTATTCCGATATTCATTATTATATCTTAGGGATTTTTGTTCTTTTTTGCTTTGTTCATGGAATTAAACTAGAGTTTTGCCTGCTCCTAAATTGTATGTTTTTATTCCGTTTAATTCAGAAACTTTGTAAGACATTTATATCTATTTTCTAATATTATACTTCTATATATTATAATATATTTATTTTATCTCAAATATTAAATTTTTATTTTAGCCAATGTCTATATTAAAATATAATAATAATTATACTTCATAATAATAATAATATCAAATTATGAATCCAAATAATCTATTGAGATAAAAGAAATAAATAAAAAAAAAATCAGAATTTAACTAAAGTTTAAAATACTTAATTAAATTATAACTAAATTCTAATATATAAAAAAATAATTTAATTTTTTTATTTCTTCAAAAAACTAAAAGAATAATTAATATAAAAAGGAATATAAAACTTTTTAAAAATTAAGGAATATTCTATACTTATTTGTTTAATTTTTATTTGTAATTTGTTTTAAAATATAATTAGATTTAATTTTTAATGATTATAAAATTTAATAAATTATAAAATTAGATTAAAATATCTTTATTTAATATTATAATTTACTCAAATTAATATTAACATTATTATTTATTCTAATATGATTATTTATAAAAATTAAAAATGACATTTTGGTTTAAGCATTAATCTTTATAGACACATTTATTATAATTATTTTAACTAAATAAAACTTATTCTTTGATATAATTAAATAATTAAATAAAAAAATAATCAAATAAATTAAATTAAAAAAATAATTTAATAACTATTTATATTTAGTTTTATCGTATATTTAGTTTAGATTTAATAAATCAAAAAAAAATTCTTTAAATAGTAATCAGTTTAATATTTATATTATATTTAGTTATCAGATTATAGATATTTCAAATTATTTAGATAGTTTTTAACATTTTGTTTTCAATCTTATTATTTTAATCATTTTAAACTTTTAACCTATAAGATATCATTAAAAAAAATTTAGATTCATGTAAAAATATATAAATAAAAAACAATTGAAATATTAATAGTAAAAAATTGTAAAAATATAAAATAATCAATTTTATACATTAAGCAATTCTTAATTTGAAAAACTAAAAATAAATAATAATTGAAAATAAATTTTGATAAATAAAATATAAAACAAAAATTTTTAGGTATTAATTATTATATTCTATTATATAATTATACTTAAAAAATATTAAAAAGCTAAAATAAATATACATTTTATATAATAAATATAAAGATTTATTAAATGTTAATAATATAATTTTAAATTAAAATAATCTAAATATTAATAAAAATTATACTTATTATGTATCTATTTTAATAAAAAATATTCAAAGATTTTATAAATATTTGATATTATTCTAAAAATTATTCTCTAATGTTAATAATGAATCATAAAGAATTTTGTCAGTTTCTAATTTACCTTTATATCAATAAATTATTTATTATAATATATATTAATTATTAAATTAAAAATAGGATTGATTAAAATTAATAATTTTTTAATAATAAAAATATTTAAATAGAATAGATTATCATAGAATATATATATAACTTTGGACACTTAAAGTTCAAAGTTTTAGATAAAAAATAAATATTATTTTAATTATTATTTATTGCTTTTATAATTTTTTTTACAAAAAAATTATTAAATCAAATTATGATTAAATTATTTAAAATAAATAATAAATTTTTAATAATTAATATAATTAGGAATGGTTTGATACTTAAAGAGTAACTCTTATTAGAAATTAATAAAGAAAGAGATTTTTGTTTTTTAGATTATTATCTTAAATAAAATAATTAAATTAATGTTTAACACCAAAAATATTAGGTCCTCAATGAGACTTTATTGGTTTAGCTTTAAATATATATAAATAAAGTTAAACATTAATTTGAAGAGGTATTGGCCTAGGGTTCGAGTTTGGCGGGGTGAGTAGACTGCCAGATAAAGTTAAATGGAGGGTTTTGTGCAGTTTCCGCTCCTTAATAATCCAATTGGACTAACTAAAGAATCCGTAGCGCTACACAGCGACCTCTCCATAGGACCTTTAAAAAAAAATAATATGCTTAAATTAATAGTAAATAAAATTTACTTTAAATAATAATTTCTGATTTAATAAATGATCACAAAAATAAAAAAATTAATAAGAAAAGAATATATAATCAAATTGAAAATTAATTATAAAAAAAATTACAATACTTAAATTTTTTGCTTATTAAATAAAGATATAAATATTTTAAAATTAAATTTAACATAAAAAGGAAAAATATATATAGTATTCAAAAACTAAAAAGATAAAATTAATGTACTGAAAAATATAAAAAAGAGGTAAAATATAGAAGAATTTAATTAAAAATAATGTGAAATAAATATTAATTAATCAATTTGTATCCAATAATAATATTTTTATTTGATATGAAAGTAATAAGAAATTCATGATATGAAAAACTGACTAATTTCTAAATAACTAATTTTTTTAAAAATGGTTATTTAATAATATACTTAATTCAATGATAATCAATTTAGTAATAATGTTAGATTGATATTCTGGTTAAAAAATATAAAAGTTGATGGCTTTTTTTTATTGTAAATTCAAAGATCTAAATTATAATTTAATTTTAACAAAGATAAAATATCTGATAATAAATGAATTTTATAAAAATCTTGTAAATTTTCTTTATTAAAATATAGAACATGAACCTTAATTTTCTTATTTAGTTGAAAATATTTTTTATTCAAATTTAAACTCAAAAGTAATGGTTAAGATTTTACTTATTAAAAAAGTTCATGCTATTATTGTTTATAAACATAATGGCAAAAAAAATCTTAATTATCCATAAACTAAATAAGGTAAAAGTTTCTTTTTTTATTTAAGAATTAAAATCGTCATTTATAAATCGATATTAAAAACTAATTTTTTATTTATAATAATAAATTGAATAAAACATAAATATCAATTGAAATAAATCATTTTTAAAAATTTTATTCAAATAAAAATATTGGTATCAAAGAAATAATATTAATTCATATCCTATTTATAATAATATCAGCAATAAAACTAACAGTAATAAAGATAATAATAACAATTATAAAAAATAACAAAATTATCAAAATTTCTTACAGCATATTTTATTGATCATAAAAGAAAATTAATAATAATAGAAAATTAATATAGAAAAACAAAGTTCCTAATCACCAAGTAGTTTATAAATGAATATAATAGATTAACTTTATTAAATTAGCTAGATTAAATTTATGGAAAATTAATAAATTTTTTAATAGATAAAAATTATAAATGAATTATGATCTATTAATAATTTAATTGTAATTTTATGAGGAACATTAAAAAAAAAGACTTATATTTTAAAAATAATAATAATAATAATAAATAAAAAAAATTAGTAAAATATAAATTTTTTTTAAATAGATAAAAGATAAATATAGAAATAAAATAAAAATAATAATAATTTATTATAAATTAATAATAATTTTTGAATAAATGAAACAGCTTATAAAAATTATATTAATCAATTTATATTAATATACAGATTTTATTGATAAAGATGATACCTAAAACATTTAAATTTTAAAGAATTTAATATAAAATTTTAAACTCCAAGTTAAAGGTTAAATTTCTTCTTTATCTATTAAATTATTAAATTTTTTAAAATGATTATACATATGATGAATATTTTTATGTTATATAAGATTTAAATTTATAAATCACAAGTTAACTTATGAATTAAAAAATATTAAAGACAAAATAATAGAAAAAAAATAAAATGTATTTGATTTTATTGGTAAACAAGTATGATTGTTTATTTTAAATAAATTACCACCAAAATATAAACTACTTTTTATAGTAAAACCATTAAAGTTCAACAAAATAATTTAGATCACAAAAAGCTAAACAAATAATTATTAATTATAATTAAATTATATAAATAAATAATATCAATCATAATTAGATCTTAAATTATTTATGATTTGTTTTTCTGTCTAAACAATTTTCTTTTTATCTTTTTGAATTTTCAAGTGTTTTTTTGGCATCTTAAATCCATCTTCATCTTAATCTTTTTGATTTAAATTGTTGCTATTTCTTTAAGATAGTTTCTATCTTTCTCTAAGTTGCTCTTTTTCAATTTATAGTTTAAATTCTTATAATTATTGTAATTTTAAATTATCATCAAAATTTTAATTTTAACTTTTAATTTATTCATTTATTTTATATTTTAATTATGGTTTCTGTTCAATAACTGCATTTTAATAAATTTATATTTTTTTAATTTCTTCGGCCTTATTTTCTTTTTTCTTTATATTCTGTATATATGATAAAAAATCATTCTTTTATATTAAAAAATCAGGAGTATTTTAATTTTTTAATAGAATATCTATACTAGGTAAATTAGATTAATTTTACTAATTCATTCTTGAATCCAATAAAATATAATAATAAATAATAGTAATTTTTACAAGAATAAATAATATAATAAAACAAAAAGAAATAAAATATTAATATTTAAATATTAAAAAAAAGAGTATAAAAATGATACCATTAAATAAAAAAAAAAGCAGGAAATAAATTTGTAAAGATAATTAAGAAAAAGAATAAGAATTAATAATGTTTGAATACAAAGTATAAGAATATGATTAAAAAAGAAGAGTAAAGAAGGTGGGTAAGAAAAATTGGGGTTAAGAATCATACATGAAATACCGTCTAAAATACCGAATGCTGGAAGGTAATTGGTTAGATCAATTAGAACTAGAGGGAAAGGTGGACTGGTAGAAAGTTGATTGGGTTGAGTATATGAGTGAGTCGGAAGTGCATTGTGCAATTTGCATTGAGGATGAATAGGAAGTTATCAGTCCTGTCATTACAGAGTGTGGTCATGTTTTTTGTCTATTGTGTTACTTGCAGCATACTAGCTTAAGCATCAATAAAGACAGGTGTCCAGTCTGTAATTCTCTTTAGAATTAATATTTTCTCAGACCTGTAACAATCACCAGATTTGTTCCATATATCCCTACCAATAACATTATCTTTTAACTTATTCACAGCAATAAGCATAAAAATATTCTAATCCCTGCTAATAATATCCCTATCTTTTACAGGTTTAATCACAATAATCCTATTACTCCTTAAGAGCTTATTCATCTTTATCAAAATTATTTTTAAGCTATATAACTTATATAGGATCAATCCTTATCTTTTTATATTCAATATGCTGCTTAAATAATACTGGAAAAAATTGATTATTATAATGGATTATCTAATAATAACAGCAATAATAATAAAAATAATAATAAACAATTGATGGTGAAATTATGATAATTATAATAAGAAGAAATATACAGTTTTTATCAGGAAGAGAAGGGGTAACAAATATATTTAGATCCAATAAATTTCCGATACCTTTAAAAATAAAGCATAGAGAAAGGTTGTGAAATGCCACAATAGATAGAATGTATAATTGAAAATATGCAACAGTTGAGTTATAATGGTGAATTGCAATAAAGATATAAATTTCTGAGTCATTTGGGATAAGACATAGAGTTCCAGTTTGCCTAGGTAAATATTGAGAAGTACTTAGATAGCAAAATTTTATTGGAGCAGTATAGATTAGATGTCGGAGATCAATAAAGAAAGCATCAGGAAATAATCAATCTTAAGAAATGAGAACTGGAATTGTTCCAAGAAAGACTAACTAAAAACCAGAAAAAAAATTTAATGAATGCAAGTAATTATGATTAAATGTAGGAATATTATATTCACTATTAGAAATAGTTAGACAATATCAATTTGGAAAGTCAGTAATTATTTATTTCTTTTACTTATATTTAGATCTTAATACCCAGATTTAATCTCTAATCCAATATAAAATAACTAATAATAATAGTCATATTAATAATAATAGTAATAATAATAATAATACCAAAAATAATAGGAATAATAGTAATAAGTTTAGAAAAAAAAATCTAAAAATATAGAGTTAGATGAATTTCCAACTTTAGGAGAAGATATTAATCAAAAAAAAATAAATTTTCATATTAATTCTTTAAAAAATTAGAATCAAAAAAATGTAGAAAAATTTAATAATAAAGAAGAATAATGTGGAAATAATAAATGGGATAATCATTTTAATATTAACAATAATAATTGGGATAGTATTCAATAAAATAAATAATAAAATAATAAAAATTTAAATACAAATAATAAAATAATTAATGACAATAATAATATATTTAATACTAAAATAAAAAAAGAATAAAATAGAAAAGATTCAAATTAAGAGAGTGATGATTTTAATGAATACTTACAAGGAAAAGAATTTTCTTTAGCAGACATCTTAATAGTAAAGAAATAAGTGAAAAAAAATAATAAAAAATGAAAAAATATAATAAATGAATACATCATTTAATAATAAAAAATATAATATAATATAATAATTCATCTTAACATTGGTTCTGATCCCATCTATTTTTATCCAGTGATCAATGCTATAATGAGAATGAGAACATTAATTCCCATACAAACTACTGCAACTACTTATAATACAGTAGAGCCATAAACGATTGCAATCATACTTAAAATAATTAGATTAAATTACAATAAATAGAAGAAAATCCTTCCAATAAAAACATGTGCGAATTTAAAATACATTATGAAGAAACCAACGCTAAATTCAAAACAGACTATCATTATTCCTGATAATCTAATAAATTAAATTAGTTAAATACATAACGAATATATTAACCGTGATATAAAGAGGGTTTACTATTTTCAAATTTATCATGCTGAATACTCCTAATATTATTAAGCACAATCCCGCTATTATATTGCATATTTTCACTACAATTCCTAAGTCACACTTTATTGCCATTTTATTTTTATTTATTATTTATATCTTCTATTAATTAGTTTATAATCTATAATATCATCAGCTATTTTTACATGTATTTTATTATTTATATTTTATCATAATCTAAATTAATATATATATATAAAATAAATTAACATCAGTTACTTATTATCTTATTACTCTTTTTTATAAAGTCTCTAAACTTAATTGTCATATAATTGAGAAATTCGTTATACCTTAATATCATTACAAATTTATTTGAACTTAAAGAGTCGCTATATTATAAATCATCATCTATATAATCCTAAAAACTATCAAGTTAATTATTAACTTTTTAAAATAACTCAGTAATATTTTTATAAATTTAATTAGATTTTTAAACAGATGAAGTTATAGAATTAATAAAATTATTTTTTTAAAGACTATTTTGATTCAATTGATTTTTGAAGAAACTTGATTTTTCAATAGGTTTTTAATATATATTTTGATACTTGATATTAATTTGATGAGATTTAATTGATGTTGTTGGTTATATTTTTAATAACTTTTACTATTATTATGATAAAATGTTTTAATCATTCTAATAAGTGTACCTAAATCTATCACAAATCATAGCGACAATAATACTATGCACTACAACATAATGTAAGAATACATAACTAAACATATAAATATGAGAGAAAGAAATATTAGAAATATCAAGCGTAACTTCTTTAATAGAGTCTCCTAACATAACAGACCATAAGGTAGTTACTGTGGATGAGACAGTACTGAAATGATCAGTCTGATAAAACAAACTCATCCCGATAAAGAAATAAAAGAAATAAAATGGTAAAATACCCGTCATGAGTCTGATAATCTGGGGCATTGAGTAGCCTATCAAATAGGAAAAAGAACTGATCATGCTTTATTTAAAACTCAAATATTTCAACAAATTCAGACAGCTCAACACTGCTGATAATCCTATTAAATTTTCTAGCACTGAATCCATTTCCTGTCTGACTACTGTTTCGTTTATTTCCAGTAAGGAATAAAAGCAAGCAAAGATGTTCACAAAATTTGAAAAGCAGTTTAATAATAGCCATTTGTCAAAAAATAGCATCTTTTAAGAAAGGTTTAATTCATTCCAAGGTATTCTAGATTTTATTAATTAGGTTATATTTTTTATTTTTTATCTTTGTCTCTAAATCTTCATGTTTTGATCCAACTCATTTTGATTCATGTAAATTCGGGATTTCATATAAACTTTTAATGTTTTGAATACAAAAATAAAGTTATTAAATAATTTTATTATCGATAATGTTAAGATCACTAATGTTAATGACATGCTTTTATTTCCTTCATAAACGTTTTTAAACTTCAAGTCCAAATTTTTTTTATTGTAAATATATTATTATTTACTTATATAAAAAGTGCTTTTTATTATACCAATATCTTTAAAATCATATTTCAATTTTATATTCCATTTAGAATAATAAGTTTTATCTTTGTATTTTAGTTGCAAAAAAATATTCTGAATTTACATCTCAAAATAATCAATGGACTGTAATTATTTCTTAATCTATTTTGAATCATTAAAATCAAAGGGAGGAGTAAAATTATTCATTATGTCCAAATAATAAATACCTTGTTTTTTATTATTATTTTACCGATAAATTATTTTAAATTTAGATTCTATTTATGTGAGATTTAAATTCTAAAAAAAAAAATTCTATTCGTTTTAAAAAATGCTCAAAATATTTTTAAGATGTTCTTGATATTAATCCACAGAATAGAAATTATAATATCCTCTTTATTCAGGCTAAGTGTAAAGAACTGATGCGAATAGTTATATTTAGTCTTTTTCATTAGGATTGTAAGTTTTACATACGCTTATTGCTTGTAAAGAAGTAAAAATTGCAAGGAATATTTGTAAAAATAAATTCAAAGGCAAGATATTATATTTTACATATTTGTTTATTGGGTCTAGGCAAATAGAGTCTATTAGTTTTTCTTAAAAATTATCTAACTATTTTTAATTATTTGCAGTCTTTTCACTCTTAAAAATCAAATTTTCATATTAAACAGAATCATTATATCTAACTTTTTTATTGCTCAACTCAGATGATTTTATATTAGATTTCTTTTATATTAATTTTCTATTATTATTTATTGTAAATTTATAATTTTAAGTTTTTTTTTATATTTATTAATCGAATTATTGCTCAGAAACTACTATATTTAAATTTGAATCGTTTTAATTATCATTTCTGATTTCATTATTTATTATCATTTAATAATATATTTGTTTTATTAAATATAACTATTCATTAATATATCCTATATTTTCAATTTATTCTATACTTTTAATATTTATAATAAATATTTATAAAATTAATATTCTAATATTTTTGGTGTTTTTTTTTTTTAAAGGTCCTATGGAGAGGTCGCTGTGTAGCGCTACGGATTCTTTAGTTAGTCCAATTGGATTATTAAGGAGCGGAAACTGCACAAAACCCTCCATTTAACTTTATCTGGCAGTCTACTCACCCCGCCAAACTCGAACCCGAGGCCAATACCTCTTCAAATTAATGTTTAACTTTATTTATATATATTTAAAGCTAAACCAATAAAGTCTCATTGAGGACCTAATATT
>Ga0315908_10001176_pt1 | contig 20008 bp, 26 predicted proteins | sample LakEriMetagenome_12_FD_203520 | JGI IMG/M metagenome (GOLD analysis project Ga0315908, IMG submission 203520) | Freshwater fungal communities from buoy surface, Lake Erie, Ohio, United States - Buoy 4 MA124 | ecosystem: Environmental > Aquatic > Freshwater > Lake > Lake biofilm | place: USA... | reverse complement strand
CTTTTACTTTTCTGGAATTACCTAAATTTAAAAATGATATAAGCGCACTTGAGACCATCATTGAAAAGTGGATGTACTTTTTTAATCATGCCGAAGACACGGCTGAAGAAGATTTAGAAAAGATTATAGGTAGTGATCAGATTATGGAGCGGGCGTATGATGAGCTAAATCGGTTCTCTTGGAACGAAGAAGAGCTGTTGACCTATGATCAAGCCGAAAAGTATGAAAGCACCTATATTGCGTCTATGGCTCAGAAGTATGATGAAGGTGTGGAGAAAGGTGAGCAGATAGGAGTAAAAAAGGTAGCTATTAACCTGCTTAAATTGGGTCTTGATAAAGAAGATATCTCTAAAACTACGGGTTTATCCCTTGATGAAATCAACAAACTAGCATAAGCAAAATGACGACTGACAATACACCGACTCCTCCAAAAAAGACGCTTACATTAAAACTGAATGCGAATGCGCCTATTCCGGAAAAGCTACAGGAAAAGCTCAAGCAAATAAAAGAGACTTACCTGGCACCTGTCCCGCAAAAGAAGCCTGTGCCTCCTAAAAATAAAAAAGTGACCCCTCCTCCCGTTAAAGAAGTCCCTTTAACTAAAGCTGAAAAAAAGCAAAAGAAAAAAGAGGAAGCAAGACTAGCACGAGAAGCTGCAAAAAAAGCTATAGCACTTCGTCATGAAAAAGAACAAAAAGCCATTCAAGAACAAGCCCAACAACTTCGCTTCGATAAAATGAAAGAAGCATTGTCCTGGTTACAAGAGACATACCCATTGTGCTTTAATATGTTTGAGCCTAAGCCTCTTAAGCTTCACATTGAAAAAGATATTCTATCAGAGCTTCCCGAAGGTCTGACCTTTTCGCGTGTTCATGTTCGTGAAGCACTTGGTTATTATAGTCGTCGTCCTAAATACCGAGCTACCTTATCACAAGCGACCCATCGCTATAATCTGCAAGGTGAAGCAGTAGAAGAAGTGATCCCTGATCATCAACAGATAGCTGCGACAAAGCTAGCTCTGCATATGGAACGTCGAGAAAAAATGAAAGCTGAAAAGAAAGCAAAGTATGAAGCTTGGCTAGAAAGAAAAAAGAAAAGAGAAGCTTTCCTTTTAAAGAAGAAGAAAAAAAATGATCCAGCAACTGGGGGGAAATTAACGGTTAAATTGGCAGAAGATAAAATTAAATAAAAAACACATAACACCCACCACGATGTTGAAGATATCCTTCAAAAAAATTGTTTAATGATATCTTCAACTTAAAGTTTAAAATATCAACTTTACAGTCTTTAGCTATATTCCATTTTTTTTAAATATTAAAAAACTTACATCTATACAAACATACATGTATACATGTATGTTTGTATAGATGTAGAATATGATAAACACATATACATATAGTAAGTATTTAATACATGAAAGTTATATCAATTATTTCTCAAAAGGGTGAAGCTGGAAAAACCACGCTAGCTTTACACTTAGCAGTTGCATTTGAACATAGAAATAAACCATGTGCAATTATTGATTTAGACCCACAAGCAAGCGCCACAAACTGGAAAGATTACAGAGAAAAAAATGATCCTGTAGTGGTTTCTGCACAAGCAAGTCGGTTAAATCATATACTGTCTACAGCCAAAAGTGCCGGTGCCAAAATATGTATATTAGACACTGCTCCACATTCTGAAAGTTCTTCACTAGCCGCAGCTCGTATGGCTGACATCATTCTCATTCCATGCAGACCCGCTATACTAGATCTTCGCGCAATCAGTAATACAATTGACTTAGCCCGAATTGCAAATAAAAGCGTATTTGTAGTTTTAAATGCCGTTCCTGCGCGTGGGTCGTTAGCATTGGAAGCAAAAAAAGCTATAGAAGGATACGGTGTTGATGTTTCTCCCATTCACATTGTGCAGCGTTCTAGTTTTATTCATTCTTTGACATTAGGTTTAACTGCTCAAGAATATGAGCCAAAAGGAAAAGGTGCAGAAGAAATTAATCAATTATATAAGTGGATAAATAAAAAACTAGATATATAAAATATACATGTATACACTTATACATCTAGTATTGTATACATGTATAAGTGTATTAAAGGAATAAAAGATATGAAAAAAAAAATAACTTTAGCTTCAGCCTTGCACGAAGCTAGCGGGAAAAAAACTGATACTATCACATCTAAGTTAACAACCGTCAACAATAAGGAAGTATCTCAAGTAGTAGTAAGTCGGATGGGAAAAAAATTAGTTTCTGGGCATTTTGATATTGAGGTTTCACGACAACTTAAGCAAATTGCTCTAAATAATCATACAACGCTTCAAAATATTCTCGCAGAAGCATTAAATGATTTATTTACAAAATACAATCAGAAACCTCTTGCTAGCTAATATAAATTGTAAATATTTTGTATTAATAAATTTAAAAATAATTAATCATTACAAGTTAATTTTTTTGTTCTCTGTTTTACGGTATTAAGATTATGTTTCTTTAAAATTGAATACACTGATCCCTTTGAAACCTTAATACCCGAAGCTTTTAGTTCATTTGAAATACGCAATGTTCCATATTTAGGATTAAGATTAGATATATTTAAAACTTCCTCTTCAATATTTTCTATTAACCTTACCCCACCTCTTAAATGGTTCCTCAGTCCTTCTTCACCGAGTACATCATAAATCTTTTTCAGATTATAATATGTAGAAACATGATATCCCATGATTCTTGCTGCTTCAGTGATATTTCCTATTTCTTTAGCTAATTCTAAAAATCTAATTTTTTTTTTAATTTCTTCAGTGATAGAATTCATATATTTTATTTGCTCTTAATAACCATAGAAATTGTTGACCAAAAGTGTTGACCTACTATTTTAAATGAAGTATAAAGAAATATATCTTGAAAAAGAAGTAATTAAAACGAGAAAGCCTCCTGTTTTACAGACAGAAGGCTTTCAAGAAATTGTAAATTGCTTAAGGTATTTGATTAAGCTTTGATGAATCTATGCTATTTATTTAAAGTATCATACTTGTATTTATATACGAATGTATGATTTATGTCAACACCTTAAGGATTTATAAGCAACCCTAAGGTTATTTATTATGCGAGCTTATGATACAAATCCTTTAAAAAATTTAAGATCGGCTTTTCTTAAATTTTGGTCTATTAAAAAAATTAATAATTTAAACTTTCTCTCTTTCGAATCACTCTTTTCTTTCCAGCATTTGGAATTTCTATTTCTATTTCCCTTATCCTTAAGTTATAGAGTTTGTTTATCTCCCGTCCTTATAAAGGGAGGAAGATAATGATTTCTAATTTTGAAATTGATTTCGTCAAATATAACCCCCGTTTAAGCGAATCACTTGGAAGAGGGGGAGCGATGTTTGTTAATGCCCTTCAGTTCCTCTTAAACAATCAATCTATAGGTAAGCAGCAGGACGGGAAGAAATGGGTCTACAACACTATTGAGCAATGGGCTAAATCTTTAAAATATAGCAATAGACAGATTCAGAGGATTGTTAACACATTACGCGATCAGCAAATCATCTTTGTTAAAAAGCTTAGCCATTCTAAGGGCAACTCTACCAACTATTATACCCTCAACCAAGAAAGGGTAGGAGTGGTACTCCAGGGAGATGTCTCATCCTTAAAAGTACCCTTTAAAACAAGGAATGTAGAGCAATTATCCGAGCAAGAAAATCCTAAAAAAGTAAGTGACAAAATGTCACTAGCCTTAGGACATAATGGCAGTCTCTATAGAAAGAAAACAAACAAACAAATTAATAATAAATCTGAAGAAAAAATTAATATCTCTGCCCCATCATCGCAGATAATTGTTCCACACACTTTTGCAGGGGAAATGAATCAAGTCCAACAAGTCAAAATTAAAAAAATTGATTTGAAGAAGGAAAAGGCAGATGCGGATACTGTTTGTGAATCTCATTCTTCTCCTAAGACAACGGTAGCACAAGACATGCTAGCTATCTGGAACCATACCTTCGAAAAGAACTTAGCATCGATGTCTAAACAGCTCGCTCCCTTACTGGTAGCCGCTTATAAGCATAAGTTTGGTGCCGATATGCAGAAATGGAAGCAGTACTGCCTGACCGTTGCTTCAAGCCCTTATCTGACGGGGGAGAAGTTCAATCTTTCCCTGCTCTGGGCTTTGAAATACACAACCATTGACCGAGTCAACAACCATGAATTTGGAGTCAAAGAAATGATCATCTCAACCTATTCTAAAGCTGATGCCCTGATTCATATCGAAAATGTTAAAGAACCTGAAATTTGTAAAGAGGTAAGGGAAAAACTCCTGACGGCATACGGGGAGAAGGTCTACAAAGATTGGTTCGAAGAACTTCATTTTGAGCTGATCGGCAATGACATCTGCTTTAAAGCCAAGAACAATTTTATCAACGATTACGTCAAAAACAAGTTTGGTGATTTGTTTATCAAAAGGGCTGATTAAAATTTAAAGATAGCTGATCCCATATAAAGAAAATTAAAAGAATTTATGACTTCAAAATTTGAAAAAGAGGTTAAGTAATTGACTATAGATTTAAATATTTTAATGCAATTTTATGTTATTGCAGAAGAAAAAAGTTTTACTAAAGCAGCCGATCGCTTAAATACATCCCAGCCTGCTTTAAGTATCAAAATAGGCGATTTTGAAGATCGAATAAAAAAAAGAGTTTTTGATCGATCTAATTCAGGAGTTTCTTTAACTGCCCATGGAAAAATATTATTTGAGCATGCCAAGCATATATTTAATATCAATAATATGTTCTCTAAGAATTTTTTAGAAGATGATACAAAAATCGAAGGAGAGATAAGTATCGTGGCATTTCCATACATCGGAAATACATGGGTAATGCCGGCTCTTAAGGGATTTTTTGAACTATACCCGAATATAGATGTTGTCGTTCATATGAATTCAGATGATGTTAATCCTTTAAATTATGATGTAGGTATAGGATCTTATATCCCGAATCAATCTTATCTTATTCAAGAAGAACTTTTTAAAACCAGAACAAATTTTTTTGCTAGCCAAGAGTATTTAGAAAAAAAAGGCACCCCTAAAATTCCTTCTGATTTGGATAATCACGACCTAATTACTTACAAAGGGGAGCAATCATACTCTTCAATGAGAAGCATAAATATGCTTTTACAAGTGGGAAGATATTCTACCTCAATACCAAGACATCCACATATTGAAGTAGATTCTTTGAGTGGAATGGTAACTGCGGCTTTACAAGGATTTGGAATTGCGGAACTTCCTAGTTATAACAGTATTTTATCTTTACCTTTGAAAAAGGTGTTGCCGAATATAAAAGGTGATAATATACCTCTATGTTATATTTATCACGAAAAGAGAAAAAACTCAAAAAAAATACAAGCTCTTTACAAGTATTTAAAAGAAGTTTTTGATAATAATATATACTTACCCTGATAATTGGAACGCGCAGGTCTGCAGTTTGCGGTGGGGAGTATAATCGTAAGAGATTAAAAACATTATTACATCCTATGCCCACAAATACGGCAATAGGATGTAATAAAAAGTATTCCTTTATTTTGCTATAAGAATACAAAAGTGGGGCGGTGGAAGAACGGCTTCTAATTTTAAGTTTTTCATTTTTTTTATTCCTTTAAAAAATAATGTTTTATTAAATATATTTAACATTGAAAACCCATCTTAAATATAAGAAAGATTAAGTAAATTATACTTAAAATCCTTCTACCTCATAAAATAACAAAAAACATTTCTATAATATATATATGCATAAAATATATCTCCATATTTAATTAATATGGCACAGATTTTTGTATAAAAGTTATTTAAATTTTTAAAAATATTTGTTTTTATTTCAACAGTTACCTTTATGTTTTTTTATGAAAATTGCGGGTAAATATATTATATAAAAGATTTTATAAATAAATTATCTACAATTTTAATATATTTAAATTTTTAATACAGCCATAAAATAATAATATATGCTAAACATTTTTTAAAATATTATTGTTAAATATGATAATGAGTTTTTTAGGAAAAAAGAATGAAGCAGTCGGAATTAAGCAATTTAATTTTAGAAATAAAAAATTATAATTTATTATCAGCTAAAGAAAAATTATTATTTGATTATGAATTGAATACTTTATTTTCATCTAAAGGATTTAGTATTTCTATAGTGCAAAAAATTGCTAAATTCAGCGTTAATATGAATTTTTCTGCTTTTAATGAAAACTTACATATTAATGAATTCATAATTAATGATAATCAGAAAATAATAAATAAAAATCCTACTCTTTATGATACGATCCTTTTAGATATATTCTTATATTGCATAGATATTATTCATTTTATTAATAATACATATAAAAAAAATGACCTCAAACTTATATTAAAAAAAGAAGAAGCTGAACACTTTATACTTTTAAAGTCTTTATTTGATTGTGTTGAAGAAAAAAATAACCAAATAGTTTTGATATTAAAAAATAATGAAAATGAATATAATAAATTTTTTGAAATATCAAGCGAATCTCGAAGAAGAATGCTTCAAAGTTTATGGACGGTACAGCAAGATGCTTTATGTATAAGAGAATTTTTGCAAAGAAAAAATAATAGTATTATTTGTAATAATAGTTAAAAAGACAGTATTGGTTAAAAAGAAACCATTCTTAATTTTCCTATATAATTCAATCTTAATATTTCTTTTTATCTATGCACCATTGAAGAAATGCAATATCTAACTTGCTATTTGAATATTTTTGAGAATATTCATAAACCTTACGCACAACCTCAAGAGCTAAACTCAATGTTAACTCTATGTTTTTTGATTTTAAATAATCAGCTAAATTTTTAGAGCACTCTGCAAACAAATCTTCATCTAATGGAGAAGAATCACTTTCGATTTGATAACTTTGTGAATCATTAGTGGGAAGAAACTCACTTATATCAATTTTTAAAAATTTTCCAACCGCAAGAATTACATCTAATTTTGGCTCTTTAACCGTCCCATTAATAAAGTTTCTTAATGAAGATCTTGGTATATTTGAGCCTTTCTCTACTTCTGTATAAGTTAAACTATTCTTTTTAAGTATATAAGATAATCTTTTTCTAAGAATATTTGTATCCATTGATTCTCTTGCTAAATCCATTAAGCATTAAAATATCATATTTTATATCACATTACTTTTACAAAGTACATTTGTCAAATGTTCTACAAAATTAGGATAATAATAAAATACAAAAAATTGTACTTGTTATTAAAAATTGTATAATGTATTTATTGTAAATAATATATTTAGGTTTGTTTTATTAAATATTTATGAATGAGTATTTTTATGGCATCAGTACTATTAATCAACGAACCGCCCTTACAGGTGCTACCTTCCTTAGCGGTCGCCATAGGCCTGAATGAGGCCATTATCCTACAACAGATTCATTACCGGCTGAATCCTCGTTTTAATAAAACCTATTTTAAAGATCGGCATTGGGTCTACAACACCTATGAGCAGTGGCAACAGCAGTTCCCCTTTTGGGGTGAGAAAACTATCCGAAGAGTTATTGCTAATTTGGAAGACTCAAAAGTACTCATCTCCTTCATTACTCGCGATTTCAAGAAAACAAAATACTACACCATTGACTACGATCGCCTGAATGAGATCTCACAATCACCTACAAAAACCCCAGAAAACCTGAAGATTCCCCCATCTGGTCAATTTGACCAGATCGATCGGGACAAAATGACCCGATCATATATAGATACAGAGACTACACAAGAGAATACTCTTCCTCCTCTTACTCCTCCGGTGAATCAAGGGGGAAAGAAGGAGGAAGAGGAGGAGGAGGAGGAGGAGGAGGAAGAAAATATTCCTGAATTGATGGCTCGGATCTGGAATCAGCATGTCCAATCGAAACTGAACCTCCCACCGATCTCATACCTCTCCCCAAAACGCCGACAAGCTCTTAAAAGCTTGTTTGGCGAGGTCTTTCAAGAAGATCTGCAAGCCTTTGATGCTTACTGCCAACAAATTGGGACTTTCCGCTACTTGATGGGAGAAAACCCGAATAGGTTCCGAGCAAGCTTGGACTGAGTGCTGAATAGCGAGAATGCGTGTAAGGTTCTGGAAGGGGTGTTTTACGATAAACCGATTGCTGCTTCTGCATCACCTAATGCTTCTGCTACCGACAACTCACCCGAAGCGTTCCTCAACCAATTGCAACAGAACACCAAGGATCATCCGCATCAAACAGTCTGGCTGTCGATTTCCAAGGCTCTGGCGGATAAGCTCGGTCAAAGCACCTATACGTCGTGGTTTAGTAAGATTCGCATCTGCGATATTTCTGAAACTGCCTTGACCTTTGGCGTTGATTCGACGTTCACCAAGGATTATATCCGCTCCCACTATCTGACGGCTCTGCAAGAAGCGGTGCGCATCGTCAATGCGGCGATTAAAACCTTGAGGTTTGAAGTCAGTGCGTCCCCGATCGCCAACCCGTTTCCTGTATCTACCCCTGTTAAAGGAACTCCCTCCTCATGGATTTAACTCTTATCCATCAACCCGATCACTACGTCAAAGGCCGTAGTATCCAACCGATAGCCGTCATCGAAGATTGGGGGCTGTGTCACCATCTGGCCTGCGTTGTTAAATACCTGGCGCGTTGTGGTCGCAAACAAGATGCGCACCAAGACCTGTTAAAGGCGCATTGGTACCTGAATCGAAAGATCGAGCTTTTGGCCACTGACTCCCATCGCTGTCCTGTATCTGTTATCCATGATGAAGAAATCTCTTTAGCTTCCGTTCTTCATGACTGGCACCTTTCCTCAAACTTGGAGCTGGTGTTGTCGTACGTCAAACCGTCATTGTTGCGTGGCACCCGGTTCAACAACCTCAACCAAGCTCTCATTTATCTACAAGAAGAAATTCAAAATTTCGAGGAATGGAGACTTCCGTGAGTATTAAAGAACATCGAATCTACAAATACATGTCGGAGCCTTTACGAATCGTCGGTCTGACTCTGGATGAGATTGCCTTGTTTATGGGAAGCTTGCTGTTGTTCCTGTTTGTCGATGCGATCTTATTAAAGTTGTTTTTTATCGTTCTCGGGTCACTGGGGGTTTTTCTGGTGAAGAAGTTTAAGAAAATTGCCACCGGCTTTTCTTTGACGTCTTACCTTCATTGGGCTTTGGGTTTTCGTTCAGGTGTTTCGCGTTTGTGGCCTGAATCATGGAAAAGGAAATGGCGGGCATGAACTTTACCTCTTATAAAGCGACTTTACAAAAAACGGTGGCGCAGAAGAATCTCAGTCTGTGGTTATCGGTCGGATTGGTTTTATCTAATCTGTTACTGGTCAATAAACTGATTAACACGGAAGAAAAGTGGGTGTTTATTCCGCAGTACAATACCGACCGTCACATAGAGATGACGGCCTCAAGGTTCTCTGACGACTATTACATTGAGTGGGCAGGACAGCTTCTAAACTCTTTACTGTGCGTCAATCCGGAAAGCTTTGAGTGGAAAGTCAAACACGTCTTGGAAATTACCACCGAGCATTACGGCAGCTTAAAAGAAAAGCTCCTCAAAGAAGGGGAGAAGATCAAGCGCGAAGAGATCAGCACGGTTTTCTATCCCAAACAATTCCAAGTCCATCAACAAAAAGGCTATGTCGAGGTCTCAGGCCAGCACATTACCTACTTCGGGAAGAAATCATCGCCTGTTGAAACAATGAAAACCTTTCGGTTGTCATGGATTGTCTCCAGTTACGGCCTGATTTTGTTAAAAGACTTCACTGAAATAAAAGAAGAGGATTAATCATGAAAACGTATAAGAAAACAGTTTTATTGTTGAGCTTTTTGGTTGGAAGCTCAGTCCAAGCTCAACAAATCTTGGATCCGACACAAACCTTACAGTTCTCGATCTCAAGAGAAGGGATGACGCGCATCTCGATTGAAGGCGACGGGATTGATGACATCTATGCCTATCCTCAAGAATTCGCCGACAATATTCAACAGCATAAAAGCGGGCATGCGTTTGTGGTGGCGGAAGACTTGGATCGGCCGTTGTATGTGACGTTAGTGACCAAGAGAGGTATGGCACAAGATCTAAAGCTTGTCCCGGCTTCCAAGAAGGTAGAACCGATTCTCCTCAAATATGAAACGGCAGAAACAAAGAACAAAGAAATAGAAGAAGAGGCTGGTCAATACTTGAAGGGCTTTGTCCAAGGGATGATCCCACCCGGCTTTTACGCCGTTAAGATTGATGAATCAAGTCGCACCGCTGCTCTGGCTGAGGGTCAGTCGTTGGTGGCCACCGTTGAAGCCGCCCATCAAAATGCCCGCTACCGAGTCATTGTCTACCGTGTTCACAATACAACCAATGGGGCTTTACCGTTGGATCACCGCTTATTGTGGGATGGCCGTGACCTAGCGGCATCGTTTGATCAGTTACGCTTAGAAGCTGATCAAAGTGGAAAACTGTACGTTATTCAAAAACTTTAGGAGAACAATTTATGGAAGAAAAAGAAGAAATGGGTCACACGCCGCTTAAAGAAAGCAAGCTGAAGGAGTGGAGCAAAGTCGCTCTCTATACGGGGGGTCTCTGATGGCTCTTTATGCGGGAGCTAGCCATGCCACGTTTGAAGCCCAACTTGGTAAAGCCAGTGATTTAACGCTTGGCAAATTAGCGGGATTAGTCTTGGGAGGCGGTGCGATTGTCGGCGGCGGCCTACAAGTTAAAGACGGTAATATCATGAAAGGTCTTGGGATTATTGCCGTCGTTGCCATGCTAGGTATCGTCATTGCTTTGATTAAAGGTGATGCCATGTTTAAATTACTGGGCTAAAGCGCATGAAAAAGCTTCTTAAAACAATCAAACAAGACCTTTTAGGCAAGGTCTTTGGAGAAAGGAGGTTTCGCCCGAGCATTCGGGCAAAACAACTCTTGATCCTAAGCGGAACGGCGTTTGTCTTTGTATTGGCCGTGGGCGTGTATATCAGCTCTTCCTCGAGCAATGAGACGACGGTTCCGGTGAAAGAAAAAGCCTCTGACCCGAAAGAGGTCTCGAAGATGACGACACCGTTAAAACCGGTCGACGATCGGGATATCTGGGTGAGCCGGATTGAGAAGAAAGCGGAAGAGGTGAAGGAAGAATCGCAAGAGCTGCGTCAAGAAAACCGGTTCCTGCAAAAGCGGATTGATGTTCTGGAAGAGCTGTTTAAAACCAGAGATCCGGATTCTTTGAGATCCGGGTCTGATCCTCAAGAAGCGGGAAGCGTAGATGTAGATAATGAAACACAAAGGGCACCCGGCTCGAACCCTAACCCTTTTCCGGATCCCCAGGCTTTAAAGGCAAAACCTTATCCACCCCAAGGATCACTAGACCCGGAAGGAGACTCTGTTGAAGATCACCCGAAACTTTCGAAACCGAAAGCGCCGCACTCTTTTGAAGAGATGCAACCCTCCTCACAGAAGAAGAGGGGGGCAAAGATCGCCCATATCGGCGGCACGACGAGCCTCTCCTATAAGACGAAAGATCTTTACATGCCTGCGGGAACGTATAGCAAAGCGGTTGTCGTCAGCGGCTTGGCGGCATCGACGGCAACAAATGCGCAAGGCAATCCGCAACCGATGATGCTGCGGCTGGTCGATGACGGCAACCTGCCGCGTGGTTTTAAAGGCCGCGTCAAGGATGCGGTGTTGATCGGTTCTTGCTACGGCGATATTTCCAGTGAACGGGCTTATTGCCGCTTAGAGACGCTTTCTTGGGTCGAGGCTGAGGGAACAACGGTTGAAAAGAAGGTTGAAGGCTGGGTGTTTGGCGAAGACGGCCGAGCCGGTCTTCGCGGTGAAGTTGTCGATCGGTCAACGGATATTGCCAGAGAAAGCTTTGGTGCCGGCCTTTTATCGGCGGCCGCGAACTTCTTTAAAATGGAATCGTCGCGCAGTGTTTATCCGGTAAGTCCGTTCGGTCAAAGCAATGCGATGAGCAGTAAAGAAGCACTTCAAGGAGCCGGTGCTTCGGGGGTCGGGAGTGCGCTTGACAGATTAGCCGAGTTCTCGATTAAACGAGCCGAGCAAATGCAACCGGTAATTGTGATTGCCAGTGGCCGCGTTGTCGATATTGCCTTTAAAGAAGGGGTGAGTCTAACGGCCGAAGATCAAAGCGATCTTAAGACGGTTAACAGTCAAAAAGAAAACACTGAAGGAGAAGAGTAATGAAAAATGTAGTGAAAGAAAAGCCGATGTCGGTCAATAACACCGGCAATTTCGCCCATAAAATAATCAGTTGTTTTGTTGTTGTCGGCATGCTTTCGGGATGTGCCGGGAGCCCTGCCGCTGAGGGGAAAGGAATTTGGGGCGTCTTTGTTCCCGGGAAAAAGCAGGTTGAGAGAAATACCGAGAAAAATGCAGATAAAAATTCTGAGAGCATTTATGAAGCAGATCCGGGAATGGAACGGCTTAGTAGGGAAAGAGTGGCAACAACTCAGCGTCTTATCTTTAGTAATAAGCCTTGGGGGTAAGTCTGATGGCAAAAAATCAACGCGATCTTAAGACGGTCAACCGTCAAAAAGAAAACACTGAAGGGGCAGAGTCAATGGCATGCCGGTTGACAAAAACGAAGTTCATTATCTGCATGAGTCTTATCATGAGCCACTTAACCGGCTGCGGGAGTTATTCGAATAAGTTTGATTGCCCGTATGGGGAGGGTCTTGGCTGTGCGTCCGTGTCCAAGGTCAATAAAATGCTCGATGCGAATATGGTCGACACTGAAGACAAGCTCGTCTCCGGTGCCTCATCGCAGTCTCAGCAGCAGATTCCCATTTATTATGGACCGATGCGCCCCGGCCAAACGATGACCTTTAAGGGAATACCGGTTATATGATGATGAACCCTTCTATTTCCGACCGTCTTGCGGCGATGTCTTTTTATCCGCAGCTGCATCATTTGCTGCCCTATGAGAGCTATGACCCGAACACACAGCTTTTCTATAATGAAAACACGACAGGCTTCTTACTTCTGGCTAACCCTGTGGTCGGGGCAAGCTTTGAAGACCAACAGCAAATGAATGAGTTCTTTAAGCAAGAACAAAACTTGCCTGAAGGGGCTTCTTTGCAGTTTTTATTGTTTGCCAGTCCCCATATCGGATCGCAGTTAAAATATTGGCAAGAAGCACGTCGGGGTGAGATCTTTCAAAAGCTGGCGCTGCGTCGACGTGAGTTCCTGGAAGAGAAGGCGTACAAAGACGTTAATGATTTACTGGTTAGAGATTTTCAAGTTGTGATTTCTTATACGGTACCCGGACATAAACTAGATCCGTTATCTCAGCAACAAATTGTGACGACCCGAACCGAACTAAAATCCGTGTTAAAGACCTTAGGCATTCAGGCGCGTAACGGCAATGCTGAGGACTTGATTCGAGAAGTAGGTAATATTCTCAACTTTAAGAATGACGTTTATCCGCATCAAGGACAATGGAATGAACATGACTCCTTATCCAAGCAGATCATTGATCATGACAAGAATTTTGCGTTTGACGAAAATTCTCTGCTGTTAAATGACGGTCAAACGTTGTGCCGTAGTTATACACCCAAGGTCTCTCCAAACTATTGGTCACTGAGCAATATGGATCGGTTTTTAGGCGGGATGCTTGAGAGCCGCCAGAAGATCTCGACCCCGTATATGATCCATTACGGAATCTTTGTCGATCACCATCAAAACAAATCGCGCAGTAAAGTGTTTGCCAAACGGGAGAGCTTAGAAAACTCCCTCAAGGGAGGTCTGTCTAAATACATGCCGAACTTGCACGAGCAATATGAAGAGATCACGGATTTGGCAACCCAGCTGCAATCGGGGGAAAGGGTGATCTTGTCGTCTTTAAGCTTTACGCTTTTGAGTACGCCTTTAAAGATTCAAGAGCATGAACAGCAGCTGCGCTCGATCTGGCAGAGCTGTGGCTGGGCGTTTCAGCCGGCACGCTACGATCATCTGCCTTTGTTTCTTAGTAACTTACCGATGACCTGGACGCTGGGCGCGAAGAAAGGGTTGGTGTCCTCGACGCCGTACGGGATTGGGACGGATCTTGAAAAGATGAGTAAGGCCAAGAAGACGATCACCAAGGAAGCGCAGAACATGCTGCCGCTACTGGGAGAATGGAAAGGACAAAATGCGCCCGGGATTCCGTTGATGGGAAGAAGAGGACAGCTATTCTTTTGGAATCCTTTTTCCAAAGCGTTTTTGCCCGGCTCTAGTAATGCGCAAACAGACCATAATTATAACGTCTGTATTTCCGGGGCTCCGGGATCGGGTAAGTCTGTTTTAATGAATGAGATGATGTCGACGGTGATGGGCGTGGGCGGGAAAGTCTTTGTGATGGATATGGGACGATCCTTTAAAAAGACCTGTCAGATTCTTGGAGGTCAGCATATTGAGTTTGATATCCGTCTTCCGATTAGCCTCAACCCTTTCTCCGGGGTGCCCACCGGCAATGACCCGGATAGCGTTGAAGAGCGTGAAGAAATGCTGGCAACCATCTGTCCGATCTTTCAGGTGATGGCGGCGCCGAAACAAGGAACCACTGACCTTCAAAATTCCTATCTTGAACAAGCGGTTCGCTACTCCTGGGAAAAATACGGCAACAAATCTTCTGTCGATACGGTGAAGGAATTTCTGGACAGTCATGAAGATTTAGCGGCCACCAACATTGGTCAGACGTTGTATTCCTTTTCTAGTAAGGGAACCTATGGCCATTTCTTCAATAAACCGGCAAATGCGAGCTTTAAAGAAAAACTGACGGTCATTGAAACGGATCATTTGAGGAACTATCCAAGCCTGATGGCAGTTGTGGTTCAGATGTTGATTATTCAGGTGAATCAGGAAATGTCTAAGGGGGATCGAAAAACACCTTTCTTGATCATTATTGATGAGGCCTGGAAACTGTTAAGCGGTAAGGGCACGGCAGATTTCATTTCTGAGGCGACAAGAACGGCGCGCAAATACAAAGGCTCGATTGTCCTCGGGACGCAGCATTTAACCGATTACTTTAAGCCCGAATCTCCCGGAGCCACGGAAGCCTTTAACTGTTCGGCCTGGAAATGCATTCTTTACCAGGAATCCGATGTGATCACCTCTCTTAAACATCACCCGCAACTACAAGGATTTGTCGATACGGAATATAAGGAGGCCCTGCTTAAATCGATTCACTCATCGCCGCCCCATTACTCGGAAATTGCGATCTTTGGACCCGAGGTCAACGGGATTGTCGGTCGTCTTCGTCTTGACCCGTTTAGTCGTCTTTTATATTCAACGAACGCGGAAGAATACCGCTTGATCGAAGAGTATATCAACCAAGGCGCCTCGATTGAAGAAGCGATTGAGTTGGTGATGGAGATTCAAGCGGGAACAACTTCCCATGCGGCCTAAGATGAGCTTTCTTGTGTTAATGACGCTGCTTTCAACTACCCATGGATCAGCCAAAAACCTTGGCACCTACGGGTCAGTGTTTAAGGTGGCGGAGATCAGTATTATAGAGGTGATTCAGGGTCGTCTTCAAGCTATGGAAAAGGCGGGAAAGATGGAAGCCGTTCAACGAGAACTGCAAGAAAAGGTCAAAGATAAAGTCAACAGACCAACGTCCGTTGAAGGGATGACAAAGGCCAAATCGAGGAAAAAAACAAAATTCGATCCGACCTTTGTCGTCAGCCAAAACATTAAGGACAATAAAGGAAACCTTATTGCTTCAGAAGGGGCTTCTTACAATCCATTGGATCATAAATCTTTTGGAGAGCCCCTTATTTTTATAGATGGGGATGATCTGCCCCAAGTTCAATGGGCAATCTCCAAAGGCGGCAAAATCATTCTCGTTAACGGAACGCCGTTAGAACTCAGTCGCGTCCACAAGAAAGCCTTTTACTTTGATCAAGGGGGTGCGTTGACGGAAAAGCTAGGTATCACTGAGGTGCCGAGCCTTGTTAGGCAAGAAGAAAAGCATCTCGTGATTGAAACAATCCCTCTAACATCCGCTTCTTTGAAAGGAGAAGGTCAATGAATATATTTAAAAATTTTAGTTTGATGAAATTAAAATCAAACGTCAAAGCAGTCCGTCCCACAGCTTTGGGATGGGTAATCATTATCGGGTTTATATCCCTTATCACGATGACGGAAGCGGCGAAATCTTCTATAAATCTACCGATGATCCCTGATGATTCTGTTTGGAAGTTATTAGTTGAAAGGGGTGGTTTTTTTATTGCCGCTGCTCTCATGGGTATAGGGTTAGGAATACTCTTACAAGAGGCACGTTCAGAGTATCTTCATCTAAAAATGCTAAAAATATTAGATAAGATTTTAAATGGTTTTTTTCGCGGGTTTTGTGTTTTTTTTCTGATTTCCCTCGCTATGAAATGTAGCCTGACAGAATTCAAGCAGTCTGCCTGTTTTAATGGGGATCAAGCGGATAAATGGCTTTGTGAGGGCACTTTGATGCTGATTGTCAATGGAATCATTTGGTTATTTGTCCTAAGTTTGATTGCCTATGTCACCTCTCGTCCGCGCTTTGTTGCTGCCCTTTATCGATGTATGTTTAAGCCTTCCCCTTCCCAAACAAATACTCAAAGCCAAAATCTCGTGCTTGAGGCCATTCCCTTAAATTCAGCCTCGGGGAAAGGAGAAGGTCAATGACCCTATTTAGAAATTTTAGTTTGATGAAATTGAAAGAAGGGTTGAAATCGAGAAATTATGATGTCCGCTTTCTTTGTGACATTTTTATAATAATCGCCATTGGCTCATTAGTAGCTCTTGTGGGAAGAGTGTATTTAGAGGTCATTCTTGCTATTCTCAATATATATTTTCAAACAGGTGACTTCTTGTTATTGCGCATTGCGATGGGACTACTCATTTTTGGATTCATTTTTTTGGCAATAGGATTAAAAAAATGGAAAATGACTCTGCCCTTGAGCTTGGTTTCCACTTTATTAGCCCTTCTTTTTTACACTTTCCAACTCCCTGAGTTTCCCGAGTACCGGTTTCAAAAATTACCGAGCCAAGAAGGTGAAGAAAATAAATATGAGATAAAGGAAATTTATCGCTCTTCTCAAAGCTCACTATTAGAAGGAAATTCAAAATGAAAATTTATCAAAAATCAAACTCGGCCAAAACCTATAACTATCGCAAATTGCTCCCGTCAAAGATTTACCGGGGCGGCAATATGATGGATCTTATCCCATTTTTTGGAATGATTTGGCTTCTTTTTGAAAAAGCAGAATGGGTCTTCTTCTTAAGCTCTTTTGGAATCATTACCGGGATATTGATCTTAAAACCGGTTTTGGAAGAGGATCCCGTCATGAATAGTTGGAAGCTTTCTTGTTTCTTTACCTCCTTATCGATGATGACTCTCCAATATGGTTTTTTCCTCGTCAGCCCCATTTTATGAACCGGGAAAATAGTCCGGTGATAAGGGAAATTAATACCAAAGCATCAGAAAAAATAAATCCAAAAACAAGGACTGTAGGATCATTTATCCAACTTCCTTTTTTAATAATTAACGCAAGAATATCAGTCAAAATGCAGATTATCAAACCAAATTCTCCTAATCCATCAAAAAGTCCAGGGATTCGATTGACGGGTTCACTATGTTTCATTTGTTTGTCCATTTTTCTTATCTTGTGTGATTCTCCTGCCCATGCTAAATGCGTGGGACGGTTTGTCAACCCGATGACGGATATCTGCTGGAAGTGCATCTTTCCCTTGAAGATAGCCGGTGTGACCGTGGTGAAAGGCAATCCCAGCCCTGCAACCACGAATGCTCCTTTGTGCTTGTGTAATCGCCCCGGCATTCCTTTGCCCGTGCCGGGAATTCCGATTAGCTTTTGGGAACCGGTGCGCTTGGTGGATGTGACCCGTACACCTTACTGCCTAGTGAATATGGGCGGTGTGCAGATTGCTAACACCGGGGTTCGAGGTCGCGGTGATGTTGAAGAAAACACCAATGACGGTACCCGCCATAGCTTTTATCATGTTCATTGGTATGTCTATCCGATTGCTTACTGGCTAGAAATCCTCACTGATTTCTTGTGCCTGGAGAACTTTGCCGTTGACCTTGCCTATCTGACGGAACTGGATCCCTTTTGGAATGATGATGAGAAGTCGTTCATTCTTAATCCGGAAGCGGTGTTGTTCGGCAATCCGTTAGCCCAAGCGGCGTGTGCGGCCGACTGTGTGGCGGCAACTGCTGATCTTCCTCGCAATGAGTTGTTCTGGTGTTCGGGTTGTCAAGGCGGCCTCTACCCTTTTACCGGGACAATCAATGATCACATGGGCGGGATTCAAGCAAGCCTGCTGATTACGGGAAAGTTCATGGCCAAGCTGCACCGTGAAGGCTTGTTGTGGGGCACCTACGGGGTCAAGGGGCTGTGCGGTAAATACCCGATGCCGATCATCAAGAAAAATATGTACCGCCTGCAGATGACTTATCCGATCCCGACGACACAAAATTGTTATCCCTTGGGTCATACGGAAGTGATGTGGCAGGGAGGCAAAGAATATCCTTATACAGGGTCAGATTTTGGCTACTTGGTGTGGCGCAATCGCGACTGCTGTCTCCTTTGAAAAATGAGGTAATAAATGTTTAAAATCAATAAATTAATAGTTTACGTATGTTTGATAAATATCAGTTTTTCGTTTAGCTGTCAGGCTGATTATTTACCGGTATCAACGCTTGCAAGCGGGGATTCTCTGCATAAGAAAAAGGGCGTGACGCAAGTAGATTTAGATCAGCCGGTCATGAAGGGGAGAGAACCTCGTCGCAAAGACGTAGAGCTTGCCCGGCAAGTCATCAATGAATCAGCTCATTGCACTGATCATGGCTTAAAAAAAGAGGCCAAACAATTGGTTGGCCAAGTAAGCGATAGTTTAAAGAAAAGTAAGGTGCAGTCAGACACAGCAACATTAGTCACTCAAGGTAAGGCCAACTGCACCCAATGTAAGGGTAGCTTGATGTCTTCGCAGGTGTCAACCCCTGAAAAAAGTCATTCTTCGCAAGAATTGATCATCTTTGTTTCTGAAAGCGTGCCTACTGCCTCCTTAAAGGCGCTGTTTGGGCAAGCGCAGTCTTTGGGAGTCTCATTGGTGTTTCGCGGGTTAATCGGTAATTCTTTTGTGAAGACCAAGAGCTTTTTCGAAGAGCAACAGATCAATGGTGAGGTGGATCCGACTCTTTTCGAGAGTTATAAAGTCTTTGAAGTCCCGACCTTTGTGCTTCGCCAAGGGCAAGCCTTTGATGCGGTGCAGGGGAATATCTCTCTTCAAGAAGCGCTGACCCTGTTTAAGAATAAAGGCGATCTGAAACAACAAGCAGATAAACTGCTTACCTCAATGAAAGCGTCTCGTTCATGAAGTTGGGGCACTTTCTTCTTTCTCCCCTATTGATCTTGCTGATAGTGACGACTTGTGGGGAAGCCGGTGATGGAACCTCGTATGCGCAAGGGACGGCATTGGCTGTGGAAAAAACGAAAGCTCTTGAAAAACCCGATGTGAAAAATGTTCCCGGTTATCAAGATCCCACCGTCTTTGCGGGATCGATTACTGAGGACAATATAGACGTTAAAGCCCAAAACGCCTCGATTACGAGTTCAGAGGCCAAGGATTTAAGAGAGAGTCACATTAAACGGCCTCGCTTTGATTTAAAGGCCACAGACCCGCTGTTTGTCGACGCTGATACAATTGTTACCAACCCCGAAAAGTCTTTGATCTTAACGGCTCAAACGAAAGTTCTGCCTGTAGGAAAGACGCAACATACCTGTACCAAGGGCTATGATCTAATGGAGAGAAAGTGCCTGTGGACAAAGGTAGCGGTAAAAATTAGTGAGCGTATAGAAAAAAAGAAATACGTCATTCACATTTCAGCGTATAAGGCAAATCAGAGAAACCAAACTCATTATAAAAACTTTATGAGTTATCTGACCCTTTCAAGCATTTGGCATAATAAGGTAACAGGCAATAAAAGAGGCGATCGCCCGGGAGGATATTT
>Ga0315908_10001173_pt1 | contig 20017 bp, 15 predicted proteins | sample LakEriMetagenome_12_FD_203520 | JGI IMG/M metagenome (GOLD analysis project Ga0315908, IMG submission 203520) | Freshwater fungal communities from buoy surface, Lake Erie, Ohio, United States - Buoy 4 MA124 | ecosystem: Environmental > Aquatic > Freshwater > Lake > Lake biofilm | place: USA... | reverse complement strand
GCGGTCGCCGGAAATCTGGATGGGCACCATCCGCAAGAAGCCAGCCGCCGTGATCGAGGAGGAAGAAGAAGCATCGGCCGAGGCTCCCTCTGGTCAGCGCGAATTGGAAAACCGGGCTGCGGGTCGTCGCAGCGAAGCGGCTCCTTCCGGCGGCACTGGGGCGACGGTTCCCGCCGGGAAGAAAGAAGCGGTGGTTCCACCGAGGAAGCCCTGAGAACCCGCGGAAACCGAGGGACGGGCAACGTTCACGGACGACGGCGCAGCAGGCGCATTTCCTCGCGGCCTTCACGGCCGGCATAGGCCACCGTGGGCTGCCAGCGCTCCACCAGTTCGAACCGGTCTGCGAACATGGCATCGAGCGACTCCGTGCTCGTGCCGAAGGGCGGCCCCTGTTCCTGGTCTTCGTGAGCCTCCCACGGCTGCAGGTAGAAGACGGCAAGCAGATGGCCTCCGGGCCGCAGTGCCGCATGCACGGCCTCCGCGTAGTCCGGCCGCCGTTCCCGCGGAATGGCACAGTAGCAGGTGTGCTCGAAAACCCAGTCGAAGGACCCGCGCAGCGGACCGGTCGCCATCGCAAAGAAGTCGCCCTGCAGAACGGAAACACCCGGCAGGCAGGCACAGCGTTCACCCGCAAGGACCACCGCAGCCGGAGCAATGTCGAGGCCGACAACAGCCTCGGCTCCGCTGCCCGCAAGCGCGGTCAGATCGTGTCCATGGCCGCAGCCCGGAACAAGAACCCGGCCATGCATCCGGTGATTCTCCAGCCATGCGACAAGGCCGGGGGCTGGTCCGCCGCGGTCCCATGGGGTTTCGTTGGCTTCGTAACGGGCCTGCCAGTCGACACTCATGACGTTCTGGAAGCATGGAAAAAGCGAATTGAAAGCACGAAGCGGGGCAGACAAGGTACCGCTGAATTTCCGACATGGCTGAACCTGACGATTCCCGGGCTGACCGCAGCACCAGTGCGACGCTGACGCTGACACTGGTTTCGCTGGCCGTGCTCATCGTGGTCTCGTGGGTGCTCCGGAAGCGTGCGGCGGGGCGTCAGCCTGCGCCGCCTGCGGCGACGGAACAGGCGAAGGTGTCCGCGCCGCCGCCGGATGCGGGCGACCCCCGGATTCCGCAGGGGGAAGACCGGCAGCCACTCAGCGAGTATCAGATTCTCACCCCCGGCAGCTGTCATCTCATGGACGATCCCGGCAATGGCGGAGATACCTTCCGGGCTTCGACGGCAGAGGGCACACACCGGTTCCGGCTGTACTGGGTGCGGACGGCCGCCGTGAATGGCGGGGATCCGGTGACCGCGCGGGAGATTACCGACCACTTTGCGCTGCGCGACGAGAACCATCTCCAGGAGGTCGCCAAGGATGCGGCAAAATTCAGTCTGGGTCTGCTGCGGGCCCGGCCCTTCCGTATGGTGACCCGATGGGAGAAGGAACCAGGAGATACCGCCTTCCTCTGCTACGTCTATCTGGACAATGGCGAAGGAGGATGGCAGGACCTCGCCGTCTGGCTGGTGCGCAGCGGATTGGCCATGATCACCCCGACCGACCGCGATCCGCCCGAGCCCCACAGCTCAGCCACCGCTTACCACCGGCAACTCAAGGCCGAGGAAGAGGAAGCGCGCCGCAACCGGACGGGCGCATGGGCTCAGTGAACGGGAGGTCATCTGCCGCAAGCGCATCCGCAGGCCCGGCGGGGGTGATGGCCGGGCTGCTGGCAGGGTAGGCCGAAGATGCCGCTGGCGGGTCAACCGGGGGCGTGCCAGAGGATCCGGCACGAGCCATGAACGAGACGCCGCGCCTGACCCTTTCCCGCCCCCTGGACATGCACCTGCACCTGCGGGACGGCGACATGCTGCGGCTGGTGGCTCCTGCCAGTGCCGCCGTTTTTTCCGGTGCGGTCATCATGCCGAATCTGGTGCCGCCCGTTACTTCCGTGGAGGCTCTTGTGAGCTACCGGGAGCGCATCATGGCAGCGTGCGGTACGGCCGCCGCGGGATTCCGTCCGCTCATGACTCTTTTCTTCCGCGACGACTACACGGCGGCGGAACTGGAGGCTGCCCGGCCGCACCTGTTTGCCATCAAGCTCTACCCTCACGGGGTGACAACCAACAGCGAGAGTGGCATTCACAGCATTCACGCCGGGACGCCCGTCTTCCGGCTCATGGAGGAGATGGGCATTCCGCTGCTCGTGCACGGCGAAACCAGTGGATTCGTGATGGACCGGGAACGCGAATTCCTGCCGGTCTACGAATGGCTGGCGACCACCTTCCCCCGGCTGCGGATCGTCATGGAACACATCACGACGGAAGCTGCGGTGCAGCTGCTCGACCGCTACGAGAACCTGCACGCCACGGTCACCCCGCACCATCTGGTGATCACGCTGGATGATGTAGCCGGCGGATTGCTGCAGCCGCACCTGTTCTGCAAGCCGATCGCCAAGCGCCCGGAGGACCGCGATGCCCTGCTTGCCGCGGCCCTCGCAGCGCATCCGAAACTCATGATGGGAAGCGACAGCGCTCCGCATCCCCGGCATGCCAAGGAATGCTGCGGCTGCGCAGCCGGCGTCTGGTCGGCTCCGGTGCTGCTGCCGCGCCTCGCGGAACTGTTCGCTGCTCACGGCGCGCTCGCCAATCTCCAGGCCTTCGTATCGGATCATGCGCGGCGCATTCACGGCCTCGAGGTCCCCGAGCGGCGCGTCGTGCTGGAGTCACGCCCGTGGACGGTGCCATCGCAGTTTGCCGCACCAGGCGGGGATCCTGTCGTCGTCCCATGGGAAGCCGGGCGGGAACTCGCATGGCAGGTGACCTCCGTCGAGGGACCCTGAAGAGCCTTCTGGAAAGGCCCTCAGGAATCAGTCTCCGGTCCACCGCCGGACCATAAGGGCGGCACGGTTTCCTGCTCAATCCCCCATCACGCAGTCAGTCGGCGAACTGCCTCCTCACGGCGTGGAGCAGTTCGTGGTAGACCTGAGTGGCGGGGATGAAGTCGTGGCTGGCGAGATGGGGGAAATCGCCGGCAAGGAGTGGCCAGTCGAGCCGGTCTTCCGGAACACGGCCGTGGCTTCCCTTCACAAGCGAAGCATCGAGCGGGATCAGGTCCATGAGGTAGCGCAGGCCAAGCTTCTTCTTGAGCAGGCGGGAACCAATGGCGACCTTCGGTCTGCGCAGGGTGGGATCGAGGAAGAGTTCCACCGGATCGTAGCCCGGTTTGCGGTGGATGTCGACGCAGCGGGCAAAATCCGGAGCCACGGCATCGTCCAGCCAGTAGTAATAGGTAAACCAGCTGCGGGCATCGGCAATGCAGACGAAATCGCCGGCGCGCTGATGAGCGAGCCCATAGCTGTTCTTCCAGATGCCATCGACAATGGTTTCCACGCCCGGGATTTCCTCGAGCACGGCACGGACGTCGTCGAGCACCGCGGGGTCGTTGACGTAGACGTGGGCGACCTGATGATCAGCGACGGCGAAGGCCTTGCTTGCACCGCAGTCAAGGGTCTCGAGGCCGAGTTCGTTGCGCACACGGATCCAGCCATGCTCGCGGAGGACTCGGTTGATGTGCACAGGACGGTTCACGGCTGTGATCCCGTATTCACTCAGGAGAACCACCCGGATGCCACGGTCCTTGTAGTACTGAATGAGGTCGCCGGTGACCTTGTCGATCTGCTGGAGATCTTCAGCAATGGCCGGATCGTCCGGGCCCAGACGCTGCAGATTGTAGTCAAGGTGCGGAAGGTAGACGAGGCTCAGATTCGGCCAGTACTTGTCCTCGATCCATTTCGCTGATTCCGCGATCCATGCCGACGAAGGCAGCCCTGACATGGGACCCCAGAACGAAGGAAAGGGGAATTCGCCGAGTTCCGCCTTGATGTCCTCGCGGATATTGGGCGGCTGCGTGTAGATGTCGAAGAACTTCCGCCCGTCCGCCGGGTACATGGGCCGTGGCGTGATGGAATAATCCGCGGTGGAGTACATGTTGTACCACCAGAAAAGCTTGGCGACCGTGAAGCCCGGGTGTTCGCGCCGCAGGACATCCCAGAGCTTGTCCCCGCGCACGAGATGATTGCTCTGCTTCCACATGTGGACCTCGGCCAGCTCCCGGTGGTACCAGCCATTGCCGACGATCCCATGCTCGCTGGCCGGCCGCCCGGTCAGGTAGGTCGTCTGCATGGTAGTCGTGACCGCAGGGACCACGGGCTGCACCGGAGCGACCTGCTTGTGCTTGAGCCACGCCATGATCTGCGGCGTGTTTGTCTCGCTGAGATGACGCGCCGTCAGTCCGACGACGTTGATGATGGCGGCTCTGGACATGGAAGGGAATTTGTTAGCTTTGGGGCCGGACCGGACCGCTTGTCAAGGTTTGACGGACGGTTCCGCTTCCCAGCTGGCTGGATAAAGAGGGGTGAACTGATTGCCCCGCTGGAGGAGGACGGCCTCACCCGTGAGGCGCAGCCGGATGCCACGCCCGGCATCGTGAAGTTCGATGGCATCGGCCGTGCGGGAGACTTCGCGGAACCTCGCGTGCTCCCTGCCGTTCTGAGTCTCCAGCCATTCCCCGCCCGGCATCGGGGTGAAGGTCCCGCGGCCGTCGCCGAAGCTCAGCTTCGTCAGAGCAGCCGGCAGACGGGCCGTCCCCGCTTCCGCGGTGTAATCGCGCCAGAGGTCGTCGACCGTCTTTCCAGCCACGGTTTCAAAGAGCTGGGCGTCGTATTTCTGCGCCCGGAGGGCAGCATGGAGACGGCGTACGATTCCTGGAGCCGGCCCGGCTTCGAGCCACGCAAGGAATCCGGCGGCCACCTGATAGGCGTCGCGGTATCCCTGGGGCTTGCCCGGTTTTGGAAAGTAGGAAGCCGGTTTGCCTTCGTAGATCGAGAAGCGCACGAAATCGGCGATTCCTTCGGTCAGCCAGTGCTCGCTGCCGCCCGGGTAGCCCTGGATCACATGCACGAGTTCGTGAATCAGCGCACCAACGGCATCTTCCGGATGATCGCGCACCCATGCGGCGGCCATCGTGATGCGGTCGCCGCTCGCGTAGGCCACTCCCTTGTAGTCCGGCGTAATGGTGACCCTGATGTCGCCCGGGGTGCGGGCACCGGGGACCGCAAGGAGGTTGGCGAGACGCGGCAGCCACGCTTCTGCAATGGGCGCAGCCTTTTCCGCCCACTCCCGGTGTTCCGGAGCGGCACTGGCATCGATGGTCACTCCCGCTCCGGCGGTTGCGGCCATGGCAGCGCAGACTGAGACAATGGAGATAGGCATCACAGGCGGACGGCAGGTTGAGGGTTGTCCCGGAACTGGCTCGGTGTCATTCCGGTCTGACGCCGGAACCAGCGGGAGAAGTAGTTATTGTCCGGGATGCCGATGCGTTCCGCCACCGCAGACATCGGGTACCCCTGACGGATCAGAAGTTCCGCCTTCCTCAGCCGCAGCCGCGCCCGCAGCTGCCCAAGGGTCAATCCGCATTCCGCCTTGAGCTTGCGGTTCAGGTGGTCGGTCTGGTAGCCCGCCCGCTGGGCAATCGCTTCCAGCGTGACTTCAGGGCCGTCCATGCGTTCGATGAGCCGTTCGGTGAACTGGACAATGGCAGCGGTGCGCGTGGGAGCGAAGCGGTTGAAGGGCCGCAGCCATCCCGCCGCAAGGAGAACATGATCGAGAATCTCAAGGACAAGCGACCCCACATGGAGCATGGCCTCCCGTTGCTCTGCTCCCCTTACCGCCAGCAGCCGCGAAAGGGCGGAACGCACCCGAGCCAGCGAGGCATCCGGCATCTGGGAACAGGGATGCGCCGTGGCCCGCGTCGAAACCAGATCGCAGTCGATCACCAGCACCAGCGGGGCGCGGCTCATCTGACGCGAAAACGCATGCGTCGTCCCCGGAGCTACCCACACCACGGAACCAGGACGGCAGTCGTGCGGCTTGTCACCCAGGGTCTGACTGCCTCGACCGCTCAGGTAGACGAGCAATTGTCCGTGTTCATGCGAATGAGTCGTCCAGACGGCTTCCGGGGCGTGGTGATTGAGCCGCACGCGGTAGACATGCAGACCGGGAAGACTGATGGCGAGGTCCTGCAGGAGAATGGGCCGGTAGTTTTTCATGCGGCGGGCCGGGGATGCCTGAGCTTGACGTAAGGGCTGCGCTGGGGTTTATGCCAGAGAATTCCTATCCTGCAATTCCCCGATGCCTGCTTCCGATCCGATCGACCGAGTCTGGCGGCGCGCTCGCCCCCAGCTTCTCTTCGTGCTGCTGTGGCCAGCCGTCATGTGGGCGGTCTTCATCATCGATATGCTTATCCCGGATGGCCTTGCTCAACTTGATCACCTTGGGATCTGGCCACGGCAGATCATGGGACTGCCGGGAGTGGCAGCAGCTCCGTTTCTCCACGTCGATATATGGCATCTGCTCGCGAATACCATGCCGCTCGTGGTGCTCGGAGCCGTACTCATCACGGGAGGACGACGTCTCTTCATGGAAGTGTTCGTCTTCACCGCCGCCGTCAGCGGCATGGGCGCATGGCTCTTCGGGCAGGGAGGGCGCGTCCACGAAGGAGCCAGCGGCGTGATCTACGGAATGCTCGGATTCATCCTCGCCCGCGGATGGTTCTCCCGGCAACCAGTCTGGCTCGCCGTCTCGCTCGTGGTAGGCTTCTTCCACCTCGGTTCGGTCATCGGCCTGCTCCGCATCGACCCCCTTGTCTCATGGTCCAGTCACTTCTGGGGTCTCGTGGGCGGCATCGTCCTCGCATGGTGGCGCTACGGCCAGAATGGGCGCCGCCCCACCGGCGCGGGCGGACTTTGACCACCCCAGCCTTCCCGGGCCACCAATTCCGCTTGCCAGTCAGTGCCTCTCATCTACGCTCACCAGCACTGGGAGACCACGTCTTCAGTTTCTGGGGGGTATAGCTCAGTTGGTAGAGCGTCTCGTTCGCAATGAGAAGGTCAGGGGTTCGAATCCCCTTACCTCCACCAGTTCCCGCCCCGGGAATTTCCAGAGGGGCTGGTATCTGGCAGGCTCACGGATCGGGCGGCGGTGCGTCTGTGCCACCGCTTTGTGCCGGTGGGCTTGGCGCGCTGGCACTCTCATGAGTTGAGGATTGGTTTGCGGGTAGCATTTCATGCAGCCTGATGGGGCTATGCGGTGGCCTGCGGGGTCATTGGCGGGTATGGCAATGAGGGCTTTGCAAAAGGGGAGGCGGGTGGTATGCGGTGGGGACAAACCCTGAGTAAACCGATGCGAATTTCCCTTTTGAGCGTGCTGGCTGGCGTGTGGCTGAGTGGCGGGCCTGTGGTGGCGGCGTTTCTGCTGTTTCCGGATGGGAGCGAGGCGAATCTGGCTGGGGACACGCGGAGTGCCTATGAGGCGTACAAGAAGGGGGATGAGGCGGCTGCGGCGAAGATGTTCCGGGTAGCGGCGGAGAAGGGAGATGCGGAGGCACAGTTTGCGATGGGGAGGCTGCATCAGGAGGGCCGCGGGGTGGAGGCGTCGGGACGGCTGGCGGAGGAATGGTATCGGAAGGCGGTGGAGAAGGGTCATGCGGGGGCGCAGTTCAATCTGGCGGCATTGCTGCTGGCGACGCCGGGTCGGCTGGAGGAAGGTGTGGAGCGGCTGCAGAAGGCGGCGGATGCAGGATCGGGGGCAGCGCTTGTTTCGCTGGGGACGATGAAGCTGAGCGGGACTGGGGTGAAGAAGGATACGGCGGAGGCGATCCGGCTGCTGGAGAAGTCGGCGGAGCTTGGTGAGGCTGATGCCTATGACATTCTGGGTCTGGCGTATGCGGCGGGCGAGGGGGTGGAGAAGAACAGCGGGAAGGCGATGGAGATGTTTGAGAATGCGGCGAAGCGGAATCACATCAAATCGATGCTGCGGCTGGCGGTGATGTCGCTGAATGGGAATGGGGTGCCGAAGGATGGGAGCAAGGCCAAGCAGTGGTTCATCCGGGCGGCGGATTTGAATTCGGTTGATGCGCAGCTGGCGCTGGGGGTGATGCATGAGACCGGGAATGGGGTGGAGAAGAGTCTGCCCGAGGCGGCCCGGTGGTTCCGCAAGGCGGCTGAGGCCGGGGATGCGGGAGCGGCTGCGAAGATGGGATCGCTTCATGCGGAAGGATCGGGTGTGCCGCAGGACGACAAGCAGGCGCTGGCGTGGTACGAGAAGGGATCGCAGAAGGGAGCGGGTGCGGCCATGTATGGAATGGCGGTATTTTATGAGAAGGGCCGTGCGGTCACGGCGAGCCCGGGGGAATCGGTCCGCTGGCTGATCCGTGCGGCGCTGGCTGGTTTTGCTCCGGCCATGCGCGAGCTGGGAGGGCGGTACCGCGAGGGGAACGGGGTTGGGAAGGACACGATTGCGGCGCAGTCGTGGCTGACGCGGGCGGCCAGTGGTGGGGATGCGGAGTCGGCGCTGACGGTGGCCGAGATGCTGATGACTGGGGAGGGCGGGCTGCCGCCTGATCCGAAGAATGCGAAGGCCATTCTGACGCGGGCGTCCGAGTTGGGGATTGCGCAGGCGCAGCTGCGGCTGGCGGAGTATCATGAGAAGGGCCTTGATGGTCGTCCTGATCTGATCCGGGCGTATGCGCTGGCGCTGGCGACGGGCGACAAGTTCGAGCCTGGGGTGCAGAAGCGAGCTGAGCTGGAGAAGAAGATGACGAAGGAGCAGCTGGCGCTGGCGCAGCAGGAATATGACCGCATCAAGGGGCCTGAGGCGGCGAAGCCGCTGGAGGAAGCGGCGCCGACCTTGCCGGAGGGCGTGAAGCCGTCGGGGGAAGCGGGGCCTGGGCGCTAGAGTTTCCGTCTGTTTCAGCATTGATCCTCTGGGAAGGGTGATCCGCCGGGAGCCGCTGGCGATTCTGCCGAGCTGGCCCGCTGGAGTTTGTCGGTAGTTCCGTGGAAAGTGCAGTCGCTCATTGCGGGGGGAGGTGATGTAGTGCAAAGGGGGGGATCTTCTGCATGTCTGTGTGTTCACGAGTTTTCCGGGTTGCTGCTGCCATGGTGATGGTGGCTGGGCCGGTGGCTGCCGACATTTCGGCCGGGGGACCGCGGGGAGGTGGCGGGAAGAAGGACAAGCCAGTGCCGCGGGCACCGGTGGCGCGGGATGTGACGGTGAAGGCGGTGCGTGGGAGGACAGTGGAGATTGCGCTGGAGGGGATTACCGGAACGGGGAGTGCGATGGAGTTTTCGATCCGGTCGCAGCCGCGGCTGGGGGTTCTGCAGCCGGCCGAGCCTGTGCCGGCGGGGAATTCCCGGGCGGTGGTGCGTTACACGGCGGATCCGGGCAGTGCTGGGTCGCGTGACAGTTTCACGTATGGGGTGCAGGTGCCGGGTCGGCCTTCGTCCATTTCCGCGACGGTGACGGTATTGATCAGCGATGCGCGGGCGCGGCTGGAGGTGCCTGCGGCGATGGATTTCGGCGTGGTGGTGGCTGGGGAACCGGTGACGAAGACAGTGAGTATCCGGAATGTCGGGGATGGGGAGTGGGAGGCGGAGCCTGAGTTGCCGGAGGGGTGGTCGTGGGTGACGCCTGAGGGTGGGAGATTTCAGCTGGGGGTGGGTGAATCGCTGGTGGCTGGGATCCGCTGTGATGCCGAGGTTCCCGGGGAACTTGAGGGGGAGGTGGTGCTGGCTGGGGAAAGCCGGGTGCGGCTGAGTGCGCGGGTGATGGCACCGTTCACGGTGTATCCGGCCACGCTTGTGCTGGACTGGGAGGCAGGGAAGCTGAGCCGGGCGGGCAAGGCGACCCTGCAGAACAACACGAAGCAGCCGCTGACGGTGACCGTGGATGGGCCGGAACAATTTGGGTATCCTGCGACCGTGACGGTGGCGGCGGATGGGAAGAGCGAAGTGCAGGTGGGGGCGAAGGGACTGCTGAGCGAAGCCCTGCGCGGGAACCTGCAGTTTGTGGCGCAGGGGCATCGTCATGCGATGGTGGTCGAGGCGCAGCCCGCGCCGTCGCTGGTGCGGTTGGCTGCGGAATCGGCGCAGGTGGTGGATTTCGGCAAGGTGGCGCTGGCGGATGCCGGCAAGGTGGTGCGGTCGGTGATTCTGGAGAACGTGGGAGGAAGCACGGCGACGGTGACGGCGGATGGGCTGGAGCTTTTTTCCGTGCCGTTGCTGGATGAGGGGAAGGGCGTGGCTCTGAAGGCTGGGGAGCGTGTGGAACTGGGGATGGTGCCGCGCAATGTGGGTGCAGGGGTGCATGAGGAAGAACTGACACTGAGCAGTGGGGCCGCGAGGATGCTGGTGCCTCTGCGGGTGGAACTTGAGGCGGTGGCTGCTGCGGCCGGCAGTGCTGCGGAAGCTGCCCTCGCGAAGACATCTCCGCCGCGGGAGAATCCGGACAAGGTGAAGACCGATGCCGAACTGGTGCGCATTGCGCGGCTGAACATTGGAGGCCTGCTGGCGTCCGATGGAACCGAGAAGGCGGATGTGCCCCGGGTCGACATGGTGGACTATGTATCCGACGACGGGGTATCGGTGACCTTTGCGTGGGATCTGCCGCCTGGGGATGGCTGGAATTTCCGGATTCTGCGTCCGCGGGTGACGCGTTCGAAGGTGACTGGGCAGCTGGCGCGCATCTGGGAGCCCTGTGGGGCCGAGGCGGTGGTGCGCATCAATGGAAGGCGCGCGGTGGCGACCGTGAGCGGGCTCGAGCCGGGGAATCCGTTCAAGTGTGCCATTCAGACGATGGCGGCGGACGGCCGGAAGTCGCTTCCCGGGATGGAGCTGGGATTTCTGCCGATGCTGCCTCCGGCGGTTCCTTGGGTCCGCTATGCGATTGGTCTGCTGTTCGCGGTGCTGGTGGGCATGTGGGGATGGAAGAAGTGGAAGGAACCGATCCGTGCGCAGGCGGTGTGATTGAAGACAGGTGGTTGTATGATCCGGCATCTCTATGTCCACATTCCGTTCTGTCACCGGATCTGTCCGTACTGTTCGTTCTACAAGCATGAGCCCGGCGGGACGGACATGGCGGCCTTTCTGCGGGCGCTGACGGCCGAGTTGAAGGCTGACCGTTCTGGTCCGCGGGAGCTGGAGACCGTGTATTTCGGTGGAGGGACGCCGACGCTGCTCAGTTCTGGGCATCTTGAGCGCTGGCTACCGGAGTTTGTGGCCTGCGCAGGGATGGTACCCGGGGCGGAATGGACCGTGGAAGTCAATCCGCGGACAATTACCGAAAAGAAGGCCGCCTTGCTGCGGTCTGCTGGAGTGACGCGGGTGAGTCTGGGGATTCAGTCATGGGATCCGGAAGTGCTGCGGACGCTTGGTCGGGATCATAGCCCTGAGGAAGCCATGGAAGCGTGGCGGATCCTGGTGTCGGCAGGCTTTCCGGTCTGCAATGTGGACCTGATGTTTTCGGTGCCGGGGCAGAGTCTCGAATCGTGGGGCGACACTGTGGAGCGGACCCTTGCGCTGGGGCCGCGGCACATTTCGGCCTACAATCTCACGTATGAAGAAGACACGGAATTCTTCGAGAGGTTCCGGAGTGGCGAGTACCTGCGGGAGGAATCGGTTGATGAAGCGTACTTTGCCGAAGTGATCCGTCAGACCCGGCTGGCTGGGATGGAGCACTATGAGATTTCCAATTATGCGCAGCCCGGTCATGAGTCGCGTCACAATGCTGCGTACTGGGCGGGGGCCGACTATCTGGGGATTGGGCCCGGGGCGGTCTCGACGGTTAGCCGGAAGCGCTGGAAGAATCTTGAGAATACGGTGCTGTACATGCAGCGGGCTCTTGCGGGAGAGTCCGTGCGTCAGGCCGGCAGCGAAGAAGAGATTGATGATGCGGCGTGGGCCTGCGAGCGGATTGCGCTGGAACTGCGGACGAGCCGCGGGGTTGATCTGGCGCTGCTGCCCGATGCCGGGAGGGTAGCGGAGACCAACGAGGGAGGCCTGACCGAAGTGCGGGATGGGCGTCTCGTTCTGACGCCGGGCGGGAGGTTTGTGGCCGACAGTGTGGCCGGTCACCTCTGGGCCTGAGGGCGGCGGGGCGGCGGATCAGGGGAGCGGGCGGATGCGGACATTCCGGTACCAGACCTTGTGGCCGTGGTCCTGGAAGCCGATGTGGCCCTCGCGTTTGAAGTTCTTGAGGGCGGTGCGGTATTTGTTGTCCGAGCCGTCCGGATTCTTTCCGGCGGTGGTCCACTGGTCGAGGTTCATTTCATTGATCTTCTCGCCATTGAGTTCCACGGTGATGACTGGTCCGCGGGCGGTGATGACGTATTTATTCCATTCGTCGCGGCGGGCATTGTTTTTGGTGGGCGGGACGAGATCGTAGATGGCACCGACGCTGTGTTTGTCCGGGCCGCCGGGGTTTTCGACCTGGATTTCGATGCCGGTCTGGACGTTATCCTTCGGGTTGTCCGTGCGGAAGAAAACGCCGCTGTTGCCGGTGGTTTTGAATTCCAGTTCGATGACGAAATTGCTCCAGCGGGCCTTGGTCCAGATGTCGCCACTGCCCTTCTGGCCGGTCATGGTGCCGTCGGCGACCGTCCATTTGGTGGTGCCGCCGCTGGCGTCGGTCCATCCGGCGAGGTCCTTGCCATTGAAGAGGTCGGTCCATCCGGCCGCTTTGTCGTCGGCAGAGGCGAGAGACATGGTGGCGGCGCAGCAGAGGGCAGAGAGGGTGAATTTCATGGGGACGGGGAATCTGATGGTCGTGATTACGCTGCGGTGGGCGGGGCAGTGCAAGTCCGGTCCGATCCGCATCTGCGCGGGGAGGCGAGGAATGTGATTGCCAGCCGCGGGGAAATCTGACAGATTTACCGCGAATAAACCTATGCCGCAAATCAATGAATGCGATTCTGATCCGTGGAGCTGTGGTGCTGATGCTGGCTGCCCTGGTGGTGCTGGCGGTTGACGAGGCGAAGAAGCCTGACCTGCCGGTGTATTCCGAGAGCAGCGGGGTGGAAGCTGGGGGGGACGGGCAGGTGGTGCTGCCGGCTGGGCGTTACCGGAATCAGGTGACCCTGTTCAGCTATCTGATCTTCATTGCGGTGACTGGCGGGGTGATTGTGCTGAAGTGGATCGTGCCGGCGATTGGCGAGCGGGTGGCGGAGAGTTTTTATTCGCATCCGGATGCGGGTGGGCAGACGCCATTGCAGAAAGCGGCGGCCCTTGTGGCGCAGGGGGAATACGAGAAGGCGCTGGCGGCGTACCGGAAGGTTCTTGAGGAGACGCCGGGCGAGCGGATGGCGGTGGCGGAGATGGTGCGGATTCATCAGGACCGGTTGGGCGATGTGGAGGGGGCGGTGGCGGTGCTGGAGGAAGCGATGGGGGGGACGTGGCCGGAGGATGACCGTTGTTTCTTTCTGATGAGGCTGGCGGATCTGGAGGCGACGGTGCGGAAGAATCCCGGGCGGGCGAGGGAACTCCTGCAGCGGGTGCAGTTGGAATTTCCGGGGAGTCGGCATGCGTCGAATGCGACGCATCGTCTGCGGGAGATTGACGAGGCGGAGTTTCTGTCGTGGAAGCGGCCGCCGCTGTGAGACGTGTGTTCCGCTGGTGCCGGATGGGGAGTCGGCCCTTGCTGGTGCTGGCATTGGCGGCGTGCGGGGGGATTCTGCTGGCAGACTGGTGTGGTGGTGGCGTGTGGTGGTGGCTGGCGGGGTCGGTCCTGCTGATGGTGGCGGGGGTTGTGCGGGTTTCGGGGCTGCTGGTGGGACTGGCGACTGGGGCGGTCTTCGGGTTTGCGCATCTGGCGTCGGATTGGGATCCGCTGAGGGATCGGCTGGAGTCGGAACTGGCTCCGGGGATGTCCGTGGGAGTGGAATTCCGCGGGCTGGTGGTGGATGGTCCCGAGCCGGCTGCGTGGGGTGGCTGGGTGCTGCCGCTTCGGCTCGAGGAACTGGCGGTGGCGGGGCGGGGCCGCTGGGAAGTGCGGGGCGAGCGACTGTCGGTGCGGTTGAGCGGCGTGGATCCGGCACCCGGCTATGGGGACCGGGTGGTGGGGATGGGGCAGTTGCGGCGGCCGGCGGTTCCGTGGAATCCGGGTGAATTCGATTTTGCGGCGTACTTGCGGAGGCTGGGGTTCAGTGGAGAACTCGAGGTCGACGGGCGGACTGGCCGCTGGGAACGGAGGTCATCCGGACATGGGACGTGGCTCATGGCGTCGGCGCTGCGGATGCGTGAGTGGATTGGGGAGGCGGTGACCTTTGATATCGGCGATGATCCCGAGCGGGCGGCTACGGTGCGGGCGATGGTACTGGGGACGCGGGAGAAGACACCGCCGGAAGTGGAGGCCGCCTTTGTCGGCAGCGGGACCATGCATGTGTTTGCGGTGAGCGGGCTGCACGTCGGCATGTTTGCGGTGATTCTCTGGAATGTGCTGCGCCTGTTTGGGCTGCGGCGTGGTCTGGTGGTGGCGCTGACGCTTCCGCTGGTCTTTTTCTATGTGTACATCACCGGGCTGCGGGCGAGTGCATGGCGGGCCGCGCTGATGGCGGCGGTGGTGATGGCGGGGCCGTTGTGGAACCGCGAGGGAAACCTGCTCAACGGGCTGGGCGGGGCGGCTCTGGTGCTGCTGGCAGTGCAGCCAGCGTATCTGTTTCAGCCCGGCTTCACGCTGTCGTTCGGGGTGCTGCTGGCGCTGGCCCTGCTGCATCGACCCGTGCTGCGGCTGCTGGCTCCGCTGCACGAACCTGATCCGTTTCTGCCGAAGGAACTCTACACGGCGCGGCAGGAAGCATGGTTCTGGCTGCGGCGGAGGGTGGCGGAATCGCTCAGTATTTCCGTGGCTTCGACGCTGGGGTCGGCTCCGCTCATGATCGGGTATTTCCGGATGGTGACGCCGGTGGGTCTGGTGGCGAATCTGGTTCTGGTGGTGCTGTCGCTCTGCATTCTCGTGGTGGCCTGCATGGCGATGGCGGCGGCGGCGCTGCAGTGGCCGCTGCTGACGGCGTCGCTTAACCATGCCAACTGGCTCCTTGCGGCTGCGGGCATTGGCAGTGCGAAGTTCTTTGCGGCCGTGCCGGGCGGGCATTTCCGGGTTGATCCGTCCCGGCTGTGGCGAGGGTCGGTCTGTGAAGTGACCGTGCTGGCGCTGGATCAGGGAGGCAGTGCCATTCATGTGGACACGCCATCCGGGCGGCACTGGCTGATTGACTGTGGTGGGCGGCGGCATTTCCGGCGGTCCGTGCAGCCGCATCTGGAGATGGCAGCGGTCAACCGGCTGGCTGGGATGGTGCTGACGCATGGGGACAGTGATCATGCGGGGGCGGCTGAGCTGGTGCGGGGGGCGTTTGGGGCAGGGAGGGTGCTTGGTGGGGAAGGCGGGGAGGAACTGCGGGCCGGGAGCGCGCATGAACTTGACGAGGGCGTGGTGCTGCGGGTGCTTTTTCCGCCGGAGGGATGGGAGGCCGGGGTGGCGGATGACCGCTGTGCCGTGTTCATGCTGGAGGTGCATGGGGTGCGCGTGCTGCTGCTCGGTGATGCGGGTTTTCCGGCGGAGAAGCATCTCAGCGAAACCGGTGTGGATCTGCGGAGCGATGTCATTGTGAAGGGCTGGCATGGGAGCGATCATTCCGGGCTTCCTGAGACTCTCGCGGCCAGCGGGGCCCGCGTGGTGGTGGTGCACCGCAGTCATTTTCCTCCGTCCGAGGATCCCCCGCCCGGGTGGCAGCGGAGAATTGCGGTGTGTGGGATGCAGGAGGTCGATCTGGGACGCAGCGGGGCTGTGGTGCTGCGGCTGCGGCCAGGCGGGGTTGAGCTGAGTGGCTTTGCCGATGGGCGCCGACTGGTCGTGCCGTCCACCGGGAGTGTGGGGGTGACCGTTACGGGGATTGCGGGGCGAGTGGAATGACGCTTGCGGTGCGGTGCGGGTGCATGAAGGAACGTGCGGTTCCGCAGGGTGGCTTTCCGTGAGCGCCCGTCAGTTCAAACCAGACTTGTCTCCCCCTTGGAAGCGACGAATCCTTTCCGTGAAGACCTTGCCACCCGGACCCGTCCGGAATCGTGCACTGTGGTGATTTTCGGGGCCAGCGGCGACCTGACTGGGCGCAAGCTGATCCCGGCGCTGTACAACATTGCGGCGGATGGGGAATTGCCGCCGACGCTGCGGGTGGTGGGATTTGCGCGCCGTGAGAAGACGCATGAGAGTTTCCGTGATGAACTCGAGGTGATGAACCGGAAGGTTTCGCGGTCCGGTCATGACGAGCGTCTCTGGGCGAGTTTCCGCGAGCGGATTTTCTATCACCGGAGCGAGTTTGAGGAGCAGGAAGGGTACGATGCGCTGGCGAGATTCCTTGATGAACTGGATGCGGCCGGTGCGGGAGGGAACCGGCTCTTTTATCTTTCGGTGGCCCCTGAATATTTTCCGGTGGTGCTGCGCGGGCTGGCGGCGGCCGGGTTGAACGAGGCGAAGCCTGGGCGCTGGGCGCGGGTTGTCATTGAAAAGCCCTTCGGGACTGATCTGGCGTCGGCGCAGGCCCTCAATGCGGCGGTGAGCGGGACTTTTGAAGAGCGGGACACGTACCGGATCGATCACTATCTGGGGAAGGAGACCGCGCAGAATCTGATGGTGCTTCGTTTTGGCAATGCCTTGTTCGAGCCGCTCTGGAACAACCGCTTCATTGACCATGTGCAGATCACCTGCGCCGAGAATCTCGGGATGGAAGGCGGGCGTGGTGGGTATTACGACAAGGCCGGCTGCCTGCGGGACATGGTGCAGAATCATCTGCTGCAGCTGGTGATGCTGACGGCGATGGAGCCGCCGGCTGATCTGACGGCGGATGGGATCCGCGATGAAAAGGTGAAAGTGCTGAAGTCGCTGCGGCCGTTTGCGGATGCGGACGATGTGGGGAGGCATGTGGTGCGGGCGCAGTACACGGCCGGGACGTCCGGTGGGCGTGCGGTGCCTGGTTACCGGGAGGAAGACCGGATTGCGCCTGAATCCATGACCGAGGCCTACGTGGCGGTGCGCATTCAGATCGACAACTGGCGCTGGCAGGGGGTGCCGTTCTATCTGCGGGTGGGCAAGCAGCTTCCCAAGAAGGCGACGGAGATCAGCGTGCATTTCCGGAAGCCGCCGCATGTGCTTTTCAACCGGGCGGCGGCGGAGGAATCCGGCAACGTGCTCGTGATCCGGATTCAGCCGGATGAAGGGATTTCGCTGCGGATTCAGTCGAAGATTCCTGGTCCGGCGGTGCGCATGGAGCAGGTGAAGATGGACTTTCATTACAGCACGAGCTTTGGGAAGGCGAGTCCCGAGGCGTACGAGCGACTACTGCTTGATGCGATGAGCGGGGATGCGACCTTGTTTGCGCGGCGGGATGAAGTGGAATGGGCGTGGCGGTATGTGGATCAGATCGAGCAGGCGTGGCATGCTGCGGCCAATCCGCCGCCGATGTGTTTTTATCCTGCGGGCACGTGGGGACCTCCGGAGGCCGATGCGCTGCTGGCGGCGGACGGGCGATCGTGGCGGAGGCTCTGAAGCTGAATGGCCATGGAACCGACCGCATCAGCAGATCTTTCCGGGATGGGCCTCGGCAGCGAAGTGCCGCTGGCGGCGGTGGACCGCAGTCTGCGTCAGCTGTGGGAATCGAATGAAGCGGTGACGCGTGCTTCGGCGATGAATTTTGCGATCTGCAGCGAGGATCCGGACAGTCTTGCGGCGAATACGGAACTGATCCGGGAAGTGACGCGCGAGCATGCCTGCCGGGCGATTCTGCTGGCGGTGCGGCATCATGAGGGCCCGGGGGAAGTGAGGGCGTGGATCACGGCGCATTGTCAGGTGGCGGCGGGCGGGCGGAAGAGTGTCTGTTCCGAGCAGATTGCGTTTCTGATCAGCGGGAGCGGGCCGCAGCTGCTGCCGAGCACGCTTTTTGCGCATGTGGACAGTGATCTTCCGCTGACCTTCTGGTGGCAGGGGCATTTTTCGCCGCGGTGGGAACCGCATCTGTATGCCGAGATTGACCGGCTGGTGATTGACAGCAGTGCGTGGGCTGATCCGGTGCGGGAGTTTGCGGTGCTGGAGGAATCGTGGCGGTCTGCGAACCGTGGGTTTTCCGTGAACGATCTTTCGTGGACGAGGGTGCTGCCGTACCGGATGGCGGTGGCGGCGAGTTTTGATGATCCCGAGACGCTGGCGGCGCTGCCGAGGATGGATGTGCTGGAGATCACGCATGGTCCCGGGCATGGTTTGGCGGCCCGCATGCTGGCGGCGTGGGTCTGCGAGCGGGCGGGCTGGAGTGTGACGGGAGGGGATGCTGCGGCGGGATTTGCGCTCAGTGATGGCGGGCGGCCCGTGAGTCTGCGCTTCCGGCAGTGTCCGGATGGCTGTGCCATTGCGAAGGTTGAGCTGAGCGCATCGGATCTTGCGGTGACGCTGCAGCGGGCACCGGGCAGTGGCTTCATTGAAGGGGCAGCGGAATCGGGCGGGCAGCGCCGCCATGCGACTCTGACGCCCTGTGCCTGCGATACGCCGGCTGATCTTGTGAAGGAACGTCTGCGGCGTGGCTGCAACACGCGGCATTACTTTGCCCTGCTCGAAACCGTGCGGCAGTTCCTTGTCTGAATTCAGCCGCCGGGGGCTGCAGGAGGGCCGTTCCGAGGATTGCTGCCGTTGGTGACCGCGCTCAGTAGCCGAGCCATGGGGAAAGCCAGCGTTCGACTTCGCTGACGGGCATGTTCTTGCGTTCGGCGTAGTCTTCGATCTGATCCTTCTGGAGGTCGGAGATCATGAAGTAGTGGCTTTCCGGGTGGCTGAAGTAGAGGCCGCTGACGGCTGCGCCGGGGTGCATGGCCATGCTTTCGGTGAGGGAGACAGCCGTCTGGCTGGTGGCGTCGAGGAGGTCGAAGAGGATGGTTTTCTCGGTGTGATCCGGCTGGGCTGGGTAACCTGGGGCGGGGCGGATGCCGCGGTAGTTTTCGCGGATGAGTTGTTCGTGATTGAACTCGTTGGGGCGTTCGTAGCCCCATGCGACGCGGGCGCGGTGGTGGAGGAGTTCTGCGAAGGCTTCGGCGAAGCGGTCCGCGATGGCTTTGACCATGATGGCTCCGTAGTCGTCGTTCTGCTGCTTGAGTTCCTCCGCGAATTCATCCGCTCCGTGGATGCCGACGACGAAGCCGCCGAGGAAGTCGCGTCCGTCCGGAGCGATGTAATCGGCGAGGGCTTCATTGGCTTTGCCGTCGCTGCTGCCTGATTTGGCGATCTGCTGGCGGAGAGTATGGAAGGTGCAGCGGCGGGTGGCGCGGGAATCATCTGTGAAGACATCGATGTCGTCGCCGCGGCGGTTGGCCGGGAAGAATCCGAAGATGCCGCGGGCTGTGCAGCGCTTTTCCGTGATGATGCGTTCCAGCCATGCGAGGGCATCGCTGTGGAGTTTCATGGCCTGCTCGGCGGCGGCGGGGTCCGAGCATTTGAAGCGGTTTTCGCCGTAGAGCCAGACGCCGCGGAGTTCCCATGAATGGAAGAAGGGAGTCCAGTCGATGTAGGTGGCTAGTTCGCGGAGCGACTGGTCGCGGATGACGCGGGTGCCGAGGAATTCGGGGACTGGGGGCGTGTAGGCTGACCAGTCGGTGGCGACGGCGTGGCTGCGGGCCTCGGCGAGGGCGAGGGTGGGTTTCTTCTGGCGGTTGGCGAACTGGCTGCGGAGTTTGCCGTGGCGTTCCTCGTTGCTGCGGACGAATTCGCTGCGCTGGTTGTCGCTGAGGAGGGCGGTGGCCACGGGGACGCTGCGGGAGGCATCGAGCACGTGAATGACCGGGCCCGAGTAGCGTGGGGCGATTTTGATGGCGGTGTGGGCGGCGCTGGTGGTGGCTCCTCCGATGAGAAGCGGGGTACGGATGCCGAGGCGTTCCATTTCCGAGGCCACGTGCATCATTTCGTCGAGGCTTGGGGTAATGAGTCCGGAGAGGCCGATGAGGTCGGCATTCACTTCGCGGGCCTTCTCGAGGATCCGTGCGCAGGGCACCATGACGCCCATGTCGATGACCTCGAAGTTATTGCAGGCGAGGACGATGCCGACGATGTTCTTGCCGATGTCGTGGACGTCGCCCTTGACCGTGGCGAGCACGATGGTCCGGCCGG
>Ga0315908_10001172_pt1 | contig 20031 bp, 23 predicted proteins | sample LakEriMetagenome_12_FD_203520 | JGI IMG/M metagenome (GOLD analysis project Ga0315908, IMG submission 203520) | Freshwater fungal communities from buoy surface, Lake Erie, Ohio, United States - Buoy 4 MA124 | ecosystem: Environmental > Aquatic > Freshwater > Lake > Lake biofilm | place: USA... | reverse complement strand
GCGAGCCTCGCGCCGCTGTTCACCCGCGCGGTCGATCTCGCCGCCATCAACCGGGCAGGGGTTTCCGCATGAGCGCGCTTCTGTCTCTCGCCTGGTCGAGCCTTCTCAATCGCAAGGGGTCGGTGATCCTCACCATCCTCGCGGTCGCGCTCTCGGTGGCCCTGTTCCTCGGTGTCGAGAAAGCGCGCAGCGGCGCGCGCGAAGGGTTCGGCAATACGATCTCCGGCACCGATCTGATCATCGGTGCGCCGACCGGTTCGGTGAACCTGCTGCTCTATTCCGTCTTCCGGATGGGCAGTGCCACGGCCGAAGTCTCCTGGCCAACCTATGAAAAGATCGCCGCCCGCGAGGATATCGCCTGGACCGTTCCGGTCGCGCTCGGTGACAGCCATCGCGGCTACCGCGTCATGGGCACAACGCTCGGCTATTTCGACCATTACAAGTATGGCGGCGGCCAACAGCTCGCCTTCGCCGCCGGCAAGCCGTTCGACGACCTGTTCGATACCGTCATCGGGTCCGAAGTCGCCCGCGAGCTCGGCTACGAACTCGGCACCGAAGTCATTCTCTCGCATGGCCTCGGCTCGGCAGAACTTGGCGGCGGTCACGAGAACCGGCCGTTTCGTGTTTCGGGGGTCCTGAAACCCACCGGCACGCCGGTGGACCGCACCGTGCATGTCTCGCTCGAAGCCATTACCGCCATCCATGTCGGCTGGGAAAGCGGCGCCAAGAACCCGCTCGCCGATACGATCCCGGAGGAGATGATCCGCTCTTTCGACCTGACGCCGAAAACCGTCACCGCGATCTTTGCGGGCCTCGAGCGCAAGGGCACCATCCTCACGACGCGCCGCGCCATCAATACCAATCGCGGTGAGCCCCTGATGGCGATCATTCCGGGCGAGGCGCTGGCCGAACTCTGGAACGTCACCTCGGTCGCCGAGCGGGCCTTGCTCGCCGTTTCGGCCTTCGTGATCGCTGTTGGCCTCGTCTCGATCCTCACCTCGATCCTCACCAGCCTGAACGAACGCCGGCGCGAGATGTCGATCCTCCGGGCGACTGGCGCGCGGCCGCATCACATCTTCTTCCTCCTGGTGCTGGAAGCGGGCCTCGTCGGTTTCCTCGGCGCCGTGCTCGGCATCGCGCTGGTGCACGGGCTGATCGCGCTCGTCGCCCCGCTGCTGCAGGCGCAGTATGGCGTGGCGTTCTCGATGGGTTTGCCGGGCCTGGTCGACCTGTCCGTCCTCGGCGCCGTGACGGCGGCCTCGCTGCTGATCGGCGCGGTGCCTGCGCTTGCGGCGATGCGCCGCTCGCTGGCCGATGGCCTCAGCGTACGCCTCTAGGTAACGGTATTGCGGACTGGCGCGAGCGCGTCTCGCCGCGTATTTAGGACGGTATGAAACTGATGAGCACCCGTTTTGTCTCCGCCCTTTTTGCCCTCGCCCTTGCGGCCTGCGGCGCAGCCACCAGCAGCGACACGGCCGAGGCCGCCCCGGCAAAGCCCGCCGAAAAGACGACCCCGCCGAAGACCACCGGTCAGACGACTTCGGGTCCGAAGGTCGGCGACAAGATCGGCGAGACCGCCGCTGACCGCGCCGCCGCCCGCGAGAAAAAGGCCGCCGAGCGCGCCGCCGAAGCCAAGAGGCGCGACGAAGCCCTCGCAGCGCGCGGCATCAAGCGGATCGGCTGGGAAGACTTGATGCCGGAGGGGGAGGAAGAGCGCCTCGCCGAGATGTTCCAGGCCCAGATGGCCATGATGTACTCCGGCGGAATCACCGAAGGCTCGGCCGGCGACACGGCCGTGCAGATCGGCACGTTCAACACGGTCAAGGAACTCAACGGCAAGAAGATCAAGATCCCGGGCTATACCGTGCCGTTCGAATATGGCGCTGACGCGCAGATCAAGGAATTCCTGCTCGTGCCATATTTCGGCGCCTGCCTGCACGCGCCGCCCCCGCCGCCGAACCAGACGATCTTCGTGATGTCGGAAAAGCCGATCAAGATGCAGGACCTCGCCCAGGCCGTCTGGATTGAAGGCACGATCCATACCCAGACGCAGGAAAGCGAACTCGCCGACGCGGCCTATACGATCAAGCTGACGGCGATCGAGGAGTACGAATACTGATGCACGTCGATCCCGGCGCCCTCCGGGTCGTTGCCTGGGATTTCGACGGCGTCCTCAACCGCAATATCGAGAACGGCGTTTTCGCCTGGTCGCGCCAGTTCGAGGCGGACCTCGGTCTCTCGCTGCGTTCCTTCAACCAGTACCTCTTCGGCGGGCGGTTCCAGCAGGCGATGCAGGGCGACGCCTGCCTGATCGAGATCGTCACCGAATGGACCGAGCTCAACGGCGCCGCCGGCCGTACGCACGAGATTCTCGACTACTGGTTCAGCCGCGATGCCCGGCCAGACGCCGACACGCTCGCCATCCTTGGGGCGCTCCGGGCGCGCGGCGTGCGGCATGTCATGGCGACCAACAACGAGGTTCAGCGCACGGCCTATATCGAGCACCAGATGGGCTTCCATGCGCATGTCGAGCGCATCTTCGCCGCCGGCCGGATGAAGGTCGCCAAGCCGGACGCGGCCTATTTCGCGCATATCGAGGACGAGCTGCAGGTCGACCCGGCGCATATCCTGCTGGTCGATGATATGCACGAGAACATCCTCGCCGCGCGCGGACGCGGCTGGCAGGCCTTCCATTTCGTAGAGGGCTCTCACGCCGCGCTATCGCAGGCGCTGGGATTGAGCGCGAACTAAACAGCCCTGAGCCTGGTTGATGCGCGGCGTGCCACGCGGAACCTGCTTGATCAAAAAAGCCCTGAGCCTGGTTCATGCGCGGCGTGCCGCGCGGAACCTGCTTGATCAAAAAAGAAGGGCGGCCTTTTGGCCGCCCCTCACTACTCTACACGGTACTCTACTGTTCGCCAGATTGCAGGGAATTCCCTAACGCTCCGTGAACGGCGTGACGCAGACCTAGCTCTGCTTGGCGAGCAGGTTGCGAATTTCTTCCAGCAGCACTTCCTGACGCGGCGGTGCCGGCGGCGGGGCAGCGGCTTCGGCCTTCTTGAGCTTGTTCATGCCTTTGATCAGCATGAACATCACGAAGGCAACAATCAGGAATGAGATCAGGGCACTGATGAACAGGCCGATCTCCATGATGGCAGCCGGCTTGGTGACTTCGCCGGCAGCATCGACGACGGCCGGAACGATCGTCAGCTTCAGCGAGGAGAGGTCAATGCCGCCCATGATCGGTGCGAGCACCGGCAGGAACACGCCCTGGATGAAGGCCGTGACGACCGTCGCAAAGGCACCGCCCATGACAAAGCCCACGGCCATGTCGATGAGGTTGCCCTTCATCGCGAACTCTTTGAATTCCTTCAGCATATTTTCCCCTTGTCGATGCACACAGCGCCCAAAAGCTCCGTGTCCAGATTGCGGGGTTCGGCTGGTGCGTCAAGCAGACGACGCATGAAAGGCGAGCAAGGTTTGCGCCTATCGCGCCTCGGGATCATCGCCGCCATTGACGCGGGCGCGCAGTTCCTTGCCGGCCTTGAAGAAGGGCACAGCTTTCGCCGGCACTTTGACAGGCTCGCCCGTGCGGGGGTTGCGCCCTTTGCGGGCGTCACGCTTGCGCACGGAGAATGCGCCGAAGCCGCGAAGCTCCACGCGGTCGCCGCGCGCGAGAGCGCCGCCAATCTCCTCAAGGATCACGTTCACGACCTTTTCCACGTCCTCGTGACGCAGGTGCGGATACTCGGCCGCGAGCTTATCGATGAGTTGGGACTTCAGCATCCTGTTGATAATAAACGCATTTGCGGCGGAAGCGCTAGGCCCCCGCCGCAAACATTGCCTGAATTTTAGATAGCAGCCCTTTCGGGAACTACCGGTATCAGCCTTCGGACATCAGGCTTTCGGCCTGCGTCTTCCAGTCATCGCGCTCCATCCGGCCCTGGAAGGCAAGCTCTTCTTCGAGGCTTGCCACCTGTTCGCCAGAAAGCGACGCGATCTGCCAGAAGTGGAAAATCCCGGCATCGTTCAGTTTCTTTTCGAACGCAGGGCCCACGCCTTTGATCTTCTTCAGATCGTCGGCAGTGCCTTGCGGCGCGGCCAGACGGCCACGGTCATCGAGCGACTTGGCATCGCCCTTGGCCGCAGGCGCCGTCTTGCCCTTCGGCTTGGTGCCCGACGAGGCAAGTGCCGCGCCGAGGATGTCGCCGAGCGAGGCGCCGGCATCGGCCGAGCCATACTGGGCGACGGCTTCGGCTTCTTCGGCGATCTCGAGGGCCTTGATCGAGAGCGAGACGCGGCGCGTGGCACGGTCAACGGTCACAACCTTGGCGTCGACCTTGTCGCCGACCGCAAAGCGCTCGGGGCGCTGGTCAGCCCGGTCGCGCGAGAGGTCCGCACGGCGGATGAAGGTGCGCACGGCAGGGGTGCCGAACTCGACTTCAAGGCCGCCCGAAGAGACTTCGACGACGGTACAGGTCACGGTCGAACCGCGCTTTATGCCCGACTCGCTGGCCGCTTCGATCGGATCGCCCGATAGTTGCTTGATGCCGAGCGAGATGCGCTCCTTGTCAACGTCCACATCCAGGACTTTCGCCTTGACGCGGTCGCCCTTGGTGAAGGCTTCGATCGCCTGATCACCCGGCTTGTCCCACGAGATGTCGTTGATGTGCACCATGCCGTCCAGGTCGGGGCCGAGGCCCACGAACAGGCCGAACTCGGTGATGCCGCGCACTTCGCCTTCGATTTCCGAACCGACGGGGTTCTCGGAAAGGAACGCGCTCCACGGATTGTCCATGGTCTGCTTGAGGCCGAGCGAGATACGGCGCTTGTCGCTGTCCACGTCCAGCACTTCCACATCGACTTCCTGCGAGGTCGAGAGGATCTTGCCGGGGTGCACGTTCTTCTTGGTCCAGCTCATTTCGGAGACGTGGATCAGGCCTTCGACACCATCTTCCAGTTCCACGAACGCGCCGTAGTCGGTGATGTTGGTGACGATACCCTTCAGGCGTGCGCCCGATGGGTAACGGGCCGAGATATTGCTCCACGGATCGGAGCCCAGCTGTTTCATGCCGAGCGAGATACGTTGGGTCTCGGGGTTGATCTTGATGATCTGGACTTCGACTTCCTGGCCGACTTCGACCACCTGCGAGGGGTGGTTGATGCGCTTGTAGGACATGTCGGTGACGTGCAGCAGGCCGTCGATTCCACCGAGGTCAACGAACGCACCGTAATCGGTGATGTTCTTGACGACGCCTTTGCGGACATCGCCTTCCTTCATGTCGGAGACGATTTCGGCGCGCTGTTCGGCGCGGCTCTCTTCGAGGATCGCGCGGCGCGAGACAACGATGTTGCCGCGGACGCGGTCGAGCTTGAGAACGGCAAACGGCTGCACTTCGCCCATCAGCGGGCCGACATCGCGCACCGGGCGGATGTCAACTTGCGAACCGGGAAGGAAGGCGTTGACGCCGCCGAGGTCGACCGTGAAGCCGCCCTTGACGCGGCCGGAGATGGCGCCCTTGACGGGCTCGCCCTTGGCGAAGCTGCGCTCGAGCTTGACCCAGCGCTCTTCACGGCGGGCTTTCTCGCGGCTGAGGACGGCCTCGCCGAGGGCGTTCTCGATCCGGTCGAGGTAGACATCGACGATGTCGCCGGGGGCCGGCTGTTTGTCCTCGAGGGAAAATTCCTTGATATCAATCCGGCCTTCGGTCTTCAGGCCGATGTCGACGACGATCGAATCATTGTCGATCCGAAGGACGGTGGCCGGGATAACCTGGCCTTCCTTCATGGCGCCGGCGGCGGCCGAGGTCTCGAACATCGAGGCGAAGTCGGCGGAAGTGGGGTTCATTGACTTGTTCATTGGGTCTCCGGGGAAGGGCATGAATGGTTCAATGGCAGGGCGTGCACCATTGCAGCCTGCGGACATCCGGCCCCTAGGGGTGGTCTGGTTTCAGTTGCGGCGCCGCCTGTTTGGATTGAGCCTTTTGGGCCCTCAGGCAGTCTTTCCACGGGCGAGGGCGGCCTCTGCGGCAGCCCGCGCCTTTTCCACAGCCGCGTCTATAGTGAGATCAGTCGTATCGATCAAGATGGCATCGGCGGCCATGGCGGCGGGGGCGTCCGTGCGCCCCTGATCGCGCGCATCACGGATTTTCAGCTGTTCGATCACCGTTTCCAGTGTGACCGTCTCGCCATGCCCGATCAGTTCCTTCCAGCGGCGCACGCCCCGCTGGGTCACGTCCGCGTCCACCCACAGCTTCACGTCCGCGTCCGGGGCAATCACCGTGCCGATATCGCGCCCGTCCAGTAGCGCCCCGCCGACCTGCGTGGCAAACGCCCGCTGCAGCTCGAACAAGGCCTGACGCACTGACGGGATCGCTGCCACGACGCTCGCCGCCTTGCCGGCCTCGGCCGAGCGCAACTCGTGTTCGATGAAGTCGTTCAGGTCCAGCGTCCGCGCGATATCCGACAGCGGCCCGGCGGCGTCCAGCGCCACGCCCTGTTTCAGCGCCGCGACGCCCACGGCCCGGTAGAGCCGGCCCGTATCCATGTAAGGCAGCCCGAAATACCCGGCGAGCCGCCGGGCAATCGTGCCCTTGCCGGACGCCGTTGTGCCATCAATCGCTATGATCATGAGGCCGGGGAGTGATTGAGACAGGTACTGGAGTCAAGAGTAGCTAACCCCTCTCCCCCAAGGAGGAGAGGGGAGCGTACAGAACCTCAAGGCCTGATGCTCCCACAAGCAAGGCGCAGGCGCAGGTGCCGCGAGCATAGCTCGCGAATAGCGCCGAGCAGCAAGCCCGGAGGGCGCGCCGCTTTAACGCGGCGCCATCCGGATGCCGCCATCGAGACGGATGCACTGCCCGTTGAAGTACGAGTTCGTCGCCAGTTGCAGGGCAAGCGAGGCATACTCCTCCGGTTTGCCGAGACGTTTCGGGAAGGGCACCGAAGCGGCGAGGCTGTTCAGCACCTTGTCAGAGGCGCGCAGCATCAAGGGCGTGGCAAAGATGCCCGGCATGATCGAGTTCACCCGGATACCGAGGTCCATCAGGTCGCGCGCCATCGGCAGAACGAGGCCGTTGACGCCCGCCTTGCATGATCCGTACACGACCTGTCCGATCTGCCCGTCCTGCGCCGCGACCGAGGCGGTCAGCGTGATCGAGCCGCGCTCGCCGTCTTCGAGTTCCGGCAGGTAGGCCATACCTTCGGCCGAGAGCGAGGCGATACGGTAGGAGGCGACCAGAACGCCTTCGGCGCCGAAGGCATAGTCCGCGGTCGGCAGGCGTTTGTATTTCGCGTTCTCCTTGTCCCAGCTCAGCGTCTTGCCGCCTTTGGCCGCCATGGCGCAGTGGACGGTGATCCGCTCCTGGCCATTCGCCTTGCGCGCCTTCTCGAAGCCGGCAACGCAGCTCTCTTCGCTCATGATGTTGACGTTGCAGAAGATGCCGCCGATTTCCTTGGCGGTCGCTTCGCCGGCTTCCTCGTTGATGTCGAAGATGGCAACCTTCGCGCCGGCCTTGGCGAGCGCCCGGGCGGTGGCCTGGCCGAGGCCTGAGGCGCCGCCCGTCACGACGGCAGCGGTATCTTTGGTGATCAGCATGGTGGTCTCCCTTGGTGCTTTTGTCAGTCAGCGGATGATGTCAGGCGGGCTCGGCAACGAAGCCCTTCCAGGTTTTCATATAGCCCAGGAATGCCGGGCCGAGGCCTTCGGCCTTGAGGTGGTCTTCCGGCACCGGCAGGGCGATCGGCACGAAGCCGGGGTCTGCCGCCACCTTCTGCGGAAAGTCATGATGCAGGATGGCGCCGCGCCCGATCACCACGAAGTCGAGACCTGCGTCCATCGCCCGCTGGCAATCAGCGCCCGTCAGGATCTTGCCTGCCGCGCCAAGCGTCGTCCGGCCGCGCGGCAAGGCCCCGAACAGTTCGACCAGCGTCTTCTCGCCCGGGCCCGCGCCCACCGGCGGCTTGAAACAATCCCATAGCGACATGTCGAGATAGTCGATCCGCTCGTCCTTCAGCAGCGCGCCCGCAAGGCCGAGGATTTCGCCAAGGTCCATCCCGAACCGTTCCGGTGACAGCCGAACGCCGAGCGAAAAATCCCTGCCGCACTGCGCCCGCACGCCCTCGATACATTCATACAGGAACCGCGCGCGGTTCTCGAAACTGCCGCCGTACTCGTCGGTGCGCTTGTTCACTTCGGCCGAGAGGAACTGGCAGATCAGGTACCCATGCGCGCCGTGCAGCTCTACGCCGTGGAAGCCCGCCTTCTCCGCGCGCACCGCTCCGGCGATGAAGGCATCGCGCGAGGCTTTCACTTCATCGAGGCTCATTGCCCGCGCGCTGAACTCGTCATTCGCCGACGGGCAATGCGGCGCCTCGCCGATCAACTCCGCGGGTGAGCGCATGCCGGCATGGTGCAGCTGCACCACCGAATGGGTGCCCGTCTTGTTCAGCGCCGCCGCCAGCCGCGTCAGGCCCGGCAGGTGCTTGTCATCGAATATGCCCAGCTGGCCCGGAAAGCCCTGACCCTTTGCCTGCACATGCGCCGCGCACGTCATCGTCACGCCAAAGCCGCCCTCGGCGCGCTTCACGAGCCAGCGAAACTCGTCATCGCTCAGCACGCCGTCGGCATGGCTCTGCATGTTGGTGAGGGGCGCCAGCATGAAGCGGTTCTTCATGGCCGGGCCGCGCGCGAGGGGGAGGGGGGAATTGAGATCTGTCATGGCGCCATCAAAGGCGCCGGAAGCGGCCCCGTCAATTCTGCCGTGGGGGCAGGGACGTCCCTTGCCTTCAAGCCACCCGGCTTTAGGGTTACGCCGATAAAAACAGGGGGTAACCGGCAGTGGACAATGCAGAGATTGCGAAGCAGCTTTTTGCCGCCCTCGCCGGACAGGATGAGGCCGCCGTGCGGCGTCTCTGCGCGCCGGATATGCGCGTACGCCAGAACAATGGCCGGCCGATGAGCCTCGACACCCTCTTGCGGTTCAACGTCGCCGTGGGCCGGGCCGTGAAGGATTTCCGGTATGAAGATGCCGTGCGCTCCGCCACCGATACCGGCTTCGTCGAAGAACATGCCGTTCGCGGCACATTGCCGGATGGCACGGCGCTCGAACTCGCCGTCTGCGTTGTCGCCGCCGTGAAAGATGGCCGTGTGACCGACGTGCGGGAATACCTGGACTCGGCTGCCTCCACAGGCCTCGCCGCCGCGCTCAGCCCTCGCTGATCTCCGCCCCCAGCGTCTTCATGTGCCCAAGGAATTCCGGATAGCTCGTGTCGATCATCGACACGTCGTCCACACTCACCGGCTTCTGCGCCGCTGTGCCCATGATCAGCGCGCTCATCGCGATGCGGTGATCGTGGCGCGTCTCGACGAGGCCGCCGCCCGGCACAGGGCCGCCGCAGCCCTGCACGGTGAAGCCGTCCTTGGTCTCCTCGACGCCCACGCCGTTGACGCGCAGCATGGCGACGATCGCCTTGATCCGGTCGCTCTCCTTGACTCGCAGCTCGTCCGCCCCGGTCACCCGCGTCTCGCCGCTCGCAAAGGCGGCCAGCACGGCGAGGATCGGGAACTCGTCGATCATCGAGGCAACAAGGCGCTCCGGCACGGCAATGCCCTTCAGGTCCGCATAGCCTGCGTGCAGGTCGATCAGCCGCTCGCCCGCCGCTTCGCCGCGCTCCTCCGCGCCGAGATGCGCACCCATCAGGTTTGCCGCGTCATAGAAGCCGGACCGGGTCGGGTTCGACATGACGCCCTGCACCATCACATCGCCCTGCGGCGACAGCATGCCGGCGGCGATCAGGAAGGCTGCTGAAGAGGGATCGCCTGGAATGTCGGCGTCGAGACCCGTCAGCGGCTGCTTGCCCTCGATCGAAATCTCGGACGCGCCGCCCGGCGCGGTCTTGAAGCCCAGCTTCGCGCCAAAGCCCTGCAGCATCCGCTCTGTATGGTCGCGCGTCGCCTTGGCCTCGACCACCACGGTCGTGCCCACGGCGTTCAGCCCGGCGAGCAGCACCGCGGATTTCACCTGCGCGCTCGCCTGGGGCGGGGCATAGCGGATCGCGCTCAGCGCCTTCGAACCTGTCAGCGAGAAGGGCAGGCGCCCGTCCGGCCCGGCCGTGTCCTTGAGGCCCATTTCCCGCAAGGGGTTCAGCACCCGGTTCATCGGACGGGAGGACAGCGAGGCGTCGCCCGTCAGCGCCGCCGTCAGCTCGAAACCGGCCATCACCCCCATCATGAGGCGCGAACCTGTGCCCGAATTGCCGAAATCCAGCACCCCCTCCGGCGAGCTCAGGCCCTTGCTGCCGACACCCCGGACTTCCCAGGCGCCCGGTCCCGTGCGGGTCACATTTGCCCCCAGCGCCGACATCGCTGCGCCGGTCCGGATAACGTCATCGCCTTCGAGCAGGCCGCTGAACCGGCTCGTGCCGGAGGCAAGGCCCCCGAAGATCAGCGCGCGGTGGCTGCAGGATTTGTCACCCGGCGCGCGGATGGTTCCGCTGAGGCGGCGAACGGGTCGGCTGGTCCAGACCATGGAGGGAAAGCCCTGTAATTGATGAGTTGAGGTCGACATTCGGGCTTTGACAGCGCCGGGCGTTCATGGCAAGCGCCGCCCCAGTTTACCACCCGTAATCCACCCTCTTAAGGAGCGCGCCATGGCCAAGGACAAGCTCGGAACCAAGCAGGTATGTCCATCCTGCGAGTCGCGGTTCTATGATCTGAACAAGCGGCCAGCCGTCTGCCCGAAATGCGGCGCCGAATTCGACCCCGAGGATGAAGTCATCCGCACCACCATCACGAAAGTGAAGGCCAAGGCCGCACGCGCCGCCGTGAAGGCTGTCGCCGAGGATGATGACGAGTCCGAAGAAGAGGATGATGCCGTCATCCGCGACGACGAGGACGAAGCCGCCGAAGTCGAGGAAGAGGTCGAGGACGACGAGGACGAGGAAGAAACCAAGGAACTCGTCGGCGAAGACGATGACGTGATCATCGAAGACGCCGAAGACGAGGAAGAGGCCGTTGCCCCCGGCAAGGTCCCCTCCGGCTTCACCGAAGACGGCGCCGAAGACGACGATGACGATGTCATCATCGCCGATGACGAAGACGAGGAATTCGAGATCGACGAGGACGAGGACGGCGACGAAGACCTCGAGATCGAGGAAGACGACGAACGCTGAAAATAAGGCTTGAAAGCGCGGGGGGCAAAGACTATCCCTCCCGCTTCCCGGTCAGGGGCCATAGCTCAGTTGGGAGAGCGCTTGCATGGCATGCAAGAGGTCGTCGGTTCGACTCCGTCTGGCTCCACCAGGACCCTTTTAGAGGCAGTCCTGTCAAAAATCGGGCAATCAGCCCCGCTAAACGTGCCTGTAAGGCCTCGCCGTGAACTTGCCGCATCGCGGTGCTTGAACCCGACACAATCGGGGGCCACCTTCCTGTCATGGCAGGGCACCCGCCTGCCAGCGACCCCGCCCGGGGCGCGGAAAGGAGTGGACCTATGACGACCGGCCAGAAATCGAACGACAAATCGAATTCCCTCGAGGGCAATACCTTCGTCTACATCCGCCATCTCGATGACGGCGAAATCCGCAGTCTCCTGCCGCCGGACGCGCTCGATGACGTGACCGATCCGGACGACCTGTTCGTGGTCGCCTCCGCCGATGGCCAGCGCCTCGCCATCGTCGAGGGCCGCGAGGCTGCCTTTGCGGCCGCCCTCGCCCATGACCTGAACCCGCTCAGCGTGCACTAGCGCTATCGACGATCTTGCTTTTCCCCGGATTGAAGTTGACACTCGCGTCAGCTGATCCGGGGAGGACATGATGAAACTCGCACGCGCCGCGCTGGCAGCTCCGCTCGCCCTTTTCCTGTTTGCCTGCAGCCAGAAATCCGAGGCGCCAGCCGAGCCCGGCATTCCTGCTTTGCCGCCGCCGCTCTCGGCCGAGGGCGATTTCGGCGCCACCCTCCAGGCCGCGCTGATCAATGCCAAGCCCGGCGACACGATCGTCATGCCCGAAGGCACGTTCGCGCTCGCAGATCCGCTCTCGCTCGACGTTGACGGCGTCACCCTGCGCGGCGCGGGCCAGAACCTCACCGTCCTCGACTTCGCGCAGCAGTCCGGCGCGGGCGAGGGCCTCCTCGTCACCTCCGATGATGTCACGCTGATGGACTTTGCCGTGCGCGACACCCGCGGCGACGGCATCAAGTCGAAGGGCGCCGACCGGATCACCTACAAGTTCCTCACTGTCGAATGGAGCGGCGAGCCGGAAGAGACCAACGGCGCCTATGGCGTCTATCCCGTCGAATCGAAGGATGTGCTGGTCGAGAATGTCACCGTGCGCGGCGCCTCGGACGCCGGCATCTATGTCGGCCAGTCGTCCAACATCATCGTGCGCAACTCGATTGTCGAATTCAACGTTGCCGGCATCGAGATCGAGAATTCCTCCGGCGCCGACGTCTATGGCAACATCGCCCGCAACAATACCGGCGGCGTGCTGGTGTTTGACCTGCCGGACCTGCCGGTCAGCGGCGGTAATTCCACGCGCATTTTCGCCAACCAGATCCTCGCCAACAATACGCGCAACTTCGCCCCGGCGGGCAATATCGTGGCCGGTGTGCCGTCCGGCACCGGCGTCATCATCATGGCGAACCGGAACGTGCACGTCTTTGACAATACGTTCGAGAACAACCAGTCCGCCGACGTGCTGATCACGGCCTACGCCTTTCCGTTCACGGACGAGACATACAATCCGCTGCCGCGTGACATCGTCGTACGCGCCAACCGCTATTCTGGCGGCGGCACCAATCCGCAGGGCATGCTCGCGCCGCTGGCCGAAGCCGTGGGCGGCGCCCTGCCGCCGGTCATCTGGGACGGGGTCCAGGCCTGGCCTGGCGCCGAAGCGCAGGATGTGAACCTCACCATTTCGGAGGCGCCGGAAGTCGGTTTCCTGAATTTTGGCATTCCGTCCTATCCGCTGGATCCGGCTGCGCTGAAGCCGTCGCAGGACCGTCCGGCCGGAACGTCGCCGGCCGAGCCCGCGCCCATCGTGCTGGCCCACGTCAAGGAATAGCATGCGCTTTGCCGGTCTCGTCCTCGCGGGGCTTATGGCCGCGCTTCTCGGGGCGTGCAGCGCCGGCAAGGCAGCGGGGCCGGACCTTGAGGTCATCCTCGCCGAGGTGCCCGCCGAGACGCTCTCCGCCTACGGACTGTTCGCGGACGCCGCTGCGGGTACTCCGGCCGAAGGAGTCATGGCCTATGATCTCGTCAACCCGCTCTTCTCCGATCATGCGGCCAAGCACCGCTTCGTCTTCGTGCCGGGCGGAAAGGCCGCCCGATATGATGCGGAGAACGTGTTCGACTTTCCAGTCGGCACCGTCCTTGTGAAGACCTTCGCCTTTGCGCCCGACATGCGCGCGCCGGACGCCGGCGCCTACAAGGTCGAAACGCGCCTCCTGATCCACAAGGAAAATGGCTGGGCGGCCTATCCCTATGTCTGGAACGAGGAAGGCACCGAGGCGGTCTACGCGCCGGTCGGCGCCCGCCGCGCGGTCGAGACGATCAGCCCTGCCGGTGCGCCGCTGTCGATCAGCTACGCGGTGCCCAACCAGAACCAGTGCAAGAACTGCCATCAGGCCGGCCCGGCCATTTCGCCCATCGGGCCGAAGGCGCGCAATCTGGGCCACAAGGGGCAGATCGAGGCTTGGGCTGCCGCCGGTATCCTTGAGGGCGTGCCTGCAACATTGCCTGCCGTACCCTCCGTATACGATCTTTCCCAGCCTCTGGAAGCGCGCGCCCGAGCCTGGCTCGATATCAACTGCGCCCATTGTCACAAGCCGGACGGGTCGGCCTCCAATTCCGGTCTCGTTCTTTCGTCCACCGAAGCCGATCCCGTAAAACTAGGCATCGGCAAGCGGCCCGTTGCGGCGGGGCGCGGGGCTGGCGACCTCTTCCAGGTCATCGTCCCCGGCGCGCCGGACCGCTCGATCCTCGCCTACCGGATGGCATCCACCGAGCCCGGTGTCGCCATGCCGGAACTTGGCCGCAGCGTGCATGACCCGGAAGGCCTCGCACTGATCCGGGAATGGATTGCCGGGATGGAGCCGGAGTAGGGGCTTGCCGCGTTCCGCGCGGACGCTAGCTCTCATCACGCCGCGCCGCCCCGGCGCCGAAAGGTTGCTCGCATGAAATCGCTTTTTGCTCTCGTCGCGCTGCTGCTCACCGCTTGCACCACACCGCCTGCGCCTGCCGCGCCCGTGTCCGAGCCTGCCGCCACCGCGCTGCAGCCGTCCGATCTGAACGGCACCTGGGATGTGACCCTGTTCTGGTCGCCAACCGAGCCGCCAAGCTCAACCGTCATGGTGCTGAACGTCGCCGACGACGGAAAGCTCACAGGCTCGTTCTACGAATCGGATTTCCTCGAAGCGGAATACTCGCTGCGCGGCGACACGCTGGCCTTTGGCTCGGTGACGACTGACGGTGAGGCGCCCTATAGCCATTCCGGCCGCCTGGTGGACGGAAAGATTGAAGGCCAGACCTTGTCGCAGGGCCGCGATTTCCTCATGATCTGGGTCGCCGCGCGGCGCGCGGAGCCTGCGCCCGGCTGAGAGAGGACTTCAATGACGCCCCGGATCTTGGTCGATGCCGATGCCTGCCCGGTGAAGGACGAGATATACAAGGTCGCGCTGCGCCACGGCGTCGAGGTCGTCATCGTCGCCAACAGCTACATCCGCATCCCCGAACATCCGCTCATTTCGCGCCGAATCGTCAGCGACGGGTTCGACGCCGCCGATGACTGGATCGCCGGAGAGGCGCATGCCCTCTCGGTCGTGATCACGGCGGACATTCCGCTCGCTGACCGCGCCCTGAAAGCCGGCGCCAAAGTGCTCGGCCCCACCGGCAAACCCTTCACCCCGGACTCGATTGGCGGCGCGCTGGCGACGCGGGCGATCATGGCGGACCTGCGCGTCGGCGTCGCCGGCATCGGCGCCACCGGCCCGGCGCCCTTCTCGAAGGCCGACCGCTCGCGCTTTCTGTCCGCGCTGGATACGGCGCTGGTGGCGGTCAAGAAGGCGGCAGGCTAGCCGGCCCCGGACACTTGCCCTTAACGGGGGCCGTGATAAGCCCCCGCGATGAACCAGATCACGCTTCACAAGGGGGATCTCCCCAAAGGCCTCAGCTTCGGCCCCGTTGTGGCCGTCGACACCGAGGCGATGGGCCTCAATCCGAACCGGGATTACCTGACCCTCGTCCAGCTTTCGGCGGGCGATGGCACCGCCCACCTCGTCCAGCTGACGCGGGATTTCGATTGCCCGAACCTGAAGGCGCTGATGACCGATCCGAAGGTCGTGAAGCTGTTCCACTTCGCCCGCTTCGACATCGCCATGATGCGCAAGTGGATGGGCATCACCGTCTCCCCGGTCTGGTGCACCAAGATCGCCTCGCGCCTCGCCCGCACCTATACCGACAAGCACGGCCTGAAAGATGTCGCCCGCGAAGTTGCCGGGATCGACATGTCGAAAGCCCAGCAGAGTTCCGACTGGGGCGCCGCGACGCTTACGGACGCGCAGATCCAGTATGCGGCCTCGGACGTGCTCTACCTGCACGAGATCAAGGCCGGCCTCGAGGCCATGCTGGTGCGCGAGGGCCGGATGGGCCTCGCCGAGGCCTGTTTCGGCTTCCTGCCGGTGCGCGCCGAACTCGACCTCGCCGGTTGGGCCGAGGAAGATATCTTCTCGCACAGCTGAAGCCTGTCAGCGGCGCTTTCACTCCGGCCCCATCGCGGCTAAGCATAGGTCCTGAAAGTCTCGCAGGATCAGGCCGACCGGACTCATGGACGCCAGTCTCCACCACGACCCCGCCACGCTCTGGGCGCCCCGGCGCCAGATGACGCTGGCGCAGGCGCGCCGCCGGTCCGAGCGCGTGCGCTATCTGCGTTATGCCTTTGTCGGCGCCGCGGCCGTTTCGATCGGGCTTTTCCTCGGGTTTGTCTTCCGCAGTGCCCTGACCCAGGAAGCCGGCCTGCCGACGGTGCGTGACGAGGAAGCCGTGACGATGATCAATCCGCGCTTCACCGGCCGGGATTCGTCGGGTCAGGTGTTCACGATCACCGCAGACGCCGCCCAGCGCCGCCGGGCTGAAGGCGGAGTGGTTGATCTCGTCAATCCCGTTATGCGCGACGCCAATGGAGCCGAACTGAAGGCCCCCACGGGGTATTATGACCGCGACAAGGGCGTCCTCGAGCTCTACGAGGCGGTCAATATCAAGGACAGCGCAGGCTATTCGTTTATCAGCCGGGGCGCCCGCCTGATCCTCGGCGAAGACCGGGTGGAGGGATTGTCACCTCTGGAAGGCAAGGGCCCCCTTGGCGATATCCGGGCGGACTCGTATGAAATTCTCGACGGCGGAAACCGCATTGTATTTGAAGGCAATGTGCAGACCGTGATCTATCCTCAACCGGCCGAAGCGCCTGCAACGTCTGAAAGTGAGCAAGATGGCACTCCGTAAAGCCGCTGGCGCAGTCCTTGGCCTCGCCCTGATGGCCTCGCCGGCTTTTGCCCAGATCTCGTCCGAGGGCGGCCCGATCTATATCAACTCCTCGCGCACCGAGAGCCTCGAGAACGAGCGCAAGGTGCTGCTAGTCGGCAATGTCGATATCCAGCAGGGCACCGCCCGCCTGCGCGCCGATACCGTCACCATCCGCTTCAAGCCGAGCACCGGCGCGGCCGGCGGGGCGAGCGTGGTCGGCGGGTTCGGACAGGTTGAGAATATCGTCGCCGAAGGTAACGTTTACTATGTGACGCCTGAGCTGAAGGCCAAAGGTGACCGCGGCGTTTACGAACTCGCGACCGACACGATCACGATGACCGGCAAGGTTGCCCTGATGCGCGAACGCGACGTTGCCGAGGGTGAAACCCTGCGGATGGAGGTCAAGTCCCGCCGTACAACCCTCGAAGGCGGATCCGGCCGCACACGGATGGTGATCGACCCGTCGACCCAGCCGGGCCAGAACCAGTGAATTTTACGGGACAGGTGAAAGCGATCTTAAGCAAGCCGCGTTAAGGCTCGTGAAGGCCGGAAAACGGCCGTGGATGGATGGAACTGGGAATGAACGAAGCGGCCGAAGGCCTGGTAGTCAGCAATCTTGCCAAGTCATTTGGCAAGCGCCAGGTCGTGCGTGACGTGTCCCTCTCCCTCGCCCGCGGCGAAGTTGTCGGCCTGCTCGGACCCAACGGGGCCGGCAAGACCACCTGCTTCTACATGATCATGGGGTTGATCGGCGCCGATTCCGGCTCGATCTCCATCGACGGCGAGGATGTCACCCGCCTGCCGATGTATCAGCGCGCCCGTCTGGGCGTCGGATACCTGCCCCAGGAGGCCTCGATCTTCCGGGGCATGAGTGTTGAAGAAAACGTCATGGCTGTTGCGGAACTGGTCGAAAAAGACCGCGCCGCCTGCCAGGCACAGGTCGACAGCCTGCTCAGTGAACTGCACGTGGAACACCTGCGCAAGCAGCCGGCGACGTCCCTTTCGGGCGGCGAGCGGCGGCGTGTGGAGATTGCGCGTGCGCTCGCGTCTCGTCCGAGCTTCATGCTACTGGACGAACCGTTCACCGGCATCGACCCGCTTGCCATCTCCGACATATCCGACCTTGTCCGCTTCCTCAAGCAGCGCGGCCTCGGCGTTCTCATCACCGATCACCAGGTGCGCGAGACGCTGCAGATCGTGGACCGGGCCTTCGTGATGTATGATGGTGCTGTCCTCTTCAATGGCACGCCGGAAGACGTGCTGAAGAATGAGGACGTGCGCAGGGTCTATCTGGGTGAGCAGTTCGCCGCTTGATCTCAGGGGGCGCGGCCGATGGCCATGAAACATTCACTCGACATGCGCCAGGGCCAGTCCCTGGTGATGACGCCGCAACTGCAGCAGGCGATCAAGCTTTTGCAGCTTTCGAACCAGGAACTCGCCGAGTTCGTCGAGGCTGAACTCGAGCGCAATCCGCTCCTTCAGAAAGTCGAAGATGACGGCCCGCCGCCGTCCGAAGCAGTCGAACCGATGCGCGAAACGATGGACCGCGATGCGCGCGAGGCCGGCGAGGCCCGCGATCAGCTCGATGCTCCGGGCGAGGACGTTTACGAGCCGGGCACGGGCTCCGATGCGGCGATGCCGGCAGATGCGTCCGGACCTTCGGCAAAGACCGACTGGTCGACCGCCGGGAATGGTCAGGCGTCTGAGGATTTCGATTTCACCGCCAACATGTCCAGCGACATCACGCTGGCCGAACACCTGCACACGCAGCTGAACTTTGCCGGCCTTTCGGACGCCGACCGGCTGATTGCCGCGCGCCTGATCGACGAGACCGACGAGACCGGATACCTGCGTACGCCGCTGGACGACATTTCCAGATCACTGGGCGCCGATATTGCCAATGTCGAAGCTGTTCTGGGGGTTTGCCAGGGTTTTGACCCGACCGGCGTCATGGCCCGCTCGATTCCGGAATGCCTTGCGCTGCAGCTGAAGGATCGCGGCCGCTATGACCCGGCGATGCAGGCGATGCTCGACAACCTGCATCTCGTTGCCAAGCACGACATCAAGCAGCTGATGGATGTCTGCGGGGTCGACAAGGCCGATATACAGGACATGCTGATGGAGCTGCGCCAGCTCTCGCCGAAGCCGGGCGCCGGCTTCTCCAGCGAGACGACTGTGGCGGTGGCCCCCGATGTTTACGTCCGTGAACTGCCGAATGGCATGTATGCAGTGGAGCTGAATTCCGAGACCTTGCCGCGCGTGCTGATGGACAAGGCCTATTATGCCGAAGTCACGGCCCTGCCGATGCGCGACAAGGAGAAGGAGTTCATCTCCGAATGTGCGGCCTCGGCGACCTGGCTGATCAAATCACTCGACCAGCGCGCCCGGACGATCCTGAAAGTGGCGAGCGAGATCGTGCGCCAGCAGGATGGCTTTTTCGCTCATGGTGTGGCGCACCTGCGCCCGCTGAACCTCAAACAGGTGGCGGACGCGATCGAGATGCATGAATCGACCGTCAGCCGCGTGACGTCCAACAAGTACATGTCGACCCCGCGCGGCCTTTTCGAGCTGAAATACTTCTTCTCGGCCTCGATCCCTGCAACCGGCGGCGGCGAGGCACACTCGGCCGAAGCCGTCCGTCACCGGATCAAGCAGCTGATCGATGACGAGCAGCCGGAAGATGTTCTGTCGGATGACCAGATCGTCGAGATCCTGACAGGCTTCGGCATCGATATCGCGCGCCGTACGGTGGCGAAGTACCGCGAGAGCCTGAACATCCCGTCCAGCGTGCAACGGCGCCGCATCAGCCGCGCGGGTTAGGTTTTACGCTGCACGTGCGGCCGGACGCGCCCGGGGGGCGGCCGGCTTTGAGGGTTGGCGCACACCTCTCCGCAGACCCCTCGCGTCCTTCGGCTTCGCTCAGGATGAGCGCAGGGGTCCAGATTCGGATCAGCATTTTTTTGCTTTGCGCTGGGTACCTGCTTTGGCAGGTACCTGCGGCGTGGGCGCGGCAGCAAGACCGCGTCGCTGGGTCCCGGCTTTCGCCGGGATGAGCGGAGAAAGCTAGGAGGTGTTGGGGGGAGCGGGTTGAGCACCCGTAATCTGGACGCAGAGCGTCCGGACGCCATCCCGCTGCACGAACAGGGATACAAAGGGTGAGAGCCCTTCGAGATTTGCCGGGAGATCAGACGCCCAGCCGTCGTCTGTCAGGGGACGGAAGGTTCGAGGGATGGGTCTGTAGGTCAGCGGATCGGGGCGCAGGTCGCCTTCGAAAGCGATGTAGACTTGGCCCCACCAGGTGATGCCGAGCAGGAATTCGGTGCGGTTCGAGGCGTCGTACGCGCGGACGACGGCGTTCAAGGTCCACCAGATCACCGGCCAGAAGAACGGGTGCACCACTTCGAAGAAGCGGCCGAAGCGCGGATGCTGGCGGAGGGCGGTGAGCGAGACCATCCGGGGAGCATAACACCGCTGCGGATGCGGTCGGATTCGGAAGGCTGAAATAGTTGATTTCGTC
>Ga0315908_10001171_pt1 | contig 20041 bp, 17 predicted proteins | sample LakEriMetagenome_12_FD_203520 | JGI IMG/M metagenome (GOLD analysis project Ga0315908, IMG submission 203520) | Freshwater fungal communities from buoy surface, Lake Erie, Ohio, United States - Buoy 4 MA124 | ecosystem: Environmental > Aquatic > Freshwater > Lake > Lake biofilm | place: USA... | reverse complement strand
CATCAATTGTTGCCAAAGATATTTCAACAGGTAAAATCGTTGCTATTGGTAAGAAGGCGCAACAAATGCATGGTAAAACACATAAACTTATTGAAACCATTCGCCCTTTGAAAGATGGTGTAATCGCCGATTTCCAAAGTGCAGAGCAAATGATTCGCGGGATGATCAAAATGATTAATCCGGGTAGAAGTCTATTCAACCCGACTTTAAGAATGGTGATTTGTATTCCATCAGGTATTACCGAAGTGGAGAAAAGAGCTGTTCGAGATTCAGCGGAACATGCCGGTGGAAAAGAAGTTTATTTAATTCACGAACCCATGGCAGCAGCAATTGGGATTGGAATTGATGTCGAAGAACCAATGGGGAATATGATTATTGATATAGGTGGTGGAACTTCGGAGATTGCGGTAATAGCCCTTGGAGGTATTGTTTGTGATAAATCCATTCGTATTGCAGGTGATGATTTCACAAGCGATATCGAAGATTACATGAGAAAACAACATAATATATTGGTTGGAGAAAGAACTGCTGAACAAATTAAAATAGAAGTTGGTTCCGCATTAACAGAATTAGAAAACCCACCAGAACCATTTGCGGTAAGAGGGCGAGATTTAATGACAGGAATTCCAAAAGAAATTATGGTAACTTATGATGAGGTTGCTAGAGCATTAGATAAAACTATTTCTAAAATTGAAGAGGCAATATTAAGTGCCTTAGAAATGACTCCTCCTGAACTTTCTGCTGATATTTTCAAAACCGGTATTTACCTTGCTGGAGGTGGTTCCATGCTAAGAGGTTTAGATAAAAGAATTTCTGCTAAAACAAAACTACCAGTTCACATTGCAGAAGATCCTTTGCGTGCAGTTGCACGTGGAACAAGTATTGCTCTAAAAAATATAGACCGTTATCAATTCTTGATGAAAGCCTAAGAATTGTTTTTTAAGTAAAACACATTAATTGCTTGGACTTTTTTATTTTTGTACATGCAAAACCTCATCGCCTTTTTAAGGCGTTTTCGTGTCTTTCTATTTTTTGCGACTTTGCAAATCATTTGCCTATTAACCTATGTGCAATATTTGAGCTTTCCCAAAAGTCAGTTTTTTACAAGTGCCTCTAGTGTCGGTGGTGAATTCTATTCCATAAAGTACGCTGTTGCGCAACATTTTGAATTAGAAAACTCCAATTTAAAACTTCAAAAAGAAAATATTTATCTCAGAAAGAGATTAATTAAAAATTTATATCAAGTTGATCAGAATCTATTTAAAATTAAAGACACAACTTTTGAGCAACAATATAATTATCTACCCGCCTCTGTAATTAACTCAACAACAGGTAAAATGAATAATTATTTTACCATAAATATTGGTGACATGCAAGGAGTTAAACGCGGAATGGGTGTTTTTTCTCCCGATGGAGTTGTGGGGATAATTCATAATACCAGTAAACATTATTCCGTTGTAAAATCTGTCCTGACACAAAACATTAATATTGATGTTCTTATTCAACCTATTGGTTTGTATGGGTTTTTGAAATGGGATGGAAAAGATCCAACAAGAGGTACAATTTCTGGTATTTCAAATGACTTAAGAATAAAAAAATGGTCTAAGGTTTATACCAGAGGTGGATCAGGTATATTTCCAAAAGGAATTCTTGTCGGTCGTGTAGAAAAATTAGCGCCGGTAGAGGGAAAACCTCTTTGGAATGTTGTTATAAAATTTAGCCAGGATTTTAGAAGTATTGACCGCGTTTATGTAATTAAAAATCTCCTCATTGAAGAACAAAAGGCACTAGAGTTAGATGTTCCAGAAGATGAAGACAAGCCATTGATATGAAAGTAATTGGGCAACAAATATTTCGATTTGTACTTTTTGTTTTACTACAAGTTTTTATTTTTAATCAAATAGAAATTGGTATTGGTATTACCCTACTCCTTTGTCCATTGTATATCATGTTGCTTCCCTTTGACACCAATATATTCGTATTAATGGGGCTGGCTTTTTTAATGGGTATAAATGTTGATGTCATGTCGGACACTTATGGTTTACATGCTTCGTCTTTATTGCTTTTTGCCTATTTTCGACCCATAATTTTCAATGTTTTTAGTCCAAGAGATGGTTACGATGTCCTTAAATCTCCTACTATATTCGACATGGGACATACTTGGTTTTTATATACATTTGGGTCCTTGCTTTTAATTTATTTGACCTGGTTTTTCATCATTGAAATTTTCAGTTTTAACAAGATGTTATATCTCCTTCAAAAGATATTCCTCTCTTTAATTTTTACTTATCTAATCAGCTTGCTATTGCAGGTTTTCTTACTTAGGAAGACACAAAAGTTATGAACCTAGAGAATAGAAAATATGTAATTATCGCTTTTATATTATTGGTGGGATTCATATATACCTCCCGCTTATTCTATATGCAAGTAGTTGATGACACATGGGTTTTGAGGGCACAGGAAATTGCTGAGAAAAGAAAAGAAATTATTCCACCTAGAGGCGTAATGTTTGACCGTAAAGGAAGGAAAATTGTTTCTAACAAAACCTATTACAACCTCATGATGACTGAGGAGAAAATTACACATTTAGACACTGTAGCTTTCGCAAAATTAATTGGCTGGACCCCAATTATGGTGAGAGAGCGATTTAAAGAAATTGTAAAAGGTGAGGGGGTCTATTACAATAAAAGTTCAGGAAAACACACCTCTAATTATCAGAAAATGAGAGCTTATCCCTTTCTAAAAGAACTGACTTTAGATGAAATCACAAAAATATTAGTACACATTGCTAATTTTCCAGGTTTTAAAGAAGAGGTGACAAGTATGCGCACTTATCCTTACGCTAATGGGGCTAATATTTTGGGTTATCTTAATGAAGCAAACAGAGAGGATATTGATTCTAAAGAATTAAATGCCGATCATTTTTATCGCCCAGGATCAAATATTGGTAGGTCAGGTATTGAGCGATTTTATGAAAAAGAACTCAGAGGACGAAAAGGAATCCGATACGTGGTCACCTCAGCAATGAATAATGCCATTGAAAGTTATGCAAATGGTAAATATGACACCGTTGCCAAACAGGCTATTCCACTTAAATTAGGAATGGACATTGTGTTGCAGGCTTATGGAGAGAAACTAATGAAGGGTAAAAGGGGCTGTATTGTTGCTATTGAGCCATCAACAGGTGAAATTTTAACAATGGTGTCGTCTCCCTCATATGATCCAAATTTATTGGTAGGAAGAAGAAATATAAGTTTAAACTATCCGAAATTGGCAAGAGATAAAGATATTCCCTTGTTTCCTCGCCCTTTACAGGCTGAATATCCTCCGGGTTCTATTTTTAAATTAGTTCAGTCCTTAATCGGTATGCAGGAAGGCGTAGTTACTGAAAATTCTGGTTTTGCCTGTATAAAAAGCATGGTCGGATGTCACAATCACCCAAACGCCTCAAGCATTGCTGAAGCAGTGCAATATTCTTGCAATCCCTATTTTTATCAATTGGTTAGGAAAGTAATACAGCAAAAGGAAAAAAAGAATTTATATGCTGATGCAGAATATGGATTAAATAAGTGGCATCGTTATATGAGTAGTTTTGGTTTGGGGAGAGAGCTTGATGTTGATATTACTGGACAAAATGGAGGGCTAATTCCAGATTCTAAATATTATGACAAATGGTATGGGCATCATCAATGGGCCTTTTCAACCATAAGATCTATATCAATTGGACAAGGAGAAATAAAATTAACCCCCTTGCAGATGGCGAATATAGCGGTAATTATCGCGAATAAGGGGTGGTATTATTCTCCCCATTTTGTAAAGTCGATTGGGAAAAAAGGTCCAAAAGCAAACTTTAGGAAAAAACACAAAACAATGGTTGAAAGTAAATATTTTGACGCAGTTATTGAAGGGATGAGAAGGGTTGTTAATGAAAGTGGCGGTACTGCAAAATCAGCTAGACTTGAAGATATTATCATTTGTGGTAAAACAGGAACCGTTCAAAATCCACATGGAAAAGACCATTCCGTGTTTATTGCTTTTGCTCCTCGCGATAATCCAAAAATTGCCATTGCAGTTTTTGTAGAAAATGCAGGGGCCGGTGGAGCTGTTGCCGCACCCATTGTGAGTCTAATGATCGAAAAATATTTAAAAGGTAAAGTTACCAAAGAGAAAGAATCAAATCTAAACAAAGTTGAAGAACCTAATATTATTAACCGATGAGAAAAAATGACGCGCTTCTTTCGCATATAGATTGGCCGCTATTTATTGCATTTATTTCTCTATTAATTTTTGGGATGGCCACTGTTTACTCAGTAGCTTTTAATGAAGAACACCCTAATATTTTTGCCTTTAGTGAAAAATATGGTAAGCAAATGTTATGGCTTGGTGTTTCTTTATTTTTAGGTTTACTTATCTTTTTAATTGATGTGGATATCTACAGAAAATTTGCTGTGCCCATCTACATTTTTACCCTCATATTATTAGTCATCGTTTTATTTATGCCCCCTATAAATGGCGCTCGCGCTTGGATTGGTATTGGAAGTATGGGTATTCAACCTGCTGAATTTGCCAAAATTTCTACTGCGCTGCTATTATCAAAATACATCAGTGGCTTAATGATTAAACATCAAACTACCAATACGGTTTTAACTGCTGTTGGAATAATCATGGGTCCTGCAATCTTGGTTGCCTTACAGCCAGACGCGGGGACTCTTGTTGTTTTTAGCTCCTTTTTGTTTGTAATGTATCGAGAAGGGATGACTTTTGATCCTATAATATTAAAAATAGTGAATAGAATTCCAGGCATTAATCTAAAAAGTACCTGGGTAGGCAATCATTTTATTCCCTTATTATTTATTGTTGTTGTTTTAGCTGTTCTAACGTTGATAATAGGAGAAGTGGAGTTTAGTATTGGTTTCTTGCCCGGAATAATAATTAAAGGGAGTACTGGAATTATTATTACCCTTGCTTTTCTTGCTTTATTGGCTTTTCTATACATCAGAAGGTTTGGAACTAAAAGAGATCGTGGTAGTCTTACCTTTATTATAATTTTCGGTTTTGTATTTATGACTGCACTGAGTTCAAGTGTGAGTTTTGTTTTTAGTAAATTAGCAAGGCACCAAAAAGATAGAATAGAAATGGTATTGGGATTGAAAGAAGACCCAAATGGAAAAGATTATAATAGAAATCGGGCAATGGCCGCAGTGGGTTCGGGTGGGGCTTTTGGAAAGGGTTATAAGGAAGCCTCTGTTTCTAGTGTAGAAAGTAATCATGTGCCCGAAAGTGAAACTGATTTTATTTTTTGTCCATTTGCAGAAGAGTGGGGGTTTTTGGGAAGTGTCTTCTTGGTTTTTATCTACTTGTTTATGTTGATGAGAATAGTCTTCATAGCCGAAAGACAACGCTCTTCATTTAATAGAATTTATGCCTATTGCGTTGCCATGATTTTATTTTATCACTTCGCTATTAATATAGGAATGAATATCGGTTTTGTACCCGTTATTGGTATTCCTCTTCCTTTCTTTAGTTACGGAGGATCTTCTATAATGTCATTTTGTATCATGATGTTTTTACTATTGAAATTAGATAGTCAACGAAAAGATGTGCTGAGATAATGTTTAATATGTACTTTTAAAAAAAGAAAAAATGAACGCTTCGCTTCCAGATGAAAAAAGAAAAAAATATACTAAAATATTTTGGGGATTTGCTTTGTTCCCATTTCTGTTTGTTGTAGGATTAATTTTTCTTCAGTCAGAAGATGATCTTCCTCCGGTTTCTATGTTAGATAATCCACCAGAACTACAAGCTTCTTTGATTTTCGGACAAGATGGTGATACTCTAGGGCGCTATTGGCAAGTCAATCGAACCAGTGCTGATTTCAAAAATATCTCCTCATTTGTATTTGACGCTTTAATTTCTACTGAGGACGAAAGATTTTTAGAGCATTCAGGAGTAGATTTTCGTTCCATAGCAAGATCCTTTTCTTCGTTTGGTCGTGCGGGCGGTGCCTCAACTATTCCACAACAATTAGCCAAATTACTTTTTACTTTACAACAAAGACAAAAAGAAGAAATTGCAAGAGCAAAAGGAGAAGAAATTATTGGTGGGAATTTTGCCTTATTTGGAAAACTTCGAAGATTAAATGAAAAGGCTAGGGAAAATATTATTGCAACACGTTTAGAAGCAAGATACACAAAAGATGAAATTATCACCATGTATCTTAATCAATTTGATTTTCTTTATAATGCTGTAGGAATCGAAAATGCGGCAAAAGTATATTTCAATAAATCACCAAAGTCTTTAACTAAGACAGAAGCGGCGACACTGATTGGAATGTGTAAAAATCCCGGACTATACAATCCCTACTCCTTTAAAATAAAAAATTATCGACGGTTTATTGCCGCAGATGAAGGCATAAGTCCTGCTGAAGTGAGCCAAGAACAAATACTTAAAGCAAGAGAAAATGATTCTTTAAGAGCCATAAGAAGAAGAAATCAAGTGCTTTATCAGTGGATGAAAAATAGTAAGGATGGAAATGAAGCCATTAAAAATCAAATAAGTAGAGAGGAATTTAATACGCTATCTCAAGAACCACTTGTGGTAAATTATCAATCCGTTGATCACAAAATTGGTCCTGGAGCTTATTTTAAAGAAGCCCTACGCACAGAGGTAACTGCTATTTTATTATCAAAAAAAGAAGATGGAAGTTTTCAATATGTAAGAGAAGATGGGCAACCCTATGATATTTATAGTGATGGATTAAAAATCTATACTACTATTAATTCACGCCTGCAAAAATATGCGGAAGCCGCAGTTGAAGAGCACATAAAAGAAACCCTTCAGCCAGCATTTGATAATAATAATAGAGGATTAAAGAATTATCCATTTTCGAATTCAATTGATCAATCTATGGTAGATCAAATCATGGAAAATGCTAGGAGATCAACTGGGCGATATAAAATAATGGCTGCTGCTGGTTATTCGGCACAAGAAATTATGAATTGCTTCAATACTCCGGCACCAATGCGGGTTTTTACATGGAAATCTAGCAAAGGAAGAGATACGACAATGACCCCTAATGATTCTATTAGGTATTATAAAGCTTTCTTACACGCAGGATTGGTATCTATAGAACCACAAACTGGCTTTGTTAGAGCGTGGGTTGGTGGAATAAATGCAGAACATTTCTCCTATGATCATGTGCGACTTGGAAAAAGACAAGTTGGATCAACTATAAAGCCTTTTGTATATGCAGCGGCATTGTCCATGAAAGTGGTCAATCCATGCACTACTTTTGGAGCAGGAGAATATTGCGTAGATTTAGTGGACAATCACAATAAAGTTGTTGGTAAATACTGCCCAAGCGGAACTGCCGCAGGTTGCGTTAAAGATGGCCTTGCGCTTTCTTCAAATCCAATTACCGTGGCGGTAATGGCCCGTATGGGCGCTTATAATCCAGTTGAAAAAACAGGCGGGCCTTATCAAATCGAAAAATTATTAAAAGAAACAGATATCTTTTTAAATCCAAATGATGTTGTGCCTTCCATGTGTTTGGGAAGTATGGACCTATCTTTATATCAACTGGTAGCAGCGCAATGTATCTTCCCAAATAATGGGGTTTTTGTTAAGCCAACTGCCATTTTAAAAATTCAAGATCGTAACGGGAAAATCATTTATGAAGCAGTTGAAGACAGTAAGCAAGCTTTAAACTCGACCGTTTCGTATGAAATTTTAAAAATGATGAAAGGGGTTATTGAAAGAGGAACAGGAGCAAGTTTAAGAAGTGGTCGCTATGGCACCATTGCTCCAACAGCAGGTAAAACAGGAACTACCCAGAATAATTCGGACGGATGGTTTATTGGTATTACACCTGACTTAGTAACCGGTGTTTGGGTGGGCGCAGAAGACAGGTCGGTTCGATTTCAATCGATGAATTATGGGCAGGGAGCCCGAATGGCACTCCCAATTTATGGGCTATATATGAAAGAAGTATACAAGGATGCGAAAATTAGTTTGTCGACTCAAGACTTTTCGATCCCTAAAGATTATGACCCAAAAACATACGACTGTAAAGAAGCCATTATTCCAGAAGAGGCAGATGAAACTGATGTACCCTTTGAATTATAAGTATGAATAAAGTAGTAGAAAATGTTGAACAAGCATTGGTTGGCATTGAAGATGGTATGACCTTAATGCTTGGCGGATTTGGATTATGTGGTATTCCTGAAAATTCCATTGGTGAATTGGTCCGAAAAGGAGTTAAAAATTTAACTTGTATTTCTAATAATGCAGGGGTTGATAATTTTGGATTAGGTCTCCTATTACAAGGAAAACAAATTAAAAAAATGATCAGTTCCTATGTGGGAGAAAATGATGAATTCGAAAGACAAATGCTTTCTGGCGAATTAGAAGTAGACTTAATTCCACAAGGAAGTTTAGCAGAAAGGTGTCGGGCTGGTGGCGCAGGAATTCCCGCTTTTTATACTCCTGCAGGATTTGGCACTGAAGTGGCAGAAGGGAAAGAAATTAGAATCTATAACGGAAAACCACATATTCTAGAAAATGCACTTACAGCAGACTTTGCTATAGTAAAAGCATGGAAAGGTGATACAGCAGGCAATTTGATTTATAAAGCAACAGCAAGGAATTTTAATCCAATGATGGCAATGGCAGGAAAAATAACCATTGCAGAGGTGGAGGAATTGGTCCCGATCGGTAGCTTAGACCCCAATCAAATTCATACGCCAGGAATATTTGTTCAACGCATTTTTCAAGGGAATAATTTTGAAAAAAGAATCGAACAACGAACTGTACAAAAAAGAGTTGAAGAAATTTAGGATATAAAAATTAGCAGGAATGGCACTAGATAAGATAGGAATTGCAAAACGCATAGCACAAGAATTGCAAAATGGCTGGTATGTAAATCTAGGCATTGGAATCCCAACACTTGTAGCAAACTATATACCTGAAGGTATCGAAGTTGAATTCCAATCAGAAAACGGAATACTAGGAATGGGACCTTTCCCAATGGAAGGAGAAGAAGATGCGGATTTAATTAATGCAGGTAAGCAAACAATAACTGCACTTCCTGGAGCTGCTTTTTTTGATTCTGCAATGTCGTTTGCAATGATTCGTGGGCAACATGTGCAATTGACAGTATTAGGAGCAATGGAAGTCTCTGAAAATGGAGATATTGCCAATTGGAAAATTCCTGGTAAAATGGTTAAAGGTATGGGGGGCGCCATGGATCTTGTAGCGTCTGCTGATAATATTATTGTGGCTATGATGCATAGCAATAAAGCCGGAGAATCAAAAATCCTTAAAAAATGTACCCTACCACTTACGGGTGTTGGCTGCGTTAAAAAAGTAGTTACTGAATTGGCTGTTTTAGAAATTAAAAATGGGAAATTTCATCTCTTAGAAAGAGCCCCTGGAGTAAGTGTTGAAGAAATTATAGCTAAAACAGAAGGGGAACTAGTTGTCCCAGAGTATGTACCCGAAATGAAACTATAAATTTGAAATTAGATGCAAAATACCATAGCGCAGTAACTGCCTCTATTGAAGCCTCCAAAAAAATTATGGAGGTGTATGAATCAGATTTTAATTCTGAAATTAAAGGCGATGGGTCTCCCCTAACCCTTGCAGATCAATCCTCATCTGATATTATATTAAAGCACTTAGCGAAAACAAATATTCCCATTACAGAAGAAGAATCGGTTAAAGCCGATTTTAAAATCCGTACAACTTGGAAAGCTTCTTGGTGTGTTGACCCCTTAGATGGGACAAAAGAGTTCATAAAAAGAAATGGTGAATTTGCCGTTAGTATAGCTTTGATAGACCATGATGCGCCTGTTTTTGGTGTTATAGCTTCCCCCGTTAACCAAGAATTGCTTTTTGGAGGGAAAAGTTTAGGGGTCTTTATATGCTCATTTGAAGATTTTTGTGATACCACTAAATGGACTGAAATTAAGCCTTCAATTCAAGTGAACACGCCTTTACGAATGCTTGTCTCAAGAAGTCATCCTTCTGAAATTGGTGATGCTTTTCATGATATGTTACAGAAAAAATTCTCAGAAATAACCAATATTTCTATGGGCTCTGCTCTCAAATTTTTTGATTTAGCACTTGGAAAAGCAGACGTATATCCTCGTTTTGCCCCAACTATGGAATGGGATATTGCGGCGGGACAAGCAATCTTGGAAACATTAGGAGGAGGTGTTTTTGATGCCATTACAGGAATGCCTTTGCGTTATAATAAACAAGACTTAACCAATCCATTTTTTATTGCTAAAACAGCAGGATTTATGCAAATTATGTTATGAGAAATAAGCTGCTAATTTTTATATTTTCCTTACCCCTTTTAAGTTATGGTCAGTTAAATTTGTTGCCTATTTCTAGCGCATTCAAAGATGATTGGTATAAGCCTACCTTTTATATTAATTCAAATAATAATGGCGACTTTTTACCCATCATTTATCAAATGCGTTCTTTTAAAATACCTAAAGACAGCTTGGATATTATTATAGTAACTGAGTCAAAGAAAAATTTTAGACAGGGTCAGTTGGTCGAAGTTAAAGGAGATGATTATTTAATCTCTTTCTCTCCTTTATTCAATTTTGGAATGGGGAAAGACTTTTGTGATACTAATAATGATAGATTATTTCAAAATACACGGGGGGTATTATTTAAAGGATCTATAACAGATCGTTTTTCTTTTTCATCCTCCTTTTATGAAAATCAAACCCGCTTTGCCTCTTATGAACAAGCCTATATGTCGGAACATGGCGAAATTTATCCCACTGCTAATAATAATTATACGATTCAAAATGCTGTCGTTCCAGGTGCGGCAAGAACAAAGCCATTTAAGAATACAGCTTATGATTATGCCTATGCGGTCGGAAGTCTTGTATATCGTGTAAATAAAAAATTAGACCTTACTGCTGGGAACAACCAACAATTTATCGGAGCTGGACACCGTTCCTTATTGCTTTCTGATAACAGCGTTGGATCGCCTTATTTTAAAATTAATTATCAAATCACCCCTAAATGGAGTTTTCAATATATGAGAAGTCGTTTGTTGAACTTAGTTCGAAAAAATGTTTATTCAACCGTAGAAGGTTACTACCAGCCCAAAGGACTGGCCATAAATTATATCACCTATGCTCCAAATAAAACATTTTCAATTAGTTTTTTTGAAGGGTCTATTTGGGCCAAAGGAGATTCACTTACCACTACAAGAATTAACCCATTATACTTTTGTCCTGTGCCCTTAATCAATAAATTAATTAAAGGAGAAACCGTTTATTCCGTAATTGGGACTAATATTAATTGGATCATCAATTCAAAGATCAGGGTTTATGGACAAGGAGCCATTTCCAAATATAAAAAATTAACTTATGCCTATCAAGGTGGTTTTAGACTTTATGAGATATTCAGCATTAGAAAATTAATGCTTCAGATGGAATATAATTTAGTCTCTAAGGATATGTACAGAGCCCCAATTCAAAGATTGTCTTTTACACAATATAACCTTCCACTTGCGCATATAAAAGGTGATGGTTTTAGAGAAATAATAATGCGCGCTAGTTGGTCTAGAAACAACTTTTTCTTTTCCGGGAAAAGTATTTTTTATCAATTAATAGATTACAATAAAAATAGTTTAATGTCCATTTCAATGGCAACTTTATCTGAAAATAAATGGATCAATTTCGAACAATTAGAACTTGCATATCGCTTTAATGAGTCGCTTGATTTATCCGCTTTTATTGGCTTCACTTATAGAAATAATTTAGGTACTAGTGAACCAAAAAATTGTATTTTAAACCTGGGGATTCGCACCAATTTAATCAATCATTATAATGATTATTAAGCAGCTATTTTTATTCTTTGTGTGCATGATTGCACTTGAGCTTCAGGGCCAAATACAAGAAGGTTTTCTCTTAACGCCCTTCCAGACAGATTCTGTAAACAAAGATGGAAATGCCCCTCATTCGGGTATTTATCCAACTATTCAATTAAATATTGCGAAAAATATAGGTTTTAAAGTAAATAAAAACAATCAAGTCATCCCTTTACTTGATCTTGGAATTCAAAATAATACAGAAATAAATTATCGTTTTAGCGGTGGATTATTGTTTGAGGGCACCCCTTTAAAAAATTTATATTATAGAATTGGGGGACTTGTTTATTATGCTAAAAACGACACCTTTTTTCATGTTCCTTTTGGTAAAGAAATCGGTCAAAAAGGACTTGGACTTCTTGGTGCACCGATGGGAAGAATATCATATTCTCCGCATAAATATTTTAATTTTCAATTGGGTTACGACAAGAATTTTATTGGAGAAGGGTCGAGATCTTTATTTCTAAGTGACTATGGAAAGCCCTATTTATTTGGTCAAATTAAAACCCATTTTTGGCATCTTGATTATTTGATTTTATATCAATCTCTCAGGGAAAACTATCAAGGAAAAAATCAAACAAAATACGCGGCAAGTCATTTTTTAAGTTGGAATATTACCAAAAAAATAAACATTAATTTTTTTGAATCTGTTATTTTTCGAGCAAAAGATACTTTATTACAACGAGGTTTTGATCCTGAATATTTAAACCCATTAATTTTTTACAGACCGCAAGAATATGCTATTGGCTCATCTGATAATGCTTTATTAGGTTTAGGACTTACGATAAAAATTAAAAAGTCAAAATTATACAGCCAATTAATAATAGACGATTTCTTATTGTCGGCCGTTCAGGCTCAAAGTGGCTATTGGGCAAATAAAATAGGGGGGCAAATTGGCTTTAAATCGATGCATAAAAAAGGATATAACAATCTGTTTTATCGAATAGAAATAAATGCAATAAGGCCTTACACCTATTCTCATTTGAATCCTATGCAAAATTATGGGAACAATAATGCTACATTAAGCCATCCATTAGGTGCAAATTTTATTGAACTCTACTTCGAAGGGAAATGGAATTATCTAAAAAACACCTTCCAACTTTCTGGATCATATGGCTTGATGGGATTAGATAAAAACAACTTAAATTTTGGCGCTAATATTTATCAAAGTTATGCGCTGCGTCCAAATGATTTTGGAGTTGTAATAGGCCAGGGAACGGGGGTCAATTTTTATAGGGTGAATCTTCAATACAGTCGGGTGATAACTGAAAAAGGAAGTATTTCAGCTTTTGCTGAACTACAATTTAGAGGAGATCAATATCAAATTAACAATACGAGTACAATCCAGTATCACATTCTTCCGGTAATTGGATTAAGATCTCAATTATGGAACGAGTACAGAAATTATTAATAAAAAAAGCAGCCGTAGCTGCTTTCTCATTATTTAGATCGGAGGTTAAAGTCCTATGATTTGTTTCAATTCAACTTCCGTTGAATTTAATTGTGTACCCTCATTACTTAGATAGGTACGGTTAATTAATCGGCCGTGAATGGCCACCTTTTTGCCCTGTTCACCATATGTTTCAACAAACTGAGCTAAATTTCCCCAGGCAAATACTTTATGCCATTGAACTTGAGACACATATTTTCCATCATTCTTTCGAACCATTTTATGTGTCGCTAAATTAAACCTAGCTACAGCATTTCCATTATCAAACTTGGTTACTTGAGCATTATTTCCCATGCTTCCCACAAGGGTTACATAGTTGCTAAAATCACTCATTTTTATTTTTTTATTGATTATATATAGTGGGACCGACTTCCCATTTATTGAAGGCACCATAGGCGTCGATCCTCGTTAGTTTAACTACATTATAATTAAATCATTAACCTCAACCTCAGTGATATAGTTTACTTTACCATTTGAATTATAAAACCTTGTGGTTAATCTACCCTCAACTGCTAATTCTACGCCTTCCTTTCCATATTCTACCACTATTGGTATCCATCGTCCCCAGGCGCTAATTAAATGTTTAAAATTGCGAGCTTTTAAAGTGCCGCTTGCATCCAAATAATCCTCTTTAGTGGAGAGGATAAATCTTGCGACCTGTTTGCCAGATCCATCTTTTGCAAGTCTTGGAATCGTCCCTACGGTTCCAATTAAATTCACATGATTCATAAACGCTGTATTTTATATTTATTATTTATCTGAATCACTTTTTCCCTGCAATAACAAGAACTCATTCGCCTCAACTACAGTACTATAGCGCTTTTCTCCCTTTGCGTCCTCATAGGTTTGATGTACTAATTTTCCTTCTAAAAGAATTTCCTGACCTTTTGTCAATGTTTTTTGAGCGCGCTCTCCCATCTTACCCCACATATTGATGGTATGCCATTGTGTGTTTTCTTTCCACTCTCCGCTTTTGTCTTTATAATTCTCATTGGTTGCCAATGTGAAACGCGCGAGACTTTTACCCGAATCAAAGGTTACAAATTCTGGTTCTGCTCCTAATCGGCCAATTAAATTAACCTTGTTTTTTAATGCATTCATTTTCTTATATTTTATTAATTAAAATTATTTATCATCGATTTTTTCGTGTTTAAATCAACATTGCAAAGTTGCATAGGGCACCTATTTACAGTCGGTTTTTATTCAATTATTATCGATTATTATTCGTTTATAGTCTTTTATAACTATCCTCCATAAGGAAAATGTGCTTTTAGACACTCGTGAATTGAGCTGAATAAATCACTAACTTTATGCACTTAGAAAGCTAGTATGTATAAAAATATCATCATTTCCCAAACAGATGGGATTCAAATCATTACCATAAATAGACCTGAGCAATTAAATGCACTTAATAAGGTCACTATTGAAGAATTAAGCAACGCTATAGGTGAAGCCGAAGAGAATATATCTATTGGAGTTATTATCTTAACGGGAGCAGGTGAAAAGTCTTTTGTTGCGGGTGCAGATATTAAAGAATTTGCAGAGTTCAATATTTCACAAGGGGGCGCTCTAGCAGAAACTGGACAAACACTTTTATTTAATAAAATAGAACAATTGAGCAAGCCTGTAATTGCGGCAATAAATGGTTTCGCTTTAGGGGGAGGATTAGAATTGGCCATGAGTTGTCATCTAAGATTGGCGGCTCAAAATGCTCGCTTAGGACTTCCCGAAGTTTCCTTAGGGCTTATCCCTGGTTACGGTGGAACGCAGCGCTTGGCGCAATTGGTAGGCAGAGGAAAGGCGAATGAAATGATTTTTACAGCAGGTATGATCTTAGCTGATGAGGCACATCAAATTGGTTTGGTAAATCATGTTGTAGCTGCAAATGAATTATTAGAAAAGTGCCTTGAAATCGCAAATAAAATAATGAAAAATTCCCCAATGGCAATTGCGACAGCGATTCAATGCGTAAATGCTGGGTATAGAGATGGCGTAAATGGTTATGAAGTTGAAATTGAATCCTTTGGACGTTGTTTTGGAACAAAAGATTTTATTGAAGGGACAAGTGCCTTTTTAAATAAACAAAAGCCTAGTTTTAGAAATTAATGAACTCATCAATTAAGCGCTTATTAGGTCAAACTGCCATCTACGGTCTTTCAAGTATTGTAGGTCGCTTGTTAAATTACCTTCTAGTTCCCCTTTACACCAACGAAGCAATTTTTAAAAACCCTGCGGATTATGGTGTGGTTTCTGATTTATATGCCTGGGTAGCGTTTTTGATTGTATTTCTTTCCTTCGGAATGGAAACTGCATTTTTTAGATTTTTACAAGGAAGTGATGATAAGGAAAAAGTGTTTTCAAATAGTTTTCTGACGGTACTTGGTATTAACATCTTTTTCTATCTCGGACTGCTTTATTTTAATAATGACATCGCATCGTTAATGCTCTATGAAGGGCATAATGAATACATTGTTTTACTAGGGGCAATTGTCTGTATTGATGCAGTTGCAGCGATTCCACTTGCAAGATTACGCTCAGAAGAAAGGGCTTTGCGTTTTACTGTGGTTCAGTTAAGTTCAATCGGGGTTAATGTAGGCCTCAATCTAATATTACTTCTTGGATTTTTTGATCCGGCGAGACCAGAAGAGGGAATTCTATTTATTTTAATAGCAAATCTTTGCGCCTCTCTCATTAAAATCATTTTAGTTTATGATGTTATTTCAAAAGTAATACTCAAAATTGATTGGATACTGGTTAGACAATTGGTGAAATATTCCTTTCCGCTCGTAATTGCTGGATTTGCAGGGATAATAAATGAAACCCTAGATCGGGTCTTGCTCAAACAATTATTGTATTACGAGGGAAATTCTTTAGAATACGCCACTGCTCAAGTAGGGATTTATAGCGCATGTTACAAATTGGCCATGCTGGTTACTATTCTATTACAAGCATATCGTTATGCCGCTGAACCTTTCTTTTTTGCGCAACTTAAAAATGAAGATCGCAATAAAGTATATGTTAAAATCATGAATTTATTCATCGCTGTAGTATGCCTTGCCTTTTTAGTGGTTTCTATTAACATCAGTATTTTTAAATATTTCATACAGACAGAAGCTTACTGGGCTGGACTACGGGTAGTGCCAATTTTACTACTAGCCAATGTGTTTTTAGGGATTTACTACAATCAAAGTATCTGGTATAAATTGAGTGGGAAAACAAAATTTGGTGCCCTAATTGCTGTTTCCGGGGCAAGCTTAACGGTACTTATTAATGTGTTATTTATTCCAAGCTATGGCTTTATAGCTTGCGCTTGGGCAACATTAGTGGTTTATGCATTCCAAATGATTCTATCTTATTTTCTCGGTCAGAAACATTACAAAATTCCATACAATACTAAGAAGTTTGCCATTTATGTTGGTGGAGCAATCTTGATTTATTTCCTCTTTTCTTTAATGAGAACTCTCATGGGATTAGAAATAAAAGATTCACATCTAGGGATATTGTTCGTGGGGAATCTAATGATTCTTATTTATCTAGTTGGCATTTTCATATTTGAGAAAGGAACGCTTAAAAGATCCTAGAACCTACTTAAAAAAAGATAGTTGACGTGCCTGTTCCTCTTTTGAATTTCCTACACTGATAAAGTCATCGTAAACAAATAAGGGTCTTTTTAAGAAAGTATATTCTTCTAAAATTAATGCTTTAATATCTTGGTCATTCAACTGTTTTGTGGCCAATCCCATTGATTTATATTTCAAAGAATTTTTGGAAAAAAGGGCGCTTAATGATCCTGTTTTTTGTGCAATAAAATCTAATTCAACTTCAGTAATTGGGGTTTTTTTGATGTCTACTAAAACAATATCAGATGGTAGAGTGAGACTTTTAATTATTCTTTGACAAGTTGAACAGGTGCTTAAATAAAATACTCGCTTCATTAATGTTTAGCTAAACTCATCATAAGCAGCAGTTAAATTCGCAGCAATCATTGCAGCAGTTCCGCCTTCAATATGATGTCTTTCTAAAAAATGAACCAATACACCATCTTTAAATAATGCAATAGAAGGAGAAGATGGAGGATAAGGAAGAAAATATTTTCTCGCTTGTTGTGTTGCCTCACCATCTACGCCAGCAAATACAGTCGCTAATTTGTTGGGTGTTTTATCGTGCTGTAAAGACAATTTAACCCCTGGACGCATATTACCTGCAGCGCAACCGCAAACAGAGTTTACAACTACCAAAAGAAGTCCTTTCGAATCCTCTAATGCAGCATCAACTTCTGGGGAAGTTTCTAATTGGTTAAAACCTACATTAAGTAGATCGTCTTTCATTGGTTTAACTAATTCTGGAGGATACATTTTTTTATTTTTTATACTGCAAAATTAGTTTAAAATATTTTACGAAGAGTATAATATCTAACGTAAAACATTAACATGACCCGCAATAGTAAATATTCGCGACTTATCGTCTGAATAAACAATTTTCCAATTATAAGTCCCGACTTGAACATCAAGGCCTCTATAGTCAATTTTCCACGGTTCTGTTAGGTCATTTGTGATAAATATCAATTCACCCCATCTATTATAAATTGATAATTCATAATCCTTAACCATATCATTATTGGAAAATATAGGTTTGAAATCATCATTTATACCATCACTATTTACAGTTACAGTATTTGGAACATTTACCCGTAGTGTTTCATTAATAATAAAATACGCTTGGGTTTGATCCGTACAACCATTGGTATCACTAGCAATTAGGGTAACGATATAACCTCCATTTTGTTCTGGTGGATATAAGTGACCTGGATTAACTTCTTGAGAACCTAAAGATAAATCACCAAAGTCCCAATCATAGAATTGTGCGTTCGTAGAATTATTTACAAAATTAATTAAGCCTGAATAATAATCAATTTCTGTAGTAGTCGCCTGGAATGAAGCAATAGGGTTCGGGAAAACTTGAATTAGACCTATTTCACTTATGGTATCTGTACAGCCATTTGCATTGGTAACAATTAAGGTAACATCATAAATGCCTGCAGTGGAGAAATAGATGGTTGGATTCTCCAGTGTACTCGTTGTACCATTAGAAAAAATCCATTCATAAGTAAGTCCTGTTCCGCTGGTGGTATTGGTAAAGTTGATATATAATTGCGCACATCCGGTTGTGTCACTAAGTGTAAATGATGGCGCTATATTATTTAAAGTATCCATAAAGATTGGGAGACTAATACTACAACCATTACTATCAGATACAATAATTTCATATTGACCACTAGGTAAAGCACTCATTATATATTGACCTCCACTGTTCCCAATTTCAAATCCTAGAGGATCTGTATTTACAGTTGATGGACTTAAATTCCACATTACATTATATGGGGCACTTCCGCCAGAGGCTGTAACTTGAATTTGCCCTTGGTTATTGGTACATCCACTTGAGGCAACAATATTTGCTGTTGCGGCTAGAGAAATTGATGGCTCTGTCAATACTATTCCAACACTATCAAAACTGCAATTGTGTGCATCAATAAGTTGCAACATGTATAGACCTGGACATAAATTATCAAAATTATAAACAATCCCTGTAGGGTCTTGAGAAGGAATAACTAAATTATCAATAACACTATAGTTGCCTGCATTAAAATATAATAAGTTAACTGTATATCCTGGTGTTCCACCTGCAGGGTTAAAGGATATTTGACCCGAACAAGAGCCCTTACAACTAATATTAGTGGTAATGATACTATCAAAAATTAGAGCGTCAGGATTCTCGACAATGAAAGCAAAGGTTCTAACACAATTTAATGCATCTTTAACCGTAAGCGTATACGTTCCCGCTGTTAATCCGGTTAAGGTTATCGGTGGTGAATAATTGTACGTAAATGGTCCAGCTTGAGCTGCAGTAATACTTCCGCCTAGTGAAGCAGACCAAGTATAAGTATAACCAGTCATAAATATTGGGGTGCCGCCCGTCAACATTCCCACAGAAATAGAGCCATTATTATCACCATAACAGAGCGGCTTAATAATGTTTGCATTAATTACATTTATTTGTGTTGGTTGCTCGATGGTATCTTGAAGTGCGACTGCTATACAACCATTTGCATCTACAGCAGTGACATTATATACGTTTGCTATTAAGTTATTAATTATATAATTTCCTGGAGTAATTAACTCAGGCCCAGCTGGATTACCGTTAGTAGTAAAAGAGGGGAAACCTGTCGCAGAACCTGTCCACGAAATATCATACGCCCCAGTACCACCTAGTAAAGTTACCGTTATTAAGCCTGAAGAATCTCCAAAACAGGAAATGGTATTACTAACAAGAGAAATAGTTAATGTATCTGGATCAATTATGGTAAAGGTTGTGTCTTTAACACAGCCATAAGAATCTGTTACTGTTAAGGTATAAAGTCCAGGCGTAAGAATATTTAAATTTGGAGCTGAGCCTTGGCCACTTGGAATGGTCCCACCCCCTGAAGCTACCCAAGAATATAAATATCCAGTAAGTGATGGTGTTCCACCAGAAACACTTGTATAGATATTTGCATCGGCATCCCCATGACAATTAATAATGTCTACATAAGTACTAGGGTAATTAAAGATTATTGGGAGCGGTTCAATTATTTGAATTGAATCAATAGAACTAGTACATCCAAATAAATCACTTACTTGTAATGAATAATAACCTGC
>Ga0315908_10001168_pt1 | contig 20047 bp, 9 predicted proteins | sample LakEriMetagenome_12_FD_203520 | JGI IMG/M metagenome (GOLD analysis project Ga0315908, IMG submission 203520) | Freshwater fungal communities from buoy surface, Lake Erie, Ohio, United States - Buoy 4 MA124 | ecosystem: Environmental > Aquatic > Freshwater > Lake > Lake biofilm | place: USA... | reverse complement strand
AATAAATTAATTATAAGTTATTATTACAAACAGGGTCATCAGTGTAATGATTTCCAAACACGTCAGCTTCATCATTCATCCTTGGGTTAGGTTTTTCTGTAACTCAAATCACTATTATTATTATTATTATATATCTTACGAGTGTTAGGATTTAGCTGGAAGTTCTCCATCCGATTCCTATCTTGGTACTTCACTACTCTTTTAATAGACTCAAATAAAATTATATCCCTTTTGTTCTTTGACTCCAGTTGTTTCTATAAAGCATCTATTCTTTATTATTTCATTTATATTTACCTTTTTAATTTATTATAACTAATTTTATATTTATCCCTAAACCTATATTATTTTATTTTAATAATTAAAGCTCAATATTTTTTTACTATTAAAACATTAAAATAATTTGATTGATAATTATTAAAATAAATGTAAAATAATTCAATCCTTCTAAACACTTAGAATGAGAATCTAAATAATATAAATTTCCATAAAGTAATCACACATAAATTTAATTTAGTATAAAAAATACTAAATATTTTTAAATAATATTAATTTATTAATATTAAATAAAAATAATCTAATTTTATTTAAGAATATTATTAAAAATTATTAGTAAGTAACATAAATAATTTTAGAAATAGAAAAATTTATTAAATAAAAAATATGAGTAAAAGAAGATAATATTAATGAATAAAAATATTAATTAATAAAATCAAAATATTTAACTAAAAATCAATTTCCTTATTTGAATTGAATTAAAAAAAATTATTTGAAGAAGATTAATTTTTTATAAATTTTTATTAAAATAAAAAGGTGCTAAAGATTCAAAAAATTTTTACTATAAAGAAATATCATACAAGTTTCATTAAAATATGTCAATTACAGATATTGAATATGATTAAATAAAATATGATTTGTAAATAGTTAAAGGGAAAATATCAAAAACGATAGTAATTAAAATTAACTAATATCCTAAATAAAAATAATATTTAGAATTTTAAAATTATTTGGAATTTGTGAGTAAGGTTTCAGAACTTTAAATGGTATTCAGTTAATATATTTTGCATAAATTTATATTTTAATTTAAATATTTAAATTGAGTATAGTTACTTATAAAATTAAAGGAGAAAAAATTAATCTTGTGATATTTTAAAATGCTATTGGAAAAATACTTATCCATTTGAAATTAAAATTAAGAAACGATTTAATTTTTATTTTGAATTAACATTATAATAAATATAAATTTAAATTTTTTCTTAATTATAATATTTATAATTTTTTCTTCTTATATTTTGAATATTATTTATTTAAATAATAAATAGTTTTAATCTATTATTTTGATTATATTATTTTTAAAATTTTTAAATAAGCTCAAACTTTTTTTAAATCTAAAATCTTACTCTTGGTAATTTTTTCCATAGAAGTTATCTCTTTTAAAGAATTCAACATTCCTTCTTTAATCCTCTCTAAATCTTTACTTTAGTATATTGATATTTTATCTAATGAATTTTCTAAAAAATCAATGGTATTATTAATATGTTATCTTTCTTTGAATTTAGAAATGTTTTTTGAAGATTCGTTTAATATATTATTAATTTTTTAAAGATCTAAAATTAAATAATTAAAAATACTATTAAAATTTTAACTATACTTTTATAAATCTTAATTTTAAATATTATTAACATTTTTATTTACAACTAATTTATTTTAATAAATTAATGAACTTTATGACCTTCTCATAATTTTTTTTTTCAATATTAATTTATCATTTTAATTTAAATCGTCTTTTCTAATCATTATATTTTAAATATCTTTATTTGAATTAATAATGTTTATTTTCTTTCTATTTTAATCAGTTTTATTTTATTATTTATTTTTATTGCATAAAAAATTTAATTTTTTGATAGTTTCTAATATTTAAATCGGCAAAATTTTTTCTTTTATTGTTTAATCCAAATGAATTTTTATACTTTATTTATTTTATTGTATTATATCATTTTATTTAGTCTCAATAATTATTCTATTATTTTAATTTTATTATGTTTGTTAATATTATTTTTATTTTGCTATTAAATGATTTATTTAACTATCAATTTACTTATTGTTTCTATAAAAACTTTAGCTTATACTTTATTCAATCTATTAAAATTAATTTATAAATAATTTACAGTTTTATTTTAATACAAAAATTTAGTATGTTTAAAATTTATATTATGTAATTTTTAATCTTTTATATATTTTTATTAAATTTAGTAATATTTATTAAAATACTATTCTTATAATAATTTATCTAATCTATTATGATCAATATTTAAATTTGTAATTGTCTTTTATTAATTAACTTTTTTTACTTTTTAAACTATATAATTTATATTATATATCATAATATTATAATTAATTTTTTTAATATATAATTTTACAAATAAATTTTAAACGAATGTTCTTGGAATTTTTAATATAATCTTTTGGAATAGTTTAAAAATATTAATTTTTTTTTTCATTTATTAAATCAATTTAGTGTCTTAATTAAATTTACTAATTTTAAAGTTTATTTTGTCTTTTTTAATCTACTTGAGTAAATTAAATATTTAAATTTAAACTCTTTTCATTATCAGCTTATATAATCATTAATTATTACCATTAATATAATAATTTTTTTAAATTGTTTAATTATGATTATTTATTTTTTAATTTGTTTAATCATCCTCTTTAATTATTTTATCATCTTGATTATTTTATTAATATTAATCAATATTCATGTAAAATTAAATTAAATATAAAAATAATATATGGAAAAGAAATAAAATAATTATTTTTCTATAATTTTTCTAAAATAATAATCATTAAAAATTAGATAAAGGAAAAAACATTTAAGTTTTATGATATAAAAGTTGTAAAATTTATTTTATTTTTTGAAGATAAGGCAAATCTTTTAAGAAATCGACTGAATCTATATTTTTTTCTTAAAAAATCTAACTAATTAGAAATTAAATGTTATTTTATTGAATCTATTAAAATTCATAATGCATGGATTAAACAATTAAATTTTTTTAATCTTAATTTTTTAAATCCATTATTTTTTACTCTGCATTATCTAAATCTTTCTTAAAAATTAGTTTATTTATAATTTAAAATATTAACTAACTACTTTCCTGTTCTTAAATAATAACCTTACTAAAATTTTTATTGATTAAAATCTTGTTTTAAGTAAGATAATTTTTATAGTTCCAGCATATAAAAAAATATTTTATTCCTAATTAGTCTAGCCTTTGAAAATCAATTTAAGTTTTAATATCACATAAAGTGTTTATGTTAAGAATCATTTGTCTAAATTTATTTTCTTTTTGAATATTCTTATGATATAATTATATTGATTTTAACAATGTTTTTAATTTATTTAGCTAATTTATTTAATTTTTATTTTGAATGATATTTATTTCTTTTAATTATTTAATTAAATTATAATATATATTATCTTCATTTAAATCTTTATTTAATTTTAAAAAACTTTAGATATAAATATAAATCTGTTATTTTTATTTCTAATTTTCATAAAGTCTTTTTAAAAAGTTAATTTTATGAGAATTTTAATTTTTTTATAATTAATTTATTACTTACTTTTATTTTGTAAAAAGTAATTATTTTAACTATTAGTACTGCAAAAATTATTAATTTGAATTTGAATTATTTATTTCTTTTAAAGTTTAAAATAATTTAAAATATTAAAAAGTTTATAAAGGTTGAATTTTTTACTTTAATCAATCATTTTTCTCATCCTGAATTTAAATAGAAGATTTATCAACAGATTTATTATTATTTATTTATTCTTTTTATTCAATATTTTTGGTTTTATCATTAGATTTTTTTTAGCTTTAGCTTTTTTATTTACTTTATCTAGATTCTATTATTCTTTGTTTGTATTCATTTTTCTTTTTTTATTGATTTTCATATTAATTAATATTATTACTATTATTTAACTATAAATATATTAGATATATAATTACTTTTGGAAGATTTAAAAATTTGTTTATTTATTATTATCTTAATTCCTCAGCTTATTTAATGACTTTTTCCAATTATTAATCTATTTCGAATATTTAATTTTTTTATTCTATTTCTTTTTAGTTAATTTAATCATTTCATTTGCTATTTTTCTAAAATTTTGATATATTTTTTGTTATTAATTAAGGATTACTTATAAAGTCAAGGTGTAAAATTTATTATTATAATTCATTTTTAATTATTTATAAATTATTGTAAATATTTTCATATTATTTATGAAAATCATATTATTACATTTATATTTAATAATATAAATGTAAATTAATTTTATTATAAAAATATGAAAATTTTTTCTATGTTTGTTAAATCATTAAAAATTATGTTAGTTCATAATATATTTTCATATTTTAAAATTTTTTCTTTTTTAAACTTTTTAAGTAAATTTATATTTTTATTATTTATTAATATCTAGTGAGAGAACATACAACTAATTATTATAAGGAAATAAAAGAAACTAATACTAAAAACCTACCAGTTAATAGTCTGTTAATATAGTTAAATATAATCAGGTAAAAATTCTTAATTTTTAATTTTAAAATCAATTAACTATAATGCCAGTTCTTACTCTTGCTAATTTAAAATATATAATGCCATAAAAATCAAAAAATTTTTGATAAAACTTATAACTATCAGTAATATTAGAATTAATGATCCTAAAATCTTAAAAAAATTAATATAAATTGATAAATTTATAATGATATTAAAAGGAATTATCAATTAAAATATTATTTTTTCTAATATTAATTCATTCATAAACATTTTTTAAAATTCATAAATTTAAATCTTCAATTATTTTTTTTTAGTTAAATCTTAGATATAAATTTCTTTTATCGTGATTGATTTTTATATCAACATAAAAATACTAAATGTACATATTTAAAAAAGAATTAAAAATAAATAAAATTATTTCATAAATATAAATTTATATTTACAATAAATATATTAATAATTTAAAATATTATAAATAATAATAGTATTCAATTAGATTTGACACAAATTCTAACTAATTTTCTTCTTCTTATTATATCAAAAGGTTTCATAATATTATTATATTTGCTATTGAAATTATCACTATATTACCAACCATCTTTATCAGTTTAATTTAAGTTAATTTCAGGTTACCAATCACATATCCAATGCCATTCTTCTGAAGGTAATTTAAATTATTCTCTATATAAATATATTTTGCCTTATATATCGCTAAACTCCTTAATTTCTAATATTATTTTTTTGATATTATTTCTATTTTTATATTTTAAATACCTGAAGATAATAATTGTCCTGTCCATCCTGCAAAAATCCACCACCTTTAATTCTAATATATCACGAACTTCTTTTTTATTATTGTTTTTTATTAAATAATTTAAATTGAGCTTTAGTATTATTTTAAAGTAGGAGACTCTATTTTTTCTATAAGATTTTTAAAAAATGTGAAATTGAATTTAGATATCAAAAAATCATCAATAACAATGAGAAATTTAAGAATTAAGAAATTAATTCTTTCTAAATGAAAAAGGAATAATTGAAATGATTTTTGTATAAGCCAATAATTTTGAATGATATATGGATGTTAATAAAATAAAACTAATTACCAAATGAAAACGAAAAGATATTAGAAATTAATTATCCATATTGAGAGGATAAGTAACAAGATAATATGTCTTTTGTTAGATAAATGGTAGAGTTGAAATTATTCAAGACAATCGTAGATGGAGTTAAACTAGCTCTGAATTTATTAAATCAGAATTAAATTGTTTTTGATTTCGTAGTACTTGTACAAAATTTCCCCTTTCTTGCTCTTCAAACTGTACTGCCCTTACAGATTAGACATCATGCAATCCACAAATCTGTTATAAAACAAATAAAAAAATATTAAGCTTAACACTATTACATTATTCGGATAAATAATAAAAAAGTTCCCCAAAATCCCTATAAATATTGTGAAATTTATATCTTTCCATATTAAAATATCCCTAATTATATTGTATGTCAACCTAACTGGAGTCACCTTTAATAATATTTAATTAGAAGTTTCTGTGAATTTCAATATATTTAAGTCATCTATTTTTTCTTTATTTACTTCTTTTATGAAATCAAATACTTATTTTAAAAATTATGAATAGTCCTTTTTTTTTTAATCTCCATTGTTATCTAATGATATTTTTAGAAAACAATTTTAAAATTGTAATTTATAAATCACATTTTATTGACTTTACAACTATTTTTAATCTATTTCTATTACCTTTTTACCTAATATTATTTCATCATTATTATTGTCATTTTAATTTATTTAAACTGTAAAAAAACCAATAAACTATAAATTTAGTTATGAAAACTCTAATGTTTCTGAAAAACAACATCTGTTGATTTATCAGTCATATTCTTAAAACATTGTCAACTTATAACTTTCATCAGGAAGCTAAAATTCAATAAATATTTTACTTATATTTTTATCTAATATTTATTATTTTAATTTTATTTAGGTTTAAATTTTAATGAAAGTATTTAAAAATTCAACATTTTACTAGATTTTTTATTTATTTTTTATTATTATAATTATCATAATATTTTAAATTCTATAATAATAATAAATTTATATATATAAAGATTGATAAAAGATTAAAATTATATTAAAAATATTATTTCAAGCTTGAAAAGCAAGTAATTAAATCATACAAAATTCTAGATTATTAAATTAATTTTTCATTTAAACATCTAGAACTTGAATGTCCATTAGATCATCTATTAAAACTTCATTTTATTAGTAATATGGAGAGTACATATTTTAATCAAGGAAAAAATAAAACTTTCCAAGTTATTAAATTTTATTCTGCCATTATAATTAAAATAGGACTAGTTATTTATTTTTCTATTTAAAATTTAAAGCATATTTTAGAGCTTGATTTTTATCATGCAAAAAGCTTATTAATCCACATAATTAAATGAGATTTTAGGAATTCTAAATAAAATAAATTAAAGATTTTTTAAGTGTACTTGAGAATGATGATAGAATTATATTTGATCTAGAGAGAGCCAAGCTGCTCTGAATAAAGGATAAGTGAATTTGAACATAGGAAATGATTAGATAAAGTGAGTTATTTGATGATTCCTTTTTCTCTAAGAGTAGTTGAGAATATGATTAAGGAGGAATGCAAAGGGTCCTAAAGTTGTTACTTTGTTTGAGTTTCTTGTATAATTGGCTTGATTGATGGCTTTATAAAGGAAGGACTCGAGAGAGTAGAGAAAAAGGACAGACTGAACAAGTGTTGACTGATGATCAGCCAGCAAGTCGAAGTTAATTTCCTCTATTTTCTCAATTGGCATTAATAGCAATCTCCACACTTCCTCCACTTTCCTCTTATACTCCTTTAACTCCTACTCTGAATACTACTCGTTTCCTAAACAGTTCTCCATTGCCTCTTCTATTATACCCTATGTAACCTCTTTCCCAACAGGATATAGTCTTTTTTCACGCTTTTTCCACTCATTAGGAAGAAATTAGAAATAAAACTCATTACTTTATTACTATTCTTACTACTATTATTATTCGATCTATAATTATTATTGCCCTTACTGTTATTACAACAACTATTCCATCTTTTGTTTTTTCTCCCAAAACTCTATAAATTAATTTTCACTAATATATTTTTCTCATTCATCCCTTAATTTTTTCTCACTTAATTTCTTTATTTTTTAATTCCTTTATTCATTTCTTACTTCGTATTAAACCATTTTATCAAAATTCACTATAAGATTATTTCCTATTAGTACTTTATCATCATTTTTATTTAAAATAAAATCTCAATAATGTCTTTCTAATAACAAACAAATTTAATCGTCATATAATTTCCATTATTTTTCTTATTTGTCTTCATATTGCCAATCATAATTAAAATAACATAAATCATTTTCATTGATAATATCTTTTTCCAATTAATTTTTTTTTTATTTTTTATCATTAATTACATTAATAATTTATTGGATTTCATTTTATTAAGTTTGGAATTAATTAGAACATATTTAACCCATTTAAAAATTTTAAATTATATAAAAAAAATAATCAATATTAATTAGACTAAATTTAGTGGAATATTTATAAAGTAAATGCTAAAAAAATAAGATAAAAATGAGCGAAGAATAGGACAAGAAAAATATAAAATTAAATAGATATAAAAAGTTAAACAAATTAGGTGAAGGTTCATATGGAATAGTTTATAAAGCACTAGATAGCTAAGATAATAAGATAGTGGCAATAAAGAAATACAAGTTATAAAATGATAATGATGGAATCCCATACAATTCATTAAGAGAAATAAGTATATTAAAGAAGATAAATCATAAAAATATAGTGAAAGTATATGATGTAATATATAGACCGTTTGAAAACAAACTAAAGATAATAATGGAGTTTATAGAGGACGATTTAAGTATGTTCTTAAAGAAAAACGAGGCAAGCTTAAACATATTCACTGCAAAATCAATAATTTATCAGATTTTAAATGGATTGAAATTGCTACATAGCAAGAGGATAATTCATAGAGACATAAAACCAAGTAACATATTGATAGACAAAGATGGAGTGATCAAAATAGCTGACTTCGGGTTAAGTAGGAATGTTTAAGTGGAGAGAGATTAAGAGTTGACATTAGAAATATCTACACTTTACTACAAGGCTCCTGAAATTTTATTAGGAGATAAGAATTACAAATTTTATGTGGACATTTGGGCAGTTGGAATTATTTTTTATGAGTTGGTTGAGCACAAGATAATGTTTGAAGGCGACTCTGAGTTTGGTTAGATCATCCAGATATTCAAGTTCTTCGGCAAACCCAATGAATTTTCTTATCACGGTGTTTCTAGCCTTCTCTACTGGTCTTCCTCTCTTCCTAATTTCAGTTAAGACCTAGACTCCAAATTTAATTATCTACTCTGGGATAATGATAGTCTATCTCTTTTGCTATCCCTACTTGTCATCAATCCGAATCACAGACTCTCTGCAGTATAAGCTCTATCAAACTAATACTTTCTCGATCTGGACATCATTAATCTGAACTGATACTATACATTTTATTATTAATTTATATTTATGTGATAAAGATATACATATCAATAAATATAGATAAATACAATCATAAATGATATAAATGCATTTTTCTAGCTAAACTGATTGGCTCCTTATCTTTAGGGTTGTTAACAAAGACTTAACCAACAAACATGGCTACATTATTAGCATACTGAACAACAGCAGGGACTTTAACAGCTCCAGGCCAGTTGTAATAATTGAAACATTGATAATATGTGAGTTAGAAGAACTGCTCTTAATCGATGTCAGTGTTATTAGCAAGTTACACGTAACGAGTAGGAGTGCAGGTGCCTTAGTTAACATTCTAAGAAACCATGAAGAATTCAAAACCCTCATTCTAAACTACACTTTCAAAGATGATAGTACCACTTTCACAATTGTTCACTTCATTCTCCATTTTCATTTATCCTCCTCTTCCTCCTCTTCCTTGCTGTCTGATCTACTATTCTTACATACTATTTCCTACAAAGAATCTGTCTTTGATTCTCTTTGCAACTATGAATAAAGCCAGTTTTGGACAATATTAACTACCTACAACCTTTTATAACTCCTAAATACCCTAATTGATTTATGGTATTTCAATATTCTTCACCTAATCAAACATACTATCCCCTACTCCATCTCTATATATCACAATTGTTTCAGGTAATTTATTATTTTATTCAAAGTACATCTTCACATTGTCGATGATTTAATTAGCAACTCCTTTGTGAATAATTTCTTAGTCCCTTTTTTCTTATACCATTGTTCTGCAATAATATCTACTAAAATCTTGATCCATTGTTGCAGCCATTCCTACCACACTAAACTTTTTTTTTCCTACTCCTCCATGATGAACATCTACACCAATTATCATCACATTGTTCATTAGTCCTGTTGGTCTAACTACTTTCCATAGAATTCCATTTAATTTGGCCTACATTTGCAGCAACAAATTACTCACTACTGACTTAGTATTCTTTTATAATGTAAATGGCCTCACACACTGACTCAATATCTAAAGTTTATTACAGCATACATCTTTTATTGCATTATACACATTGTCTGTATTTTATTTTGGTAATAGCACTACCACTATTTTTATATTTTATTTGGCATTGAATTTCTTAAAATCTTCCTCTAAATATTAACTCCAGTTTTTAGGATTCGTATCATTCATTTCTGAATACTCTACATTTCCTATTCTATATAATGATAGAAATATGTTAAGAGATATATTATGAAAAATATATTAATATAAATAAATGATAATATATATAAATATACTTTATAGCATAGGCACTAGCACACTGTTTGAATGTGTTGGCTAGATTTTCAGCATCATCATATTAATCTTGATGATAAACAAGTTAATAAAGAGGGATGTCAACAGGTTTGAAGATAGGATTCCTCATGTCCTTTTTAAAGTCTCCTCCGTCGGGAGTAGACTTAGATCTGAGCTAAATTTAAGGGTTAGCATAGGATACAGCGTTGATTTCTTGATTTTACTCAATTGAGATAGGACAATTAATATCCTCTTAGATTTTAGTCTACAGTGTTTTAAGAAGAGAATTCTGCTAGTCCATTCTCTAGTTAGGGAAGAGCTTAGTAAACTTTGCGACTTCTTACATTATCTTGAAGTTACTTCTTTCCTTATTGGTCATGCCTGTGAGTTTGACTAACTCTGGAATTAGATAAACTTTTATTTCCTCAGGTTTACCCTGAGCATCTTTCTGTTTTCTAATTGACAACAATAGAGGCTACTTTAAGTCTTTGATTTTCAAACCATATTATTTCTCATAATATTACTTATAAGTAATCTTCTATCCTTTACATTCAAACGTGTCATTGACAGTCATCTTATACATTATGTCATCAATGTAGTATGTTTTATAATTACCATATTAGACAATGACTGAATTTCCAATAATGTTATCTTCAATTTCTTCTTTGTTCTTAAGAGAGTTCATAAACTACAAACAAGAGATACTCTACAAGACTCTAGTGCTGACATCCAAGAGGAGTTTAAGAGAGTTGTTTTGATAGAGATCAATTGCAGTGTAGAATCCTCTATAGACCTAGAGATCGGCATTCTAGACTTGTTAGGGACTTACATTAAAATACTTACTCAAAATTCCTATATCCTTATACCCAATTTGAATCATCATTTTTTTCATGATGCTGTTTAAAAACTGTATGCAATCCTTCTTCTCCTCTAGAGCTATTGACTTGGGCTAAAATGTCTTCTTGTTTTTCACCAATCCGATATCAATATCATAAACAGTGTTTCCTACCTTCGTCTAGAAAATGTTCACCTTGTCACTACACTTTTACCCAAATAGCACCCATCCAGTCAAGTAGTAATTTCCTAGACATTATTTTATTTCATCTGTTATCTTTTCAAATATCTGTCTTCTTAACTGTCGGTTGTCTTGACTCACTTCTGGTGATATCTTTATCCTGTACAAATAAACCTTACTTCTCTAAATGTTCAGTTTTATTTCATAGTGATTACTCTTCACTCTTATTTGTTTCTCGAAACTCCATTTAGCTGGCTTTTTTGGAATTGTTCCTATTTATGATAGAATTTATTTTTAAGCAGGTTCCATTTAATTGAATATTTTATAAAATTATAAAAATATTCGGATTATAATAAATATAGATAGTTAATAAGATATATTGGGGTATGAAGATAATAGTACATATAAAGGACAAACAGTTTGAAATTGAGTGTAATGATGGAGTACAGAAAGTGAAATGGTTAGGAGATGTAGCTATTTTCCGATATAGTCACTTCTATTAGAAACTAAATAGTGTTACAAAGATGTTAAAATTGGAGAATGGAGACATTATAGAAATGAATGAAAAAATTCAGAATGTATGTATTGATAATCAACATGTTTGGGTTGTTATCACTGAAGAATTCATTGATGAAGATGAAGATTATTAAGAAAGTTAACATCATCTTTTTGATGATGAAGCTTAGCACTAAGAATCTAATTATCTACACGATTAAGATATCACTACTTCCAAAAATACAAAATAAAAAACTAATCATTCTCAATTCAACTTTAATTAAATCAAAATCGATTGATCCATTAAATAAACCACTAATTTTATATATATATATATATATTACGAAAAATTTTATAATATTTTATTTTTATATTTATTATAAATATTTATTTATTTTACCTTCTATTTTTATCATCAATTTTTATATTAATTATATCTTTTAAAATTATGATGAAAATTTCTTGTATTATTTTTATAATATTATGACTCATATATATCATTAAATTTTAATTTTATTAATTTATATAATGACTGATATACATGAATTTGATCAATAATTGTAAGGTGAAATTTAAAAATTTGAAGATATGATAAATTAATTAGCAACTAAAGATTACAGACAAAAACCTTAATTCATTAGTAAAATAAACAATGTTCAAAAAAGCATAAACACATTAATAGAAAGTTATGATATGGAAATAAATAATTTAAATAAGGAGTAAGCTTAGTAATATTAGAGTGAGCTATAAATAATTTAAAATAAATATCAGACATTGAAGAACCGATTTAATATCGAGAAAAATAAATAATCTGGTGATAGTTGTAACAATAATGATCTACTATAGAATATAAATATCGATATAAGTCAATTAAATAAAGAATAGGGAATAGAGTATGGGTCTTAGTTATAATAAAAAGGAATAGGGAAATTAGATAATGCTTTGATGAGAATAGAACAAACTAAGGAAATAGGTAATGAAATAAATACGGAATTGGATAGACAGATTTAGGCATTGGATAGAATGCACAATAAAGTGAAGGATACTATGACAGTGTTAAAGAGGACTTAAATTCATCTGAACTACTTTGCCAAAGAAGTTGTCAAGGACAAATTCATTATGTCATGCATTATTCTTATTCTTATCACTGTTCTCCTCATCATCATCTTTAGTTCCATTTAGAAGAATAGTAAAAAGTGATAAAATTATCAAATATATCACATATCATATATATCTTATCAAATTATATATAATATTAGATTTAATATAGGTATATCATTAATTATTGAGAATGTTCTCAACTGCACTAGCTTGTATCTACAAAAAACATAAGAATTAAGAGATTTGGTCAATAGACAGTTAATGTTTAGCTTCAAATAAGGAAGTAAGCTAGTTTTTATCTTCCTACAACCCTGCTATAGTAAGATAATCATGAGTACTTGTAAAACTTTAGTTTATTATTTTGCCCTTCAGGGTATTAATGTTGTTACTCCATTTCCCTATTTTACTTTCCAAATACTTTGCCTTCATTTCATATTTCTCATATAACCCATTGTTATTCATTTTTCTCAATTCTTCTAATAACTATATCAACTATTCAGCTATCCATTTAGCCTCTTCCATTATTAATAATTCTTATTTTTAACTATCGTATAAACTTGAATTATTATTTTGCTATTGCATATCTTATTGCATCTATTAATTCTCACTACTTAAAATATCTATTTATTCTTATAACTTATCTATTTCACTTTATTTTTATTCAATTTCTCTCTTCAAACATTTAAATTCATTCTCATTAAAGCTATTATAACTATTCTTTATTTTCAATTCTTTTTACTTTATTATTTCAATGTAATTATCTTAAGCTTACTTTAGTTTATTTAATTAATTCTATTATGTTTCATTAATTATATTTTTCTACTATAATTATTCAAATAATGAGTCTTTTTCTTTCTAAATCTTCTAATTTAATTAATTCAATTAACTAATTTATGTGAATTACTACTACTATAAAAATTACTGCTACTGTAATTAAATACTCTAATTTTTAATTAATTATTATATTTATTCTTTAAGTTCCTAAATTTAGTTTAATTATTTGTTTAATTCTTAATCTTAAAAATTAATATATTCAGTTTATTTTTCTATTTTTTATTCTAATTAAATTTTACTTTACTGTTCTTCTTAAATTTTGATATTGATATTTTGATATTAATGAATGTGATTCAGGTTATCTTTTAATTGTAATTATAATTCTAAAATTTATTGCTCCATTTATTTTATAGATAGTTTTTGAGAATTTATTATTGAATTACTTTCGTAATTATTCTTTGTATTGATTTGTTGAATCTTTGCAATAAACTATTCCTATTCTAAGAGTTATTTTTATTAACAATCAGCGATTTCTTACTTTAGATCACTAATTAATTAGTTTTTCTAAATTAATTACTCTTAGCTTATTTGTTAATTTTCTTATAAAAGATTTATTTGATCCTTTAATTATTAAACCTAATATTAATTTGAATTAAACCAATTTTAATGCAAATTTATGTTTTTTATTTCTTCTTCTACTTGCTTTTCTTTCTCCTCATTATGTTTTATGAATTTACGATCACTTTCTTCTAATTTACTTTTTAAATTATTTATTTCCTTTTAAAGGCTTAAGTTTTATTACTAAATTTATAAAAACTGAATATTTTTTAAACTCTAATTATCTTACTTTTGATTACTATTATATTATGAACTATTTAGAGAATTATAATTAGTATTTTAGTTTTCTTTTTAAAATTAACTTTACAAAAAAGTATTCTATTTCCTATCACACTCTAAAAATCTAATTCTTTTATTAGCATTGGCTAGTTTTATGATAATATCTTAAGGATCTAATCCTTAAACATCTTATAAATTAGTCTAGTCATCTAAAAATAACTCATAAATCCTTACTATTTCAGATTAAAGATATCTTATTTTATATTATTAAATCTACTAATTTTCATCCATCAAGTTTTCCCATTTGTTAAAATATTTATCGTTTCTATCTATAGCTTTTATTTGTTCTTCTATATTTTAATATGAAGATATTTGGTTAATATATTTATTAATTCTCTCTATTTGGTATAGGATTTCTTTATTTTATGAATTTTCAAAGATTTTTAAAGAATTTTGAATTTAAAATATATTATTGGACATGAATAACAGTTAATAGGAATATAATATTAATATTAAAGTTGATGGAATAGAATTATATAAATTAAAGAAGAAACAGCATTTACAGTAACTATTACTATGGTAATCATCATCATCATCATTAGACGACGAAGTATGAATAAGAGTAGAATAGCATGAACATTAATAATAATAATATTAACTAAAATGAAGAAGAAAGGGTAGAAAACTTGCCTCTATTATGTAAATAATAATTATGATTAAATAATAATAGCAAACATAAAATTTAGTATGATAAACCCATGAGAAGAGTCATTCATTTAGATGCTTTACTTTTCACTATGTCCTCATTTGAAAGGATGCTCATTGGTTATGTTGAAGATAATGGCTGATATCTGCATTTTTGTAATTATGCTTTCTCTTGAAGGTATTGATGTATAATAGTAACTCCTCTCCCCCACTTAGAAGATGCTCTTCTCATTTGGGGAAACGTACCCTTACTTTATTAAGGTAGGTATACACATATATATTAATAAATATACATCAAATACATATTTATTTACATATATATATCATACATTTACTCATTCATTCACAAAATTTATATTATAGAAAGGTCAATATTGGAGAATTTTTTAGTCTTTACTTATAAACTCTAACATCGTCTAACTAATGAGCAATGTGTTGTCATTGTTAGTATTTGGGTCTTATTTAGAGAAGATGCTAGGAACAGGAAGATATTTTTTGGCTCTTTTTGTATGCTCAACTTAGGGAATATTAATAAATATTCTTATTTACGATGAACCTTCAGTTGATGGCTCTAGCTTCACCATTTCTTCTCTAGGTCTTCTCGTTGGAGTCCTCATCATTTCCTGGCATAAATGGAATTTCACAAGTTCAGGTAGAAACCATATGGCTTTTATTCTCCTCTTCGCTATTTTCAGCCACTTCTATCTCTCTCATAAATTTATCAATCTAAGTAATTTCTCTCTCTTTATCACTTTTATTCTAAGCATTCTCTTCACCTTCTTTATTCTTCCTAAAAATCACAATATCATTAATTAAACCTAATTAAAAATCACTCAAATATCCTTTTTTCTCTTTTATTTTTTGTCTCTTTTTATATTTGTCTTTTTGAGATCTCCCAAACAGTTTATCCTTTAATCTTCATCATGATATAATTAATTTAAAATGAATATTAAATATATAAAATGATTGATGAATATATAATCAGTTTTAATATTATTATTATAGCTAATTGTGAGGTCTTGCTCCTCCATACTTTAAAGTGATATTAGCATAGACAATTATTAAATTAAGGACTAAAAATGGTGCTATTCCATTTCTTTCATAATAGAACATAAGATGAAAGATTCCTGGCAATGAGTTCCAATCCTTGATTTATTAATCTGCCCATTATTCCTTCAATGTGTCTACATGTTTATTTGCATTAGTAAGCATCAAAATTCCAAAAACAAGATGACCTAACAAGCAAATAACTCCAATTACATAGTTAAACATTCTCACACCAAAGTTATCATTTTCTGCTAGAGACATTATCAGAATATAATTATGTACAAAAAACACATTCACGAAATCAACACACAAAATCCCTATTATCCCTATTGCATACAAGTCATACTCATCTAAAAGTTATTAACTATTATTATACACCCATAAATATCTAACCTTAAGAATCATTGATCCTATATATACTAACATCATCAATAAAGTCAAAATTCTTACTAAATGCTTATTTATCATTTTCTCTTTATTATTCTTTATTCTAACTAGAATTCATTTATTTATATCTTCATATCTAGATTTAATATATATTATAATTTTATTATTAAATATCTAAAATTATTTTCTTAATTATCAAGTAAAAAAATAATAATAAAAATAAATTATAATTTCAAGTTAAGATGCATGTTAATAAAATATGAGAATGTAAAAATATTATAATTATATAAAGTATATAAGAGAATATAAGATTTATAATAATAATAAAATGATATAAATGTGTGATCAGTCATCCAATTAAGTTAATAAGGCAACTCCTCTTTTGACCCAATGCTGAGGAGTGTGAGTAATATGTATAGGGAGTTTGATGCTCATAACCCAATTACTGTTATGACCAGTAGTACTGAGAGTTCCTCTTCTGCTGCTGACTTTGTAAAGAGGACAATCATAGTTTCTGAACTTGGTTAGGTCATTGAGTCTGGACGGTTTCAATAACAACATAGGACAACTAGTAAAGAGTACTTTGGCTTCACTTTCATCCAAACATTTAGTCTTAAAATTAAAACGAGCTCCTTCTAAAAACATTCCATCTACATAAGCTCCATCTTCTGGTTTTTCATTTACTTCTTAAGTCACTACCTAAAAGTCAAAAAGTAATTCATCAATAGGAATCGTGTATTTTCTAGCAAAGTTTTAAGTCACTCCAGTTAAAAATGATTAAGTAAAGTACATTCCTGATAACCAGAATTTTTTAGGAATTCCTTCATCAAACCAATTTTAGAAAAACTCAATTCTCAATTTCAAATCTTTAATATATCCTCCTAATGATTTCAAAGAAGGATAAGACACATTTAACCATAACTAAGGCACTTTTCCATCAAATATTTATTTTGATGCCTATTCTAGTTAGACAGACAATAAGATTTCTCCTTTCAAAGCTTTTTTCAAATCGGATAATGAATTTCTGATTTCCTAAAAAATAAATGAATAAAAAAATAAACAAATAAATAAATGGAAATATGAAATTACTTTAATGAGAATATTGTATCTTCCTAGTTCTTATGTGAAAACAGTGTTCATACTTTCGTTATAATTAACAGGATACTTCTTCAAAGCTTCTTCTTCATTGAAGGGAAGAGGAAAATCTGCCAAGATGTTAGTAGCTAGCAAGTCAAGAGTCTCTTCTAAACTTTGTCCTTAACCTCCTCCTGTAGCAGTACTGGAGCAAAGTAAAAGACTGTCAAACAGTAATTAAGTTTCATTGATGTCTTTAGTAATGTCTGCATTAGAGTGGAAACCAAAAATGCATGGCTCAGAGTTCAAAGGCAGAGTTTTAACATATTCGATATATTAGGCATGACTAGAAATATCAAAAGGAAGTTTATAAATTTCGATAGGAACAATCATGTAATTAGGATCATCAACCAGAGCTAAATAAAAATATTGATAAATAATTAATAAATACATTGAGAATAGTAGTCGCTAAGAAGTGTCATGAGCAATTTTCTATCCTGGTCTTATGTGACTCTGCCTCCATAATTACACTCTCCTGTCATATAGGCTAAAGCAGGGAATGGAATAGGGTCTCCTTCCTACATTTCATCTAAAAACATACGGATTTGCTTGGCACTTATTCTTAAATCACTCTCGTTAAACTCATATGGCACATTCCATCCTAAAGGTCCATATTTACGCCTCTCTTATATCACAGCATGGAAAAAGCATAATCCATAGATTAGTCTTTTAAATGGCTAATCATGTTAGCACCCTTCAAAAAATTCATTAAAACTCATCGGATCTGTATTTAAACTGCTTTGCAAATTAGCCTTCAATCCTTTTGGAGGCTCATTAGTCATCTTTACTCCATTTTGTAAAATGCTTGTAGGAAATTTCTCAGAAGGGTATGAAGTTAACCATAATCTAAAGTTCTAATTTACTTCTTATCCTTACAAATCTTCACATATTTTCTCTAAAGTGTTCATCCAACTTATTGCCAAGTGACAGTTTTATAATACAACCCAAGTTCCTTCTTTTATTCCATTGTTTATTAGATTCACTGCATGAGGTCCTTATCCTTATCCTAAAGAAATCTGTTTGATTGTTTATTTTAATTAGATACTAAAGTTGTTTAAACTTTAGAATGGATCACTTCCTGGAGAAAGAATAAATACTAAAGGCTTTACAGCAGTTGAGTCATCATAAATTTAAGGCAAATTAAATCCAGGAGGGTCAATAAACTTAGCACCAAGCTTTTCTGTAATGTATTCTTGAATTGCTGGAATTACCTTATCTGGTCTTATTGTTCTTAAAATCATTAGTTTCTAGAAACTGTTAAATTTGTATTTGCTTTATGAACTCTCAGGTAAAGGTTCATTTTATGGATTTAGAGAGTCGTATATTTTTTTATACTCGTTGATATTGTCTTTGAAATCCTTATGGAAGTTTTCAAATCCTTAAAGACTAGAAAGTCTATAGATTTCTCCCCATGATTTGATAGACAACCAGTCAGAGGTGGGAATATCTGGGAGTTTGTCGTCTAATGAAATACCTCCAGTGATTAAGAATCTAAAGTTTTCCTCACTTAAATCCCCTTTAAAAGTGAAGAGTCTGGTGGCAAGTAAGAACGAAAGGAGAAGTTTGTCCTTTTCAAAGAGGGATCTACAGATATTGCAATATAAGCTATAAAGGAAGTATTTCTTTAAGTTTTCTAGTCGGATGTCTAAGTTGTCACTTTTTTCGGACTTAATTATGGCGAAGGTAAAGAGGTCGATATAATAGGTGAGAGAGTATTGGTACATTGGGTCTATGTTGTTAAGGTCCGTGATTGCAAAGAACAGACAGCTTGCCTCTTAACTTACACTTTGATATTATTGTCGAGTAAAATCAATTGTCTGCTCTGTCTTTTCTGCCACCTCTTATTTCTCCTTTATTTCATTTGATGTTGTCTTGCTTGCAGTTAAAATGTTTATAGCCTTTTCATCTGAAAGTATGTTACCTTCTGATGACAAAACTTCCAGTATTTTCTTTTCGATTTCAGCTAACATCTTTTTATTCTGAGCTCCTTCTACAATGAGTCTTTCTTTCTCCTCTTCGAGTTCTGGCCTTTCCTTTTTGACAACAATTCCCAAAAGTTGATCATTAAGACCATCGTAAGTAATCATGAAGTTAAGAAGAGTTACTTTTGTGGAGAGTTCTGGCAAATAGTGAGGGTTTCTTAATT
>Ga0315908_10001165_pt1 | contig 20084 bp, 8 predicted proteins | sample LakEriMetagenome_12_FD_203520 | JGI IMG/M metagenome (GOLD analysis project Ga0315908, IMG submission 203520) | Freshwater fungal communities from buoy surface, Lake Erie, Ohio, United States - Buoy 4 MA124 | ecosystem: Environmental > Aquatic > Freshwater > Lake > Lake biofilm | place: USA... | reverse complement strand
ATGCTTTCTATTTTCTCTAAGCTAACCACATTTATATTCTAATCTATTTAGCGTTGTCCTTTGATCTTACCATGTCAAATCCAGTGTGTTTGAAGCTTCTCTTTAATACTCCCAATGGACCTTTCACTGTCACGTTTCTACTCTTAAAATCTACATTGATTCCTTCAGGAATGTCTATTAACTCTTCAGTCAAAATTGTTTTCATTTAGATATAAATAATAATATTTATAGATAATAAATAATTATATTTAAAGATTAATTTTATATATATTAATTAATATAATTTATTGTAAAAATATCAATATGATTTATAAAATATTAATAGATATATATCATTTATTGGAATTTTTAATGAGCCAATCAATAACAGCTTAAATGTTTGTGGATTTTAGTGCACTTGTCATAACTACTAACCACTCATTAGAATAGATATAATCAAGATTAAGTCCTTCTATGATTTCCTTTTCAGAGAGATGAGGTTTGATGTCAATTTTATTACCAACAACAAGTAAAGGAATATTATTGAGTTCTTAATCATCTAACAATTAATGGAGTTCTTTTTTAGAGATGCTGAGACTCTCAAACTACATGGATTAATTAATTAATAAATAAATACATTGCTAGCATCTAATAAGAATATTATAACATCACAGCCTTTCGCATAATTTCCCCATTCGGATCGGAATTAAACTTATCCACCTATGTCCCACACTTTAATGCTTACTCCCTTTTATTATTTATAATTAATATGTTATTTTTACTCCCTTTTTAAAGTTCTTTACATTTAATCCTATTGTTGGAGCTGTTTGGATTGCCTCTCCGCATTGGAGTTAGTGTACTAAAGTTGTCTTGCCACTATTTTCTATTCCTACTAATATTACTTCTAGCTTTTTTATGCTAAATAGTTCCTTTAATTTCTATATCAAATTTCCCATTATATTTTACTATTATTAATAATAATAATTTATTACTAATTATTTTATTTATTAATATTTTTATATAATTCTTTTATTCATTATTCTAATAAAAATATCTTTTTTTAATTATATTTATATTAATCAAATATAATTATGATATAATTTATTTAATATATTTAATTTAATCATTAACATTTAATTTTTGAATTTTTTGTTGACGAGTTTTAATAAATTATTATATATAATTTAAAAATTATTATTAAATAAATAATGTTTATAAAATTTAAAATTATATTAATTATTTATTTAAAATATTTGAGCAAGAAAATTTCATTTTTTTATTTTAAAATTTATTATTAAGTATTAAGAGAATTATTAACTAAGAATTAAGATAATATTTTTTGTTTTATTAAATATTTAGATTTCTCATTTTTAAGAATTTCGATTTATTTATAAATTTATATATTTTATGGATAAAATTACTTTAATAAAATAAGATTTTATTCAGCTTATTAATACTTAAATATATTATAATATAATACTTCTCCTAGTTCTTATTGACAAATTGACTTTCAAAATAATGCTTTTTCATGCAAGGGTAAAATTTCTAGAACTTAATCACAATATTTTATTGATTATTTAAGTTAATTTTTTTAATAATAACATAAAGCCAAGTTTACTTTACAAGGAATCTATTTATATAATAAATTTATTTTACCTCATAATTCATCATAAATTCTTAAATTTAATTTTCACTAGAAAATCAATTTTGATCTAATAAATCATAAAATATTTTTAAACACTTAATTTAAATTTATAAATACCTATTTAAATTTTTGAATACTTTACTGAATTTGTTTTTCTCAATAAAATATACATCCTTAATCTTTGATATTTTTTAAATTATATTCTATTAATTCAAAATTTTAAAAATTTTCCATTATAATATAAATAATTAATATAAAAAAAATAGTAATTTATAATTTTTGTAATAAAAATTCATAAATTTTCAAATTACATGTAATTCTTATCAATAATTAATTTTTATTCAAAATTTAGAGAAACAGATTTAAATTTTGCTTTTATTAAATATTATATATTTACATTTAAAAATATCAGATTATTCATCATCTTTTAATACATGAGAAAAATCCTCTTATCCTTAAAATACAGGCTTATATTCTGGATCTATTTTAAAATTGAAAATTTAATCAAAGTCAATATCTTCAAACCAGGGATGTTTTTTTATTAATAAAGCATCCTTAATTCATAATTGAGAATCATTTTTAGTTAAATAATCAATAAGATTTAGTGAAAATAGTGAAAATTGATGGTCTTGTGATATGATGATTGAACTTTCATTTAGTTAATCATGATTAAAAGTTGGAGAAACTCCTGACATCATTTCATATCTAAAATATTAATAAATTAAAGGAATTTATTTTAGTAATTATCAGATATATATATTTATTATTTTAATTTATTTATATTTAATATAACAATATTTATAAATAAAAATATTAAATTTACAAAATACATCCAAATTACCACCAATCTAATGAATAATCTAATGGTGTTTACTGATCCATGTATTCTGGAGGTAAATATTTAACGTTCTCAGAATATGAATTAAATAATTATTATTAACATATCTCTTTACTGTTTCCAAAATCTGATAGTTTTAAATATCCGTTCTCATCAATAAGGATATTTTATAATTTTAAATCCCCATAAATTATTTTGTTTTCGTGTAGAAATTATAAAGCTAATAATATTTGGGCAGCATAAAACTTAGTCCTATTTTCTGAAAATTTATTTTCTTAATCTAGTCTTCTCTTCAAATCTCCACCTAAAACTAAATTAGTCACAAAATATACGTATTATTCATCCTTAAAACAATATTCAAGACCTAATAAAAAAGGATGCATTTTTATTCTTTCCATTATTTCTTTTTCGTTTTTTATTTTGCTGATATTTTTGAATTTAGTAATAATTTTATCTTTTCTCATTTTTTTAATTGCATAAAACTTTTTATTTATATTATTCTAAGCTAAATGCACCTTTCCTAGTGATCCCTCATTATTTATTATTTGTAAATTAATAAAATTGTTTAGATTATTTTCTTTTACTTTTTTATTTTAAATTTCATTACTTTAGTTGAATAATAATTATTCTAAATTTGTTAAGTCGAAAAAATCAACTAAACCTTAATTAGGATATTAATTATAATCTAATTTTTTTTTTAAATGAATTTTTGTATAAGTAAACTAAATTAAGTCATCCACATCTTTTACAATATATAGAGAAAATTTGTTTTAGTTATTTAATTACATTTATGCTTTATAAATTTATAATATTAATTATGCTCTTTCTTTATTGCTTTAAGTGCTGAATCAATAATCATATTATGTTTTTACTTTTAATACGAATTCATACTTTTTATCACAAAATATTATACAATTTATTAAATGAATAGGAATTATTCTTTTTATTTTTGATTTTATATACAATCTTTCTAGTAAATTATTTAAATTACAATTTATCACATTTTAATTTGTTATAATTAATGTTCTTATTTGTGCTTTGCATTCATGATTATATTTTGTTACATTAAGACTCATTAAAATCTATTCATTATATTATAATTTTGATAAAATTTCTTTATTTTATTTTATTTTTTAGAAATCCAAATCTTATAATTCCATTTGCATTTATTATATATTTATTAAACAAAAATATATATAAATTTATAATTTTTATTTAGTTAAATATTTTTATCTCATGTTTTTTTATATAATTGAGTGTTTTATAAGTTATTTTTGTCTGTATAAAGTCTTTTCACCTATTTACAATTCAAACAAGTCAAATGTTTTTTAAATTCACTCACATAAACCATTTGATTTCTACAAACTGGACATTTCTATTTTTTATCTATATTTTCAAGTTATTTCACCCTTTTTTCTAATTTTTCGTTCTCTTTCTTGACTTATATTTCATTTTTTATTTTTTCTTTTAATTTTTAATTATCAGTCTTTTCTATGTGTTTATTTTTTTAATCTTCGATAATTTTTATGTAAAAAATAGAATTTATGTTTTCTAAAGTGCTTGTTATTTTTTCGTAATTTGTCATTACTTTAATATTAGGTTTATATTCATCATATTCATTTTCTTTAGATATTTAAAACTGTAAATCTTTCTAAAAGTTTTTGAAATAGATATCTTTTATAGCCTATTAAACAGAAAAGAATAAAGAATAAATAAAAATAGATAAAAAATACTTAAATCTTATTATTTTCATACTTCTCTAAATTAGAAATTATCCTGTCTTATTGCCTTTTAATATCTTTATATAGAATGTCAAGAATAGCTTTTTTATCTTAAATAAATTCACCAATTTTATCTAAGTATTGTTGTTTTACAATATCAAACTATTCATTAACTTTACTTATTACTTATTATTAGACTAAATTTACCTATTCTATAAATTAATCAGTATATCCATTTTTTAAATTTATTTATTTAACTTTTATTTTTTCTTGCAATATTTTATACTATTCCAAATATTTATCTATTTTATCTTTGCATTCCAATATAACCTGGTCTATTTTTTTCAAGTTAGCAGTTTAATTTTCATTTTTATGTTATTAATTATGTTATTCTACACAATCCACGCATAATTCTTCGCAATGCCATTGCGATTATAAACAAATTAAAATAACCTCATTTTTTTAATGAAATTTGCACCTTTATTTATCTCCCATTTCTGTTAAATTTAATAACACTTTTTCACAACTATCTACTGATTCAAATGATTAATCTTAATAATATAAATCATCTATATTTTCCATTAATTATTTATTAATTGATCAAAATAAAATATTTTTGTATTCCTAATTATATTCTATTATAATTTAATAATTTATGAATTTAAAAAGAATTCAAAACTTAGAAAAAATTAAAAAATTATCTTAAATTCAAATAGAAAATACTAATTTTAATTTAAAAAGATAGTTTTCAACTTAATAACTAGAAATTAATAAATCTTCCCTTGATAAATCTAAAAGCTTAAAAAATTTTAGTTAACAAATAAAAGACGATTAAAAAAATACAAATTAAATAAATTAATTTTAATAGGAAGACACTTTAAACTAAAATATATAAAATAATCAAGCCAATATACTATCTAAAAATTTGAAAGAATAATAAATTAACGATCTAAAATTTTAGCATAAAATGATGGAAAATTAATTAAAAATTAAACATTTTTAAGAATTAGAAATTACCAAATAATAACTTACATAAAAATTTTATGATTAAAAAATTTTAAAAAAATTAAATTTATTAATTAAAAATAGAGATTAATTATCTGAATAGTAAAAATATTTAGAGGCTCATGAAATTCATTTATAAGTAGTTAATATTGAATAAGATTAAGAAAAAAAAATAGACAAATAATAATAAAAAATTATTCAAAATTAAATATAAGTGAAAACAAATAAACAAAATATAGAAATGATATAAATGAAATAAAAATAAAAATAAGAATTAGAAGAACTTACAAAAAAGTTTAAAAAAGAAACAGAAAATATTGAAAATAAATATAAAAAATAGGCTGATTAAAGATTGTAAAATAATGCAAAAATAATGAAAAAAGAGCTAGAAAAAGATTTAGACGTTATTAATAAAAATCTTTTTAAACTAGAAAAAACTAAAAGTAAAAAAAAAATTCTTGTTTGACTATTTATAATTTAAAAAGTTTTCCCATAAAAATTCAATATTTATATTAAATTAAAAATATATATCTTAATAATCTAATTTTTTTTTTATTGTATTAAATTATAATATTTAGATATTTATTTCAATGTTAAATAAAATTTTATTCTTTTTATAATATAATATTTAGAAAAAGAAATGTAATTCAAAATAATTGTTAAATATAATTAAGATTTTATAATTTTTTTATATTTTAATTTAAAGTTTCATGTTTAATTATAGAATAAATATATATAGTTATTTAATAATTTAATAACGAATTTGATAATTAAAATAAAAATTATACCCATATTGATACTAAAAAAAGTTATAAAAGTTTTGGCATTTTATTTATAATAATTTTTCATTTAAAATGTTATTCAAATAACTCGTTTATAATCTAAAAGTTGGATGGTTTTTATAAAATTTAATCAACACCACTTTTTATAAATAAATCCTAAACTTCTTAATTATCTTAAGAACTGAATCCAATTAAAATCGTTTTTTTAAATAAACTTTATTTTTTTTAATTGTATTAATTTTCTAAATTTCTTATTTAGATAGCACATTAATTGCCTTTCATAAACGGCATATTAAAATCTAAAAATATTATATCAAATAATCCTATTTAAAATTATTCAATACATTATTTACCATGATAACATTTAGTAATTTCTGGAATGATAAAATTTATTTTCTAAATTTAACTACAAAGACCAATCATATTGAAAGAATCATCATCAACTAACATTATTTTTACAGTTTTTTTTTAAATTGTTAAATATTTATTTTTATTTTATTAATTAATATCTATATTTTAAATAATTTATTAAATTTATTTGTCTTAAAAAAATTTATCCTATTTTTCTAAATTATAATTGATAAATTTTTCTGACAATATTTAAGAATCGTGATGAAAATTTATAGTGAATTAAGGATTATATCGATAATTAATAGTATTTTTTTTTATTTTATAACATTCAGTTTTTTAAATTTAAATTATAGAATCTTCTGAAATTTAGCAAGAATTTGATTCAATAATATTCTAAATATTTTTTATTTAAATATATTATTGTTCAGTTTATTATTATTGTTCCAATATTATTTATTAATGATTCTTTATTTAAATAGATTATTATAATTATTATGATTAAATTATTCCCTATTAAATTAATATTTAATCATCATAATTATTATTATTATTACATTTTTATAATTATTATATATCTTTAAATATTTCAAAATAAAACTTAGCGCCTTTAATTTTATTATTTTTCGCTTATAATTTTTCATCAGGTTAACCCATAATTTAAACAAATTTTGCTACATTATACAAACCTATGCCTATTCCATCTTAGTTTTATTTTTTATCATTATCACATGTAAAAAATAATTTACTTAAATTTTAAATTATTTTTTCATCCACTCCACTTCCTGTATCTTTAACACTTATTTTAATTTTTTATCTAGAAAACTTGTCTAAAATTTATTTAAATTTCACTACAATTTTACCGTAATCTGTGAATTTAAAAGCATTCATCAATAAATTAAATAAAATTTAAATCAATCGTTAATAATCATTATAAATTGTATAATTTTCATCTTTTATTAAATTATTTACTTCTAATACTAAACTTTTATCATTATATTTATATAAAACTAAATCACTAAATTTTTTAATCAAACTTTATAATGAAAATTTTTAATATTTTGATTTAATTTTATTTAATTTAATTAACGAATAATCCAAAATTCCGTTAGAAATAACTTCTAAAATATCTTAAGCGTTTATAGATATTTCTATATCTAACTTTGTTTATAAAATTTTTTGATAAATTTATTCGAATTTATCTTATTATATTATTTTAACTTCTTAATTTTCAAAATATTAAATTATTGAATTAATATTATTTTATACTTTTATTATGTAGTCTCTAACACAATTTAAAGGAACTTTTTGATCGTGAGATACTGAAGCCATCAAAATATCTTTCTCATTTTCTACTCTTTTGAATTCCAAAATTTCATAATCTTTTTCAATTGATATTATTTAGATTGTATGATATATTTTATTATTATTTAAAAAAGAAACTAAAGTTAGCTTAAATCTTTCTTTCATTTATTTAAAAATGCATAAGTATTCTTATTATATTTTAATATAATTTTGTTATTCTTTTTCTTCTTCTTAAATAGATTAACTTTATTATTATAATTTATTTTGATTAATCAATTTATCTTTATTAATATTTATTATTTCTATTAAGTTTTATTGATTTAATTTAAATTCGGTATTTTCTATATTTTATTAATCTAATATGGTCAATTATATCTAATTAATCCAATTTTGTAATTCTTATTCATTTTTTAATTAAAACTTATCTATCATTTAATCATTTTAAGATTCAATCCAAAAATTTTAGTTTTATTCAAAAGTAATCAAATAACCTGTTATAATTTGATTTAAAATCCTTTATTAAATTTATATTTATTTATTAAATTATTAAATTAACTATTTATTTTTTATATTTTCATATCTTACTATTTTATGTTTTTCATTTATCATAAAATATAAAAAAAATATAAGGTAAACTTAAAAATTTAATACAAAGTTTCAATAATCATAACCTATAATAAAATATGAACTTAAAATCCAACTTATTATAATTAATATTTAAATTATTAGTTGTATAAATTATGAAAAAATAATTTAAAATGCAACTACTATTATTGTTTAATAATAAATATATAATTTTGATTTTGATTCATCTTTGATAACTTAATAAGAAGAAAATATTATTGCAATATAATTTATAATTATAAATATTAAATAAACTAAACTAAATTTTTTCCTACATTTCATTTTGAATATTAAAAGTATTAGAATTATGCTTATGATAATTTATATTAAATTTCCAATTGTTTCTTAAATATAAATTGAATTTTTACTCATAAAAATTTTTTCTATTAATTAAAAAATTGAGTCAAAAATAGATATAAATGAACACCATTTTAAAAGATATCTTTTTAATATATCTTCTTCTTATTCATATTATTATTAATACTCTTTCTCGACTTACACTATATGATTTTAAAAATAATTCTTAAGATATTTTAAATATTTCTAAATTTTCATTTAATTATAATGTTAGATTTTAATAATAAATATCAATATAATATTTTTAATATTTTAGAATAAATACATAAAAATAAAAATATTATCTTATAAATTTTTATTTTATAAATAGAAATTTATAAAATATCAATTATATATTTTAAATTTTTATTTTCAGAATAAATTTTTATAAATCAAATCAATATCCTTTAAGGATTTTTAAATGATTAAATGATTCTATTATATATTTCAATATAAGATAAATACATAATGTTAAACATTAATAATTAAATATCTATTTCTCAAATGTAATCAAAATAACTTATTAAATAATACAAAATCAGAATAATATATTTGAGGAAAGATAATTAAATAAATATTTATATTTTAAAATATTTTTTGAATATTTAGAAAAAATATAAAAATCTCTATATATAATAGAAAATATAAATTCAATTTAATCCTAATTTATTTTCAACTTATTAATATATATTTCTGTTTTCATAATTCTCATTTGAATATTCATCATCATCATCTTCATCTTAATCATCATCATAATCATCATCATCTTCGTCATCATCCTCATCTCCATTCTCATTTTCATCTTCATTGTTATAATCCTAATATTTATCATCAAAATCATCATCAAATTTAAATTCTTCCTCTAATACTTTTTGACTAAATTATATATTCTTTTCATTATACCAAATATGTAATTATTAACAAACATTATCAGGAATACCATGATTATCTTATGTTCAATTATATATTTATAAATATTCCAATTCTTATTTATTAGATTAATTATATTAATTATTAAAATTATCTTTCTATTTTTTTTATATTTTCTATAACTTTTCAAAATCAATATTTTAACTTAAAAATTCTATTAATTAATCACTTCTTATATTATTTTCATATAATTTTAAAACATTTTATCTTTTTATTTCCCCAACAATAAAACCTGGTAACTTATACTCAATTTCACAAAAGTTTTACAATAGTTTTAGAATAAAATCATTAATACTATATACATAAATTTTAAAATTGGTTTCAATAACTAAATTAAATTTAAATTTCATGTTAATGTTAATTTTCTCAAATGAAAAGTTGCTAAATAATTTAGTAGCCACATAATTATTTTATTAAATTTATTAAATCAGACCTATTTAACAAAAATCAATTATTATTTCACTAATTAAAGAAAAATTACTATGTTTATCATTAATTATAAATATTTTAGAATCATTTATGAAATTAAGTTTCAAAATAGCATTAATTATATTTTCAATACTTTATTCTTTTTGAGCATATTTTTTACTTAAAAATACTGTATAAATATAGATAAATTTATTAATTTGATTACTTGTTGATGAAAGAATAAATTCAAAACCATTTTTTGTTATTTAATCATTATTATTGTTATTTATTAAATCATATCTTTTTAATATTTAAATTATATTTAATTGATTTTTATTTGATAAATTATTATGCAATCCTACAATACATTCATGAATTTTCTACCATTAATTATAACTTTATTTTTATATTTTATCAATTTATTCTGTATTTAATTAACCTTAATAAATAATTATATCATCATTTTTAATGCCTTCTTTAGTTATATTGTTTAGTTTTTAAAAAAAATCTTAATTGATGATAATAATTTATTTGATGCCATCTAATTTTCCAATTTTATATTTTTTTATTTCATTAATAAATATTTCAAAACCCTTATTTTATGTCCAACTTTCGATTACTTTTAATTAAATATAATTTTGATTAATTTTTATCAACCTAATCAAAATTAATCTACATAAATATGATATTTTTCTGAATAAACAAATAACACTGATTTATTCTTTAAATATTTCATTTTCGTTAATATGATCTATGATTAAATCAAAATAATCCATATTATAATAAAATAATAATATGAAAATAATTATAAATAATTAATTTAATATAAAAAATAAATTATTTATAATTATCAGTAATCCAAATGATAGTAAATTTTTGCATATATTAAAGAAGTTAATTCTATTAAGAGAGGAAATAATCCAAAAAGAGAAAATATTATCCAAATCATATTATGAGATTATTCTAAATTTATAAATACACAAGTTGAAATGCTACCCATTCCATGGACCAAACATTCTTAATTTAAATTATTTAAAGATAATTACAAATAATATTAAATTTATTATTAAATAAAGTTTTTCCTTAAAATAAAATTAAAAACTCAATAGATATAAAAAGAATTATTAAACTTGTTGCAGCAGTAGTTCTAAAATATTAATGAATAATTACTAATTTTTAGCTTCTTAGTAAACTTTATCATAATTATTTATATTATCTTAACTATTAATACTTGCATTTATATTTTCGTACTTTTTTTATTATTTAATAATTTACCATGTATTAGAATACAAGTGAAGATGATAAAATTTAGCAAATCATCAATAAAAACTTAATTGGAATTATTATTTTAGCTAATTCATTCATTATTTAAATTTGATATTAATTATATTTGAATTTTAAAGTTAAAAATTTATATTAATTATTATTAAATAAGGTAAAAGTAAATAATAATAGAAATAAAAAAATAAATCAATTATATTTTGAGACTTCTTATATAAATTTTTCTGTAAACTAAAATATAAAATAAAAAATACTTATTTAGTACAAGTATAGATATTGATGATTTTCTACTTTAATTAAAAGAACGAATTTTTATCGTTTTCCTTAATAGCTTAATAGAGTTGTTTTTCCAATAATTAGTGTAATTGTTCTGTAAACTGTTCACATTATGCTTAATTATACTAAAATAGTTCTATATTATTCTTCTTATCTAGATAGAAGCCATAGACGTAGCTGAATCTAAGAATCTAAAGAATTTGATTATTATAATTATTTAATAAAATATTTATAAATACATTTTTGCTATTTATCAACAACTAAACACTATCATTAATAAATTCGAGATCAGTGAGATTGAGTTTATATGCTTAATGAAACAAAACAAGTGATTATTATAAATTAGTGTGTAGTTGTTTTATTAAAGGAATACATTCCTTATGGTTATTATATCTTTCAAAATAAAATAAGTATTTTTCAAATTTACTTTTATTTTCTTCCAATTTCTGTTTTTATTCAGTACCTTTTTGAGAGTATTTATTACATTCATAATTAGTGCCCATTTTTTTCGATGTATGAACATTCCAGTCAACTAAACAAATCCAACAAAATTAATATTTGCATTATCTAAATTATTAAATACAATAATTACGTGCAAGTCATATGATTACACCCTTGATTCTTTTCAATAGGGTTTCTACAATGAGGACACAACTTTGTGAATGCTAAAATCCATCTAATTAATCATATTTATTATTCTAATCATATATTTAATATTTATATTTTATCTTTATTCTTCATTTATTTATATATTCATACTTTATATTCTAGTTTTCCGTCTGACTTGTTAAATTCCATTACTGTAATTATAAGCAGTTGGCAGGTCTATATATTTATAATTATAATATTACTGATGAGAGAATTCCAAACATTTAAAACAAAAAATAGTCCCACATTTACATTAAATTTCATCTGATTTATAATTATTATTTTCTATTGCGTAAATACAATCAGGCCCTGGACAAAATTTTAAATAGTAACAATTTACTGTATATTCTTAAGCTAATAATTTCTGCCATTATAATATTTGTGATTAGTTCATATTTTACAAGCACAAACTATAATTTAATTTTTAATTACATGATTCTTCTATACATTAGAATAAACCTTTAGTTTTATTGCTCAAATTAAAATGAATGTACTATTTTAAACAATCTTTGCAACATTCATGTTAACATCATAATTAAGCAAATTCAGTTTATTTGAAAAAGTCAAAACAAATTTTACATTAAATTTTATTATTTTCGTATTTTTTATCTGTTATATTAATTCCTTTATTTTTAAGTATGTTTTCTATTTACTATTAGTTATCGAAATATTTATTTTGAATAATTTCCTTATTCCATTTAAATTAATCCATTAAAATTATTATATCATCTTCTTTTAATTATAATAATTCTTATAATTCTTTTACTTCTTCCATTAATTTTAAAAATATATCATTAACAGTTTAAAAACTAATAAATTATTTTTATCTTATTTCCTCAAATTACAAGGTATTATAAGTGTCTATATCAAAATCATCGTCACTCTCCATTTAAGAAGTATTATAATATTTAATATATTATATTTATTATAAAAATTTAAATAATAATATTTCTTATTAAAATATTATTTTTATGAGTATATATAATTATAAATAATATTTTAGATTTAATTATTGAAATCAATAATTATCAAAGTTATTAATTTTATTTACTATTCATATTTTTATCTAAATTTTAATTAAGTTAAATATTTAATTTTTTTAACTTATTTTATTATTTAATTTTACTGTAATCTAAATAATTACATTAGTTATAAATTTCAAATAAATAACTATTATTTTTATAATTTATATTTTCATTATCTTCATATTAATTTTAAAAGTATTCTATTAGTTTATTTTAATTATTTTACTAAATTTATTAAAATTTCTACATTAAAATATTATCAAAATTTTTTTCAAGCTTTTAATTTGTAAAATAAAAAAATTAATTTTTACTATTAAATTATTTTTTATATTAAAAAGGACCAAACATATTATTTTATAAACTATTATTATCTTACTAATCAATATTATTTTAAGTATTTTAAAAATCAGATATATTTAATATTTATGAAACATTAATAAAATTAACAAATTAATAATTCATTTAGTTATTAATATTTTAAATTTTTTGTTTGTCTTTTTAAATCAATTAATTTTAATCAGATATATAGTCTTTTATGACATTTTATAATTCATCAAATTCGTCTTTTAAATTATTGCTACTTGTGTTTGTTGATAAGTCTTAATCTTAGAAAGTATTTATTTTTTGAGTCTAATTGTCAAAATAATTTTTTTCAAATTGAGACTATTTATTTCATTCTTATTTTTAAAATTAATTTTCTTATTCTTACTTTTATTTTTTTAATTCTCTTGAAACTTTTATAGATTAATCTATTTAAAAGTCTTAGCTTTATTTTTTTTTAATTTTTTATTTTTCTTAATTATTTTATATTTGTTTATTGTCATCATTATTTATTATCGATATATTTTCTGAATTATCAATTACTTCTTCATTCCATTTCTTAGAATTTATTGAAATAATTTGATTTTTTTAATTTTCTTTAATATTATCTTATAAAATAAGTTTTAAAAATTCGGAATTAAATTTGTTTTTAAATCTTAATAATTAAATAATAATATTAGGAAACAAAGATTAAGAAAATTACTTTTATAATATTTTTTTAATTTAAGTTTAATTTTATTATAAAATATCTATTGAGATTTAATTTTAATTAAACTTCTTATTTTGAATTTCAATCAAGTTAAAATTATACTTTTAGTTAATTTCATGAATGTAACAACAATTTCATCTTTAACATGTTGTATTTTCAGATAAACTTTTGCAATACTTACCTGATCCATAATTCAAAACAATTTATTTATTTGCAAATTAAGTATTAATAAGTGTCTAATAATAAATAATTATTAAATTAAATAAAAAATACTAAAAAAGCAAGGGCTGCCATATAGTTTTTTTCATAAGTTACATGAATTGAAAAAGCATTTTCATAATTTTTTTTTGAATTTTCATTAATTTTCACAGATTTTATTGTTCCAAATTATCTAAAACATTTATTGCTGGAAAGAAGCTATAATAATTTAAAATTAATATATTTATATTTAATATTTACTTCTTTATCATTAAATTCTTAAGTAAGTCCAGATATATAGATTACTTCACTCTGTAAGACTCTGATATTTTCTAAATAACTTTAAGTGTAAATTTAATTTTAAATTTTTCTGTTTTTATTCATGTTAATTATTTTTTACTTATTATATAGTCAAATTGAATTTTTAATCATCTACTAATTTTATTTGATTATATTATATAATATTTTATAACAATATATTTTTTCAAATATTTTTAAATTTATATTATAAATTCATCATATTAATAAATAGTTATATAAATAAAAATAAATGATCAATACAGAAAATATGACTTCAGCTGAAAAAGCAAGAGAATTTACAAGGACTAAGTTTGTTCTCGGAAATTATCAAAGTAATATGAAATAAATTAATTATGTACAGAAAAAATAAATATCATAACTATGATAATAATAATATTAATAATAATAATAAAATTAGATTTAAATATGAACAGTGAAATGAAGAATAAATTTGCTAAACAAACCAATAATAAAAAGGATGACAATAATGGTGTAGATTAATAAAAAAATAATTTTAAACTGGGTAATGACGATAATCAATTTAAAACAATGAATAGTAAACATTACAGTGATAAAGTAGATCTGTTAAAATAAGTTCAAAATGGCTTATCTTAAGAAAAGTTACAAGATTTAAAAAGTCACCATATAAGTTACGGAGGTTACGGTCGATAAAATAACACAATATAAAAAATAAGCTACAACCCAAAAGAATACCAAGAAAGTTCAAAAGAATAACAAGAATTAATGAAATAAAGAATGAGAAAACATCATCACGATTTCACAGAAGATTCTCACAACAGATATTTAAGTCAATATCATTAATCAAACCAATAAAGAGATGAGCAAGGAATTATAAGATAATAATCTTCAATTAAACAAAAGAGTCATAACAACATAATATTAGGTCAACATTATTTAGGATAATAAACTATACAATAAGTAGATTATAAGGCTAAAGCCATTGATGATCTTCATTAAGTAGGTCATAATAATAGCAAAACTAATTACTAGTTAGGCTAAAATCAGTCAGATTTCAAAACCATAAATTAAATATACCAAGATAAACAAAATATCGTGAATCATAAACCTTATCACATAACTTAAGAAACTCGATAGATGTTAAGATAGTCTCATTTTCAATTAGGAGATGATAACAGACTCTCTAAATAATCTGAATAATAACTATAGTTCAATTCCAATAACACTGCAATTAATAACCACAATAACAAATCCCATTTACCAAATATAAATGAACAAGGAGATCATTTTTAATTAGGCAATGATTAAATACAGATGAAAAGTAATTATTAGAAAAACATGAAGGATTATACTCAAAATATAAATAATGGTGATGTATATAGAGCCTCTGGAAAAAGGGAATCAACCTTAAATGTTGGAAATATGCCAAATCAGTATATAAGTGAGAACAATAAATATTAATACGATAAGGAAAAATTGGTCCCGAATAATATCACTGAGAGTTAGAAAGATGCAATAAGGCTTAGTCATTTGAAGTTTAATGATGTCACTAATAATAATTATTAGAGCAACGCTAAACATAGTTTCAAGTAGCATCAATGTAGGCCCAATTAATTATCTGAAGATCAATTGATCAATCTTAAGTAATCATTTATTTCTTTATATTTTTTTAATTAATAATAGGTCCAGTCATTTTAATCTGGGAGGACATAATCCTAAGATTTAATCTAATAATTAAGCCAATTATGGCAAAAGAGATTTAATTTATTAGCCGTTGGAGTAATATTAATCATAAAAGTCTAATTGGAAATTAGGATGATTAAAAAATGAATTTAAATATCATAGCTATAAATTATATATTTATTATTATTATTAAATTTTTTGTTTGATCATCATCTCTTGATTAATTTTTTAATTAAAATTTTTATAAGATTTTCTTAAAATATTAGTAATAAATAAAATCAATTAAATAATAAATTTGATGAGATTTTTATAGTAAATAAATGGTTAACAAGAGTTAGAAAAAAATGCAGATGAAAATGATAATTTATTATAAAAATAAAATAAAACTTTTTTCTTTTATAGTAAGACAGGAATATAATAGAATATTATAAAATAAAATCTATAAATATAATAGATTATAATATAAAGTAATTTATAAGTATAAATAGGTAAGATTGTAATAAAATTCATAATTAAAAATAAATCTCATAGTAATATTAAAGCAAAAAGTATTTATGAACAATAGTGTTTAAATACATATTTAGTAAGATTGTTGCGAAGAATAAAGTAAAAAGGGAAGAATAAATGTATAAGAGGTAGATTAAATAAATTTTTAAGAGCTAGATTAAATAAATGAGAATGAAATAAAAGAAAGTATTTATGAGAGATAATAATAAATAACTTGAGTTAGTCTAGCTATAGCTTAGCATGATGAATAATAACAGTTGAACATTTAATGCAAATTCATTAATGATAGGAACTCTGAAGTTTTAGGTCTTTTGCTAACAATGATAAACTTCACATGGTTATTAATCGTACTGATAAAGAATTAAAAATAAAAACAAAATATATGTTTTATTATTTACAGTATATTAATTACAATACTCTTCATAATCAAATCAATACAAACTCTAACTGCTATCAGATTTGACATAATGAATAGGAAAAATAATTACGTGAATAATTTTCTAAACAATAGCTTATTAAGTAACTCATCATCACATGAAGAATAAGAAAAACAGAAGTTCATTCTAACTAGAAAATAAAAGTACTGGCTAGATATTTTGTTTTGAATTATTGTGTTAATTTAACTGATCGTGATAATGGTTGGATACTATTTGCTAAAAAGAGAAGAAATGGGCAATGATTAATAATTACTCATTTTCTTCAACCTTGCATTTTAGTTTATTGTTGTAGTAATGCCCATTCTGTTTATGCTTATTGTAAATTGTCTATTGAGAATCGTCTGTCTCATAATGGAGAAAATTAACTAAAAGAGAAACTAAAGTCCATTACAGTCTAATTACTTACACTTGTTGATTAATTAAAGTGTTACTTACTCTTAGATGCTTGCAAAAAGAATTAATAAGCCTGAGTATTAAGACGATGAGTGTTATATTTGTTATTAGACTTATCAATTAAAGTAGAAACTCATATTATTACCTTGTAATCATAAACATTACTTCCATCATCACTGTATTATATAGTGGTTGAAATTGAATGGGATTTGTCCACTTTGCAGGGTTTAAATTAATATTTTCTTTAATTAATAGTAATCATAATAGACAACATTTTTATCTTGATCTATTTATTCCTAACATACTTTTTTATATTTTTATTATTTATAATTTTTATATTTATATTATTAATCTCATCAATATTATTATTTTATCTATATTTTCATATTTATTATTAATTTTATCATATAAAAGTTTAATTAATATTATATATAATACATTTAATTTAAATATGAATTAAACCGATAAGTTTTTTGATGAAAAATAAAATTAATTAAACCTAAAATAGTAAGTTTAATAATTGAGAGTTGAACTTTTGATGAGAGAAAATTTATGTATATAATACTTATAAAAATAAATATTAAAATAAAAATATTAATTGATAATTAAAAATAAATAATATTAAATAATTAAATAGTAATACGTTACACTGAAGAATTAAGTAGATGTAGATTAAACACTACATTAAAAATTAAAGAGGAAAAAACAGTTTTAAAATTAAGCAGTGAATTACCAATATTAGAAACTCTATTAGAAAACTACGATTAAGTGATAAAAGAAAGTGAAATGAAAATGTAATTAATGATGGAAGATATTACAGAATTAGAAAAGAAAAATGAATATTAAATTGAAGAAAAAAAAAAATTGTAAAAAATTATAGAAGAAAAAGTTGAATATATAGTAAAATTATAATAAAATGAATCCTTTGAAAGTGAAATAAAATATGAATATAGTAAAAAGAGATTAGAATTATTAATATAAGAAAATGAACATTTAAGATAACAATATCATTAAATAAAAGCACAACATGATTAATTATAGTAAAAGTATGATGAAATAAACAACAAAAATAACAATATTAACAATAATAATAGTGTTAATAATTTCTAAAATAAAATTAAAGATTTAGAAAATTAAATAAAGCAAAATCAATAAAAATTTTAATAATATTTAGAATAAAATAAGAAACTGAATCAAGACAAAATAGATAAACAAGACAAAATAGATAAAATGTAATTGAAGATTAGTGAATTATAATAATAATTCGATAGCTGTAAGGAATAATTAGAATCAAGTTAAATAAAAAATGATAATTCTATTTAAATCAAGTCTTAATAAATCATGAATATGAAATAAGAAAACTAATAATATTAATAGACACTAAGAAATTAAAGTAAAGAATTAAATGAAGCTATGTTATTATTATAAAAAGAGCAATAGATTAATACTAATTAATCAAAAGAAATATTAAAATTATAATAAAAAACAGGAGAATAAGATTTTGAAATTCAAAAATAAAATGATAAGATATAACAATAATTAGATAAACTTAAATTATATAATGAATAATTATAATAAAAAGATGATAAAATTAGAGAATTGCAAATGAAACTAGATAAACAATAATTACAATTAGATAACAACTTAGAATTATAATAAAAAATCTAGAAAAAATAAGATGAAAAGATAGAAGAAGTAGAAATGAGTTAATAAGAAAGAATGAATGATATGGTGATGTTTTACAATAAAGAAATCGAAGAAAAATAACTAAAAATTCAACAATTAGAGCTACAAATAGAAAAGGACGAAAGAGAAAAGAAAGAATTGAATTAGAAAGTTCGTTATTTAACTGACGATGTAAATTATTATAAAGAAAACAGCAATAATAATGAGTTGATATAGAGAATGGAGGAAAAAATAGTAGATTTAGAATAGGAATTGAGCAAAACTAATCAAGATTAACAGTTAGGTTAATAATCCTAAATAAATTCTTATCATCAGCAAATAGCTACTCTAAAAATTACTAATTAATAGTTGTTACAAGATAACTAGGCTTTAACTTTGCTTAATAATAATCATTCTTAGAAAATTCAGGGATTACTCATCAAAAACAAATCTTTAATAACTAGTCTTACTTCTATCAAGTCTAAATTATTGGCTAATCTTATTAATAACTAACATCATCTTCAGTAATAAAATCATTAATCATAGTCTCAATTACATCAGCAATATATTTATAATTAATCCTGATTTTTATTATCTAATATATTAAAATTTTATGTTCAAATTAATTAATTTATTTTTATGTATTATATTTAAAATTATTTTATATTTATTTTTATTGTTTTTATATTAAATATAAATTTTTTTCTAAAAAATTTATATAAATATTTTTACATAAATTAT